>Ga0157368_1000037_pt1 | contig 55536 bp, 70 predicted proteins | sample AttbisABBM3_FD_113146 | JGI IMG/M metagenome (GOLD analysis project Ga0157368, IMG submission 113146) | Fungus gardens microbial communities from leaf cutter ant in Botucatu, State of São Paulo, Brazil - Atta bisphaerica ABBM3 | ecosystem: Host-associated > Fungi > Mycelium > Unclassified ... | reverse complement strand
TTTATATAAATAGGATAGCAATACAACAGAGACTCCTTGTCGAGTTCTCTTATGATCCCCACAATGATATTCTACTGAGAGATTTATTGTTTGTGCCCTATTGGTCTTTGTAACTAGTGGTTGCCACAACACTCACTGAGTATATATTGTTACCTCTTTGGCAGTAGTTGCTACAACATAATAAGTAAGATTTCCTTACAACTGTACAACTTGGAGACAGTGTATTTACTGAGGTTGATATACATAGATGATACTTGAGCAACTCATTGCAAGTGGTGTGTATTATCACTTAGTCATGCTGTGTTGATCACAGTATGAATAAAATGTTTATTCAACTACTACTCAAGTCTCTGATCAATTTGGATTAATGGTTATATAAATGGGGTGGGTCATTTGCTGAGTCACCTGCCAGTGTCAGCCTGATCACAATGTCATTAGACTCAGCCGCTATTTTATTCCATACAGTTCGATACTGGGCTTTTAATTTAAAAGCAAGCTTGAAGTAAATGATCGTGAGAGATGCTTTTATTATTTCCCAGGATATCCTCTTCCTGCAATGCCATTTGCAATGCGTCTCGTGGGGAGCCAGCTTTTCAGATCTTTGCAAATTTCGTCCCCACTCATCCGTCACTATGCCGCCAGGTCGGAGGCAGTGACAGACCCGAAGAAAGAAATCATCCGACGTGCCCTCTATCCCAATAACATCCGAAACAGCGCGTCACCTACCGGTACATGGCGGCCGGATGTCGGCCAAGCCATCCAACACGCAATTCCATCCGTACAAGTACACAACACTATAGAGCGTGCGTGGTTACTTCACAAGCGTCAGATTCGCAGATGCCGCGAAGCTGAGTTAGCACGAAAATTCGAGAGTATGAAAAGAGCAATGGAGGAGTTGGAGAAAATCGACACTCGACTTTATTTAGAAGCTAACAAGCAGGAGGACCCGAGGGCTCGGTCAAAATCTGAGCAAGAATTAGCAAAACAGCTCCGTTCGTCGGAGTTGCGAGCTGTTGAAGCCAGAGTACGAGGTCTGTTCCCACGAGAGCTCCGTATACCCACAGAGACATCTGCGCCTTCGGGTTGGAACTATGATTGGACTCCCATTCAACGTCCTATATAATTTTCTACAGGTCTGTGCCTTTCCTCTACAAAATGTGCTCTGGCTGACCCGTGGAAACCAGGACTTCAGCCCTTCTGACACTGGTGGAGACTTAGGATGTAATGACATCGCAGTACCGTAGCACTTAGCCCCATCTATCCTGGTACAACTCTCCCATCATTGTTGGATCTCCTGGCCGACCGCCAACAGCGGTTTTAGTGAGAATCCCTGACTGGATGATCTGTAGAACGTCAGTCCACTTTTGCAGCGCAGCATAACGTTTCTTCTCCAGACTTTGTCTGGGTGAAGGACATTGATTAGCAGCCTACACATATAGGTAGATAGAAAATGAAGAACATACTTGGAATCTAATTCAAGCCGCTTCCCAGCTTGGTCAATACGACCTTCTACCTTGCCTTCAAGAATAAGGTCGATAAGGAGGTCCTCTACCTCTCGGGTGTCGACATTCAATTGCTGTTGCAAATGTCGATGAATACAGGACGGAGCTGAGACGACAGACCAATTACTTTTGCAAGGAATGATAGCTCGAGGCGTGTGTAAGGCTTTATGAGATCGATAAGATACTGGGTGCGCAAACTACGGAGAAGTTCGCCGATATACAGGCGGATGAATGGGTCATCCATAATTGTAGAACAGTTGTCTTGAGAGTAATTTCAATTTTACTCAGATAATTTGGTCTTGGGCAACCGTACCTCGTAGTATCTTTTCGGCTAGATGAACTTCACGACGTTGATAAGCATCGACAAGATCTGTCATTGCTTTGATCTGTGAGTCACTCTTGTATCTGGAGAGCACACGTAAATTTGAATTTTCTAGTTCCTCTAGAAAGGCACCGAACTTACGGTTTTGTCTCCTGGCTGTCAAAGGGATTGACCTCGCTACCTGTAAGCATGTTGGCCAAGACAAGGTATTTCAAGACTTGGATACGCTGAGGCGAGCCGGCCTCATCATAGTTTCGAAACGACTCGAAGAAATCCTCACTGGCACGATTCCATTGTCCTGGGCATTATTAGTCTTTCATATCTCAGGTTAGGCTTATTTACATACGTTCACCCATCCACATTTTACCACCACATTCTTTGATGACGCCCATGATGCGAGGATGAGGTATGGCTGAACGAATATCATTCGCAGCATTGTAGATCTCCTGCAATGAACGAACATAAGATACAAAGTCATAGAATGAAAAAGTGCGAATTATAGACCTTAAGCTTCTTGTAATTTCGTGTTTCATTGTGCATTTGGATCTCTAGTGCGTAGATCTCAAGCAGCTGAGTTCCACGCTGTGACTGATCATCTCCATCACTCGAGGCAGTTGTAGCGTTGTGTAGGTCACGAAGGAGCTAGATGAAACATGAGCAGACCAAGCTAATAGCGAAACTCACTCACTTCCGATAGACGGACATACTCCTTGCGATCCAACCAAAGCTTAGCCAGTTTCAGATTTGTTTTCACGCTCAGACGCTTCGACTATAAGTATGTCTGGATGGGTGAAGGAAGACAATAACATACGTCGTTTTTCCCTTCCACAAGCGCATTCTTCGTCACCTGGTAAAACTGTTCCAGAATATCTACCTCAACTGGACCTCCCTTCCCTCCTCCAACATAATCTAGGATTCCGTTGATGGTCTTCTCGGAGTAATTGCGCGTCACTGCCGACTTAGTGTACGTTAGTAATCGAATGTACGTCTTCAACGCATCATGAGGCCGCCGTAGAATAAGAAAAAGGAGCTTAGTTGACTGCTTCAGCGCCTTGAAACCCCTGTCTGGCGTTCAGAACTAACTCGAAAAACACATCTAAATAAATGCACCAATCACTCTTTTCTTGTTCTTGTTCAACGATAGTCTGGAAATCGCTCAGAGCATCTTCTGGGCTATCCTCCTTCTTTGCTGGGGTGGCACAGTGAGCGTAACCAGTAGAGGTCCACTGCGAAGGGTGCCAAACTCACACTTTGCCTGATAATACATGTTTTCGATATCAATAGTTCTTGACTCGTTTTCGTCATCGTCGTTGTCTGAATAGTCGAAGCCGTAGTCCTGCTTTCCTCAAACAACGTCAGTTTAGTCGGTTGATGATACATACCTCATCATCGGATCCCTGCATATAATCAGCATCATCATCATCCATGATGTGTAGAGTGCAGAAAAGAGATTGAAGACAGTAGTCAGTGCTGCTTGTTTTGGTTCAATTCAACTGAGTTGGAAGGCGTCTATTTGATAGATGCTGTTATGCATTTCCTGATGGGCCACGTGCAATATTGGTGCAGTATTGTTCATTTTTGTGGTCAGCATTTATGTCGCGTAACTACAGTGCTAAGACGCGGAATGTGCAGTTTCGTATCCTGAACTACTTGCAAATCTGTGGTTTCCGCAACATGACGAAATGAAATCTTATTGTTGAGCAAACTATGTTCCTCTGTGCTAAACACGTGACTGGTTATATTCTCCATTTCTCTCCAGCAAAACTAAGTTTTCCTGAGCGATGATGACAAACGACACAGTTTCATGAAAGCCCTTCGCTACCTTCCATGAGCCACACAATCGAGTCTGCATCTCTCTTAGTCGGCTCGTATAGCGGCCAATCGAGTCGCTCTCGCAGCAACAGCAGGTTGGATGATGTGACAAGTTTGACCTCTTTCAACCCCTTTGCAGGGGAGGATGAAGATGAACAGACATCGTATACCTTCACCTCGATTTTGTCAAGGGTTAAAAATACTTTTACACCATCGACAGCGGCAGTCTCAGCCTCAGCCACCGTAATTCGAGATCAGAGTGCCGCCCCCAGCGGCCCTGCTGTGGACTCCCAACGCAGAATGTCATACACAACAGCTCCAAGCCAAAATTCCTCCTCATCCACAAAACCTGTGACAAATGAAAAGCCTCTCTCTCTATCCACTGCCCCAGCTCAAGCTGCACCTCCACTCGTATCCTTGACACCGGCGCAATCAGAGATTCCAACGTTCACAATCGAATGTGATTCTTCCTACACTCATCGTAATACGTCTCCCTTAGTCTATGAGGCAGGAGATAATGGAGCTTCTGGAACATTCATTCCTGGTTTCCCGATCCAAGACGATGCACGAAGCGTCAGGACTACCACGAGTTTACATCGATCAGGCTCTGTTTCGAAGGTAATGCGAAGGCTCCGAGGTGAAGGTATGTTAACTCACGATGCCACTGAATTCAGCTCTTGACGTCGATGTCAGGGTTGTCGAAAGATTATTGGATGGATGATGAGAATTGCAAGGAGTGTTATGATTGCAAAAGTGTCTTTACGACTTGGAGAAGAAAGCATCACTGTCGTATTTGCGGTACGTGAGATTTCGATTGAGTGAATGTGCTCCCAATTTCTTCTGTCAAGGTCAAATTTTTTGTTCTCGTTGTGCCTCGAACATCATCAAGGGAACACGATTCGGTCAGAATACTATGATCCGTGTTTGCAATCTCTGTTTGGAGAAATTGGCCCAAGTTGATGAAGATGATGAAGACGATCGGCGTTCTGTGGTTTCATCGATCACTTTCCCACCTCATCAGTTTGGTTTAGGACAGCCCCAGTCGCCATTCGCAGCTTCTCAGCTCTTTAGTCGTACCGATGAACCGTTCAACCTGTATTCGATCGCCGAGACGCGTAAAATCATATATGATGAGGTTCACGGCAGTCCAGAAGTCACGACACCTCCTTTTCCTCAGAAGGATGATAACTGGGGTACAATCCTCGACAATCCAGCACCTTTTAGAAGGGCACTTTCCGAGGAGGGAGAAGGAGATCAAGCTTCAGAGAATTTACCATCAGATTTGTCTACCACGATTGAGCCTACAACTCCTGCTGAACCAAACACCGCAACACCAGTCAGTATACCGGGAACAACTAATTTTATACAATTTCCAATGAGTTCTCCGGACAAGGGAACTGATAGTTCAGATGACCAGTTTCATCAGTCCAGTGAATTTGAAGTGGCCACCCCATTCATTCGAAGTCGCGTTCAAAGCCGCATCGATACCCTATATCCAACAGAGGAACCGGGATGGAGGACACGCAGGGAAAGCACAGCGTAAATATCTGCTCAATTACCAACTACATCTAACGTCTGTTTCTTTAGCTATGCACAGGAGCTCAACCTAGCGTCAATGATGCATCTGCGTATCATGTTACGCCAGATGCTCATGAAAGAAGAAATTCCGAGCGTCAATAAGTGGGAGGAAACCCTGCTAAAGTTGGCCTTGCGTACTGCCAGGGAACTTGCCTTTGTTTCCTTACCTTTTCGTCAAGGGGAGGACATGGACGTACGGCGCTATGTCAAAATCAAGAAGATTCCTGGAGGGAGGCCTTCCGACTCAGAGTATGTCAATGGAGCAGTTATAACGAAAAACGTTGCACACAAACAAATGTCGAGGCTTCAAAACAACCCACGGATTATGTTGATCACATTTCCACTTGAGTTCTATCGAGTAGAGGGTCAATACATGCAATTTGGCCAAATCCTCAGACAAGAAAAAGAGTATCTGGGAAATCTAGCTAGCCGCATTGCTGCACTCAGGCCCCACGTTGTACTAGTTGAGAAGACGGTATCAAGACTTGCACTTGATGCTCTAGTCAGCCATAACATCGCAGTTGCCCGCAACGTCAAACCAAGTGCAATTGCCATGATAGCGCGTATGACACAGGGAGATGAGTTTTCATCCATAGATAAACTTGCCCTTGAACCTAGGCTCGGTCATTGTGCGCGTTTTCGAATTCAGACATTCGATCATCCACTCATTCCAGGGAGAAGAAAAACATATATGCGCTTTGAAGGTTGTAGTGGTGATTTAGGATGCACAATTTTGCTACGAGGGGGAAATATTGAAATTTTACGGAAAGTCAAGAAAGTCACTCGTTTTTTGATGTTTATCGTCCGCAATCTCAAACTCGAGACACATCTTTGGAAGGATTCGGTGATCAGCCTCCCATCATTCAATTCCGAGGCCATTCCCTGCGCGCTAGCCAGAAGGCTTGGTCGTCTCAACGTTGACACAGCTTCATTTCTTCTACATCCTGCATTCCTATCTGCCTCGCGTTTGGCAACTCCTATCTCTGGAACACTCGACCCATCTCCGGCCTCTCCATCGCGCAGGAATGAAGATCTGGACAGTGAACGTGACTTGCCAAGCGATGATGCTGAGCAATTTCACCTTTCTTGTAGAATCGAACAAGTTCTAGAACCATACAGAACCACTTTTATCTCTCTTTCTGCAACACTCCGTTTCCCCCCTCCTTATCCAATCAAGAGAATGAAAGATCTAGACGACGAACTAATGGCGGCAAAGAGAGCATGGGAAGAAGATATTGTTTTGAAAGGAGAGCAGGCGCAAAACATATCTCGGCAAGAATCTGGATCTACAGCAGTCGAGTGCCCTTCCTCTGAGGACCCGGATCGTGCTGACATTAGTGCTCAAATTGAAGCGCTCGACGTTCCCATACCTCTATCACCCGGATCCGGATCCGCGTCCTCGCAAGCAATGGCCGATGCGGGCTCCTACTTCGTAGGGGCTGTCCCAAATCCCGTAGGCAGCGAGACACCGAGCTCAATACCAGCCTTGTCACAATCATTAATTGAGGAATCTCGTGAACTAGTCAAAACAGAGGCAGATATCATATTGGAGAGTAGATATCACCTTTTGAAACGGAAGCATGAAGAACATCGGCGGGTATGGGAGTGGTATCAGCGAAAGAATGCAGATGATTTCGTCGTGGAAAAATACCAGCAAATCCTACTTTGGGAATATACGATCCCGACCTCTGGGCTCGGCCTCCAGCGGGCATGCTTTGCACCCCAGGTTACCTATATGCAGTTTTACGGCGAGAATGATCTTACTTTGGGTCAGTTCATAGAGAAGGCCGTTGTTGAGACTCTCAGCCAACTTTTCAATGCAAAAGTGATATGTGAGGGGAAAGATTGTGATCAGCCGTTGGCTCGCCACTGCAAGGTATATGTCCACAACGAGACACGCCTTTTCATTGCTGTAGAACAATGGGAGGGTCAAATAGTGAATCGTGCCTTTGGTCCAGCTCCCGATCTGATCACTACATGGTCAGCTTGTCGCGTCTGTGGATCTGCCACGCCATTCATACCTGTCTCCCCTGAAATGCAGCGCTACTCCTTTGCCAAATTTCTTGAACTCCACTTCTACCCAGCTGATGTTAAATTAGTTCAAGGCGCCGGATGTGAACACAATATATATCAACATCACATACGTTATTTTGCATTCAGGGGAATGACTGTGAGGTTTCAAACTGACCCTGTCGTTATGCATGAAATTGTATATCCGCCTTTTCGCATATACGTACGGTCAGAAACACAGCTCGAAATTCGCAATGCAGATTTCGAAAAACTTCACAAGAGCAATTTCACCTGGTACAGCAACCTAATCGATGAGCTCAGATTCATCAGCATCGACGCTGCAACAGGAGACGAAGAATCAGATGCCAGATTGAATGCAGAGGTAAATATTTTCATCTCCCGTGCTGAGATTGAAAGAGAAGAAATCAGTCGTCTCATCAACAAAATCTATCGGGAGTCTGCAACCAAGGACACCTTGGCACTCAATCATGTCCACGCGTTCAGACAAGACAAGATTGTCGCGCTGCAACAAGACTTAGACTGCCTACCGAAGCCCAGACCTTTATCGGCCGTTGACCGTGGTAGTAAACGAGCATCCGCATTCAGTTCCGTCAAGAACATCTGGGTCCCCTCTCAGAACCAAAAACAGAATCTACGACTACTCCCGGATCACTCTTTGACTTCAATCTTCTCAGAGACAGAAGAGGGTTCACTCCTCAAGAAACGGACTGACCGCGACCCCTCTACTTCGTCAGCTTCAGACGCTTCGGAGCCTGAGTTAGAAGCAACGAAATTCCCTGAAAATCACACCGCTGAGAAAACTAGAGAGCCCTCAACCTCCACCGTGACTGAGACCCCGGATGAATCAATTGCGACAGAGAGGTCGGACGATGCCAGTGACTCCACCATTGGTGCCCGCCGGAAAGATGTGCTCATTGATGATCATTCCAAGGATATAGTAGTGAGTATACCTGCTTCACCTATTGCCTTCTTATCACCACCTTTATCTTGATATGCTCCAGGAAGGAAACCCAAAAAGCTCTGAAATACTGGTTCCTCATGCATCAAGATTGCCTCGGAGGTCGATGAATCAGCCTAGCGTCGCTGAGCTTGTCAAAAAGTACCAGGATTTCATTCCTGCCAAAACCATGTCCGATCTGGCTAAGAGTGCCCTACCTCCCCGGGCCGTAGCCTCAGAAAGCGAGCAGGAATTTACAGCGATAATTCAGCGCCGATCCATTCGGCGTGGTCGCCAGAATAGCTTGGCGAAAAAGCCTTCAATTTCTGACTTTGAATCAAGCTACGCTGCCAATGTCGCCCCCATCTACTTAATGCACAGCAGGAGATCCGCCAATCATGGAAGTCGTATCCCTGGCCCATCCGGTCAAATGTTTGATTCGTATGAGTCCTCGAGAAAAGCGTCTCCCGAAAAACGATCTTCCAACCTGAAAGGCAAAGGCAAAGAAATTCGGTTCAGTCGACCCTCATCTCCTCCCAGTGCAGCTCCTAAATTCGCTCTTGCTCATAAACAGCCTAAGATGCGAGTCGTTAGTCGCACGAAGGAAAAGCTCAATAGTCGGACGGTCACTACCCCTGAAAAATCTACACTGCGCCGACCGTCCGGAGCGAATAGCAAAGTCATGGCGATGGCGAAGAATTTCGAGCGACTAGGACGCGAGTCTGAACGTAACAGAAGTCGATACAGGATCATTCGCGGAAAACCAGCTCGACCCGTGGCATCTGCTCGCGCCACTGTTGAAGTGCTTGATAGTGTTAAAGATGCACTTCGAGACGACGACCCTGATTCAGCTTCTTCAAGTGAAGCAGATGATGAAGGGGGTGATGTGGAAGACGAGTCATCATTTGCTCCGCAAACCTCACCCCCTCAGGAACCTGCGCCCCTGACAACTTTAGAACCATCGCGACAAGAAGCTGCTCTATCTACCACAGTATCCCCAGTGGTCACCCCAGCTATGTCTGTGTTTCCTGACCTCCCCCCACAAGATGGATCCCATGTCACACAGACACCTACCACCGTGCCGCCAGAGCATATATCTTTACCTCCCTCCCCTCTGTTCCCGGCAGCTCGACCCGACGTGATGACCCCTTTTGATCTGGAACTCCCTCCATCAACTGGACCAGGATCAATTCTCAAGGCTCTATCAGAACTCTGGCAGCCTCTTCGTCACCCTGCGGAATTCGATGATCCGATGAGTGATCCAGAACATATCTTCAGAGATTCGTCGATGGTTGTAAGGACAGACGAACCAACATCGATCATTGCATTGGCTTTGAAGTAAGCTAAGCTCCCACTTTCGCTCCGACCGATAGCTGAAATCATACGAGTTCCCCCCAATATCGTGATATGTTAGCCAAGTCACGTGCTGACAAAAAGACAGCTCGCGAGCCTAAGCTCACAGAAGGAGAGGTCTTTATGCCTGACGACAAATCTATTGCAGAGTCAACTTCAACGTGGGGTGTAGTAAATGTTGACTCTACTGATTCAGCAGATCCTACCGAAGATCTCAAGCTACCGTCCTCCAAATTACCTTGGGCAATTAGTGAATCTTTCAGCTGCAGACTCTGAATTGTTGAATTGACAATCGTAATAGGTTTTGAAAGTGGTGGTCTTACCATAAGCTGTACGATCTTATACCCCGAACAGTTTGACGCCCTGCGACGTACTTATGATTGTGAGAAGAGCATGGTTGAATCTTTGTCACGGTGTGTCAAATGGAATGCCAGCGGAGGGAAATCCGGATCTGCATTTCTGAAGACTCGAGGTCTGATCTCTCTCCTGGAGCCGGTCTTCCTGCTGAATCTGATCAATCAGATGATCGTTTCATTGCCAAAGAACTCTCAAGATTTGAAGTTCAGACGATGGAGAATTTTGCACCGGCATACTTTGACTACATGTCATCCGCGGTTTCCGCTAATGTACGGTTATTTTGAGTCAACTGGCCCCTGAACTTACAATCTGATTCTTTTTCATAGCGGCCAACTCTTCTTGCGAAGGTGTTCGGGTGCTACAAGCTGACCTTCCGAAAGACCGGGACAGGAAAGGGTTCAGGAAAAAATAAGTCCACACAAATGAACCTTTTAGTTATGGAGAACCTCTTCTATGACCGCCGATTCACCAAGGTAATTATCGTATTTATGTATTTGGTTTCTCTTATCTGAATTATTTGAACAGATCTATGATCTGAAGGGATCCACCCGCAACCGTCGCGTCCAATCCACAGGGAGAGAAAACGAAGTTCTTTTGGATGAAAATCTAGTCGAAAGTAAGTAGGTAGGCTCGTAGTTGTTCAATAAGTTTGACAATGTTATCAAGCGGCGCATCTGAACCCATTCTATCTACGAGAACACTCAAAACGAATTTTGCGTGGTGCTTTATACAACGATAGTAAATTCCTCGTAGACATCAACGTCATGGATTACTCGCTCGTTTGTGGTGTAAGTAATCACTTGCTGTGTCAGACCTGGCCTGAGGTATCTCCAGGTTGATAGCAAGAACAATGAATTGGTGGTTGGCATAGTCGGTATGTTTTTCTTTGCAGCCATTTCATTCTGATCTCATTCCTCTCTTAGACTACATTCGGACATACACTTGGGACAAGAAACTTGAAAGTTGGGTCAAAGAATGGGGAGCGGGCAAAGAGCCTACCATTGTGACGCCGAAACAATATCGGCAACGATTTATAAGTGCCATGGAACGATATTTCCCCCTGGTAAGACTGTATTTAGTTGGCAAACCAGTCAGGATTCTTGACATGTCCCCAGGTTCCAGATCGATGGATGAAGTACCGAGATGCACCTGAGGAAGACCCGAATGTCCTCTCAGAACTGTGGCCCGATTGGTAGGCTATAACACGTGCCACAGTTCACAACGGTATGTCAATATTAACTGCATTCAGAAATGGACGAATAGCATAACTGTATCCCATGCAATACTGTATTATAGATAATACTTAATGTTAGTGACTAATCACCCGATCTTAACCCTTTTCGAAGGTTGCGGAGTGCCTTTATCGCCGTCTTTACGTTTCTTTGTCCCACCTGACCTAAAGCCTGAAAGGAGATCCTGAATGCGAGTTTCAACCTGAACAGCAATTTCCCCGACTTCCGACTCCCGACCATTGAACTTGATAGCATTCTGAATCATGAGGTCAAGGTCTGCTTCGAATGCTTCCAGGGTGTCATATTTGTCACTGTCCAACTTCTGACGGATAGTGCGTAAGTCCCGTGCATCCTTCCGGGGAATGACTTCAAAGTAGGTTGGAATGCCCAGCAGTACAGGATCGACGGGCTCACGGAAAACCCATGAACTACACGCTTGATATCAGACCAAAAGAATAGTATGCGGTGAGGACTCACATCGACTCTTTCATGAGTGTTGACATTAAACCCTGAAGACTGCGTTTTTCTGTCCAAGACAACTTACGCTCTATCGCCTTGGGCCATTCTTTCTTGAAAACTTTTTCGATTGCATCAGCACATGTCACTGGGAACGTGGAAGGGGGGTTGAACTGTCGACAATTGCTGAAAATCAGATCGACATCTTTCTTGAAGTGCTCCATCGTCGCATACCGCCCATCGGTGAGCTTTTGAGTCATGGTTGCGAAATCCATTGGATGCACGATCTCATCGAAATACCTAGTTCATGTCAATGGAGGAAGTGATCAAAGGGCAGACCTCAACATACGTTGGACAACCATCCAGGATGGGGTCCACGGGGCGGCTGAAGATTGCCGCTTCCGGAATCTTCTGCAAGATCTTGAGCAAGTCTTTGCATTTCTTCTCATTGACCGGAGTGGCGTGGATGGCAGGCACCTTCTTTGCTTTAGCGGGAGGCGCAGAAGAAGAAGCTCCAGTCGTTGGAAGAATTTCTTTCTCTTTGCCCTTGTTAGAAGGCTTAGAAAGTACTTCCACAGGTGGTGTTGGAGCTACAGGCCTCGGATCAACTAGTCGCTCCTTCTTGACATTCTTGGGATGAGATTGGGCCTTAGGTACGGCTATCGATACTGAAGGGTCGGATTTTTCAACAGAGGATACAGGTTTGGGCGTGGGGGAAGAAGGTCGTTCCTTTTTGGCCGGAGTGGCTAGTGTCAGAATGTCGTCGTCCTCATCGAGAGTCTCACTCTTTTTCCTCTTGCTCAAACTCAAACGAGAAACGGACTTTTCTCGCTCAGAGTTCATGCGCATGCGCTCCTCATCTTTCTGCCTTTCGATTGCAAGAACTTCCTGCAAGATGTCGTGGGAACCATCATCAACATAGGGAGGAGGCGGTTGTTCAACATCCAGGAGAGGTGTTGGTACTGCTTGGGACACCTTTTGCTTCCTGGGCTGGACATGGGGTGAGGACACTTGACTGGGAGGAATTGCAGTAGAATTTGCATGAGGGCCAACTTTGAGCTTGATGATAGGCCTCGAAGACGAAGCGGGAAGAGGCGGTGACAAATGAGGGTTGGACGTAGAAGCAAGGGACTTGATTGACACAGATGAGGTGGATTGGTCTGATGGTTTGGTATGCTTTTCACGGGCAGACCGCATAGCATAATTTCTATCGGCGGCCTCGAGTGTCTTGTTGATTATTGCCCATTCTACAGGAAGATACCATGTTCAGCCATTCTCGGAAGACACAGAATGCTCGACACTGACGTTTCTCAAAAAATGTTTCTAAAGCGATGGCTTCATTGTGGGCATAACTTCCAGCCGCATTGTACAGCTTCGCATTTGATATCATTAAGCGAAAGTCTGCTTGGAAAGCAAACCTATCCTTGTACATTCCCGCATCGAGTTTTGCACCCATTGTCCGCAGATCCATTGGTTCTCTGATGATGTCAAAATAACTGAGAATATTGCCTTAGATCAACCCATTCCCAACAAGCATGGCGACATACCGAGGTGCATTGTCACGAATTGGGTCAACTGGTTGATTGAAAAGCAACGCATGCTTATTAGTTTGAAGTTTTTTCAAAGCATTTCGGCATGCTTTCAAGTCGTTCAAGTTCATTCCAGAAGACTGGGCACGGGGAACCTGAGAGAGTTTCGTGTCTGGCCTGCCAAGCCGTTTGCTGCTTGGCAGCTTGGCGCCGGCTTTTGTCTTAGTCTTAGAGGCCACAGATGAGAGTGTCGGCGTTGCAGGCGGTGCAAACGTTACTGCCTTCTTAACCACAGGTGACGGAATAATTGACTCATCAACAGAGAGGACACGCGGACTGCCCAGGAGTTTGACTTTGGTCGTTGAAAGATTGAACTGAATGCTGGAGTGTCGTGATGGAGGACCCCCGGCCTTGACTGGCCTTGGCGGCTTAATTGGAACCTTTACAGGTGGGATCTGCGGGGCAGTCTCCGTGATGGGTGTGCTTGGAATGTGAATCTTGACTGATGGCGGAGTTTCTTCCACAGGCCTAATCAAAAGATCAGCGAGTTTCAGAAGACACCAGCGAACCTCAAAATCAGCGTCTGGAGCACTATAGAGGTAGGTAAGGAAGATGGTCAAAATGTCATGGCATTTTACACACAGAGCGATTGGCATTAGGAACTCGCGCAATGCTTCGTTCTTTCCAACTTCTCGGTCCTTCCGCAAAATTTTGATCATAACATCCAATTCACTCTTCTTAGATTCTTTAGCCTTTTCCGGAGCATTTCCATCCTCTTCAATGAGAAGCGATTCATTGTCTTTCAAGCCAGTCTTCATCTCACCCATCTGGACGAGGAGGGCCAGACTATAACAAGCATTACGGGCAACATGGCGGCGGACAACTCGGGAGGTGTCGTTGGCTATCACTGATAAGATATAGCGCATGATAACAGGTGTATACCACTTGGTCAAAAACAAGCCGTCGAAGGCGGCTAGTCGCACTTGCATATAATGTCCTTCTCTAAAAACACCATCATTTTTTCCTACTTAAAGGACAAGAAAAAATGACTAACCTTGTCAGCGGGAAGAAAACCTTGGGATGAGGTGGTATCAGGTTAGAAACTCCAAGAATCATATAGAACTAATATTTCTCAGCAGAACAAAATACTAAGACAGAAAAGAACGCACTTCCAGTGCAGCAATGGTCACAACATTGTGAGGAGAAGGAATGAGGCGATCCATGCTGCGGTATCTATCAACTTCAGAGGTGGTTTGTTTGATGAGTTCCTTGTCCTCTGCTGTTTGCTCGTTGCGGGTTTCCGAAGGTAGCAATTCTCCTCGCTCTGGAGGGGCAACTGAAACGGCAGCATAGGCGGCAGCAGATATAACGGCACATATATAAAAACCATCGGAGTACTTGGAAAGAAAGGATCAGACTTAACAAAAATGTGCATAAATGAGCTTACAGGATTCGAAGTGTTGTCATTGTAACGGAGTTGGTCAATGAGGAACTGCCTGACAACTGACGGAGATTTTCCATTCTCGAACCTTACTCGAGATATTGCTGTAATGACGGACTAGCGAAGAAGTCTAGGGTGTGAACTTCGTGTGAAACAAGCAGGAGAGAGAAACAGACCTTTCGAACAAAGTATTCAGCGAGTTCAGAAAAATTGTTCGGCTTCGGCACATAATTATGAGTAAAGAGATCTTGATTTGGATCTTCTGGGTCATAGCAATACCGAAGGAACAGTTTAAATAGATGGAAGAGACCAATGAAATCCAGTTTTCGAATCGCACACTTGTAAGAGTCAGACAGGAAACGACAATTAGCCTAAGAACTCACTGTCACTAAAGCAAGAGCAGCTTCGCATCGTATATGATAATAATAGTTGGACACAAGTACAGTCTTGGTCAATGTACTCGAAACGATTGCCGTAGGCTTCTCAGCAAGGGCGCACAATGCCTTGAAGTATACTCAGTTCATCATGATCATCTGACAAGCCTTAAAGAACACACAACACACACCTCCAACTGAGCCACGACATCCCTATCTCTTTGCAGCTGTGAAACCCACATAAAGTCTGGTTGATCGAACTTGATATTGGCAATCCATTCAAAGTCAGCGTCCATCCTTATCCACTCGTAAGTTGCTCCACTCATCACCGCCTCATCCTCCTCTGTCCAGTCTGCAACTTTCCAGTTCTCTCGCTCTTGTTCTTTCTCCCAGATCTCCAGACCGAAACCCATGTCAATCATACCCATAGCCTCTGCCGCTTCAACATCACCCTCAGCTGCAGCCTGAGCAGCTGCTTGCCTAGCGAGGTATCGTTTAGTGTTTCTTCGCACTCGCTTATACTTGGTATTGAAAGGAACTTCGTAACGCTTAAATGGGGTGCGGATGTCAAGCACATGTTCGTAAGGCGTCCCATCAGCCTCATGTATGCGAATTGTCATCTGACCCTACGACGAAAATCAATGACTACATGAACAAAACAGCGAGCGACGCTCACCTCGAAGAAGGGAACAGGTTTCAGGAGAGCTTTGGATACATCGTTATTCTCCATCGCTTTGAAAGCCGGTGCCTCTTGACGCATTGTGATCTCGACCGCCATCTTTTTTCGATTGAAAGACGCTGAAAAACCAAAGGAAGGGCATCCACTTCCATAAATCCACTGCTCCGCGAAGCTGCGTGGGTCAACACCACTAACCTTGCGACACATTCGCAGAAAGGCATGAGTGGACAAAGCGTTGTTTTGAAGTTCACCACTGATTGCTGAGAGAAACAACTTTGGAAGGACACGACTCAGCCCGAGCGAAGTACCCGACTTGCACAGACGCCGATCGAGGATATGAAGGACCAAAGGCGCCTTGAGGTTGATGAAAGGAAAGACGACAGCGTCAGGGGGATCAAGAACCTGCGGCTGACAAATTGGCGGCATACTCCCGACGTCCCACTCCAGCACTCGCTGCATGTCCTTCTTGAGTTTGAACCGGTAATCATTATTCCCGAACATCTTTCGTATGAATAGCCCAGTGATGTACAGAGCCAGTCCATTGACCAACCAGATGTCTGACCAGGTCCTGGGTATGATGTTAATGCCAACCCACTGGCAAGCCAAGGCATGACTGAGTGCATGCCGTGTCTCCATTGCTTGTTCAATCGCATCTTCTCCATGGAGGACATCAAGGCTGACAATTGACAGGGAGGCACTGTCAAAGCGCTGGGTTGGCAGCTGATCAACAAAAACCAATTTATGGGAATTAAAGGGGTAAGATCCAAATTCAGAAACATAGAAGTTCATCGAAGACCGTAAGAAGGAAGTCGAGGTCTTGAGGAAAGACTCCTGTCCAGGCAAGCAGAACGCATACATGAGAGGTTGAGATGTACCAGGCGCCTCATCTGTTGCGGTGTCGGCAGGTATTGGATAGTGGTAGAAGGGGCCAGCAGCAAAAGCGATATGCTGAACCGAGGTTGGTACAGCTTGAGAGAAGAGAAATATCGTTTTGTTCGAGTTGTATGGGTGCGCGATCTTGCAACGCCATCAAGAACTATACCAAGGCCGAACCGAAAAGCACACACCTGTTCAACTAGCTCGCCACTGCATAACACGATCGTGGGACTTGGTTCATTTGTATCGAATTCATCACGCTCATCGACTTCCTCCAGATAGCGAGGAACAACAAACTCGAATTCCCAAGTACATTTCTCCCACAGGTTGTCAATGCAAGGCACCCAACATCTTGCTGCATCAGGACATGATGGAGTAGTGTAGACATGAGGAATTCTCTGGAGATGTGTCGATACGAGACTCATACGATTAGTCAAGTACTCACATAAGGATGGTTGTCAGTAGGCAACACGAACTCCACGCCCTCGACAGGATTGCGCAAGCTGTAAGCGATATTAACAATAATTGGAGAGAACTCGGCAAAAACCTGTCCATGTGGACCAGGAGTGAATGGCTCAGGTGTAGCACCTGGAACCAGCATCAAATTACAGCTCTTGGGAGGCACAGTAAGTCAGTTCACCTTCGTTATAAAGCAGGCTCGTATTTGACGTCTGTTTTAAAGGTACATCTCTCGGAATCCCAATAGAGAGCTCGCCCTCGTCACTTTCTTGTAGAGCAGAATAGACTTTCCTCTTCAACTCAGGGTGTCGATGACAGTCGTGGGCCTCGCCAGAGCCTCCCATGCTGATGTTGGCCAAACCATCTTGATGGACAAAATCAGCTTGATGTCCGGCCACCGTGACATGGTGAACAGCTGAATATTGCTGAGTTGCGCCAGGCGATGCTCTCAATGATATGTTACGCACTGCATTGCCTTGCGTGAAAGTGGATAGACCTCAGTTCGCTGCTTGTGGGGATGATGGTGATCTCGGTATAGCCCTGAGGGGCAGATGAGTAGGTTTATAGCAGTTATAAAGTCAGACACACGCACCCAAAGGCCCCCGTTGAAGTCAATCTCCAGAACAACCTTCTGATGACTAGTATATACGAAAAACGTGTCAGACAAGGCAGAACTGGGATAGGAACGGAAAGGATACGCATATAGAGAAGCCACGACGAATATTCTCGCGTTGGAGGCTTATTCGCGCGTCCATCGACACGAGCGCTGTCAGAGACGACAAAATTGTTCAGATGCAGGAAAAAAGCGGCAGAAAAGGGTGAGGCTGTCCGCTGGTGGAGGTACCAGCCAAAGCACACAACGAGTTTGATTATGTAATCACCCTCCTTTTCTCCATGCCCAAGAAATCCATCTTCCGCCAGCCAGGCGCAAAACATTTCCAGCTGGTCCACCGTTCTCAGAGAGACCCTCTCATTCATGATCCAGATGCAAGTCAACATGTTCTCAAGCCCTTCGAGCGAGAGAATGCTAAAAAAGTGAGAATTCAGAATTTTGAGATGGACAGTCCTAATAAAATTGCACAGGGAAAATCTCGTGCTGATCTCGAGTCCCTTCTTCCTGCTTCAGTTATTGAATACGATAAGGAGCGGAACATCGGCGAAGCGGCGCTCTATGGAATCTATTACGACGACACAGAATACGATTACATGCAACACCTCCGGACAGTGGGCGTGCAGGATAATGATGTGGCGAGCATCATGATTGAAGCACCGATTCTAAAGAACAAAGGAAAAGAGAAACAGAAGGATGACTTGTTCATACCGCAAGAGGCATTGCCCTCTGCCTCAGAACTGCCTCGAAATCATGAGTCTCAGCAAGCTGTCCCTGAAAGCATTGCTGGATTTCAGCCAGATATGGATCCTCATCTGCGGCAGGTCTTGGAAGCCCTAGAGGATGACGCTTTCGTGGACGACAATCTGGCCGACGACTTTTTTAGCGAGCTGGTAGATGGCGGTGAACGAGGTCCAGAACAAATTTACTTTGATTTTGACGAAGATGACATCAATAATTCAAGAGATAAGAGCTACCATGAGGATAAATATGATATCTTGCCATCAGAACTCGATTGGGAGGAGAGATTTGCTCAATTCAAGAGAACTCAATCCAGGGAGGAGGTAAACATAACTAGTGATGATGAATTCGCGTCCGAAGGCGGTGACACCATTGGAGAACTACCAACAATTTCCGTCCTTGGTGGTAAAGGAAAAAAGAGGCGAAAGGGTAGCAGTGATGCTTCCGGTTATACCATGAGCAGCTTGTCGATGCATCGAAATAAAGCACTTCAGACACTCGATGAACGATTTGATTGGGTATGTTTTTGTCGGTCCATGTCAAGTGGCACTAACCATGCTTTCCAGATAATGGAAAAAGAATATTGTGGAGAAGAAGAACCAGCATCAAATGAGGATACTGATGAAGTACCTGAACTCATTACCTCACGTGAAGACTTTGACTCAATGGTCAATGAATTCCTTCAAAATTATGAAATTCTCGGAAGGAAGATAAAACCAAAACTTGAAGGTGATACGCCCATGGATAAATTAGACACCATACGAAACGCCCTGGGGCAAGTACGAATCAATGACGATGTCAACGACGAAATAGGCGATTTCATATCCTTGGAAGATACGTCTGAAGAAGATAGATGGGATTGCGAGACCATTCTTAGTATGTATCAGCTGAAGTTATCATTTCATGAATACTCAGTTTTTTCTCTCAGCAACCTACTCTAATCTGGAAAACCATCCTCGCATCATCCGTGTGAACAACTCGAAGCAGATACCAAAAATCAACCTAGACCCGAGGACCGGTCTTCCCTTGATGAATAGTTTGCCTAGAAACCCAACAAGACGTACAGCGACAATAGAGAACGATTCTGACGATACTGAGACAGAAGCAGCGAGTGAGTGCCTGCTTGTCGCGATTGACAGTGTCATTTCATTATCATCAGCTTACAAGCGCATCACGATTTCTCGCCCTCGAAACGAGTCAAAGGAAGATAAAAAGGCTCGGAAAATGGCTGCGAAAACAGAGAAGCAAAATCGACGGGTGGAGAGACAAGAGATGAAGGAACAATTTGCGGCAGAATTGAAGGTTCAGAAACGGATGCTAGCAAATAAATCTCAACGTATAAAGAGAATGTGATAATCAAGTATCATAAATAGTGGTAGGCTCAGATACTCGTGACATTGGCTCAGATACTCGTGACATTTGATCTGAATCGTCAAAAGCACCGAGTTGCCATCCCTTCGTCATCCCCTCGCGAAGGCCTTTTGACATCTTATCTACGGTAACTCATGCGTTTAACTTTAATCACTATGATTTTGACTATGATGGTTCTTTCATCCATGATTTCGGTACTGGCTGGCGACATACGGGATTTCTAATTTTGAATGGTGGCCTTTCTCCTTCGATTCGCTGGCAGCTAAGGATGTTTACCGGACCACAACAAGGCATCCAGATATGGTGATATTGAGAATATCGAGGATGCAAGCTCTGGGTGTCCACCACCAAGTTCGGCATGACTGGCTTGTTTAACCAGATTTTCCAGGATAATCAGCAAAATGGACGTTAAGCGAGTGTATTTCGTATGTCTCTGTATTTTTTGCCTCATTGGCCTGCCTTACTGGCCTAATTGAAAAGGGGGATTGGCTTAGAGACCATTCTCAGGTAGGCTTCAGTCGTCAGATGTCTTCAATCATCTCTGTTCCGGGTTTTATGGTACGATCCTGTCAGCCTCAGCTCAAGTCATGGTCTGACCAACCCAGACTACTCGGGAATTCGAAGTCATGCAGGAACGTCTTGGTGTATACCTTCCTGTCGTATGTTTTTCCCCGTATCTGCGGGGCTTAAAAACTGAGGAGTCATCTTAGGAACACATTGATAATCCCCCAAGTATGAAAATTTGATATCTTGGACTCTCGGGACATAATCTTTCATTCAGGGGATAGGCAAATGTGGAGGGTTATGCAAGGAGCATTCATCCCAAACTTCGGCCTCTTGTTGAAGAGCGAAAACTGGAAATTGACGATCGGACATGCACGAAAGTAGATTTTTCGCGCGTGTGGGAATTGAGTTTTTGAGTTTTTCCTCCAGAACTATATGGCGTCGGAGAACGAAGGCTTCAACACTTCAACTGCCTGCATTCGCCGCACTTTGAAGGCATGCATTTCCATACATTTGAGGACCTGTTGGCGCACAGTAATTGGCACGAGATAGCTCGCAGGAAGATGGGCTACGATGAGGTCTTTTGCCACGTTGGAGATAATGGTCTTTATCGTTCTTTGTCGGCCCCCTGAACTACACCATATTGATGATTGTCGACACTCCTAGCGCCCCTGCGCCACCCCCCCGTAACTGGGACATTCGGAGGTGAGCTCGTGATCAAGTTTATTCTGGATTTCTTCACTCTCTGGTTGGGGAAGCACAGGAGTAAGTGTCAACGTAAGGACAGGTTCCCAGAGATCCGCAGTCACCTGAGCCAAGCTAGTGTAACCGATCTTGCAGCCAAAATAAACGAGGCAATTTGAATTGACAGGTTGGAAGAAGCTTCAAGTGACAATACACAGGTATCCCAAGGAGGAACTTGGAGGCTTTTAAGACGATTATCGGCAAACTCACGATTGGCGGCAACAATAAAACGATGAACCAAAGTCAACAGAAATCCAATGCTTATTATTTCGACTCCAATAACACTGCTCCTCCTGAAGTTCAACGCCAGCTAATCGATTTGCTGGAATGGCACGATGAAGTTATGACCAAAGCTCTGATTGTGACTCCCGCCGTGGCGAAGAGGGAGCTCCCTCCGCGACCGATCAGACGAAAATTCCCGTCATCGGCAAGGGACATACTCCTTCTTACGACCAGCAATTCGAGCATAGATCTCGTAGGCGTGATGGTGACAATGATGACCTCGGAGAGGAATACAGCAGTCGCCGTGAAGATGGCAGCAACAGAGGATGTGACAGTGGTGAGAACTATAGCGATCATCCTGAGGCCATCCTGAGGCTAGCGAGGGATATGGCTACAGTCACGGGGAATGTTCCAGCAATTGCTATGAAAGCTACGGACGTGCAAGGCTATAAGCAAAGCAAAGGTCACGGTGGCAGCCGCTTGGAAGATTATGGAGAGGACAGCTACTGTCCAAATGACAGCGGAAACGAGACCTTGAATACAGAACGACTCTATATTCATGTTCATAGAAATGAGTACAGAGAAGATGAGTACTAAATATTAAACAACACACAAGTCAAAATGGAAGCCAGTTTTCTTGCCAGTCAACTCTCGCTCGCTCTCATTCAACAAACGCGGTTAAGGTCCGACGTTGTGGATGTGCTTGGATATTAACATCTCGGTGACGATCCATCAACTGACTGACATGGGTATATTCAGGATCCAACACTTGCATTTCTCCCCACAGAAGATGACGAGATGTGGAGATAACGGTGGGTTCTGCGTCTTATGGGGGTTGGCTCAATTTTCTGGAGTGCTAAGATGTCCAATACATCGAACAGTACATAGTCACAACTCGTTTCTTTGCAATAGTTCAGATTCTGATAAGCAATGTTTCACATAACATATAGGCGCTCCTGTGGCCCTGCGGCGTACGAGCTCACGAGCTCACTGTCTATCACAATGGCATCAATTGCATTCATCGGTCGCCAGAGCGCCTACTGCATTCTATCACAGTCCTCAGTCGACATTACAACATTCCATACATCAAAACAAACATTTTGTACATTACCGAGTCCCATATCATTTGAAAACGCAGACAAGACGCCGGGTAAGTCACCTGTAGCAAACGGGCAGTCGCCATTCAGACTCGAGAAGCCTGAGACTTGGACCCCTATCCTTTCCTCCCTATCAGCCATGGACCTGCACTGCTCATATTGCATCCGCCTAGTCCCTCACACGTACACTTTCCACCGAGCAGCTCCGGGAGTGAATCGGCGTCAACCAGATCTAATAGGGTTGACTCATAGTCATTTCCAAGTATAGAAACCTTCTCTACTGTCTCTTTCGACAGCCATGGTCTGATGACGTTCCAAATCACAGTGAAAGAGGATGGGGCATTGATGATGACCAGCTGGCCCATACTGTGATGCAGGTAAGAGAGATGAATTAGACATTGGAGAGCTCAAAGGCTTACGTCTCTGGATAGTAATCTTGAGACACCTGGAAGGAACTCCTTGCGAGGGCTTTTACTTGCCAGAATTGGTTTAATCTGCCATTACGTGGGGTCAAAAAAGGGAGTCATAAGAAATGAGGAACGACATACCCAAAGCCTTTCAGGTCAACAATGACCAGTGTATTGGTGATACTCCTACCTGCTGCACGGGCAGCAGCTGGAAGAACTTCCCGCGGTAGCTGGAGAGAGGGAGAGAGAGAAATCAACTTGTGGAGCTGGAGTAAACATTTTGAAACCGCTCACACATTCCGCATTGACCAAGATGGTCTCCCAATGTCGTTGTGGTGTACACACCTTGTAGAGCTTAGCTAGGTCCATTTTCCCAAAGATCTGGACGTTGACAGGCCGGCCTTTCTACATGGCTTATAAGAACATGGTTCTTGAATGGATGATGGTCTAGTAACCTTATCGGTCTAGAATGAGATTCAGCACACTGTGTTCAAGGTCGCTCGATGCACACGCACCTTGTGAAACCACATTGGCCAGCAATCAAAAATGGTCTCTCGATCTGGATGCTAAGGAGGAGGGAGGGGGCGATGAGAAGAAGAACTATTCATAAACAAGGGAACTTGCCTCGAATGGGTCAATCTCTCGATATAATTCATCAATCCCAACATCTTCAACGGTCTTCCTCCAGTGTTGGCAGGTCGCAAACATCTTCTTTGACTGAACAAGGTCAAATTTACGTGCTCTGAGGAATCTCCTGAGACTCAATGAGCAGGGATTGTAAATGGAGTGGAAGGAACAGCCCAACAAAAGTGTCTCGTCGTCTGTACCGATGGAATCGCCTTGATGAAGGATGTTATCTGCGACCAGTTCCTTTCTGAAACGCTGTAGAACAACATCCTGGGATGACTTGGCCATGGTAAGTTGGAGTTGAGCCACAGAGAGCCCATCAATGGGAGAGTTGAGACTTGAGGGCGTCAGATCGCTTACGTCACACCAAGGTTCTTTTGGAATGGACATCGATCCCATTTGGACAACCAGCCGTACTGCTCGCCAGATTTTCGCTCTTGGCCAAGTTGAAAAGGTACTTTTTATTCTCTCTCTCTCTCTGTCTCTCTTGACTTGTTTGTTTTCTATGAGGACATCACTCGACTCCTCTCCCTTGCTGCTTCGTCTACTTCCCTCCTCACCCTTCCTCAGACGGATGACCCCGACGATAAACTACCCCAGGGTGAAGAACGCTCTGAGCAATTTGTTCTCGAAGCCAACGAATATTTTGTACGCCTTGATGTATGTCTTCTACCTGATCCAATGACATCCAATCATCTCCCAAAAAAACAAAAAAGGCTATTCAAGCTGCACTACGATCATCATTAGCCCACATCCGTCATTCGCGTATCGCACCATCCGCCATCAACGCGCCTGCCCCCAATTTCATTCCTCCATCTCTGGGCGTAGGCCTTTTATCAGAAACAAATGGTACTTTACGTGTCAATCGTGGTCTTCAGGAAGAGAGGGTCGAAAGGGATGCTTGGAAAGGTGTTTTGGAGTCACTCAAACGGGTAAAAGCAAACTTCCAAACATGATCCACTTTTGCGTGTACGTAACGTACGTACTTGTCATTATCACAATTTCAATTCCAATGCCCCCTGCACACACACACACGATTACGCCTCCTCCTCCTCCTCCTCCTCCTCCTTCTTCTTCAATATCCCCTCAGCATTTCTGAATTCTTCCGTATCCACCACACCTGGTTTTTCTTCCACTAATTTCTAAATTCATATATGTTTTTTTATTTCTTTGGTCCAACAACAACAACATATACACGTACCATAACATCTCTCAACTCTCCAATTGCTTTAACCAACTTTTGTTTTACATCGAGTATCATCTTATTCGACTCTTCAATCATACGTTTCTACCATCAAAAAGTAATCAGCCTCGATCAAATTTGAATTCACTCACTGTGTTCTTGACATCCCACTCTTCTTCTCCTACTCCATCCATCATCAATTGGTCGAGCTTTCTTTGTAGATCCTTGACTTCTCCATGGTAAAGTTTGTCCTCATTTTCGTAGCTATAACACCAGCTGAGAATGGGTTACTGTTGTGAATTTACTGAGGTCTTACCGTCGCACAACACCACATTTGATCTTGAGTTGCTTTTGAACAGCAGCTATCTCGCTCATCACGGTCAATAATCAAGTCGCGTTGTGGAGTCGGATTACCCCATCAAACTTTATTGATCTGATAAGAACCAAGTTTCCACTATATTGGACCAAGTGCGAGATAGTCTACAAACAAGAGAACATGCTCTCGCACAACAGTGGATGGCTAGAAACGTGATATCAAATACGACAGCGCACAATACCAATACACAAACTGAAAGCACACGGCGGATGTTCAACCGAAATTCCACTCAAGGGAAACATGGCCTAGGCATGAGGCGTAATAACAATATCCTGCTACTCGGCGAAAACATCTGCAAGCAGAGAAAAGCTTCAAGCTTCGTCATCCTGCCACTAAGAACCAGATCATCATCAGAATGAAACCGAACCCAGAAAACCGGCGCAACACAGGCACAAATCGAACGGGCGACGGAACTAGCCATCAAGCCAGCAGGACGATCGGCAGCGGCAGCCAGTTTACAAGGAATTTCAAAAGACGAACAAGGTCTATGAGCAAGGTGGAGTTCTCTAGCCTTGAGGATAACAAAATGCCCAGTCCCTCACGAGTAGAGAGCGCACAAGTGCACTGGGTAGAATCGGGAGCGTCCAAAGAGCATGAGGGAGAGCGGGAGGGAGGAAGGGAGGAGGACAAGTCATGATTTGACCATTGACAGTGCGAATGTAAGTGAAATATGTAGGGGAAACGACCAGGTGAGATAAATCACAAGAATAAAATAGAATGAGAGTACAACAACATCGTCTCACGGAAGGCTAGAACCAGAGGGCTATTGAGTCTACAAGCAAGGAATTGAAGATGCGAGGCCTCGAGATCAGTCGAAATGCATGACAAAACAAGGCCAGTGTGTCGGCCACGCGAGACACGTAACCACAACTAAGTGGTCGTTCGTCTCAAGCGTCGAGAGTGGTCGAGGAGAGGGAGCATATATAAAGTAGACGACATTAGGTTGAGGAAGTGCACCAGGGGCAAAATGGCGCTCACGCTCATAGAGCGGAACAGCCCATGTCCTGGGTCCTGTGACTGTGTCGTACCTCCTATAGCTAACAACCAATCCTATTGCCCATCGTTGTCCAACAACGTCATGACAAGCGAGATCTTCCGAGTGGAAAGCCGGTATTCAAGCGCAACACAATTGACCTCTAGCCAACGGACGCAACCAGCAGATCACACGTGCAGCACGGCTGCATGGGTAACTCGCAAAAAAGGAAAAGAAACTTGAATGCACCTCAAGCGCACGAAAGCCCCAAGCCACATATGAGAGATGTCAACGAAGTGTGGATGAAAGCGTAGAATGCACAAGTCATGATGATAGAATGCAGGGATGATGATATGAGATAGTCCATGTCATAAAAAATGCAAGTTATCTGCCCTGGCAGATGTCAACTCGAACAGGGCGGGACAAAGGTCGAGTATTTTTTTTAGTCATTTTCAAAGTTCTGTTCAAACAGCCCAAGCATGGCACGATCAGTATTGGGGGCCAAGGGTGGCGCTAGCGATTTGACGTTGAGCAGAGTTGAGCATCAGAGTCTCGTTGAGGCTACGAAGTCGGTTGACTTCCACTTCGGCGGCCTTCAACCTGGTCTCAAGCTGCTCTTTGACGGTCTCGAGGTACCTGATGTGGCCGGTAGCTGAGTAAGAAGAAATGAGTGCTGCTGAGCGCCATAACAAGGACACAAGTTATAATTTACCTCGATCAAGCAGTGAGACTTTGCTTGACTTTTGATTGGAGGTGGGAAGCGTTTCCTTGAGACGGGTATATCCATCACGGAGTTCGTCACGCCTTCTTTGTTCAGACTCGATGCGCTGCTTTCTGATGGTTTCGCGACGCCTATGACAGAGTATCGGTCAAGAACATGGAAATACATACACAGATACAAAGACCTACGCATCCGTGTTAGCCTGAGAGCTAGAAGGAGGAGGCGGCTGAAACTCGTCATCGTCGTCTTCCTCTGCGTCCATGGGGATAGCCTCCTCGGTAACTTTGCTGTTCCTCCTGCGAGTGCGAAGAGTGGGGCGATTGGCAGGAACACCTATGGGGTTGAAGCGATGCGACCGGGGAATAGTCGCGGCATAAGAAACAGCAGAACCAGAGCTGCTGTTACGGGAATGCCGACCCGAGGACGGTCCCTCGGAGGCAGGATCGCCGTTGCCGAGATTGTAGGAAAGAGCAGGTGTAGACATGCCATCGCCCTCAGGCGGAGTGTACGAGCGCTCGGGAGAAGATGCATTGAACTGAGGCGAGTAAGTGTAATCACCTGAAAGCGCCAAAGCACTGTTGAAACCAAGAGGAGAAGCCGAGGGAGGTACTTTAAATAAAATGGATATCAGCTCAGTTGATCAAGACTTGAAACGAGAACCTACAGCCAACTGGAAGCTCAAATACAGGGGGAGGAGGAGATGGAGGAGGATACTGAAGGTATTCCAGACCATTTTCCATATAAGGAAATGCAGCGTCCATAGAATCAATATAGGACGATGTCTTGGAGTCAAAGTCGAGAGAAAGCAACTGCGAGGACGACATATCGAATGACAAGTGGAACAGAACAAAAAAAATAAACCCAAAAAAAAGGAGATGAGCAAGAGGACACTAGACGGTGGCGTTTGAGTGGTGTGCAGCGATGGAGCAAAGAAGAGAGACCCACCCTCGTAGAAGATAACCGCAAGAAATCTGACAGGAAGTGGAGGGGAAGTGGCGGAGAAGAAGGGAGGGGGAGAGGGGGGGGGAAGGGGAAGGGGGAAGATGGAGAAAGAGAGGGAGAAGAGAGGAAGGTTTTATATCAGTGACTTTGGGCCGATGTTACAGTCAGGGTATTCAGACTCCGCACAGCACGAGGCAGTTGTGAACGCCTTGCAGTCGGCGATTTCAGTTCTCGCCGTTATAATGAATCTTATTTACGCCTTCTATTCCTTGTCACTCTGGAACATTGCCTCCGTACAAAAGAGAGAGATTTGATTTGACTGTGTGCCCCTTGTATTTGGAGAGTACCCTTGAAATGCCCATTGCCCTGGTTCCTCCAACCCCCCCCCCCCCTTGATGTACAAAGTTCTTCCCTGACAAGTGTCTCTTGTGTTGAATCGTTTCATGATCTCGGGTCAATTTCAGCGGCACTTTTCGTACCGGGAAGCCGTATCCCTGGTTCAGGTTGTTATCACCAATCGAGATCTGGGCCCTGCTTTTGTCTCCGGTTTCACAAGCCTACTACTAAGAAGACTTTCTCTCTGTCTCTCTCTGCAACGTTGTTTTAATATCAGAAGCTTTTGTATATATATTTATCGTAATCAAGGTATTTGGACTGATGGAAGGGGCGAAACGGTACAGGTGAAGTTGTTGTAGAACATGGAGTTACGTGAAGGGTGGGAATAGATGTTTGTTCAATGAGACAACGTCATCGACTGAAGAAAAAGGGTGCCATTGTTTCAGCAGGCTATCTAGTTTGGATGAGATAGAGACGGTGTCATGAATGAGCAGTCACGGGGTCAGGGAGGCCTCGTGACAGATTAGAAACGTTCAAGCTCAGGCTCGCAGAGGGAGGACACCACGAGGGAGAGTAGGAAAAAAAACGTGTTATACACGTGTAGAAAGAGAATCAATAATGCGAGTAAAATACATGTTGCGTAGAGAAAGCAGAGAAAGCAAGAAAACATCGAGTGACCAGCACGGGGAGAGGATTATAATGCGTTGTTGGAAGATTTAGGGACGGTCGTTATTGTTGTTGTTGTTGGTGGTGGTGGTGGTGGTGGCAGGGGCGGGGGGTGTGGAGGTGGAGAGCGGGTGATCAAGCTGGTGGGAGAGGGGGAGAGGGAGAGCAAGGTCTACGTGGCCGAGGGAGATCTTTTCGTTGATAGCACGGAGCCTGTCCATTTCCTGTTCAAGGGTATTGATGCGGGCCTTGAGGTCTTGGTTAGACTTTTCTAAAGAGACGATATGATTTGTGGCTGGAACAGCGTGTGAGAGGGGCAAGAGGAGGAGGAGGAGGAAGGAAAGGAGGAACCAACCTCGTTCGAGGAGAGAAACTTTGCTGCTCTTCTGGTTGGAGACGGGGAGGACATCCTTGAGCTTTGCATAGCCGTCGCGAAGCTCGTCTCTACGACGCTGCTCAGCCTCGATGCGCTGCCTGCGGGTGGCTTCCTTGCGGGTGTGGGCAAGGTTTTCGACGGTAGTGTAGGCAGCAAGGCCCATTTCGTCGTCAGAGTCGCGAGAACGGCTGCGGCGTCTGGAAGGGGGGCTGGGAGGAGAGGGAGTGGGATGGTAGCGAAGGGAAGAGCGGTAGAGGAGACTGTTTGACCTCGAGGGGGGAGAAGAGTTGGACTGGTAGAGGCCGTCTGCGGAGGAGTCAGAGCCGGAGATGGGAGGAGAAGGGGGAGGAGGGGAGTGGGAGGGGGGCAGGGCACCATGAGGCTCTTGAGGGTAGAAATGGGCAGGAAAACTGTCCATATAATCTGTGAAAAAAGCGTATGCTGGGTCGTTGTGGTGGGGGTCCATGGGTAAGTGAGTGGTTATGAATGACGATGGCGAGTGACTAGGATAATTCGGACGGTACAATGACTACACTACTACCATGACTAACAGGGACTGACTACAATGACTCCTACTACTACAATGACTACAATGACTACAACCACTCCTACTCCTACTCCTACTCCTACTACTCTTACTACTACTCTTACTACTACTACTCCTGCTCTTACTACTACTACTCCTACTCTTACTACTACTACTCCTACTACTCCTACTACTCCTACTACTCCTACTCCTACTCCTACTCCTACTACCATGACCTGGCCTCCTCCCCGTACTCCCCTTTCTCCCCATCGTCTCGCAAACCTCGCCAATGCCTTTGGAGTCCCCGCCCCAGTTCCAGGCACTGTCCCTCGTCAGTCCCACTCATCCTCCTCCCCTTTCCTCCTCCACGTCCTCCCCGCCCCGCCCTTGCCCTCTCCCCCTATCCTCGTCCCCGTCTACCCTTCCCTCCATGCCCTCCTCTTCGCCATTGCCCGCGAGTACGCTCTCCCAAGCACCCTCGGCCTTGTCCTCTCCCTCATCACCGACAACGACCCCCCTCCCCGCCTCTCTCACCTCACCTGGCGCCACATCTGGGCCAGAGTCGTCCAGCCCCGTCTCTCCGACAGCCCCTCTCCCGACTCCATTCCCATTCTCGCAAAGCTCAAACTCGACATCGACCCCCACACTGCCCTCTGGTACCAGCCCTGGCTCAGGTCTCGCAGTCACAACAGGGCTGGCACCGTCTACGACGACCTCGATCTTGATTTTCACGACGTCGGTCCTTTCTCCTCTCTGCTCCTTGTTCCCTATTCATCCCTTTCAGAACGACCCCAACGACCGCCGTCACAGTCAATTTCTCTTCAAAGAAAAACTCGATGAAATCGAACGCGTCCGTAGCTTGGTTCTCTGTCCTCCTCCTCTCCTGACCTCTCCCGTAGACTATGGCTCAACTTTCTCCTCGCGCACTCGATGCAGATCTGCAGCCATCCCCTCCGTGAGTTACTTTGTTTTCTCTAACAACAACACCCCCACCTACAAGCTCCCAGTCCTCTCCAGCCACCGTATGTCACCTCAATCAGCTCTCTTCACTCCCCAACTGTTTCCCGTCCTCCCTCTCCCCCTCAACTGGCCCCCAGTGCCCTCAACACCTCTCCCCTCACCGTTTCCAGACAACATTCCCCAAACCCCCCTATCATTCCTCTTTCTCCCGACCCTTTTGCCCGTTTCTCTTCTACCACTCCCGACCCAACCCCACCCTTGTCTAGTTCCTCGTCTCAGCTTGGCGAGTCTTCTTCCCTCAATACACCCTCCATGGTCCTCCATCCAGTGGTCGAGGACAATGAGTCCCCGCCGTCGCAATCCCCATCACCCACTGTCAGCCGTTTCTCCGTTGATTCCTTCACTGAGGCTGCGAAACCAACTATCAAGACATCTTTGATGACCGTTCGTAGCATCAAGAAACTCTGGAGAAAAAGTAACAACAAGTCTTCAATTTCCTTCAATACACCACCACGTCATCAAGTTCCTCCAGTCAGGCCCGAACGTCCCTTTGAGGAGACCATCGAGTTACCCGATGTCCAACTCGATCCTCCTCCTCTGGCTTATTCCTTCCAAGATCAATCGAGGCCACTATCAACACAGGATCGCCCTTTAATGTGCGATCAGCTCAACGTACCCCAATCGAAGCAGATGACGGTCCGTCAGCTCCCACCTTCATTCGCTCAAGGAACAATTCTTGTCACTCATCCACTACGTCGGAATGAATCGACATTGCCGATCGTCACTGCGCAGTTGCCCCCTCAAAGAACTTCAGCTATCCACAGATTCCAATTTGACCAAGAATCCCCTTATCCTGTACACATGTCGAACTCACCATCATCATCACCTGCCCAGGTACCTTTGCCTCCTTCCCCTGCCGTATCCGCGACTGTTTCGGCACATTTACAACAATCTTCTCTTAGCCTTGAGAAAGACAAATTGACAGGCTCCAAGCCGATTCTCAGGGCCTTCCAAAAGTCAAAACAGGTCCCTGTTCTGACGCAATCTCGGTTGAGCATTGACAAATCGAGTCATCAAGGTCTTAGTGCGAGACCGAGCTTCCATTCTGTCCAATCCTCCGTCCATGAAATACCGTTCCTTGGAGGCCGATCGAAAACGGGGGTGACGTCGATATCAAGTGGTGATCGAGTCCAACTGCAATCAAGATCGGCAACTTGGTCGACTGATTCTGCGAATTCGATTCCGCGCAAGGTATCATCAGGTTCACCTCCTCTATCGATGGGATTTTCCTCACGATCATCTATTGAGACGCGGCCGAGTTCGGAAGCATCCCAGGTCGAAAATGGTGTTTTCTATGAACCATCTACGTTGACATACCCATCATCATAATGCTCTCTTGACATTTTTCTTTTTTGGAGCATACTCACTCTTATTATCATTATTGCTATTTCCTTCAATTTTTCCAAAAAATTAAAAACAATATCTACATCTACACACACACGCAAGTCCACAAACTACATTTCACAATCATCATCCGTCGTCGTCGTCGTCGTCGTCTTCTTTTAGAAACCGATGAGTCGGAGTAGAAGATATACAAATGATCCTGTGAAACGTATTGCTGATAGACCTGCACTTTTGAAGGAGAAAAATGTCAATATTCCCCACCATCATTCAAAAAAGAAAAGCTTACAAGGCGAAAAAGAGGAAAGTCAAATATGGATTGAATGCAGTTCCTGCAGTAGTGATATGGGCTGCTGCCCAATCTTGGAATGACTTGGATGTAAAGACAAGGATCAACAACCTAATATATATATATATATATAATTAGTCGCCTATGAAAAAAAAGGGGGGCTCACATATTCGAGCCAACCCAAGCAAGGACAACATTCGTCCTACTATTCCTATCATGATCTGCCTGTTTCGTAACAGCATCTCTATGTTGTTTCTCCAACGGTACCTTCATCTTCAACGCACTTCTCGACGCATTCCAAAGTCGTTCAACATCCTCTCTTGCACTTGGTAATTCCACTTCTATCATCACCTTTCCATCATCACCTTTCACTTTTTTAGCCCCTCCAAGATCTTTTGCAGCTCCGTTATCTCCCTTCGTACCCCATGTTACATCATGCAAATTACACATGGCATACATCATGAGGATATTGACGTAGGACGGCAGCAAAAACATGTACTGCGCGAACGAGGTGAACATGTGCCAGGGTTCAAAGTACATGAACGAGCTGATAAAGTAGAGACCATAGGTGGCAAGGATAGCAACAAATATTTCTTGGAACGTTCGATTGTGCTGGATTAAGCTGAAAGAAATCAATGATCAATAACCCATTCTTGCAACTTTGCATAGTCTCACTCTGGAAAATCTTCCCAACCCTTGATGTCATGCGGAACCGCAAGGTAAACAGTGTATCCAGCACACCACACTGTGATGACGTTACAAAGTCCAAACAACAACATCGCAATCGTATATGCCCATTTCGAACCTTGCGGTCGATTTCCAAGAGAACAAACCAGAACCACGAAGAGAATACAGATATAGAGATTCAGGAAGACTTCGAAAACAGCCTTTCCTGCACCGCGACTCAAAAACTTGAATGCATCCGTTTGGACATCGGCGGTAGCGGAAGAAACCAACTATGAGCAAGTGGATGTCAGTGAATTCTCCCGAACCAGACTCCAAGGACTCACAAAGAAAAAGGCCAGGTAGTAGTTAGCCAAGGAGGTCCATGTGAATAAAAGCTGCGCGGCATTATAAATAAATTCAATCTACACAGTACAAAGTGAACAAAGGATAAAAACCACAATTGGGACGACCTGCCTGGAGAAGAATCATGCGGAAAATGTTTTGTCCAGATGACCAGATCCGGAACCAAAAGACGGTGGCATGGATTGAGGCGAACAGAGAACCATTCAACCAACGACGGCGTTGAGAGATAAACTCCGGCACCTCCGAAAACGTTGAGCCGTAAATGATTTCGAAAACAAGGGTACTTACGGTGATCGGAACGTCAGTCGACGCCTTGGCAGACTTGACATACTTGAGGCTACATCTCAAGTCAAGAGGTGATACTAGCCGAGACATGTATGAGACTCACGTCCAGGCCTCGCGCTTCTTGGTGACAATTTCAAAACAGAGAATACGATCCTCGGCAAGGTACATGTTTCGCTAACTGATCGTAAGATTCACGCATTCTATGCGGATCAATCATCTAAACTTACCTCAAAGAGACCTGCTGAACTAGATCCGCCGTGCATAGTCTCACCTCGGAAATAGGACGCAAGAGGCCCCTTTCCGTCCGGGCCATTGAGGAGAGCTTTGTAGCGATATGCACTGAATGCACCGGGCAACACGCTGATGTAGCCGAATACACTCTAAAAGTGAACATTATGAAGTCTAGAAATACCACAAACACAAAGACGCACCTCTAAAGGCTTATCAAGGATATTAGAAATTTTATACTACAATCAGAAGCATAATAAGCGATGTTTAAAGTGAAATATTGTGTCCAAACTACCTCGAAGTTCTGGGAGGCTGCAAGGGGACTTGTCAATAAGAGACTGCAGCCACGGCCTACGTCAACACATATCCTAACATCTCATTTAACCTTGTATAGGGATCCCTGACACAATATCGGGACTTACTCTCCACAAGCACCACCTACACCTGAATGCTTGTCAAAGCCTGTCATAACCATTCATATAAATATAGGATTATTGCGAGAGTACTGGTTGTCTCACATTTCCAAAGCTCGTAGATGGATGTTCCCGTGGGCTTGGTACCAACATCCAGAAGGATGCAAACTGTCCAATTTAAGTGCACAGTACGTCGAGCAGCGAACAACAGCCTACCATTGGGTTCAATGATGGGACCGAAGGCGTTGAAGAACCAGCGATGACTGTTGAGCTTCTTCTTGTTCTGTTCCTTGAGACAGAAGATAACTTGAACAGGACATGTCCCTTGGGACACTTCACCGGTCTCTGTAACAACGACACTTGTAGTATACCTGCCACCAGCATCAACAACCACTTCAATCACGAGGGAAAAAAAGACTTGCTCGAAGATGTGGGCTGTCACATCTTTCCCGGCAACCGAGTCCTTGGCGATACCCTCTTGGTAACAACCCATCTGATGGAGATGATTGAATGTTGAGTCGGCGGTAAATGGTTGACGAAAGTACCCACCAGAGTAAGTACTTGAAGGGTACGTCTATTAATCTTGCTTCGGCCATCAGAAACAATGCAGACAACGACTTTCCTCCAACCATCTCTGCCCCACGTTTTGGAGCGATCTCGACTGCAGAGATGAGCAATATTCTTGATAACACTACCAAAGATACATGAAGGCACGAAGCAGAAGAACTTTCAAGGTCACGTACGCATTCATAGTCTTCACGAAGAGGACCTCATCTTCATTATACATAGTCATAACAATAAATAACTCGGTTCGACGACCCATGAGGTAGGGTCTTAGTGAGTATTTGGATGCTTTGAAGACGTCAGGATCGCAAGTGGCAGCAGTATACCTCAGCTTGGTCATCTCATCCCGCTCAGAGCCCTGCGTGCTGGCAGGGATAATAGAGCTCGGTACAGGCACTTCGACAACGAGATTTCCCTTGTCAAGGTTGACCTGGCGAACAGACCTCCGTTTGAGAAGCTTTTCTCGTGCATCAGAATAACCTGTGTGTTGAGGATAAATATGCTGAGCCGGCTGCTGGGGCGGATACTGCTGATAGGGTACGGCAGGAACGGGAGGAGCGTAGTGCTGTGAGACCGACACCTGGGACATTTCATAGGGCATGAGGTGTGCTTGAGATCCAACGAAGCTGCTCTGATACGATTTTGTGTCCCAGTTGACATAGTCACTGCGTTCACCCTGCTGGGGGTATTCTGATGGAAGTGTAAGGATCAATGCATGAGTGCGGTGAGTCCGCAAAAAGAAACTCACGGCCGTAGGGATCATTGTGGTGGTAAGCCATGGATAGAGATGAAAAGGAGCGGCAGAGGAATTGCAAGGTTGCTTGCACAATGAAAGAATGGCAGTCTGGGAGCAGCAGCTCTGACCAGAGATAATAGGGAGCGGGAAGGACCAGAGGTCGTTACTTAGGCACAAGTGAACTAGCGTGACGGTTCTGAAAGTGGCAATGATTGACTTTGTTGGGACGGTAACTGGTCTGCACCCGAAACCAAAAAAAAAAACCTCCCAGCCCAGCACCAGGATCCCACAAGTGCCCTGTCAGGAAGTAACCGAAGCAACGGGTCCGGGGATAAAAAGAATAAAAAGGCGCGAAAAATGCGAGGGGAGTGATCCAATCGATCAGATTCAAACTCCGCCAACACAGCTTGGCTGGCGGTTTGTCTGCAGCCTTTTAGTTGCGCCTTTAAAGTTCTCTCTCTACCCTTATTCTCCTTCAAAAGTCCTTTCTTTCTTCTTGTGAGTTCCTAGTCCCACTGTCCCTTCAAGCTTCCAGTCCTGTCCAGTGTATCTCGGCCTGCCTTCAGCCAGTAGCCAACGTGGCGAGCCAGCATGCGCCATGCTGGTGCTGAACTGCTCGGATGCGCCGGAGAATCAGTTTGCTGGTCGGCCCCGTCAGCCGCCCAGTGACAGCATTTGATCCTCGTGTTCTCCAGCCCTTTCCGATCCAAGCACACTACAAAATCCCACCCCTTGTCCTCTCCTTTTCTTCTTTCTCCTTCACCTCTAACTCCTTTCCTGTGTACTCATCTCCTGTTCTCTCCATAGTTGTAAACCTCAACTAAGCATGGCAGATACCTCCACACACAGACTTGATCTCCGGGTGGGTGGCAAGTACAGGCTCGGAAAGAAGATTGGTTCAGGCTCCTTCGGTTCGTCTGACCCTCTCTCTATCTTGGAGCCCCATCTCTAATTCTATGTGTTGCTCAGGTGATATCTACCTTGGCATCAATATCATCTCTGGCGAAGAAGTCGCTATCAAGCTTGAATCAGTCAAGGCCAAGCATCCTCAGCTCGAGTATGAGTCCAAGGTCTATAAGACCCTTGCTGGTGGCGTTGGAGTTCCTTTTGTTCGTTGGTATGGTACGGAATGTGATTACAATGCCATGGTTCTCGACCTGCTCGGTCCCTCTCTCGAGGATCTTTTTAATTTCTGCAATCGCAAATTTAGTCTTAAGACTGTTCTCCTTCTTGCCGATCAGTTGGTATGCTGCGTCACCCGCGTCTATATCTTGTTCCACTCACTTCGTCTCCTTCAGATTTCTCGCATTGAATACATTCACTCTCGCAACTTTATCCACCGTGACATCAAACCAGACAACTTTCTGATGGGCATTGGAAAGCGTGGCAACCAGGTCAATGTGATTGACTATGGTCTGGCCAAGAAATACCGTGATAATAGGACTCATCTCCATATTCCTTACCGAGAGAACAAGAATCTCACGGGTACCGCCCGTTATACTTCCATCAACACTCATCTTGGTGTAGAACAAGCTCGTCGCGACGACCTCGAATCTCTTGCTTACGTTCTCATGTACTTCCTCCGCGGTGCTCTTCCGTGGCAAGGTCTCAAGGCCGCAACCAAGAAGCAAAAATATGACCGTATAATGGAAAAGAAGATGACTACTCCAACTGACCTCCTCTGTCGTGGCTTCCCCAATGAGTTCGGCATCTTCTTGAACTATACTCGCGCTCTTCGTTTCGACGACAAGCCTGATTATTCGTACCTCCGCAAACTTTTCCGTGATCTTTTTGTTCGTGAAGGTTACCAATATGATTACATTTTCGACTGGAGCGTTCAACGCAACACTCAAGAGGATGCTGGTGCGAGCAGTGGCTCCAAGCCACCTGCTGGCCGAAGGAAGGTCGTGCAGGAAGAGGACGAACATCGCGCCAGTGACCGCATGTAAGTAGACTGTAACTACCTTCTCGCTGCACGCTTATGAGTTTTCAGGCTTCGCTCACACACTCGTCAGGCTCAACAGGCCCCTGGTGCTGTAGGTCAGCAGCGTGTCACTCGTGGTCGTGATGCCGAACTCTGGTGAATGTTACAATGAAGACTTTACGGTGCCTTTGTTCGGTATGTGCATCCCAGGTGGCCGAGCGAGTGGAGGGTGGGGGGCAGGTGCAATCTTTCGCTCGGTATTGGTGATCAATTTCCCACTGCATAGGAGTTGCATGGGTGGAAGGCGTCGGGGAGGAAGGGTTATTGGACAGGACTCAGTCGGCACGCCCTGTAGTCAGCCCGGTTCAAGATTGCGCGATTGGTTCCATCCCGTCCACGTCTCCTCTGCTTCATGATATCACGCCCGTTCTGAATATGAGTATGGCGGGCAGCAATTATATCCGACACATTGGCATGACTCTATCTGGCTTCATGATTCATACGGACGCTGTTTCTTTTCAGACCCTCACTGCCCGCCGGTTTATCTTGGCGAGACGCGAACGGTTGCCTCGTTTCCTTCTTCCTCGTTATCAAACATAATTTCATTGTAGCGCCCGTACCCTATCGATTCGGAGAATTTGTTTCTTTCCGTTGTCCATATTTCACTTCTTCTACAGCCCTCTCACAGCATACACATTCCTTCCATGGCGTCTTTGCTTTGCTGATCCTTTCTCGTATCTCCCACCGCATTTGTTGTCCTCCTCTCCTCCACTTTGGCTTCCTTCAGTCAAAGGCGAGCGGGATGGGAGAGGGCGTCGCGTCTGGTTGGATTTCTCTGCATGGGTATGGTTTCTGAAATGTAGGCTAAAATGCTCTGATTCACGTGCCTCCTTAATAACCTTGTATGAGTATCACTTAGGCTACCATCCCTGCAGAGTAGTTTACTAGTCCAGACGCAGAATAACAGTCATTGAAATAGATTGGAAGTGATGAATGTGACGAGCAGTGATGATGCCAAACATGTTGCAAATAAATCTTCCACAGCCTGGTGGACGAGTCCACGGCACTCCAGCTCCCTCCCATGACTTCTCTAGCTCTGTCTTTTGCCTCTAAGAAGGAGGATGAAAGCAGTTTGAGCTCATACTATAATAACAAAACCACAATTATTCAGGAAGCTCGCGTTTTCAATGATTCTCCAATCAGTCCACGGAAATGCAGGGCCCTGTTAACACGAATCGTTTATCTGCTCTATGTTGGCGAGACCTTTGGCGCGCAGGAGGCGACGACACTATTCTTTGGTACTACAAAGTTGTTCCAGCACAAGGATGTGAGTGGCGGATAATCTTGAGTATACGGTCGCTTTCTGAGTGGTGACAATTCCAGAGTGCACTCAGGCAGGCTGTGTATCTCGCTATCAAAGAACTCGCTATTACCGCAGAAGATGTCATTATGGTCACTAGCAGTATCATGAAGGATATGCAGCCAAATTCAGAAGTCATTTACCGACCGAATGCCATCAGGGCGTTATGCCGAATCATCGACGTGAGTCTCACCTCTTCGATGCTTTGACAGAACATCGAGTTAATATCACCAAACAGCCTTCAATGGTACAAGGTGTTGAACGATTTTTCAAAGCTGCCATCGTCGACCGCAATCCCTCCATCTCCACGGCTGCCCTCGTGTCAGCTTATCATCTTTACCCTAACGCCAAGGATGTTGTTAAACGTTGGGTGAACGAAGCACAAGAGGCTGTCAACGCTAAACAGTCAAGTGGTTTCTTTGGATCCAGTGGAAGTGGTGGCTATCTTGGATTTGGTGGAAGCAATCCACCAAGTGGGTCACAAACAATCCAATCAGCGAGTCATATTACGCAGTACCAGGGGCTCGGACTGTTGTATCAAATCAGACAACAAGACAGGATGGCAGTCACTAAGATGATTCAGCAACTTGGCGGAGGCAAGAACGGTGGAGGCACAACCCTGAAGAACCCAATGGCACTTTGTATGTTGATTCGTTATGCAGCTAAGGTTATGGAGGAAGACCCAAAGTATGTCGTGCTTTTCGTTCTTTCTTGTGACAGTACGATATCAATGAACATTCACACCCTCAGCGTCCAGAAGCAAATGTTTGATCTCCTTGAGGGATGGTTGCGTCATAAGAGTGATATGGTTAATTTCGAGGCTTCCCGGGCTATTTGCGAGATGAAGAACGTTAATCCTCAGCAGCTCACAAAGGCTGTTGCGGGTGAGAGATCCAATGTCTTTTTGATCAAATTCTGCTCACACCTTCATAGTCTTGCAGCTTTTCCTCTCTTCACCTAAACCTGTGCTCAAATTTGCTGCGACTCGTACCCTGGCCACACTTGCTTTGTCTCACCCCAGCAGTGTGGCAACTTGCAATGTCGACCTTGAAAACCTAATCGCGGATTCCAACCGCAGTGTCGCTACTTATGCTATCACCATTCTTCTTAAGGTAAGCCGAAGCTGTTTCAACCCGCCGTATGCAATGATCTGAATCAATTCCTCTGATACAGACCGGTAATGAAGCCTCCGTCGATCGACTCATTAAACAGATCACTGGTTTTATGGCTGAGATCAGCGATGAGTTCAAGGTTATTATCGTGGATGCCATTCGGTCCCTTTGCCTCAAATTCCCTACAAAACATGTGTCTATGCTCGGGTTCCTCTCTGGAGTTCTCCGTGATGAGGGTGGTTACGACTTCAAACGTGCCGTTGTTGAAGCCGTGTTCGATATGATCAAGTTCATTTCCGAGTGTAAAGAACAAGCTTTGTCACATCTTTGTGAATTCATTGAAGATTGCGAGTTCACCAAGTTGTCTGTTCGCATTCTTCATCTCCTGGGCGTGGAAGGACCCAAATCACCACAACCCGCAAAGTATATCCGTTTCATTTACAATCGAGTCGTTTTGGAGAATGCCACTGTTCGTGCTGCTGCAGTTACGAGTCTGGCCAAGTTTGGTATCGATACGTCAGACATTAGTCTGCAGAGGAGTATACATGTCCTGTTGAGTAGGTCAGTTATTTCTTGTCATTCTTGTCATTGATTGTTCAGGAACGTGTTTTACTTAATGGTCTCGTTCTACAAGGTGTCTTGATGACGTGGATGACGAAGTTCGCGATCGTGCTGCCATGTATCTGAAGGTTCTCCAGAGGACAGAGCTTGCCGATGTCTACGTGAAAGCAGGTGAGATGAATGTGTATGTTAACGGATCCATGTTACTTCTGAACATTCATCATAGAATCTACGTTCTCGCTCATGAGCTTGGAGACTAAACTCGTTGCATACGTCAAGGACCCTAATGCAGCTGCTCAATATTTTGATGTATCCATTGTACCCAAAATTAGCCGAGCCCAGGCTGCCCAAGAAGCCGCTCGTAAGTAGCGTGTTGACAATTTGCGTGCGTTGGCTTTGAGCTGGTGGTGAAAATCAGGTCCGAACATACTCGATATGGTTGGTGTTCCCACTCCTAAGAAAGCCCAAGAGGCCCCTGCCACACCTTCGACAGCAGAACAACAATCCGCTTATATACGGCAACTTGCAGAGGTTCCGGAATTTGCGGAATATGGACCCATTCTCAACAGTAGCGCCAAAGCAGTTCAGCTTACTGAAAGCGAGACTGAGTATCAAGTTACTTGCGTCAAACACATTTTCAAGGAACACATCGTATTCCAGGTATTGGCTTTTTTGTCCCTGTACTGTACTTGGCTGATCCTATTGTTCAGTTCAATGTATCAAACACAATGCCGGACATTGTGCTGGAGCAGGTTTCTGTCATCATGCAACCGACATCAGAAAATTCTCTTCTGGCAGAGGATTTCATTATCCCCTTGCCTTCGCTCACAACAGCGACCTCTCCCAACATCGTCTACGTCTCATTTACGCGTAATGATCCTGAGCAATATGCATTAGCTTCGTTCCAGTGCACACTCAAGTTTATTAGCAAGGAACTTGATCCCTCCACTGGCGAACCAGAAGAGGAGGGTTATGAAGACGAATACCAGTTGGAGGAGGTGGAATTAACTGCAGGTGGGGATTACATTATCCCTAACTATGCTACATTTGGTGCCGAATGGGACCGACTACGATCTGGCCCAAATGCGACTGAAACCTTTGCTTTATCTGCTATGGACAGCCTGAAAGGTACGGTAGTCATAGTTAGATATGACCATGACGACATCCTTATTTCTCCACTGCAGCTGCTTGCGATTCCATAATTGAGGTATTGAATATGGAAGCTCTTGGGGGTACTGAAACACCTTCATCAACGTCAGTCCACACATTACAGCTCTCAGGTTTGGTGGCTGGCGGTGGTGGAAAGGTGCTTGTGCGGTGTCGTATGACCTATTCTAGAGGAGAAGGTGTTACGTTAGAGCTCGGCGTCCGCGCGGAGAAGCAGGAGATCTGTGACCTTGTTCTCGCAGCTGTCGGCGGTTAGATGCAGATTTCGGGTACAAATACATTAACGGTGTTAATGAATTGAATTCGGTCGAATTAATGTAGCAAACCGATGATGTAGGATCTCCAAACAGAAAGACCCTATATTCGGTTAGGGAAAGAATGTACACAGAACCAGGGTTACCACAGCTAGCCGGACGATACGGGATTCAGAGAGAGCTAATCGCATGATGGATATTATGTACCCTGATCACTTTTGTTCTTGCTCCAAACAATGTCGCCCACATCATATCTACCTTCAGCAAAAGTCATTCATGTCGACACTAGAGGTGCTGTCATTCTATCAGAAGAATCTCCTGAAGTAAGCAGCCCCATAACAATATTCAACCATCAGACGTCACTGAACCTTCTAGACACGCGACAGCAGAGGAATATATTTGCCTAACTACATTGAACCTGTCTCTCACATTGCTGTCGACGTGAGCCCGTTTCATCGTTTGCTGATCAAATCATCCTTTAAAAAAAAATGAAATCACGCAGATCGGTGGTTCTTTAGCCAAAGTTGTCTACTTTACGCGATCATCAGAACCCCCTTCATCTCCTTCAATAGCTGCCACACGAGGATCGGGTACAGGAAGTGATATCTCAACCCCGAGATCATTGTCTCCGTCTGATGAGAACACGAATGGCATCCCCTCTACCTCCACACCTTCGACGTCCACACGACTCAATGGAGCCCTCACACCACTTGTCCTTGATGCCCAGAATTTGTCGGGAAACGGAATCTCGGGTCTTGATGATGGACTCTTGTTGAAGGACACGGCATTGCGACGGACCGCACCCCATTTTCCAGGTGGATCGCTGAACTTTGAGCGATTTGAGACGGATAACATCAATGTGTGTGTGGAATTCATTCAGGAGTTGATCGAACGCTCAGCCCAAGTTAATGGAGTGTCGATTGAGGAAATGCGAAAGGGAGTGAAGATCATGACGACGGGAGGGGGTGCACTCAAGTTTGACTGGCTGTTCAAAGAACAGTTACGAGTGGAAGTGAGGCGGGAAGATGAAATGGAGTGTTTGATTGAAGGACTCAAATTCATAACGCTTATTCCAGATGAAGCCTATTACTTCTCGGACGAGCTCATCCAAACAGTGGCCCACCCGCAATTGCAGCCTCCAAATGGTGACCTTGAGCGACCAAGCCCCGATCCCCCAAGGTACAGCGTTTCGTTTGAGTCGAACCCGACGCCGCAGCTGCCTTGTTTGTTGGTGAACATTGGGTCGGGTGTGTCGATCATCAAAGTAGACGTGGATGGAAATTTCGAGCGCGTGAGTGGTACTTCGTTAGGAGGAGGGACGCTGTGGGGTTTATTAAGCCTGTTGACACCGGCCAAGACTTTTGATGGTATGACGTGTTCTCGCCGTTTTACAGCTCGAGCATTGACATTTGCTACCCGGACAGAGATGTTGGCGTTGTCAGAGCGAGGAGACAACTCGACGGTCGATATGCTTGTTGGGGATATTTATGGTCAGGATTACAGCAAACTTGGTCTGAAATCAACGACGATCGCTAGCACATTCGGCAAAGTGTTCAAGAGGGGCAGCGAGAAGAAGACGTTTTCTCCAAAAGACATCAGCAAGAGTCTGCTCTACGCTGTATCAAATAACATTGGACAGATTGCGTGAGCAGCGAGATACGTCATTTGTGCAGTTGATTTGATCATCGATTACAGATACATGAATGCAGAAAAGTACAATCTGGATAGGATATACTTTGGCGGATGTTTTATTCGAGGTATAGCGCAGCTCTTTGATTGGCTGAATGAAAATAGCTCAAGTTGGGGCAGGGCATGCTGCAACTATCGCGACACTATCATATGCCATTCGGTTCTGGAGCAAGGGCACAAAGCGAGCGCTGTTCCTCCGCCATGAAGGATTTCTGTGGGTGTTGCTGCCATTGCTGGAAATGTGACTATTTGCTGACCACGTACGTCAAGCAGCGGTTCTATTGGAGCGTGGATACGGAATATTGATCACGAGGTAGCAGCAGAGTGTTCATAGATCACATGATTGGATTTGGTAGAAAATTATTGGAATGGACACTGCGTCGGTGAACTCGGGAAGAGAGAACAACCGCAGGTGGCAGTGCGGTCTGGTCATGTCAGAATTGCTCCACTCGACAAGACATGTTCACAGGGTGTTTTGCAAAACAGCTATGAGACTCTGCTACTGCCCAGAAATCGCAGAGAGAGGAGGCGTGTTTCGGTCTGCAGAACGACAAAGACAGTGATCAGAAACCGGATCGATCAGATGCGATGGAGCACTGGCCCCGTGGGAATGTCGTCGTTATACCTATCGGACTGACTTCTAAAACCGTCTGCATTCATTATGCATTCTTATATGTATCGCCCTGTCTGCGCTTGTGTAATATTTTTGATTCTCAATCTTCCACCTTCTCTCTAATGGTCCAACAAGACCCTGTCTCCCTTCCCGACCTTGAATCTAAGCCCTCTCGTTCCCAGAAGAAGCCAAGACACCGTCATTCCCCTGTCCAGCTCGCTGCTCTCAACCAGCTCTTCGACCAGGATGAGCATCCCTCCCTTGAGGCTCGCTCTGTTCTTGCGGAGCAACTTGGAATGTAGGTTTCAATGTCCATGTCTTTCTGAACTGGACTCATGATCACAGGGAGACTAAAACGGTCAATGCCTGGTTCCAGAACAAACGGGCATCGACCAAGAAACGCTCCAAAGGGGTTGCTCTAGCTGGAGCATCCCAGCACACTAACTCCGTCCCGGCACATTATCCACCTGTATCATACCCTCCGCATCGGCCGGAATTTGAGGATTATCCCGATGAGGATTATCCTCCCCCTCCAAGTGCTTACAGCCGTGCTTCCTCTCCCATGGCTGTAGATCTTCCTCCCTCTTTGCATTTGGAGCAGCCATATTACATGTCTCAGAGTGACGCTGCTCGTTATATGCGATCGCGACCTTCTCCAGACCAGGCTGAGGAATTACAGAGGCTATACATCATAAATCCTTTCCCCACTATTGAAGAGAGGCAGGCTCTCGCTCAACGTATAAGAATGTGAGTAATGTTAGTAACCATCATCGGCCGGAGCAAATTTTGACGGATTGATTAGGCGATATCAAAGTGTAACAAATTGGTTTCAGTATCAGCATAATTTAGCCAAGAAAATCAAGAGGGACGATATTGAAATTTCAATTTCGTCAAAACCTCCCTCCGACTACTCCCGCGACAGGCGACAGTACTCTACTTTTCCTCCTCCAACACAACATCCTTCATTACCCCTTCCTCCCATAGACTCATCTTCTCTTGCACATCAAAATGAACAGCGGTCACCTAGTTTTTCTCCCATGGAGGGCATGTCGCCGCGGAGAACACATTCCCGCCGGAGTACGACCCCATATGGCAACATGCCCATATCGTTTTCGCGGCCACGTCGTTCCCGACCAGAGCCATATCAACTTGATGCTCTCAGAGAGTTGTTCAGGAAAACGTCTACTCCCACGATTGAGGAGCGCTCTGCTCTCGCACAAGAGATCGGCATGTAAGTGGATTACTTGATTTGGTTAATCGCCGCCAACATGATCATTAAAAGGGATGTCGGCAAAGTCACGAATTGGTTCCGAAATCTGCGTCAAACGGCACGGAAAAGAGCGAAAAAGTCGGGAAGTGGTGATGATGAAGAATACCATCACAGTTCCGTTTCGGCAGCAGTGTCACGCTCAGGCACACCTTCCCTCGGATCCATTTCATCTTCACCATTACATGATGGATCTATTGACTCTCATATCACCTACAATGAATATGACATGCAACCTGCAGCCTCTGACATCGGTAGTGACGAAGACTATAACGAGGTTTTGACGCCATCTCCTGATAACTCACCCTCCCCTCCACCAGTTGCTGCCGCAGACACGGCTACCACAGCCACCAACATGACCATCGGTAACATGACTAGCCCTGCTTTTTACGCCGAATTGGAAAAGTTTTCAGCCGCTCGATATTCTGGCATCAGGATCGAGGATGCTTTGCTCCTGCTCAGCTTCCACCAACATGTCATACATTGAGTAATCCTGAAAGTATTGGTGCAACGCTATCTCTAGTATTACTCCTAGATTTTCTTAAGGCTTCGTACCTTGCAAAATCTCCTGCTCGGGTGAAAATAATTGTACTACTTACCCGGGATTTTGATCCGACTTTATTATACACTTTACTTCAGAAGCTATGTCATGACTTTGGAATGACTTATATACATCTGTGTTTGATCCTTTCACTTCAATACATTGTTCTACTATGTCCAATTTACCATGTGCCTAAGGCAACAACTGTCTATTAAACCCAATCCCGTCCAATGTTGGAGAAAATCTCACAATCTTCATCGTTTCCGCTATCGTCGCGCCAACTTGGCAGCTTCTTACTCGAAATAGCTCTACTCGGTATGTATCAACCCTCTCACACTAGCTGAAGTCAAACCGTTATAGCCATTCGTAAGCATGTGTAGTCGGGTAAGCTCCGAGGAGAAACTAGCCTACGACGTACAATCTATTCAACTTGAGTATAGTTTTGAGCAGCGACGAGATGACCTATATTCACACTAAAGTGCCGAAGAGAAGCATAACGATCGACGCCCTGGGATTAAAATATTAATTAGTTACTTGGAAAGGCAATTAGCAACAAAGCTGTTTAAGATCGGCCCTTGATGGTTTGCGTCACACCGAGAAATTAGACCAGTTGCCATACTAGGCTGTAAGATGCTGTACTGTCGATGAAACCTGTCCCTGTTGTGCAGCGTGAAATCCAGTCAATAATCAGTATGTTGAACACAACAGAAGATAAATTTCATGAGCAAACGTGACGGCAATGTTGCATGAAGAACTTCTCGATCAAAATTCGAGATCGTTCTACCCGACAGCTGTTCACTTCTAACTCAAATACTTATTCTCGTACGACTGTTCATAGATGGGATTTTATTTGGTTACTATGGAAAATACCATGTGATGAGGACCCATCAGCGTACGTGGGACCTTGCCCAAGATCCCACCCTTCCTAATTTCCCGGTATTACCGAAAACCGTGCCCGGATTACTGGTCTGTTGTCTCAGAGCCAACACGTCGCGCGAGGACCAGGCAGGTTTCAAATGTCGAAGATATACCGGTAAAGACGATGACATCATTACTAGTCCCTAGTGACAGTGTAATGCTGTTGTAGTACCACTTGATCCAAAACGGACAATGTCAAGATGAATTCAGTCCTTCGGTTAATGGCTGAGACTGGTTATGGACCTCCACCCATTGCGTGCTAAGTAGTTGATAGAGTGCGGATTCATAGTGTGGACCTTGACCAAGACTAAGCTAATAAGCTTGATTCCGGAACCATTTTTCAGATGCCTAGTTTTTAAATTACGTGAACTGTATTTGACTCAAAGTCACTCCAAAAATTCCGGTTGAGATCAAGGTCCGGACCGATCTCAAAAAATCCCGGAACTACGGGATAACCTATAACCCTTAAGATTTTCCATCTTCCAAATGGGTCTTACCTTAGCCATAACCTGTAGGATGAAACACTATCAAATCTCGCAGTGGTGATGACTGCATATACCTATTTGGGGTGTAGCCTTTGGAATGTTTGTGTTGCGCTGCAGTCCAAAGCAATGAGACTCATTTAAACCAGTGTCTTTTCAAGCCGTGTCTATGATGTCCCAAAATTTCGTTGAAATTTAAACCCAAACATCAATCTCACATCAATCTCCCGAAGAAGTTTACTCGGGGCTAGAAGTAGGATGCTAAGCAGACCAGTGCCATCACCTTCTTAAAAGAATAACCTCAGAGGAAGAAGAAACCCAGGCAGCTAGATATGTCGTGTGTATGCTGTTCTCTATGTCCTATCGTAGAATTACTTATTATAGAATAGCATAAGTATCATACCGTCAAGAACTCAGGAGGCAGGTGGAGTGGGAGTCATTGGCCGTTTTCGGCCGTTTTGTTTTATGACATTTTGCGATGGCAAGGTTGATGGCCTTAATTTTACAAAGTTTCTGTAAAACTTCGGAAAAAATGATATTATGCAAGCAGACTCTGAGCTGGAAGAGAAACAAGAAGAAGAAGCGTCCGCGGGAGCACTCCTTGCCCCTATCATGAAAGCATGGGAGTTCCACGAGTATAGTTCATAATCAGCGATCAATCCATCGCGATGGTGATTGGTGATGGTGATTCCCCGACACTAGACGATGTAAGCGAATTTTAGAGGCATCAAAGACTGTTAAAGTTCTTGGATGACAGTCTTACGGAGGATTAGTAAAACATCGATTTCGCCAGAGCATAGTGGAGAGTGCTGTGCCTAGAAATCGAGCATACGTGTCGAATGTGCCCCACCAGGTTTTGAGATGAGATACGTATACGTCCGTTTCTGTCGCTTGTTCAAGAATGTCACGACTAGGCAATATTGTGTCATCAATTCTCGTGCAACACGAAGCCAACTTTAGTGCCGGCTTGGCATCAATGAGATGGACCACAACAATATCGTTTTTCCCACAGATGGCTTTCGAAAAGTAGTTTTACAATGCTGGCACGCCTACTCCAAGGTCCTTGATGACGCAGAACCTAGTAGTTGCATTAATGCTCATCCATTAATATGTAAACGGGGTGGAGATCATAGGCGTCGAAGACGGTGACCTCAAAAATTTTGATGGTCGAGAATCGAAACTCTACGACCAACATAACAACCTTATACGATCGTTCGAAATGCAGAGGGTATGTACTACATTTATTTTCCCAAGTATAAGAACAAGTGGCTATGAGAAATTTGAAGACAAGGTGGATTTGATGACAGGGATATGACACCGGATGCCGTTATGGTCGTATAAACCTGATCCTGGCATGACTAGTGATACACAATCATTGATTTGACAATGGACGTGACATCAAGAGCACGTTCATGAACGTGATCTGCGTGCGCCTTGTCCAGAGTCATTAATATACACAAGGGATGCATTCGTGTTCTGCAGAAAGATTCAGGGACTTGTCCCGAGCTTTCTAGTATTCTTCGAAAAGAACATGTCAAATCGGTGCTTTGATCCAATGCCAGAGGTTGTCATACACCAACACGAGGAGCGATAGGTCGTAAATAGAAATAAACGATAGCGAGAGCGATGGTGGCAATCGCCATGGGCACCGATACGAAAGCTTCGAGGACAATAGATACAAATGAATATGTTCTGAGGACCCCGTGGAACACAATAGAAGTGTAGAAGGAAAGAAGGCATGGGGATTTGTGTATAGGAATATCAGAAGGATTGGGTCTGGGCGAGGCCAAGGTGGGGAATGGCGCAGGAGGTTCTCTCGGCGAACTGAACACGTCCATGAGTTCTAGGGCGAGGCCGAGATCCTGGGAGGCTCGACTGAGAATGACGTCTCCTCGGAATGCATCTCCCACTTCGCCCACTTCACCTATGCCCTTGTTCTCGAGAGAACGGAGAGAAGAGTCGAGGGGACGAATATGTACAGTGGGTAGGGAATGTGACTTCATAGCCACATAAAAGTCAGTCATCCTGCGGTAGTAGGGATTGGCGCTGCTCGGAGAAACAAGTGATCCCGGAGTTGAGATGAAATCATCGAGATCCTCCTTGACAAGTTCGCAGTGATGTCGATGAAGGACGTCGGCTACCACGTCCCAAATAGAACTGGTCTGTGATGGAACGGGAGAGAGACGGGCGACCTGGAGTGATAGATGGTGTTCCAACCAATGGCGAGGGCTTGTGAACTGTTGGGGATTTCTAGATGGTTTCAATAGCCTGCCACGGGGTGGTTGAGCGCAATGGCAGGGCCCAGAAAACTGTTGCCACTGCCAAATATCAGGCCCGTAAATATCATAATTGTAAGAAATGCAATCCGGACAGAGGAGACGTTGCAGATCTTCCTCGTACTTAGATAGTGCATGTGCCGAATCGAGGAAGAGATGGATAGTCAGGACCGAGTGTAGATGCGCCCGGACAATGAGTAATAGTTCCGTTGGGAGGCAGTTGGGCCCATGAATGATGATTTCGTCGAGGGCAGTGAGCTCACTGGAAAGAGCGGCAACAACTGTATGGAGCAAAATGGCCTTGGTGACACAAAGGGCCATTTATGCGGGCGTGGAGAAAAGACATCGAGGGCCTATAAGTATGGGGAAGACGGGACCATGGGACTGGCAGAGCAGCCTGTCCAGGTCTGATCCGCTCCTCTCTGCCCTACTCCTAGGATCTGACAAATTCCCGTGTTCGCTTCTTCAGATAACATACCCCCAGTCATGAAACTGTATTTGACCGTCATCTTCTCACAGACATGTTATGTCATTTGGCTTTTCGCGAATCCTCTTTTCCCCTCAATTGACATCCTGCTGTATCCATGTACTCCTGCTCTGACTCATTCTGGCTCTTCCCACCGACTGCTACTTCTTCTCTGGATGCTCCTGAATTAGTATCAAGATCAGACGAACACCCTTAATCCCATGTGAATCGCAGAAGTTGTCCGATTGGCGTAAATACACATGTGTACCCTGGAGGCTACCGAAATTACGACAGTATTGCTATCTTGAGATCCTGGCCTCTTGTGGAGGAAAACAATGATGCTGATTAAGTTGTTTAAGTTGTTTACCGTGACATCAGTGATCCGGACACTTATTATCTCAACATTGGGTGGTATGAGCAACTTATTAGTTACGCTGTAATGGTTTACGATCTAGGTAATATTCCTTGCGAGGGATCTAGCCACGCGTGTGGCAATGTTCAGACCCGGCTCCACAAACTCAGGGGAGAAGATTCTTTGGCTCCGCATCGACATTGGTGTGTCCGATATCAGCGAGCCAACTTTGTTTATTCGATCTGTAATCATCGTGGAATTAGCGAGATAAACTTCTTCACTTCCTTTTCCTCCTTGACCCCAGAAAGGCAGAATCAAAGTTTTTACAGTCTTCAGTACCAATCAGCATGTCCACCGACCACCACAGACGCTGGGAGCCGGATTCCGACGGTTAACGGACACTCAAGTGCCATTCGTGTTGCAGAATCCCGTATTCCGTTCAATTCTTTCCCAGCAACTGACAGTTTCCTGTCCAGAAACAAGACTTGTCATTTGCCCTTAGCGTTGAACTCGGCAGATTATGTTTTTCGATTTGAGTCTATGAATTAAGCAGCTTAGAGGAGTATACCTGCCAAGTTTTTGAGTGGTCCGGATTGTTACGAATTAACGGTGCGGGCCAATGGCGTTCCGTTATGTAGTTGATCCAGGAAAGAGCCATTATCTTGCCGGGTCACCGGCAATCACAAATCACAAATCAACTAGGTGGGTCCGTTACCTCACATCCTGTCATTTCCACAGCTCGAGGTTTTATCCTATGATGCTACGTGCCAAGTCGGGCCTGAAGTATGCTACTACGGTCGCCAGGTCTGCATGCCCTCGCATGATGTCTTCATCCAACAATAGCGAAACATTCACTATCTCGTCTCTGCCGCTATCCCAACCATCCCACCTGGAGGAAAATGCACAACTGGAACTACGAACCAAGGAAATGGCCGACTTTTTCGCGCGACCTCGTTTCAGCTCTATCAAAAGACCGTTTACGCCATCCGCAGTTGCCTCAAAGCAAGGATCACTCCCAGTGTTACCGCTTCCTGGAACTCTACTCGCAGATAAGCTCTATAATTTGTTGAGCAAGGCTGCGGATGAAAAAAGGCCAGTACACACCATGGGTGCAATAGATCCGGTACAGATGACGCAAATGGCCAAGCATCAAGAGGTTGTGTACGTCTCCGGGTGGGCTTGTTCAAGTGTTTTGACAACTGGGAACAACGAAGTTGGTCCCGACCTTGGGTATATCTTGAGTTTTCATTTGATTCAGCGATGACTCATACTTCCCAGTGACTATCCTTACACGACCGTGCCCAACCAAGTCCATAGAATTTTCCGTTCCCAGTTACTGCATGACAAGAAACACTATGATGAACGAATGTCCGTCACCGCTGAAGAACGTGCAAAAATGGAGTATATCGATTACTTGAGGCCCATTATCGCCGACGGTGATACTGGGTTAGTGCTTGTACGACTTAGCTTCGTTTGGGATTTAATGGAAGTGTTCAATAGACACGGCGGTCTCTCCACTGTGCTCAAGCTTGTCAAAATCTTCGCTGAATCCGTGAGCAGAGTTTTCGAAGTGGAACTCCATCACGCTAAGCTATAATACGAGGGTGCAGCGGGTATTCATTTGGAGGACCAGTTACATGGTGGCAAGAAGGTGAGCAAGAGGTGACGAGGTTGGTTACAGTTTAATCAACATCTCTCAAGTGTGGTCACCTTGGTGGGAAGGTCCTTGTTCCAACCTCAACGCACGTTTCACGCTTGATCGCCTCGCGCTTCCAGCTTGATTTACTCAAGTCTACCATGCTCCTGATCGCTCGCACGGACTCAGAATCCGGCAAACTTCTATCCTCAAATGTCGATGTCGTGGACCATGAGTTTATACTAGGTACGACTCGAAAGGGTTGTGTCTCTTTGGCACAGGCACTGGCTGATGCCGAGGCGAGAGGTGCAACTGGCACTGAAGTTGACGGACTCGAGCAGGATTGGACGCAGAGTCATCCAATGTGCACTTTTAATCAAGGTCAATCTGTGTTGTCCCTCGAAGGCGGATGAGATTCTGAAAGTTGCGTAAAGCCGTTGAGAAAGCTATCCAAAACAAGGATAGGATCAAAGACAAGCCCACTGCGCTCAAGGCTTACCTTGCTGCTGCTGATGGGAGATCTATTACCGCAGCTCGAGACATCGCAGCAGATATTGTGGGTGAACCAGTCTTCTGGGATTGTGATCGTGAGTCATCATTGAAATGGTTCTTTCTTTTTCCCTATTAATGTTTCTTACAGTTCCTAGAACAAGGGAGGGATATTACCATTACACTGGTGGCATTGAGGTAGCTACAGAAGTACGAGATGAAACTGAAGGAGAGCTGAGATGAATGCAGGCTGCGATCAAGCGCACTATGACGTTTGCTCCTTACGCCGACCTCCTGTGGCTGGAAACTAAGTCACCCGACCTTGCTCAAGCTCGTTATTTCGCTAGGAGGATTCGCGAAAAATTCCCCGGAAAGTACGTGGCATTCTGGTCATCTTCTGAGTGACAAATTGATTACAAAACGCCAGGTGGTTCGTTTATAATCTTAGCCCCAGTTTCAATTGGTCACAACATGGGTTTTCTGGTGAGTTTCCTGCACTGTGAGAGAGCAGTATGCTTATCAAGGTATTCAGAAACCGACCTGAAGAACTTCATTTGGGAACTCGCGCAAGAAGGGTATGTGTGTGTTTCGTTTTAGATATAAATCCCGTATCCTTAATGTTGTTATCTCCATGTCAGCTTCGTCTTGCAACTGATTTCCCTTGCGGGTCTTCACAGCAATGCTGTAATGACAGGTCATTCTCTCGTTTCAGTTGCCCAGCTGCCCGGGTTGATGTTAGATTAACAGCCGAACTTGCCGCTCGCTACAAGGATGAAGGCATGCTAGCATACGTCAATCTCATTCAAAGGAAAGAAAAGGAAATTGGGTGTGATGTTCTCACTCATCAGAAATGGTATGTGGACGTGTGTCACTTCTGATGGCAGCAATGAACCAGAATGCACACACATACAGGAGTGGTGCAAATTACATCGACAAAATCCTCTCAACAGTTTCCTCTGGTTCCTCAAGCACTTCCGCAGTTGGGAATGACTCGACTGAACATTCATTCTGAAATTCACGATTGAGCCAATATGGTTAATTTCCGTGATTAATCAAATGATATTGAGTGTAATAAATGCCGGGTCGATCCAGGTGTTGATAGTGGTTTTAGAATAATTGTATACAAGCTTCATTATCCTGGTCTGAGAATGACCAAAGGATTCGCGTCTCGATTTTATTACACATTCAGACGTCAATCTGCACGTGGTTCTGTTATCGAACGTTGCCTTGTTCCATTAGATTTACGGCGCACAATACTTTTGTCCCTCTAACCACCATCTGGTCATGGAGGCTGAAGCACTGTCAGAGCCTATGGACCGACACCCTCTGGTCTCTCTAGTCTCTGCCTGTTTTTGGGTCACTCGTGAGTACCTGAGTGTTGCTATTATTATTGCTCGTTTCCCTTGTCCCGGTTCCTCATGCTCTCGAATATAGTATGGATTTTGTCATGGATCAAGTCATTCGCTGCGTTCGTTACAATCACAATACCTCGATTCGTTTACGCGATACTGTCTTACTCAATGACACTTACAGTGGGCTTCTCGTACATTAGACTTCCGGGTAGTGCTGATTCTGATGCTTTGTTCCTGCTCTAGCTGGATTTTTGGAATTTTGTCGCCATATTTGCTCTATCAGCAATCGCGCTGAACTATTTCATCCGGTTTCGATACCTGAATGATTACACGCAGTTGAAGGAGCCTCCGTTGGTGAAGCCGGACGTGAATGAACTGCATCCAGATGTGAATACTGGTGAGTAGTAGAATCAATCTCTTTCGGACCGCGCAGCCTGAAGACTCGATTCTCTATTCTTGTTCTGTAGCTGATCCTCCGCCGACGTTCCATAACTACCTTGATGATTTTCTGCAGGCCGTCCGAGTTTTTGGTTTTGTGAGTGATGGTCTAGATCTCAGACCCGTTTATTGACCTGGTTCTATACAGCTTGAGAAGCCCGTATGTTATGGAATTACTGCTGGATTACACCGAACTAATTAACTCTAAGGTGTTCCATGAGCTCGCCCGTCATCTTCAGACAAGACGTCTCATCGCGGGAGATAGCATGTCTCTGTATCAAGACAAGAGTTTCTATTGTGTGGTCGATGGAATGGTACAGGTGTTTGCTCAAACTGGGTCCTCCAGTGAAAACCCGTGGGATGACGAGGACATGAATGGATACCAACTTCTCAATGAGGTCGGGAGCGGTGGAACATTGTCAAGCCTTTTTACGATCCTTAGTCTATTCACCGAAGATGTTCAAATTAGCTGGCAAGGTGATTATTCAGACGACGAAGTTCCTCCTACTGTAACTGCTGAACATCCGCCTCTACGTACCCTGCGACGCGTCAATTCTGATATATCCTCTCTATCATCTGACGATAACTCGGAGAAGGGAAAAGAAAATGGGAGACGATCATCAATTTCGTCTGCTACTTCCACTGTTCATGGTACAGGATCTACTCTTCTTCCGGCCTCTTTGTTATCTCCTGCATTTGAAGGAAGCAGTCGTGCTGGTAGTTCGTCTACATCGCGGCCAAAACCCCCTCAGCCTAGTCAGGCACACGGAGGAGTCATAGCTAGAGCTACGGAAGATAGTACCCTCGCTGTAATACCGGCAGAGGCATTTAAAAGGCTGACAAAAAAATATCCTAAAGCAACTGGACACATTGTCCAAGGTGATTTCAAAGCTATTTTTTGTCAGTGATCTACGTCATTCTGATATCCCGGGTCAGTGATTCTCACCAGGTTCTCTCGTGTGACGTTCAGTGCTGCACATAAGTATCTTGGGTTGACGAGTGAGGTGCTACGAACAGAGAAAGCTATTAATGACATCGCTTACCATCCTCTATCAAATTCCTTTTATGAGGGCGGTGGTTTGCAATATTTGCGCCAGCGATTTGATGGTACTGCTCCAGAAACTTCAGCACCTGGTTCGGACTACCTTTCATGTCCTTCAGCTTCTAGTGCAACAGCTGTCTCCACATTGAAAGAGTCTTCCGTTGCTTCACTCGGCAAGATATTGGACAACCCTATACCTGTGAGAGGTCGTGAAGGCAGAAAGGTATCTCCATTGATCAATACATCTCCACACATGGTCCAGGCAGGGGATCTCTTGGTCCCCAAAGCGTACACGGCCGAAGAGTCTCAGCTTCTAAGCCGTGCCTATAACA
>Ga0157368_1000036_pt1 | contig 55960 bp, 77 predicted proteins | sample AttbisABBM3_FD_113146 | JGI IMG/M metagenome (GOLD analysis project Ga0157368, IMG submission 113146) | Fungus gardens microbial communities from leaf cutter ant in Botucatu, State of São Paulo, Brazil - Atta bisphaerica ABBM3 | ecosystem: Host-associated > Fungi > Mycelium > Unclassified ... | reverse complement strand
TTTATGGAAATGAGTAAGAGAGAAATGGATGGGGGAGGGGGGGGGGGGGAGGGGGGGGGGGGGGGGGGGGATCAGGGGGGTTAAAACGTACTCGATGCAGAATCCAGTTTCTATGGCAAAACTCGAGTCCGCGAAAGGTCATCGCCATCCAACTTTTGATATCGGCTGGGAGGAAGACAAGGGAACGGTCTTTTATAATCATTTCTAGATCCGAGTCGAGGAATTCGAGAACGAGGTTGAGATTGGTTTTTGAAGAGAAAACATCTAGAAGCTGAAAAGGGAATGGACAGAGTTTTTTTTCGAAGTCACCTCTAAATCGTATGTATGAACTCACCTCGATGACGTTTTGATGTTTCAGCTCTCTGAGGAATTTGACTTCGCGGATGGCAGACATGTCTAGGCCATCCTTAAACTGTCCAACCTTGATTTTCTTGATAGCTACTTTTCGTCCGCTCGAAGCTTCTCGTCCTGGAGGGTATCAAGCTAACTGAGGGGTTGAAACGTGGAGCGTTGGAAGACGGACCTTGGTATACGACAGCATAGGTACCTTCACCCACCTTTCTATCCTTGATCCTAGCAACAGCAGAGCTGTCAGAGACAGTGAGCAAATACAAGGGGGGAAAGACCTTGCCATTGTTTCTGACGAGCAGTGTTGGCCTTTTCGACAGCGTCCATGACGAGCGTTTCTGCAAGGGGGCCTAATGCGGATTCTGGGGGAACCAGAAAGCAGTTGTACTCTTTTTTCTTTTAACAAGATTCGCTGAGGGGACATTGTCACTGTTCTATCAGTTGAATGCACGTGGGCGGGAAGCAGGCTTGCAAGGTCCAATCCTCAGTCTCTCTTTTTCAATGTTCTGTGTAACTACGCGATCCTTTGGATATTTCATTGAATAATCAGACAATCTAGCAAATGCCATACTTTCAATCGTTGTATGACATTCTAGGAATTGCCAAATCTGCATCTGCCGACGAAAGTCAGCTTGTCCCTTACATTTTGCTGAATACCTTACACATAAAATGGCTTGACCACAGTTCGCAAGGCATATCGTAGGAAGGCATTAGAAACCCATCCAGACAAACTCAGCCCTCATGCAAGCACGGCACACCGTCATGCCGCAGAAGCCCAATTTCATCTGGTTCGTTCATCAACTCTTTTCTCTCTACGATAGTTGACGCTGCTCCAGATTCACAACGCGTTCGAAACATTGGGTGATCCACAGAGGCGGAAAGTGAGTCCCTTTCTGACTCGAGTCAGAAGTTGGCATCCATGGTCGAGGGACAGGCTTACGACGCATGGGGCAGCAAACTTGACCCCAGTGTCTTATTAGAAGAGTCAGTTAAGCGGAGAGAAGATCGAGAAGCTTGGGCAAGTGGCCTCAAGGCTGAGTACGAGCGTCGAAAAATGTCAAAGAGTCCGACCTCGCCTCCCCTTTCAAGACCGCCTCCCCCATCGCCTGCTTTACACCGGCCAACATCGGCACCGTCTGCACCCCGACCCAAGCCACCTCCACCAACACCACGCGAACCACCCCCAACGCAGAACATACTGCCAGACCAAGAGCAGATGATCAAAGAGATGCTACAGGAAGTCAGAGCGCAGCTGCCCCCAGATTACGAGGAGCGGAAGAGACGAGTGCTTCAGGTGCGACAGTCGATTGACTCGACCCAGTTGATAGCTGCCTGACCCATTCTCAGAAAAAGGCGGAGCGAGAACGAGAACGAGGAGATATACCCAGTGTTCAATAAGATGTATTCATATTTAACAGCATCTGTAGTCTATGCTCGAGAAACATTCGTTATACTGATTGCTGATTTTCTACTGGCTGTTCACTCAGGGTCCCCAATCTACTCTTAGCAATCTTTCCGACATCCTCGACAGCTCTCTTCAGCTCCGACAACCACCTCTCATCGGACTGATTATATGCCTTCAGTCTGAACTCATCGACTGGTGGAGTCTCTTGCAGAAGAGAAGGTTCAATCCCTAGCACATCCTCCATCTCTCGCGCGATGGCTGCCCTGCTTCTCCCGTTGACGAAGGTAATGTACCGCAAACCAGGATATTGGGCTTCATAACATGCATTCAGATGCCTCAGACGACCCAATACCTCAGGCGGCGTGGAATCGACGGTCGCAGTGGCCCCTTGCTCCTGCGCGCTGAGAGCTGACAGATTTCTGCCTTCACCGATCCTTGGATGGCCAGAGATCAACTCCAACTGGGATGGAAGATCCCATTTGTCTATGGCATCCAGAACAAGGTCTACAAGGTGTGCATAGGATGACTGTGGCTGGGATCTCAGCTGTGGCTCAAGAACGCGCAAGAGAATGGGAGATGGCTCGAACAGAATGGTCAGGGCTGCGGCGAGAGTGGTCATGAGGGCGGCCCGCTATATTCCGGCGCAACATTACAATCAATCAATCTCTATCTCTTCTATCTCTATCTCTATCCTCTGCTCTGACCCAACAATAACAATGGCCTATACATTGCGCTGGGGCATCATCTCGACTGGAAAAATCGCCTCCGCCTTCATCAAGGTACTGTCTTCCTGGTGACATTTCCGCAGATTGACCTACCTAGCCATCCTTGTAGGATATCTTGTTGGATCCAAAGACGTAAGCTTCCCAAGCCTTTATGCTACTTCTCTCTCCACGCTGAACAAAATACAAGTCGAGGTGTCACAGATGTCGCTCACAAGCTCGTCGCCGTAGGCTCTCGAAGTGTCGCCAAAGCCCAGGATTTCATCAGCTCTGAAGCTGGAGGCGACGAAACGATCAAGGCTTACGGTTCTTACGATCAAGTCTTCGCAGACAAGGTGAACCCGTATTATTCTGCACAGGGGCCCTACCAACTGAATGGACCTAGGACATTGATGCGGTGTACATTGGCACCCCTCACACATACCACTATGAGAACTCGCTGGCTGCGATCAAGGCGAGCAAGCATGTCCTTGTTGAGAAACCTGCTACCTGCAATGCTGCAGAGTTTCGTTCCCTTCTCCAAGCTGCAAAGGAGAATAATGTTTTCATCATGGAAGCCATGTGGACGAGATTCTTGCCCATTAGTTTAGAAATCAAGCGAATAGCAGAGTCGGGCAGTCTTGGAAACCCCGTTGTGATGCATGCTGATTTATCTTCCAACTTTGATATCGACAGTAGGTCCTTCCTCTTGTTCGAAGTGTATCTAATTCTCGCAACCTTTGAAAGAACTTCCTTTGACCCATAGGATCATCGACCCAAAGCTCGGTGGCGGAGGCCTCCTTGATCTGTGAGTAGTTTCGTCTGCCACAAAAGTATATATATATGGCCACTCATATACTATCTTCAAAGTGGTCCCTATCCCCTTGTTTGGGTGAGTCTAGAAATGATACATGAACGAGCACCTTACCTACAAGTTTCCAAGACCATCATGGCCATCTATGAGCACTCTTCGAATGCTCATTCTCATCCAGTTTCCATCTCTTCATCTATGATTAAAACGCCTCTCACAGGTGTTGATGCCAACACGTCCTTTACTCTCACCTTCCCCTCCGCCCAAGCTATCTTATCCACCAATATCAATCTCACCTCTCCCTTTGGATGTATCATTCGCTATGAACACGGCTCGATCGTGGTCGCCCCGCCCATTTATTGTCCCAAGCAGTTCACAGTGCAATACCATGACAGCGCTCACAAGGTAGTTCGAGAAGAAACGAGAACATTCGATTACGTCGGCGGAGGATGGCATTTCCAAGCTGACGAGGTGGCTAGGTGTGTGAGAGATGGGAAAAGGGAGAGTGAGGTATGGTCTCATGAGAAGACACTTTTGGAAATGGAGGTGTTGGATCGTGTTCGTCGAGATGGTGATTATGTTCTTCCTCCAGGGGTGGAGAAGGTCGTCTCGTAGAGGTAATCGAAAATCAAGGAACGTGTTACTTTATACCTCCACTCCACTCTGAGTAACTGGGTTTGGGGAGTGGTCATGAGAAATTCATGGATTTGGAAATGGCGTTGTCTCGTCTCGTCTTTAGGAGTTCCTACAGGACTATGTCGACTATGTCACCCTTCAAGTGACTTTTTTTTTTGCAGAAAAAGAAAGAATTATGAAACTAGGAAGACAAACGTCATTTGCTGCAGAGTGACCTGAACAAGGTTCTTGATGGCAGTCGATTATAGGTCAATCGTTCATGGCTTTCTAATGTGGAACTTCCCCAGTCGTATCTTTATGGAGATTCCCTCTCACCAACGGAACGGAATACTCTCTATGCCTGATCGTTGAGAAAAAACACTTGCATCATTAGAGGGTCTCTGAATGTTTCAACACTTCCCTTACTGAAAAACTCATTCAAACATTTGATGTTCAGCGAATTTGCTGGAGGGTCCCCTCTCAGACAGTGGAATCATCAGATCGTTCATTGCATATAGGATATCAAGCGAGCATGAAAATAGCAGGGTGGTTACGAGTTTTATCCTGACCCTTTCTGAAAGGGTAATAAGTAGTAGATACGGTACTCGAAGGAAGTCAAGCGGGGATTAGAGACGGATCGCAAGATGGTCAAGCAGTCAGGACGGAAAAACCACTCCACAACGTTGAGGGTGCAAAGTATCAGGATTAGAGAAACGTCTATTTGCCACCAGTGGTACCCATGCCCATGGAAGCCTTGAAGGTGTCATAAATCCACCATTGGAAGCCAGTGAGGGTACCTGAAATAGAAGGATAATTGGTTCATTTTTATCTGGTACCAGAAGTAAAATAGGATACTGACCAATCATGATGACACGAGTACCGAGACCTTTAGTAGCAAGGGAGACAACACCAACTTCTTTTGCGATAGTGCCGAGGCTCTTGCCCTTGTTCTCGGATTTGCCAAGTTGAGAGACGAGAGAATCAGCAGGGTGAGAGACGATGGCGCATACAACACCGGCGAGATAACCGGAAGCGAAGGTGACACCGAGCTGAGTACCCTTGCCATAGGTATCCTTGGGTTCTGTGAAGACATGAGTGTAGAAGAGTTGTACAATTTTCTCAAAGAAAAAGAATTTGGCCATAGTGTAGGGGATCTAGTTGACCAAATTACGTCAAGAATCGCATGCGACCAGAAAGTTTCGGGCTTGCCTGACGCGACCAAAGGGGAACGAGCGAGCCAAAGGGGAACCGAGTTTCAGCCTTGGTCCTGCTCATCTCTTTGAGAGCAGCACTAAAGGGGATGGGAAAAGTGCCAGTAGGGCTAGTTTGGATCTTGACTTTGGTCATCTCCAAGGGACATAGGGCGATATCGGCTACCACCTCAGCAGAGGCAGAACCAGCTAGCCAAATAGCAGGCTTGTATTTGTTTGAGAATTCCTCACCGGCCATGTTCATGTAGGTATCCTTGAAAACTTCATAGAGACCGTACTTGAACATGCCCTGAAAAGAGTATCCGACAAAGGTGGGGCCAAAGCCTTTCCAGATGCCATTGGAACCCTCCTCAGCGACGAGGGTCTTGAGAGTATTGCCGAGAGCGCTGTATTTAGCGGGGTTGACCTATCGGATAAGGCCATTGAACCTGGAGTGCAACGTGCCCAAAAGTCTAGCCGACACACCTGCATGTTACATTTTGCGACATCAAGAGGGGTGATGCCAGCATGGGTTATCCCGCAAGCAATAGCACCACCAAGCATGCATTTTGCATAGTAGCTAGTGTCGTGGGGGACAGGCCCGAGGTTCCTGGAAATGCGATATATGAGCCAAGATATGAGGCCGGGGAAACACAAAGCAGAGCGGACCTAGCATCCCATTTTCCTAAGGAAGAAGCCATTGGCGAATTGCTCAACAAGTAGAGGTTGAGATGAAAGAAAGACGAAAGAAAGAAAAATATGCCAGCGCGCCAGAAAAAGTCAGAAAACCGCACCGGCTCCTTCCGTACGATTTGCCATATTGGGAAGGGCACGTTCTCCATGTTCGACGATCATGCCTCTGCCACTCTCGACGCTGCTAGGCGCAAGCTCCAAGACATTTGCGATTTCCAGCTTCCACGTCTCAGAACATGCGAGTCTTCTCTTTCGGACCAGCAGCAACTCTCAGCCGAGCTCAGAGAAGACATGGATCGTGTTGCCAGGCTTGTGGAAGAACTTGCTGTCGCTATAGAAGATCAACAAGGCGACAAAGCTAGACTAGAACTTGAAAACACGGTAAACGGAATGCGAGATTCTCTTTGTCAGTAGGTCCTGCTTGCTCAGTGCCCTGGTTTCTGCGAGGTCACTTGAAGTGCAGGTTGAGAAGGGATGTTCGTGCCGCTCTCCTGGTTTCCAAGAAGGCAATAGACTTGAGAAATTCCAGGTCTATCCGTGAAGAGCTCTTTACTTCCTCTGCCGTCAAAGAGAAACTAGATTTGAACGAAAAAGACAAAATAACGTATGTCCTCAAATCGTATCCCAAGCTTGCCTGATCTGAGACGTCGACACAAGTCATGATGCACTCACCAAGGCAAACGACGACGTTACTGAGGCTCTTCGTCGAACAATAAACCTCATGCAGAGCGAGCTGGAACGGTCGGTTCTGACTACCCAAATGCTAGGTATCGGTGATTTTCCCATTGGTCCCTTTTGCTGACCAGTTACATGAGATGAATCGACTGCCACATTGCGAGCCACATCGCAAACACACGACACCCTGAACTCTCTCATGCTCACTTCCAAGCAACTTATTACTGCTCTCGAAAAGACAGACTGGTTGGACCGCATGATCATTTTGTCGGCATTCATGTTCTTCGTTCTTGTCGTCCTCTTTATTCTCAAAAAACGATTCATCGACCGTGGACTTCGGATTGCTCTTTGGTGGACAAGATTCATCCCTCATGTAGAATTGTAATAGTTCATGATAGTTCATGACGATGCCTCTGAGCTTGATTCGCGGACGTTCAAATGTATTCGTCCGCTTTTGTCAACGCCCCTGTGTCGCCATTCCGTTGAGAGAGAAATTTAATTTCTGAAAGTCCGGTCCGTTCCTGTTGGCCAAATCGTCTGTGAGAATTAGACATGAATGCTTTGCCGCTGGTACTCCCAAGTGAATCCATATTCAGGATGAGTATTCATTCACTCATCTTTATGTCAGATAATTTTAATGGTTAAGATCATCATGTAAATGTTTTCTTCTCCCTGACTGAGAATGATTTTGTTTGTTCTAATTATAGCCTTCTCTATTGAGCACAGTTCACAATGAGTTTTATAGAAATCCATCTGACTGGTACTATTGTTCAGCCCATATTACAGAAGAGAAGAAGAGAGTCAAGGAGACGTGGGTAGAGAAGGTCAGCACGTTTGATTTAAAGTATAACCCAAAAGAGAGAGTAACCTCTTGTTGATCCGAAATCACACTCACTTTGTAGCCGCCAGAGCATCACCGTATTCCTTCTATGGTAAAACTCAAAATGTGCTACGTTCAGGTCCAGTTTACCTCGTATTGTCCGAAAATCGCCGGACAATACTTTGAACAGAGTAGAGTCCTCGACTCGAAGGGGGATGATGACTAGTTCAAAAGTTGTAGTCCTCCAATAAAGGAATAGGACGAGGTCATTTACGAGTGTTTCTTGTGCGATGCTGAAAGCCAAGTAAGATGCTGTTTTGCACTAGGAAAGGATTTTAGAAGATTTCTTGCGTAGAATTACCCCGTTCTGAATATTGAAACCCAGTAGAGGTTCATTCTATTGTATCAACTTTCATGGTACAGAGATGGGAAAGATTTCTTCCACATCAGGAACAAAGTGACAGATCTCTTGTGGTGTCACGACCATTCGCTAGTGACTGCCGCCCCGTACGGTCTCGAGCCATCGATGCCATACCACAATCTCAAAGGCACGCATAGCTTTTCAGTTCTAGAAAATAGTAGCTGACTCCTCTCTTAGCGCTCATTAAGGGCATCCGAGCATGCAAGGTCAGTTTGCCTTATTCCAATCTGATATCTGCTCATCCTATTTCACAGACAGTTGCAGATGAACGTGCATTAATCCAACAAGAGTCTGCTGCAATTCGTGCCTCTTTCAGGGAAGAGGACTCGTTTTACCGATACAACAATGTTGCCAAGCTTCTCTACATTCATATGTTGGGCTCCCCTGCCCACTTCGGTCAAATTGAATGTCTGAAGCTCGTGGCAAGTCCACGGTTCTCTGATAAGCGACTGGGATATCTGGGAATTATGCTGCTGTTGGATGAGAACCAGGAAGTTCTGACGTTGGTCACGAATTCGCTCAAGAAGTATGTTTAGGGCCCCATCTTTTGCACTGACTGTGCTTATGTTTATATCACAGTGACATGAACCATTCGAATCTGTATGCTGTTGGATTGGCGTTGTGCACTTTTGCGAATATTGCTTCAGAAGAAATGTCGCGCGATCTTGCTAATGAAGTTGAGAAGCTGTTGGGCTCGGGTAATACATACATTCGGAAAAAGGTCTGTTATATACCACGTTTATCAAATCATCTATTCATAGGTAACCGATAGGCTGCACTGTGCGCTCTCAGAGTGATTAAAAAAGTTCCAGATCTTGCCGAGCACTTTGTGAACAAAGCCAAAAATCTCCTGACAGATCGTAACCACGGTGTTTTGTTGACTACAATAACTCTTGTATCAGAAATGATTCAAGTCAAAGCCGGGCTCCTCGACGAGTTCCGAAATGTTAGTGTTCTCTGCTTTATTTTTCACTCAATCGGCGGGTTGAATCCATCTTTTTAGGCGGTGCCTCTGCTGGTCAGGAATCTCAAATCTCTCGTTACCACGGGTTATAGCCCGGAGCACGATGTTTCTGGGATAACTGATCCCTTTTTGCAAGTCAAGATTCTCCGTTTGCTTCGTATATTAGGTAGAGGCGACCCTCAAGCCAGCGAGACTATGAATGACATTTTGGCACAGGTAAGTCAGTGTTTATGTCATCAGGTAATTTTTCACATTTGCCTAGGTTGCAACCAACACCGACTCCACAAAAAATGTTGGAAATTCAATTTTATATGAGACAGTATTGACAGTTCTAGAAATTGAGGCCGACACTGGACTTCGAGTCATGGCCATCAATATTCTTGGAAAGTTTCTGAGTAACCGAGATAACAATATCCGGTACGTAGGAAAGCGCAACCAGATTCTATTCGCTCATGAATACCACAGTTACGTTGCCCTAAATACTCTGAACAAGGTCGTGTCGATGGACACAGATGCAGTGCAACGTCATCGAAACATCATCCTCGACTGTCTGCGAGATGGTGACATCTCAATTCGTCGACGTGCCCTGGAATTGTCATATGTTTTAATTGACGAGAAGAATGTTCGTTACCTGATTCGAGAGTTGCTTGCGTTCTTAGAAGTCGCAGACGACGAGTTTAAACTCAGCATGACGACACAGATATGTTTGGCTGCTGAGCATTTTGCGCCCAACAAGCGTTGGCACATCGATACTGTGTTACGGGTACTGAAATTGGTGGGCATGTCAATTACAGGCCATAATGATCGCACCTTATTCTTCTTATAGGCTGGCAATTTCGTGCGAGAGGAAATACTCTCGGCTTTCATTCGCCTTGTAGCTCATACCCCTGAGCTTCAAGCGTACACCGCGTCAAAGCTGTTCTTGGCTCTGAAGGCCGATATCTCTCAAGAGTCTCTCACGTTAGCAGCGACATGGGTGGTCGGCGAATATAGCGAAGTCTTACTCGAGAATGGTGTCATCTCAGATGAAGACCAGTCCATCAGGGTAAGCTGGATGCAGCTGAACTTAACCAATATGATCAACTGATCCGATGCTTGCTAGATCACAGACAAAGAAGTTGTCGACCTCCTTATTTCTACCCTTGACTCACCCTATGCCAATTACCTCATTCGCCAATTCGTTCTAGCTGCCATCACCAAAATCTCCTCTCGCACTACCACATCTTCCGCTGAGCAAGATCGCATTGCTGAAATCTTGGCTCAATATACAACTACTCTTGAGCTAGAATTACAACAGCGTGCGGTAGAGTTCGTGAGCCTGTTCAGTTTAGGAGATCTCAGAGAGGGTGTGCTGGAGAGAATGCCTCCACCAGAATTGAAGGCCACTATCATGGGTACCGGTGCGTTGGACCTTCCCCTTGGTGAAGCCTTGTAAATTCACGTGACACCGCAGTGAGTGAGAATAAGCCTGTGGGGTCAACGACGGCCGAAGGTGATCTCATGGGTGGGGATGACATTATTTTATCAGGTAGTGGCGCACCAATGGCAAATGGCCAGCCCACAGCAACAGTACAATCGAACCAAGATATTCTGGCGGAAATCTTTGGGTCTTCACCGCTGACGACTTCTCAACCTGTTCCTCAGCAGCAGCAGCAACTCCGATCAACAATGGATGATATCCTTGGTTTGTTCGGTTCCTCGAACACATCATCATCTCCAGCTACTTCGTCGTCCACTACATCTCCTCCTGTTACGAACCCGTTGTCTCCTCTCTCGCCGAATTCCTCATCAATATACTCCTCATCTGCTGTACAATCACCACCAACGCCTTCTGCGGCTGTTCCTGCTCCTGTAGCGAAACCAGTACCACGATTACCAGCATACACTGCCTACGAGAAGAATGATCTAAAAATTACTTTGACCCCTCAAACTTCTGCTGCTAAGCCTGGAATTGTCATGATTTTGGCAAAATTTACTGTGCAAAATTCGTTAGGTGTTAGTGGGATTAACTTCCAGGCTGCCGTACCCAAGGTTTGCGGGGTTTTTTTTTATTGAGTCAAAGCAAGAATGCTGATATTGACTATGAAACTATAGTCACAACAGTTGCAGATGCTTCCTATGTCAAATACGAGTGTGGAACCTGGAGCGACAGAGACTCAGCAGATGCGGATTATGGCGCCCGTTGGTGTAAGTCCCTCTTTCTTAAAAAAATAAAAATTTAGATTTCCTTATATATATATATATATATCAGAGTGCTGTACGACTACGACTGCGCATCAGTTATACTGTTGCTGGACAAACCATACAAGATCAAGTAGACTTTTCAGGTTTCCCTGCAGGATTGACTGGTTAGTCATTCGTAGTGTGGCGCCAGACCATCATCACCCGCTATTTCATTTGCTTTCCTTTTTTTTTCTTGTCTTTAACCTTTTCTTCTTTGACTATTCATCCACCCATATTGTTGATCATCATCATATACACATATCATGGCAGGGGGCGTAGTGCACCAGAAACAAAAACATAAATATACACGATTACGCAATATTTGAAGAGGTAGGGGAAATAAAATAAAAACCTCAGGCACTGATAAGACCAATGTGAAGAAAATTTCAAATGAAAACTTGTAAAGGATGTCTATCATAAACATTTTGTCCTTCACTCAACTCGCCAAGGTCAGGGTAGAACGGCACAAGTGCATCCGAAGCACCCAAGTACAACGCATTATAGACTCGCCAATAGACTTCTCTGACTTTACGTGCAGGATGAAACAATCCTTGCAACGTGTAACTCAGTAAAATGCCCGGTCCTAGTGTGACGCGCATAGCTTCAATAGCTTCCATGACGGCACCAATGACATGAGGTGACGTCTCGAAACAATTAGGCCATACCAGATTCATCAAGTGAAGCATCGAATCTTCACATCCAAGACCTGCCACGCCAAGTGCAAGATGTTTCACAATGGTACTTGCTGTCTGTCGATGGACGAGATCACGATCAGTCAAGGCATCTTCCAGCATAGTCACCACGGAATCGGCATAATATGCTGATTGTGGACCGACATATTCAAAGACGAAGGAGAGGGCTTTCAGACAACCAGTGCGAACGTTCAGTTCAGCCGTACGATACTCGTTCAGAATTGCCGGAATACAAGTAAAAGCTGGATAAATGAGAGCAAGTCAGTATATATATGGGATAACTTGTCTCGTAGCAGAAATAAAACACTCACGTCCGCAAGTTTCTGCAACAATAGCGATAGCAACAGTACTGCAGACTCGAGATTGACGCTCTTGTACCCGAAGGTTAGTCAAAAGAACGGACAGGACATCCTGAGGACCCAAACTCTTGGCAATATAACCAAAAGAGTTGACGGCAGCACGACGAATACCCTTTTTATGCGCTTTGAGAAGATCAAGCAACTCAAAGCAAATACGCATCCATTCACGAGCAGGCACAAACTCAGCACCACGATCAGCGATACGTCCAATCAAGTTGATAGACGCCTCTTGCACTTTCTCGTGCCTGTTTCGCAAAATGGGAGTCATGCGAGGAACTAGACGATCCAGATTAGCAACGGAATTAGTACATGCACCTACGATACTCACGGAGATCTTTCACAGGAGGGTTCATCTGAGTCATACCAACAACATTAGCAATAGCACCCACCGCAGCGATGATACTGCCTAATGTATCAGGATACTCTTCACCCAGCTGTTCAAATAATACGAGACCGAGTTTGTTCAACAGTTGATCTTCACCGCACTGCTTGATGACAACAGCAAGACGGCTAGTCAAATCAGCAGCCTGCTGACGAACCTTTGCGCTCTTGTTGTTCAATCGCCAAAGAATCGTAGAAACAATTTGTGTGAGATAAGGCTTGACGCGAACACCAAGGGCATTGACGACAGTACCAAAACCATCAAGCATGACTTGGTCTTCTGTCGTTTGTTCCTGGAAAGAATAGATAATGCCATCAACGAGTCGAACCTCTAAACGTTCATCAATGTCAGAAGCACCAAGAGTAGCGACGACTTTCGTAATCGTCTCCATAACCATCTTTCTATAGGGTTCCGACTCATCCTTCAAATCATTCACAATCCGACCCACGATCTCCGAAACTCCAGCCTTCTGCGCGAGCTCAACTGTAGTTTCAACGACCTGGCGGTAATTACGGCGATCAAGCGCCATACGACGAACCCAGAATGCCTTGAAGAAGTCGGGAAGAATGTCCTGTTTGATATACGTGGGCGTAACACCCTCAGTTGCAGCGCACTGCTTGACGACCTTGAGAACAATTTTCTTCATCTCCTCATCCGAGGTCTGGAATTCTCGAATGAGGATCACGGTAACTTCTTTGGTATAGTACGATGCGTATTCAGGGTCCATGAGGGGAATAATGAAGCCAATGGCCTTCAAAAATGCAGCAAGACCTTTGCCACGGTGAAGACGAATGCCAAGCCACAACGGCTTCAGTACATTATCAAACGACTCAATACCATATGGTGCAGCTGCTTCAGCCAAAGCAGCGAGACCCAATGCGGTCATCGTCCTGACCTTTTGCTGTTCATCCGTTAAACCGTGGGCAATACAATCAACGAGGTTACGAAGATGAGGAAGAACCGCACAACCCATCATGATAGCAATCTGTTGGACGATACGGATACCAGTATGACGAGCCTGCCATGACTTCTTGGATCGACAGACAGCTTTGAGAAAAGGAAGGAGGGAAGGAATACCTAATGCTGACGCAACGACGGAAAAGGCTCGGGCAGTTGTATTACGCACATATTCGTCGGCGTGGTCGATATCAGGACGCATGGTGGAAATCATGTGAGCGAGACCAGCTGCTTTTGAAAGATTAGAGATAATTTCACGACCCTCGACGCGAGCGTAATAATCCTCGTCGATAAGGAGAGGTTCAATAACAACCAAAATTTTGTGTACGTAAGGACGAACGAGATCATCCAACTTGTACAACACACGATCAATGACTTTGACAAGTAGATGTCTTTCCTGATCCTCGAGGGTACGCTCCATAAGGAGTGGAAGAATTTTGTCAAACAGCGGACCCGCGCCGAATTCGCGAGCCTTGTCCGTGATTTGACGAAGGGCAGTTTTACGAACGGGGGGTGTACCGTTCTTGATCTTCAAAAGTAATCGCATAATTTTCCTCTCCTTCATTTCGTCAACAGATAACTCCGTCTCATCCTCCTCCTTCAGGATTTTAGCAAAATATTGCGCATCTTCCGGTTTGAAAAAGGCCAGATTTCCAACGCCCGGAATTTCAGTGGGAAGTTCAGGTGCCAAGCCAGCCGCGGCAGCTTGTGCAGCCGCATCAGAACTTTCCTGAATCTGGAATCCACCAACTTCGGTAACAGTGGTTGGCATAAATTTCCTGGGGTTGATAGCAGGTGCGTAGCCCAGTGGAGGAGTCACAATACTATATCCCTTATCCGGAAGTAAAGCGTCCAACTCCTCGTCGGTTAGGTATCGATTATGCTTGTCGTCATGGTTGATTCCAGGCGCGTTCATGATAATTGGGGTCATGGGGACATCCTGAACAACAGGTATCTGATCCCACCGCGATTTCTTCGAGGGTGCCTCAGCAGCTTCCGCAGGTGTAGCGTCCCATCTGGAGCGACGTTTCTTTGGTGCGGAGGCCTCCAAGGCTTCCTTGGACCACTCACCTGTGTCGCGCTGGTTGGGATCTTTATTTTCATCCTCCACATCCCATTTCCTCTTCCTCTTCGTGCTCGCCGCTGATTCCTGCTGCTGCTGCTGCTGCTTTGCCATAGCCAAATCCCTTGCCGCAGCCAACTCCATAGCAACATCTTGAATTTCAATTGCAGGAGGTGTCTTGTCCAAATCCATCTTCATCACCCCATCCTCTTCCCGCTCTTTTCTCTCCTTCTCCTGAATAGCTTTATACACTCTTTGCTCTTCCTGTTCCAACCGTGATAACCTCATAGCATCTTTATATCCTCCTTCAACTTCCTCCCCTTCTTTGGCAGAGAATGCATCTGCACTATCAACAGCAACACGATTGAATCTACGATGATGATAATCATTTTGTCGTGCTGCTATTTGTCGTGTTTTCGCGGTTTCGGCAAAGGGATCAATGTTTTCTTCTTCTGCCATTTCAGCGAATTCCTCAAGTACCTCTTTGGGTACTGAGAAAGAATCAAGGAGCCTCGGTTCATTTGAGGAAGACATAGTAATAGTAGTGGTGGTGGTGATTTATGAGAAAGGCTCCGACCTTCGGAAAAGGTAAACGTTTACCGATTTAGCTAAAACCTCAGGATGACCAAGCAGCGTTCCCACGCCATTACATGTTTTTTTGTGAAGTCGCGGGTGTGTCTTTCTCTCTCTCGCTCTGTCTCTCTCTTTTCATAGTAAGTGATTACTTTTTGTTTTCAAAAAATGATGTTTTCTTGCCGCCCCAGTCGTAGCTCAAGGGCTATGACGATAGGCAGAGCAAAATAGCCAAACACTTTTGCACCTCTGACCCTCATTGGAACGACTTTTGTGTGTTCTCTCAAGCTAACTCATCCTTTCAGATCATAGCCCAAGGATAAATGCCTAGGATGGCGAGTTTTTTCAATTGGTAAGTACATTTTTTACATTCACATCCACGATGAACAAACCTATCACCAAACACCCGAACCCTCTGGCATGAGGGAATGGGGAAATATTTTGAACAAAACTAAGAACAGCCAGCTGATTCCCTTCATTTTCCTCTCATCTCAAAATATCATTTACTGATATTCTTGTTTTCAAAGAAAGAATGATTACTTGTTAGACAATCTACTGTCTGTAACTATAACAATTACCTCAAAATACAATCTTCAGTAGTGACGAAACACAGACCTACCTATCACAGACCTACCTATTACGTTTCATCGCCCGAAATTGAGCAACCTTACAGTATCTTAAGAGTTATAGTACAAAGATGATGATACAGATAAGAAGGAAAGATCAAAGAACAAGAGAAAAAGATCAAAGGATGATACACGAACAATCTCATGGAAAGTCATTATGGGAACAGTCAATCGACCAGTCAAAAGACAATCAAAAAAAAAACACAAGATCAATCAATAGTATCACATCAGTATTGAACACTGAGAAATAAAACTACCACCAGCTCCTATACTTTCCAGGTAAATCCAGTCCACCGGGACTATCATACAATAACGAACTTCTGCTTTTTCCAAACAATCCTCCCGGGCTATCTGAAAGGGTCCCCATTCTTTGGAGTTCATCGTCAAGCAGAGTTCGTGGATCCTGAGGATCGAGAACAGGTTTTGCCTGAGGCGTTCGACTAAACGGTGAAGACCCGACGCCATTGGGAGTGCGGAAGGGCGAATCCGTCATGCTTGAACTGAACAGTTTCCTTGGTGTCAGAGGATTGCCTTGGTTGCTGTCCTTGCGTCTACGAGGAGTTTTGAGGGGGTCGTGATCATCATCTGCCTCTTCAAAAGGTACAGCGGGAGGAGGATCAAGATGAGACTTGTAATGAGCCAAGCTGGCGTTTGGGCTCATATGCAGGCCCTTGTGTGAGAGAGGAGTACGGACGGATGAGAATTGGAGGTGTCGACTTGACAGAAGAGGCGGAGGAGTACAAGGGGTGGGCGTCATGGGATGGTTTGAAGACCCAACTTGCGAGTCAAGTAAGAGCAAAGGAGTTTTTGCTGCTCTTCTCTCAAGGGTGGGGGAGGTTGGAGGGACAAAAAGTGGTGGAACACCCTGAGCGGAAATTTCAGAACCCAAAGTCAACGGACAAGAGCAGTTTACCTGAATGGAGGAGGAACTCTGACGCTGGCCGACGGCCTTGGATTTGAGCAAAACATCTTCATCTTCTGAAACGACACGCTTGGTGCTCAAGAGATGGATTCCGGGCTCAAGTGCGTTGGGGTTGTGTTGATCGCCCCAGAAACGGACAGGCTTCAATGTGGTACTGGCTACAGGGGACAAAAGATCCGCATCTTGGGAGTCGCTTTGATCGGTGATGTTGGGGTCAGTGAGGGCGTCCAAGTCCATGTCGCTGGTGGCGGGCATGGAGGGGGAGCTGGAAGAATGACGATTTGGAGTAAGGCCTGGAACGGAGGAGGCAGATGAGGTGGGAGTGTTAGAGGAAAAGCTAGGAAGAGTCTGAAGGGGGGAAGTGGCTCCGGCAGAAGAAGCAGCGGAGGAAGACTCATTGCGGTGATAGAGAACGCGATTAAAGGCGGAGGCGGGAGGGAGGGGAGGAAAAATGATTTCGGCAGGAAGAGCGTGGTTGTTGATGCAACTCTTGTAGTAGGACTGGTGGTGAGGGGTGGGGCGGGTAGGAGGGAAAAGGGGAGCAAAGGTGGCAGATGAAGATGAGGATGAGGAAGGTGGAAAGACTGGAGAGGAAAGAGAATCCTTTCGAAGACGTTTGGATTTGCGGGAATCACGATCATCAAGATCGGGTCTCCTGCGGGCACGGGCCTTGCCCTTGGAGAGCTTGTCTTTTGCGGCGACTTGGTCCATGTAGTCCTTGCAGAGGTGCTTCCTAAAATTGCCGCCTTTGAAACACTCGAGGTCGTCGTCCCAGATGGCCCACTGAGTGCGACCGAGGGAGCGGTCTCTAGGCACCTTGCGAAAACAAACAGTGGTGCTGAGGACATGGCGGATGCTGTTCATCCAGGTGGTTTCGCCACGCTTGAAATGGGGATATACGATGGTGATCCAGTCGTAAATCTCCTGGAGGGTGAGGCGGTGTTCTGGAGAGGACAGGATGGCTTGGCCGACAAGGGCGGCGTAGGACAAGTCTGGCTTAGTGGTGGAGTAGGGGCCGGGGGGAAGTGAGTAGGGAAGGTTGTCGTAGTCGTCCTCCGTGGGGAGGGGCGGAACGGGTCCGGGAGACGAGACGAGGTTGATGGGGCGGAGGGGGGAAGAGAGGGGCGACGAGGGGACTCGGGGCGACGAAGGCTCGTTTATAGGCAAGGGGGAGGAGAGAGGCGTGACTGGCCTGTCGTCGCGGGAGGCGTCGCGGGCGAGCATGAAGGCGTCGAGATTGGCGCGTTCCCGGTCTTTCCTGGACCTGCGGTCGCGTCTGGAAAGGCGACGTTGGCGTTCTAGGACGATGTCCATGGAGCTGTGGGAAGGCCTGCTGTGGTGGTCATTGTCAGGTCTGTTGTTGTTGTTGTTGTTATTGTTGTTGTTGTGGTCGTTGTCTGTGAGGAATCGGCGCATCTGGTCGCTGTGTCTGCCGAGCTCCTCGCGGGAGAGGCCAAGCGTGCAGAGCAGCTGGGAAATCGGCGAATTTGCCATGGCTCAAGTCTGAGAAGAAGGCCTGGGAAAAAAAAACCATCAGCGCATCATCACTCCTCTGCGGATCATTTTTTTTCCCACTCAACCGTCTATTCATATACCAATAATATTATACCTCGAATTCTAAACCTAAGGTCAGTCCCTTCTCTCTCGAAACCCCCGGATTCCCGCTACTCACCGTCCTCACCCACCACCGTCTGCTCCAGCACACACGCCTCAACCCACTCGCTGATCACCATGTGACGCCGCTTCGGTCTGCACACTCACGTCAACCCCTCCCACAGCCATGCACTAACCGCCTGCTTACCGGCATGTCATCTCCATCAGCTCCAGTCTCCGCCTACAGTCTCGCTTGTCCATGACAATGTGTGTCAGCTTCCCTGCGTCCAGTCCAACTATCTTCCCCCCGTGCGCTTCAATAACTTTGCCAATGTTCGCAAGCCTGGTCCCCCACCCCTTGTCAACTCACGTCAACTCAGCTGGCTCTCACATACCTCTCACCAAGGTCCTCGGCTCCTTCGCTCTTCACCTCCATCCCGTTTTGTCGAGCATTCTCAGGCGTATCAAGGTAGAAACACCTTTGCTCTCCTGATCAGCCTCCAAAAAAAAACAGTAACCACACCGTGACTCACAGGTGTCTGAATATCAAATTCTCATCGTACTCCATCGCTTCCTCAGTTTCTCCCATCTTCACATCATCATCATCACCTTCTTCCTCTTCTTCCTCCGAGCTCTCTCCCCCCTTCACCTCTTCCCACTCTTCCCCTTCGTCCGAATCATGATCGCTTTCCGTCTCAGAAAAGTCCATCCCACCCCTAAACCATCCTGCCATGTCACGCCCCCCCCCCTCCTCCTCCTCCTTCTCTTCTGCCTTCTCACCCATCAAGTCTCCTTGACTCGTCACCTCCTCACCCCCACCCTCGTCGTAATCAAGCTCACTCATACGTCCAGATGCCGCATGGAAGAAATACCTATACAAGTACATCAGTTTCCCCCATCCTTCAACACATCACTCACAAACTAACTTGCGATCAAATGGTGCACGCTTCCCAAGCGCAATCGACTTTTCAATCCACACTGGCTTGATCACGTCGTTCTCATTTTTATTCATGATCAATTTCAGATCGTACGCTTGTTATATCCATTAGCGTGAAATATTATATCTCTGTTTAGTAAAACAACTCACGGGTAAAAGTCCCACCATAAACTACCAACATGTCGGGTTTAGCGATCTGCGCACATGATCCTCCATGCGCATGAATTCTAAAAATTCCAAATCTTTGAACCCAAATTCACTAGTCCAGTCACAGTACTCAACAGTTTCATCAACGCTTCACGATCTCGATCCCCTGTCCGAGACTTGGGGTTCGACACCACAACTATTCACACAGTGTGATTATTTTCAGGTGAATCAGTTTCAAAAGTGAGGGTGACACACCAAACTTCATTCCCTCAAAAATATCGGATTGTACCGACACGTCTTTCATACTTGGTCCTGAATATTGAGGGAGCATCGTGGCCTGTCAAGTGGAGCAGCTCAACAGTCTGCTTGCTTTCTTTTCTCCCCCTTCACAAACCTTGCTAACTGTTTTACGTTTCTTCTTAGACCCCCTTTACGACGACGAAATCTTAGCACAAAAGCACGTCATTCAGATCAAAGATAACATACGCAATATCACTATCCATCTTCCGTTTTTTTTCCGTCTTCAAACTCTCCAAGACAGCTATACATCAATTTCCAAGTTTCATTCAGTTTATCACATACCCACACACGCACACACACATACCTGAAGCCGTCATGCAATCTGCAATCGTCAGATCATCCCTAATCGCCACAGCTCGAGGAAATCGCATTGTAAACCCCAAATGATATTGATCTTTAAAAAAAAACCTGGTCAGAACCATTGACAACCCCAACCCAGAAAAAGTAACAAAACCCGATGAAACAATCTCAGCCGCTTTAACCTTGAGTAGAAACGAACTTTTCACAGACGATCTCATCAGTATTTACTTGTTCAAAGTCAACGGCAACTGACGCTTCAGGTTCTAAAAACACATCACCCTTATCCTCTTGAGATCGATTTGCAGTCAGGAGAAACGAGGGCTGTTGCTGTGCATTCCATGCCTTCCAAGGTTTATCCCGCACCCACACATAATCGGCATACGATAATCCAGTACCAATGCGGGCAAAGGTACTGTATCTAATAACCCATTCAAGGCTGTAAATAAAGATACCAATCAAGAGCGAAATATCGTCTTACTTGGGTTCATCATCCTCATCAAGATTCTCTCGACGGTCGTCAAAAACAGCGCAAATTAAAGTTGATACTCCTCCTCCACGCTTTCCACTACCATAGTCCCCAGCTGTCATTTGCGTAAAGCTTCAAGTACTGGAAAACCAATGAAACACACCCTCTCTCACCTACAACAAGAACGTCGACCGTTTCACCCATGTCATCCTGGAAATTCTCATGAGAATTTTGATCGGAACGAAAGGAAGATGTCATGTACCATATACTCCGGTTTCACCTGAAGGAAGGAAAAAAAAAGAGGTTTTCATATCACCTCACAGATGTGAAGAACAGGCACACCTTGATCCAATCCATATTCCTTCCATTGAGCACATACTTCGAAAGAGGGTGCTTAATGATCAAACCTTCTCCTCTTGCAACCAGAATTTGGTTCATATGTTCTCTGATATCCTTTGCAGTATTCCCTTTGTACTCAATGACATGTTCAATACGCCCCTTGATCTCCTTCAAACAATGCTTAAGGTTACGTTTACGAAAGGAAAGTGGCTTGTGAATCAACGACTGGCCATTGAGATAGAGCAGATCGAAAACCTTGACTAATTATTACAGCAATGAGGGCATGCCCAAAAAACACATCAAAAGAGAAAAGCTTACAACAGGGTCTAGGATTGAGTTTGGCTCTCGATTTGTCTGAAAATAATTTTAGAACCAAATTTCGCTAGGCAATGAGCAAAACACAATAACCTAGCGCAGCTGTTTTCAGAGTGCCAAACGGAAGGTTACGCTCCGTTACAGGATCCCAGACAAGCATTTCTCCATCGAGAATAATACTAGTCGATGATATTGACATTGACATCGAGGGATGAGAGGAAGACAAGACTCACTCATCGACACGACTGTCAAAGGCATTGTCAATGTGTGGAGTCAGACTGCCGGTTCCAACGTGTTTCCCATAAAGATATGTGTAATCCTTGCCCTTCCTGCTTCGTGTGAGAAATGGCAAGATCAAAGTATCTTTGGACTGGCCTGGAACCATAGAAGTACTCATTTCCGCGTTTGTGCAATTGCATTCGCTCTCCATCAAGCTTCTCCTCAATATAAAAGCCGGATCCACCCATTTCTCTAACTGTATCTTCCAGCTTTCTGGTCGGCCGCTTACACAACATTGGAGCGAAAACATGAAGGAGCTGCACTGCTTTGTTCTGATAATTTTTAAGCCCATGAAGCCAGAAGTACAATGCAAAAAAAATCAATCATACCTCAGAGTCCAAACGGAAAGATGGATCCCACAACTCCCAGGCAACTTTCTTAAGATCTGAACAGGTATTGAACAAGTCCTGGGCATCCGGATGGAAGACAGAAAAAACTGTAGCTTCTTTCACCGAGATTTGCATGTCTAATTGGTGATAAACATGGGGGGAGTGATGTGATATAAGACAACGACACGTACCTTTCAAGATGATGCGAACAATCCAACGCTGTTCCAGGGCTGTGGCTCTGTTGTATACTTGTCGAAGAATTTTCGATTGGACATCCCTACACCCCGCTTAGCGAGTCACCATCTATGAAGTGCTGGATACGTTACTGTTTGCCCATACTCTGTGCTAGATTGTCTAGAATGTGATTGAGATCCTCAACAGACAAAGAGCTTTCAATAACCGAGGATCGCTTGCTAACAACTTCAAAAAGGACAGCATGGAAGTCACCAGACGCTTTCTATAAGATGTTCCTAAGATGAGATACTGAAATTCGAGTCAGAGCGCCAATGAAAGCACCATACCTCTCGCTCAGTCGGTCTCTTCCAGTTCAGCAGACGAACGGCATCTGGGTCTCTCATTCCAAGGGGAATGAGCTTGATGTAGATCTTTGCAAGATTCTTTTCTTGCAATCCGTATACCGCACGCTCCCGGTCTTTCTGTGAGAGACCACAGTCTCATTAGCTGGTGATGTCATTATTGTTTCATAAGAGTACCTGTGGCAGTAAAAGCCGTAGAACAGGGTATAAATCATATCCTTTCTCCTGTCTCCAGTGCTACCAAGGGCAAACGTTAGGATGACACATACATGACACGCTCAACATACAGTAAACCAAGAATTGATCATTTTTTTCCGTCTGTCTTGCTTCCTCTCCATTGATAATTTCTCAAATAAACTGACCAAAACAGCAAAAGGTGCACTATCAACATTCTGAGGAGGTGGAGGAACAGCCGATCCACTCTGATGGGGTTGAGATCGAGGAGGAGGAGGAGGAGGAGGAGGAGTTGAGCGCGCTGGAGTTGGTTGCGACATATTTGCGACTACAGGGACAAGATAAGTTTTATTCTGCGAACAAAATCTTCTGTGAGTGAAGGAAGAAGAGATATTTAGAAAGATATTTAGAAGGGTCTTGTGTCGTACTCACGTGATGCGCGTTGGGAATTCTCTTGGCGTGGTGTTATCTTATCTTGGCGGCTGACTTGACCGACAAAACCTAGAAGCTTCACTCTAATTTTTCTACCACCGATCTCTTTCGCTTCTAATTTCTCAACGGACCTACATTTCTATATTCTATCATGGCACCTAGCTTCCCTCCATTGCAGCAAAAGAGTCAGGATCCTAAAATGATTGGCCGTTGGAAAGTGGGCAGGACCATCGGACGAGGCTGCTCAGGTAAATCTACCGTTCCGACGTACTCAACCCTTACAAACCTCATTTTTGACTTTAGGACACGTACGTATCGCACGGCACTCGAAGACGGGTCAATATGCAGCTATCAAGATTATTTCCAAATCTTCTCTCGCAGCCTCTGGAGTCTCCCTCAACCGCCTTGCAGAGGAAGTGGAACGCGAAAAACTGGCTGTTGAGAGAGAAATTGTGGTGATGAAGCTTATTGACCATCCAAATATCATGCATCTCTATGACGTCTGGGAAACATCTGGCTATCTATATCTGGTTCTCGAATATATTCAAGGCGGTGAACTATTCGAACACCTCTGTAAGCATGGACCGCTTTCCATCACTGAGACTCTCAAGTACTTTCATCAAATGATTGGTGCTGTTGATTATTTCCATCGCTTTAACGTGGCTCATCGTGACTTGAAACCGGAAAACATATTGCTCGATCATAACTTCAATGTCAAGATCGCAGACTTCGGCATGGCTGCATGGCAAATTAACGCCTCAGGGACGACAGACCTCATGAAAACGTCCTGTGGAAGCCCTCACTACGCGGCTCCGGAAATTATCAAGGGAGATCCATACGATGGTTCTGCAGCAGATATCTGGTCCTGTGGTGTCATTTTATATGCGATGCTAACTGCACAACTCCCTTTCGACGACGACGATCTCCCGGAACTTCTAGATAAAGTCATTGCAGGAAGATTTACCATTCCTTCATTTGTGGATCCACTTGCACAAAACCTAATCAAACGGATGCTAGTTGTTAATGCGAGAAAGAGGATAACTATGGCTGAGATTTTTGAGCACCCATTCTTCAAACTCTACGTCGATGATACTCCTCAATCTAGTGTCCCGGAACTTAGTAGAATCGCATATCCCCTGAAGAGCAAGTCAGCTATCGATCCAGATATCTTTGCAAACTTGCGCACTTTATGGCATGGTGCTTCGGATGAAGATCTCATCAGGAGTCTCTTGAATAAAGACAAGAATTGGCAGAAAGGCATCTATCACTTACTGGTAAACTACCGCGCCAGACAGGTTGCTGAAGACGAAGTCAACGAAAATGAGATGGAAAGACGACGTACGCGAAAAATGGCCGAGAAGACAAAGAAAGCCATAGACGTTGTCCTGCCGCAGCGTGTCTCTGGAAAATTATTCATTACACCTTCCTGCTCCAGCGATATTCACCCGCCTAGGGCAGAACCACCCACCCCACGGAAGGCTCGTGGACGTTATTTCATATCTGCAATTGACGCCGACTCGGACACTGGATTCTTCAAGTCAAGATCAGATGAGCTCGACCACCTCACGCTCGATATCACAATTCCTCGGCTTACGTTTACGGATTCCACCAATAAATTGGGTGAAGTGGATCTTAATCGCGCCCTCCCTGCTCTTCCTTCACCTCATTTCCCAAAACCCGGAGGAACATCCAGTCGTAGCCCAGATCAATCTCAGGTGTCCCAGCTTACAGGAAACAACAATCTCTCGAAGCTTAGCACTCAAGTTCAAGTTGGTGATGACGCCCATCAGGATCTTGATCCAGACCGAACGAGACTGAGGAGGACTCCTAGACAACTCGTGTTCTCTTTGGGCCACAACACTAACCGTGCGACAAAACACATCACGACAGCCACTACTCATGCGACTCGTCCACTCAGCATCAAACGTAAGTCCCACCCAGCTACTAGGTTTTCTAAGAGAAGAGATGCACCTGATAAGGAGAACGGCATCAACCATGACGAAAGTGGAAATAGTTTTGTCAACTTCTCTGAAACGACTACCCTACGAAAGAAGCCTCCTCAGAGCAGGCAGTACGGATGTGATGAGCTGGGTTATTGTGCGCATGGTCGAGCTTTTTGTAAGATTGATAACAGACGACTGCAGTCACCGCAATCACAGCACTCGCATTCCCACTCGGAGTCCTCTCCATTGCCCGGAGGTGGCCGATCATCTCTTCCTAAACGCACTTGGCTCGAGACCATCTTTCGAACCAAGCCTTCATACCCGACAAAACATACTCTCCGCTCCACTTGGGATATCATCACAACCAGGAATGAGTGCAGACGATTGCTCATGAACATGAATATCCAAGTTCAGGTTTCTCGAGAGTCGCACGGCGAATATCTCACTGATCGAGATGAGCCAACTTCAGCCACAGTTACACTCAAATGCAAGATGGACGAGATGGAGGACACGACGGGCATATTAGGGGTCATGAAACAGACCAAATTCCGTGTAGAGATGCAGATAGTGCCGGCCCTGTGTTATCGCGCAACCTCGGTGCCCTACTTGTCGGATGATGGCGAGACTGACTGCGATGAAGATGAGGAGCAGGTTGCGGTGACCCTGATTCACGAGAAAGGCTCCGGAGAGTCTTTCCGGGAGATCGTGAGGCGTCTCAAGAAGGAGTGGACTCTTGAGGAGGGCGGCTCAGTGGGAGTCCTTTGACTGTTTCCCTACTAGCCTGTTGTTCAGAACTGGACATAACAACCACATTGTTTCATGTATTCCCTCCAGCGGATCTTTTATAGTTATTCCGATCATCTTTGGGTTAGGATAAGTTGAATGTTGACCACGAGGGCAATCCACGATATGGGAATAATGTGCACTGGTTCTATCATCAATGCCAAGGTAGCGCATGGATTCTTGTCGTTCTTGAGTTATTTTTTTGAGCATCAGCGCAAACCACTGATCGATAAAGATCCCCCCACATGCAACTTGGACGCATGTTCAACGCAGTGAAACTAGCACCTGAGATGAACGAGCTTTTCACTATAGCGATTGAATACCATGTCTCTTGTAACTTTGCAGCAGGCGTATACCGCGCCCAGGGAGAGAGTAGTTGTCTAAGAACGATGGCATATAGGCCGTGTGCTAGCATCGCATGATTCACAATTAATGATTGGCTAGAGCCCTGGCTGGAGCCGTAGCTGCAGGAGGTAGTATTGTCGCAGAATATCATGAGAATGAGAAGAAACGGATGAAAAAGCATATTGAGAATCCCAACGGCTACATACACGCTCTAAAGTTGCGCTGGTGGTGGCATTCATCGTGAACAGGACTCTCCAAAGTGATAAGTTGACCATATGAAATCCACTCAACGTTGACCGGGCTACCACGTGCTTTCAATCTCCCTCCCCCCTCCTCTCAACCACGGTTTATAACAACCCTCTATTCTTCCTTCCTTCCTCTGCCCATCCCATCTTTTAATCCCCCCCCCTCCCCTCTCTCTCTCTCTCTCTCTCTCTCCATATACAATGGCTGAAATCAAAACTGATGCCATCGATGCTGCCACAGGCGGTGTCACACTCCCCCCTGCCGGTCCTAAAGCCATCATAAAAAATGTGGACATGAACGAAGAGCTCCAGCAGGAGTCAGTCGACATCACCAACGCTGCCCTTGAGAAATACAATGTCGAGAAGGATATCGCAGCACATATCAAGAAAGAATTCGATAGACGCCATGGCGCGACATGGCATGTCGTCGTGGGCAAGAACTTTGGCAGTTATGTTACCCATGGTATAGTCTTCTTGGAGCGACCCCCTACACACTTCCCGCTGACCTAATCTCCTATGTGCAGAAACTAAACACTTCATCTACTTCTACGTCGGGCCACTTGCAATCCTCATCTGGAAATCATAGACAGAGCTGGGCATACCACTCACACTTCGTTTTCTCCTGGTGTATGGTTTGAAGGATCGTTTGAGGATTAGCGGATATGTGTCACTGGAGTACTACTACTACTCATCCATCCTTGCAGTCGTACACTACTTGTGATCATGTGTTTTGTCACCTAATCCTGTGCGGGTCTTCACAAATCTAATTTACATTCATTATCAAATCGACAATGTGTCTAAGAACAGGTAACGAAAAAAAATAGTATGTATGTCGAGTGTATAATATCTGTCAACATTTTCATCGCGTTTCTGCGACTTCAATAACAACTATCGCCAGACAGATCTCGTCCTTCTGCCCAGCATAGATCCCAAATGTAATAACCCCAACATCTTCCTTCGTGCTCTCCCCCATTACCTCGGCGGATCCCCTCGTTTCGATGCCGTTCAAATCAACATGCAGTTGGGACAAGGGTTGCCCCGAAATAATCTTCACGTTGTATTCATGAGGCAATATCACTGGTGTGGTCGAAGTCACCGTCCCCTGAGCCCTGGCTGCGATCGTTATAGGTGGGATCCGTACGATAAATTTAAACTTCTGGCCCGGTGTCACGACGACCCTTTTCTCCGTAGGAGCACCCGTAGAATTTTTATTCTTTCCGACGTTCGATGATTCTAAAGATGAAAACGAAGATCTCACGTTGGATCTTACTCCAGGCGAAGTCATGGCTCCCTGATTGTCCCCACCAAGAGCCTGCACGTAGTGAAGGCCCATCCTCAGTTCGTCCACGCTACCACTTCTCTTGACTCCACCTGCACCTGTGGCAGGTATCTTCACAATCTGTGCTTTGTGGCTTGTAATTCGCTTTCCATCAGCAAAGAAGCTATCCGCCACCGGCATACCCACTGTGTTGGGACCGGCACTTGGTGAAGGGGCAGGAACTCGTGTAGAGCTCGTAAATGGCACTAGCCTGGGCCGCACCATTGCAGGTGTTGGTGAAACCGGAGACACGTCAGCCAAGACACCGACTAGCGGAGAATCCTGCGAAAATACAGTAAGACTCTTGTTGCTCCTTGTGCTTGCCTTTGATTGAGGTCGTAAATACCGCTGTCCTGCTACAAGAGATTAAATTGCAATGAAGTGAAGGAGTCAACCCTGCTTGCCTTCATCAAAGTGGACCTGGGTCTTTTGCTTTGGCTTACCAAAATCTCCCCTTCTCTGCGGAATAGAATACGCAGCGGTCGAAGACGAAGGTGAGCCGGTGAAATTGGTGCTGGCCATATTATTTGCTTCCCCAAACAGATTGGTGGGATAATTGTCGATCATATGCTCGAAAGGTAGCACTTCCGCATTGGGCGGGGCCGTCTTCGCTCTAATAAGCACGGGTTTGGCAATGACTGCGGAACGTCCTTCACTTGCCATAGTCCATCGTCGCTTGGGGGAACATTTGTCGCCGACATATCGAACCGTATCCCTCAACCTTGCGAAAAACTCGCGTTTGCTCATCATGCCTGAACCCTGAGCACTTGGGGTATCAATCCGGTTTGCATTATCTCCACTACGCGCATGCACTCGCCGCAATCCCAAACCAACTCTATCTCCCTGTTGACTGTGTCTCGTTATTGGAGACTTCGAACCAAACATCCGCGGACTCAGCTTTTCGGCCCATCTCCGAGTTTGACTTGCAGGGCTTCCATTTTCGAGACCATACCATTTCCTATCTTTCTCGCTCCAAGCATGTCTCCCTTCCTCTCCGGTGAGCGCAGTATCCTCTACCCTAGCCACCCTTCGCACTATAGCCAACAAGCCTCCAAATAAACACAAGCCTCCAAGAATTCCAAAGGTGATGGCCAATCCCAAAACAAGTTTAGCATGCTGGCCACTCGAGAGACCGCCCCAGTGTCCCCGATGCGTCTTCTTTGTATTCTCGGGTGCAGTTATGTACATCGGCATACTTGCGTGCGAGGTTGACCGTGTGATATGCGAAAATGCAATGAACGTGACCAGTATGTGCATCGTAGGACAGTCTTGTGGGACCGTACCCTCCAGAAGCGATCCACCCATAAGACGAAGCCAAGGCTCAGAATCCGAAGGTTCATAAATCATTGACAGATCAACATCTCCTCGAGTTTCAAACGGTGAGCCAGTGAAGTAACTCGCCAAGTTGAAGGATATCTCGTCACCAGGGGCAGCATATATTGTTGGAAGATCTCCCTGCGTGAAGTATGAAGGAACCACAGCGATAGAAACGTTGGTATTGAGCGCCTGATTGAAAGTCGTCTCAATCCGAACAGGCAATGTCAACTTCTGCCCTGCAAGGTCGAGCCTTGGCTTCCCAGATAGAGTATGATTGAGAGGCGTATACTTTAACCAATCTTCGTGACCCGATACATCGATATCCAAATTCGAAATATTTTGAGCATGCATGGGTTTTCCGTCCACGAAAATACCAGCAAAGTCCGCAGGCGAATTGAGACTGATCTGGAAATGTTTTGTGCTTGTGACATTGATCGTTGGCATCGACGACTGGATAGAAAGCTCATGTGTTGCAACAACGAGATTGAATGGCATAACACCCGCCGTGTAACCCTCCACGTCAGATCCGTGAAGCTGTAGTTCCAGAGAAATTGGCGTGGGTTGGTCTTTTTCTGGAGGAGTGACACCGTTCAGAGTAATCTCACGAGAATTGAAAACCATCCATTTCGGAACTGCACTCCCATTGGCCTGCCTGACAGCATAGAATATCCCTTTTGACTCCGACTCTGGTGTACTGGATTCAAATGTATTGTATTCAAAGCCGATGCTGAACGACCACTTGGAGGGGATCCGAACCACAGGTTTGTCTGTCGCCAAGCATGATTCGGCCTGAGGAAAGAACACCGAAGACATAGAAGGGTTCTCCGCTATGAACTGAGTTGCGACGGATATCCTAGGAATTGGAGGTGGGTTCTTCGTTACGAACAAAGAGAAATGAGAGGAAGCGCTTGAAGAATCGGATTGAGCGGTAACAGTAATCGGATGAAGGCCATCATCTTCCTCAGAAGGTGTCCCACTTAATGTGAAGGCTTCACCCTCGGCATTAAAAGCCAACCACTTCGGTAAAGGTGATGTGGAGAGTTCAACATGTCTATCGGGATAACTGAACGTGTCTGAAGCAGGAGTCCAGGTCCAATATTGACCAACACGAGCAATCGGAGGAAGCTGATTGACCAAGGGATTTCCTACAGTAACGTTAGAGCCGGCAGCGCGAGTGACGGGGACCAGGCAAAGAAATGCAAAAAGAGTGACGGTCATAGGAACAAACGAAGATGGACTATGATTTGTGGACATCGCCCGGAGGACGACTCGGCCAGCGAGCAGTGCAGTGGTTTTCGAGTTCACAGTTCTGAAATGACGTATTGAGTTCGACGATAGATCAGATCAATACAAAACAAAACAAGTGTAACAAGTGCAGCTTGGCACGATCGGTGTGAACCTTGACAGACAGACAGACTCTCGCAGTAGAGTATCTCCATAGTTCAGCACCCAGACAATCAGTTGCTCATTACAAGAACTTGACACAAGAAAGGTAAATTATGTGGCACATGGAATCCATAACGAAACAAAGTGGAAAAAGAAAACATCACACATAAATCATCAAGAAACCTAAAGGTACACATCCAATCCAGCCGCTTGAACTTTTCCTGGTTGCTCTGCATTGAGAAGGCCGATGAGAGCAATCAATTCCGCACGAATCTCATCGCCAACCTGATCAGGCCCACTGGGGTCGAGAACAACAGCAAAGATTTTGAGCAGGTGATCAAGATGAGGAAGGAGAGAAGCACCGCTATTTCGGAAGAGGTGGAAGATAGCGCGGAAGACTGGTTCGTTCTCAAGATAATCGTTCTTCAAAGGAAGTACATTGAAAAACGTAGGGAGAACCTGGTCCAAAGGAATGGCAACAGTATTCCGGACGATCAAACGGGCAACAGCACCAGCTGCATTATCCTTAGCATTTAGATGGGCTGATGGAGCATCTGCATTAACGTCAAAAAGTGGCCGAAGAGCACCAAGAAGATGGAGGTATTGAGGAGAAAGATCAACCTCCGAGTTTTCAACAAGGAGACCAATGGCGTAGGCAGCATTACTAAGAACCTCGGCTTCAGAATCACTTAGAGCCTTGTAGAGAAGCTCGAGGAGAGGCTCCGTGAAAGGGGTAATAGCACTCTTCATTCCACTGATTACCTCAGCAAGGGAACCGATGGAGGATGACCGATCACTCATAGAACGGTTCTTGTTCTGGGGTCGGATGTATGAGCTCAGCATATGTCGTGAGCTAAATAAAATAAGGGGACTTACATAGTATTTAGCGATAAGAGGGAAGAAGGTATGGAAAGCAGGGCCGAAGTCCGCGCCCAATCCAGCAGCGAGAGCAGCGACGAGATCGCTGGCAGACGAAATGAGAACAGAATCATATTCAGCCTGATCCTCAGGAGCATCATCTTCCTCGTCCTGATCGGGATCTTGCTGACAGAAGGCCTTTTGCTCTAAAACTTGGATGGCAATATTACAAATGTCTTCAAGGCCTGGAAACATCAAAATTAAACATGCGAATCAGTCAATGAAATGGAGCTACATACGAGTCTGGAAGAATGCGGGACCAATCTTCGTGATCGTCTCGGCAAGGCCAACACAAATAACAGCCGTGACAGACCTATTTTAAAGATGGTATAAGAAATCGTCCACATTATGTCCAGGAAGATCAGAAATGTAAATGATAGTCTCATAGTTGCATCGAAGTGAGCTGAGTTCATCTTTCATCACGAAACGAAAGTAAAAGCCGCTGTTCAAAGGAAAAAAACCTACTTGTTGTCTTCAGTCTCGTACATGTCCATGAGAGGACCAAGTGCATGATCTATCAGCTTCATGACGTTGTTATCAAGGACGACACGCTAAATGTACAGTATAATCAGCACTTAATACTCTAATATCAATTCGACGACTTACGGATACCTTGCCAGGTGTCCACTCGGGGGGATTACTCAGATCGTAGAAGGTGCGGATAATCTCGAGGAGGGAGTCAGTTGAACTCTTGCGGATACCCTCATAGTAATGTGTGAGGAGAGAGACAAGTTCAATAGTGCTCCCCTCAACGTAAGGCAAGAAGTGACTCCGAGTCGCAGCGAAGATTGTACCTAGCGTATCGGCAGCAATCTCTTTCTCGACAGCGATAGCACTGTTGACATCCATTATCTTGTCGATATCGACATCTTTCAACTCAACCACGGCGTTTCCATTAGCGTCCTTCTCAGACAATGCACCACCAGATTCAAAGGCTGCAGCTTCAGAGACCGAGACTAGTTTGAGATGTTAATGTATGGCTCACAATCTAACAAACAGCTTACCGGAAACATCCTCCTCACCGTGTTCACTCTGCTTGCAGCTGGCAAGAAGAGGGGGAACCACTTGAGGGACGTACTGAGCGAAGTCCTCTTGGAAAACACGAGCCATAACACCGAAGAAAAGGAAACTGCATTCTCTAAGCCTAGCGCTACCGAGCTCAATACCCTGGAAGGCTTGCTTCATCGTGTCATGGAAGTAAGGTTGGAAATTTTCCTTTCCAATAGCTTCAGCGAATGTACCAATAGCATCCATGGTGATCCCACGGAGTTCTGCCTCCTCCCCTTCGCCAGTAAGGAAAAGGAAGTGGAAGAGAACTTCTATAACCGGCTTGAAATAAGGAAGAAACTTTTCCATAGCTGCATGTGCTGCGCTTCCTATAGCGCCAACAACAACAGATTTAACGGTCACAGGCGCAGTCTTGAGAAGATCAACAAGGCGTTCCATGATCAATTGGAGGTATTGATCGATAACATCATGCAAGATTTCAAGGAGTGCATCAAGGGCGGAGCAAGCAGCACGTTGAGTAGCATCATCAGCGGTAAGATTCAAAATGAACTGGCATGATTTTGAGAGAGTAATTCGGTCACTCCAAACGAGATGCTTACTGGGAGAAGAACCTTGTGCTTAGCAATACATTCATCCTCGAGCCATTCGCACAGACAGCTTACAGCGACGCAAGTAGCTTTCCGAACACTGGCGTCACTGTCCTGCAATCCAGCCTCAATGAAAGGCCAAACTTCACTCATCCTAGGTGTCATAAATTCGCTGCAGCCTTCCACAGAGACGCCCAAGGCAAGCATAGCACCACGCCTGTAGGCAGGATCCGAGGAAGTGAAGTAGTTGAAAAATAGGATGGCGAAGGAAGGAAACACTTGGGATGGAGGAAGGGTTGTGCTTAAACTGTCGATGATACGAAGGGCGGACTAAACGATCGTGGTCAGGGTCAATGATACTACAGTGAGCTGCTCACATACACGGGACGGAGAGTCATCATCAATGTCGTCAGGTTCATCTTCAGTAGTGATAGGCATAAGACTTTCAAGAATGGCGCCAGCAAGGTTGTTGCTTTGGACCTTGGACTTTTTGCTGTAATATAATCAATAAATAAAGTATTAAAAGGAAGGTGTAGACGTACTATTGGACGGTCCAATTTAGTGCATTGAGACCCATCACTCGGATCTCATTATCAAATGATTTATTCCCTCCACATTGAAGGAGGAAGTGGGCGAGTTCAGGGATATTTTTGCTTAAAATTGGGATCTCCTGCAAATTAGTTGACGATGTCAGTATCAGTGAGAATTGGCAGGAAAGGTGAGCGCACAAGGACCAAAAATGTTTCTAGTACATCGAAAAGCTGCCTAGCTCCAGCCTCATTACCAGACTGAACACATCGGCCAATCACCTGGATCACGGCTGGGAAGAGTTCTTGAAACGACCGCTAAGAGAGAATTAGGCGTGTGGAATCTTTTAGACATCGCTGAGAACATACAATCTCAACTTTGTTATCGGAATTAAGATATTGAACGATGAGCCCCAAAGACCTGGCACCGATCAGTGACCAGGAAATGGGATAGAAAACTACCGACCAACCTGACCGTCACGATCTGAACTTCTTCACTCTCAGGATCGTGTAACAGCTGTCCAAAAAGTTTGAAGATATTTTCGAGATGTTCTTGGAAACCTGCAACGATGTTCTCAAGGACGGTGAAAAGGATGTAGGAACCGACTTCTCGGTGAGCAACATCCGATGACGTGCAGGAACGATGGAGGAAGGGAAGGAGCTCGGACCAGGTGCCATCTTGGAACTCGATGGCGGCGATAGCAGCGACAACACGAGCAGACGAATGACGAACAACTTTTCTAGCAGAAAAATGAACAATGCCAACTCGAATGATCTAAAGCACAACGAACAGGGGTTCCGCGATGATCACTTCCGGTAATTTGGCCTTGATCTCATCCCGTTGGGATTTGTCGAGGCTCGTCCAGAGGAAACCACTCTTATGTTCGATACGCTTCCGGAGCTCTACAGCGGAAAGCTGTCTCATCTAATATGCCATTATTTGCTTTTCACATGTAGGACGCCATAAGTGACCCACCGTAGGATCGTTGGAGGTTGCCAAGAGCACGACGAGGGCGGGGATGCATGTTGAGTCCTTGTAAAATTCCTTATTAAGCTGGACGGTTGCCTGTGGTGCACGAAATGAGGCGGCGAAAGCCATGAAAACGAGGGAAACTGACAGCTTTCAGCTGGTTGGTATCACTAGACGTAGACTGGACAAGGAGATCGTAAAGGCGTTGCGTATAAGTTTGCTGTAAAAGGATGAAGGACGGATTTCAAAGAGCAAAAAACAAGGTACTGACATCCATAACTGAAGGGAGAGAGGAAGGAAGGAACGAGGAGAATTTTTTTGTCGGAGTTAACCGATTATCATGCACGGCGCACTTGCATCAATAAACCATCGATCACACAAGGACCCCCGGGAATAATAGGGACAAATATATACGGCTTTTTCCAAGTGGCCCTGATTTCCTAGAAACATGTCCCTTTTCGTTTCTCGATCTCTGCTTCGAAATCGTCTTGCGTATCTTCCTGCTCGTCGCTTTCTATCTACCCAGGCCACCTCTTCCTCAAATTTTCTCCGAACCAGCGTCTACACTACTGTACTCACGCTCTCTGCAGGCGTTCTTGCTGTATATTACTTCGATGCACGCTCGGCTCTCCACCGTTATGTCCTGACACCCGTTTTACGCAACTTGTTCGATCCAGAGACGGGCCATAAAATAGCTGTCAAGATTTTGCGAACTGGGTTGAGTCCCAAAGACCCGATGGCTGATGATTCAAGGCTCAAGCTGGAGGTACGTCGACATTCGTTACTGGGTATATCCAATCCTCATTTTTTTTTCAGCTTTGGGGGGAAGACTTGTATAATCCAATTGGCATCGCAGCAGGTTTTGACAAGGACGGAGAGGCCATTGATGGTACGGCCAATTTCACTCGAAGGGAGCATCCCTGAGGCGAGTCACCACATCATAGGTCTCTATGACTTGGGATTCAGCTGGGTAGAAATCGGTAGTGTAACCCCGAAGCCACAGGTAAGCATATGTCTCGCGTTAGTAATCTCGTCTGATTCTTGTCACAGCCTGGCAACCCTCGTCCCCGCGTCTTTCGAATGCCTGAAGATGATGCATTAATCAACCGTTATGGTTTCCCTTCACAGGGTCATTCCACTGTTTTGTCGCGCCTCCTTGCCCGTGTGCCGCAATTTACTTCAGGTTCTGGTCGAGCTGCACTCCGTGAAGGGTCCATGCTTGTCATTAACCTAGGTAAGAATAAAGAGTCTCCTGCCGACTCAACAAACGACTATGTGAGTGGTGTGCGGACATTCGGTCCCTACGCCGATGTACTGGTGGTTAATGTTTCGAGTCCCAACACGCCTGGCCTACGGTAAGAGTACGATTGGCTCTATCGACTGTGAAGGCTTAGGTAGAAGGTCGAAGTGGTCTGCAAGACAAGAACGCTCTAGAAAAGCTCTTACATGGCGTCACAAAGGCTCGAAATGAGCTTGAGCCCACGATTCTCACAAATCAAAAGCCAAAACTCGTTCTCAAAATTGCACCAGACCTTGACGAATCTCAGCTGGCTGATATTGCAGACGTTGTAAAGAGCAGTAACATTGACGGTGTAATCGTCAGCAATACCACCATTCAGCGACCCTCTCACCTCAAAAATTGTGAGTACTACCTCCATCTTCAAGACCTGGTAATTTCCTCACATACCATAGCTTCCAGAGTCGAGACTGGCGGCCTTTCAGGAGCCCCCATCAAACCCTTCTCCCTAAAAGCCCTTCAGACTCTTCGCTCTCTCCTTCCTGCCGACATCCCTATTATTGGTTCAGGTGGCATCTGGACTGGACAAGATGCACTTGACTTCGCCAAAGCAGGAGCTCAGATGGTTCAGATCTACACGAGTTTTGGGTACAATGGTGTCGGGACATGTCGACGTATCAAGGATGAACTAGTTGAACTACTGGAGAAAGAGGGGAAAACATGGGAACAAATCGTCAAAGAGGCTGTCGATAAGCACAGCTGGAAGGAATCCGAGCCCAAGCCGACTACAATGGAACAACTGAGAACTGAGGCCGAGGAGTTGAAGATATATTTGAGTTTAGGGGATAGAGAAAAGGTTGAGAGAGGACAGAAATCTGTCGCTCAGGAGGTGACTGAAGGGGAGACCGAGCTGGAGGATGCTACCCAGGCTTCTGTTCTTTAGGCTGAATAGACTTGCTAGTTGAGTATTTAAGCTTGTCGATAAGACAAGAATAAGATGTATCGCGCGCGTCTACCGTTTCACTATCAGGCTCCTTCGTTCTATTTCTATGAGCCAATCTCACACGTTTCATCAGTAACATGGGCTCAAAACAAATGTCAGCCCCATCCTCTCCTTCACGGTCTAACTATAAGGCCTATGGCCAAGAGGCTTCTCCCCAGAAACAGCGCACATTGATGCAAGTACTGAGTTCAATGCATATCTCCCCAGTAGTCAAGCAGCCTCCCGTGACACCTGTGGCTGATATCATGAAGGACCCTATCTCTACTTTTTTCACTTACGGTGAAAGAGACGAGTCAGGCTACGCTCGGGTCTTTGATGCACAAACAAATGTAGAACTCTCACGACACGATAATCTCTGGTTTTACGACGGAAGTCTCGTATGCCGAGCAGAAAACGTGTTGTTTCGAGTGCACATGTCCTTGTTGGCTAGGCAGTCAGTGTGTTTTGAAAATATGTTGGCCATTCCGCAGCCGGAGACAGAGTTGGATGAGAAGACTGGATTTGATCTGTCACAGGAGAAGGACGGGAATGCTGGAGGGAAAGCTTTCAAAGGAAGGATACCGATAATTGTATTACATGATTCCGCGGAGGATGTGGAGAATCTACTGAGGGCATTGATAGATGGGCCGTAAGCTTGCTGATTCATTCGTGCAAGATCTCCTTCATCTCAAGTCTTTTTGTCACATAGCGTCTTTGGAAATAATGGCCGCGAGGACTTTCGCATGGTATCAGGAATCCTGCGGCTGGCGACCAAGTATTTGTTTGAGTCCTTGAGAGCCTTAGCATTGGCCCACCTGGGTGTGGCGTGGCCTATGACTCTGAAAGGTTGGGAAGCACGGGAAGATCGTGCACAGTCATATGAATTGGATCACCCGCACAAACCGAGATTGTATCCACACCCATTCGTGAGTGACTCGTTAATCTCCCCTAGTTCGACTTGCCAGATCTTCCCTCATTCAGCTCATCATAAATCTTGCACGAGAAATAGAAGCACCCGAACTATTACCTGCTGCATTTTACGATATCTCACGATACACCTATTCTCAGATATTTGAACCCGGAGAAGAAGATCTGTTCGGGGTATTACCTGCCCCATGCCCACTTCTACCTCTTTCCGACATGCAACGATTTACAATCGGAAAAGAAGCCATTCACCATATGGTCATTAACCTCATTCGAGCCATGGGCAGCAATCTACAAACTCGCAAATCTTCACTATACTCATCCTACGGCGGAAACAGGCGATCAAACACAGGCATCTGCGTTTCTGCTACTAACTGCAAAAAGGATTTTTCTGAGCTTATGGATCTCGCCACACAACATTACCTACTTGATAGGGAGAGGGGATCGTGTGATCCGTTGTATGTAGCAGAGGAGTTAGGTCAGTTAAAGGGGACAGAATTTTCAGAATGTAAAGCATGTGCTTTGGTGTTGGAGTGCTGGGCTTCGAGGGAAAGGGAGAGAGTTTGGAAAATGATTCCGGGATGGTTTCGATTGGAACCTGTGATTGGCGCTGGGCACCAGCTAGTGTGATCTAGGCTTGAATGGATCTTTCCTTTGGACTTCTATTTCCACAATTTCCACATACATACTGACCAGTCTTCTGGCACGCGCGTTCATTCTTGTACTGATGTCTATCACTACCAAGTCACCATTCAATCAGCATAATCTAACCGCAGTAAGGTGGCTGTCCCGAGCTATCAAATAGATGATCGCTCGTTGAGGATCTTATATCTTATCTCATCTCCCACTCTTGATAAGCATGTCCTCCTTCTAGACCACCTCAGTATAGTGGCTAATCCACCACTGTCACTCCAATGAGCCTACAGTCTTTCAAAATGTTGAATAGAGCTTGAGTGAATGTGGCGCTGGAGTGAAACGGATTCTGATTACAACCAAGTGCTCCTTAGAGCATATCATGGTGACAAGGATGCTCACACCATTGAATAAACGTCTCAAGCCTCGCTCGAGCACCCAATTTGCTTGTGGCTCTAACAGCAACGTGCAGTGCGGACCAGGCTTAACTCTGACACTCTCCTCTTACTAACGACTAGACTACCTTTATATACGACAACAAGTGTGTATCCACATACATGTGGGAGCTGATGATGTCGATCTCGTTCAACATTGGCATTTTGGAAACCACAAATCACATTGAGCAGAATTTGTTTCCTTCGTCAGGGATCCATTATTATTGGTGTGACTGTCTGTCACGTTCGTAGCGTTGAAGCACTACTCTGCTTGATTTATGTTTATGTTTCTATTGGATATCCTCTGTTTCGCAGTATTTATCCGACCTGAATTGAAGTCATCGTATGTACCTCCGACGAAGCAGGTAGACTGGATGGTACTATGACCTAGGAGCGAACAAGTTCCTCTGCATCATCGAGAGCCTTGGAAGGGCAGCAAGGTTCAGTATTCTTCCTTCAGCTGTTTATTGATCTCAATATGTGCTCATGATCGCACTGCGCAAATTTCGAGGCCCATCATTTGGATATAATATCTCTTCAAACTGGGCACTTCAGCTTCAGCATTACTAACTACAGTAAGAATCTCAAAAGGCTCCGAGATGTGGAATTTGATCAATGTAAATACATGGTGGCTGCTTCTACTAATATACTACTCTGGGTATGTCTGACTGAGTTGTAAGCAATAAATGATGGCAAGACATGAGGAGTGGTCATGGTATTACTATGAAAAAGGATCTAGAAGTCCTAGTCTAATTTCAGTTCTTGCGATGTATGTGACGGCTGGAATAATGTAATTTATTTATCTAGGTATTATTATTAACTCGATAAACAAGCGGGGATACAAGAGCATCGTACATGAGTTACATTGTAGCAAGAATCGATACAAAGTATATACAAGATTACAAAGAACTAGAAGTATGCATAAGAGGACGGTGTCTGAGGCATCGGTTTTCGGTACAGAATAGGGCCTTGGAAGACAGGGTGCGCACTAGCATCGGGAGAATGCTTGAACGATACGTTCGCTGAAAGACAGGTTGGACAACGAAATTACATGTGGGAAATAGGAGCGTACATCGTCTCAAGGTGTTGTGCGGTGTCTGAGTCTTTGATAGAAGAGCCCACCGACTTCACACGGTCTATGGGTTATTGAATTGATTACAGATGTCGATGGATGGATTGTCTCGTACCCCTAGAAGATGCCATCCGTGAACTACGCTCATCGCTTGCTACTTTTGCAACCTCTTCGACCATGATGGGATTGGAGGGCATTCTTTGCAACGAAAACGGAGGCTTTGGTGGTCAACTTGAACAGATAACTGGTCATCTGCTACTTGCCCACGACAAAATAAGTAACGACACCTACCAGTGCTGAATGACTTTTCCCTGTGATGTCGGGTATTGAGTAATTCCGCAGCAACCTCTATGGGGAGGACTTCTGACAGGAGGGGGAGGGCAGCTGTGAAGGGGTAACTTGGGCGTCCGTTGAACCGACTTATATCTACCCTCGGGTGGGACTTGAGTAAGCTAAGTATTATATATGACTTCATGATGATGATGGCTCGAATGGGAGAAGGAAATTAGATAGTTGGACGATGGAATACCGATCTCGTGAACAAAAATGGAGCTCAGGAAGTATGGCGTCTTTCTCGGGATATTAGACCTTCGAAGCTTGCGAGACCTATGGTGCCTAATGGAATCAAGGAGAAAGTATGTCATATCTTCCGCAAGCTCATGTAGGGGATTCAATGCCCAAATTCGTCGCTCCAACTGTAGAAGCCGATCTATATGCAAACCGCGATTTTGAGTCCAAGGGAGTTGTGAATGTAGCCTCGTGGCTACGTTGCTATCGGGGAGATACTTCTCTCCTAACTTCCAGGAGTTAAACCGAAGGCGGCGGAGGCGAGGCGCCGATTTCGTTGCGACTGCTCAATTAATCATCTGATGAAAAAGTCTATGCTTATACGTACGGTATGTGCGCGCTCGGTGACCCAAAAGTTTGGGTTTGGATGAAGCCCGTTCCTGATTTCATTAACGCTTGTCATGCTGTGCAATTCAAGCCACGCACACATCCGCTCAGCATCGACTCACAATTGATTGTGGATCAGTTTTTTTTGATACAATTCAACATAATTGCAGGTGTCGGTCGTCATTGGACAATCAAAGGCACTTTCAAAAATTGAACAAAGTCTCATGGCCAGGAATGGTCCATCTTGTCAAAGTGATCACAATAGAACTTCAAGAAGGACAGTGGATCAAGGCTTCGATAGTGAATACCTAGTTGTCTGGCGACGTTAGCTCTTGGATATAAAAATGCCCTATTCGTACCAGTTCTTGTCTCTCGAAATTCCCACTTAGCTCTCTTTGGTTTGAAGAAATGAAAATGCCTTTCGACCTCTCGTATCTCATCCTGACACCGTCCCGAGTTCGTCTGCCCAAGGGCTCGTCGACACCCTCTGTTGAAGGGGGAAAAAGGTATGTATGTATAGGATAGAGGTTTATATTTACTCATCGAATTGAAGATCGCCTAGATCAACACAATACTGGTCGATGAAAGATATCAGTCGTGGCAGACCTACTACCTGCTCTAAACCAATCCTTTCCTCGAAATTCTCTTTTGATAGTGGCTCTGTTCCCCCACGTTGACAATCTATTAGCATACCGATTCCAGCTGGGTTCAAGTTAATACATGGATTTTCGTAAGTGTTTAATTGGCCGAAATTTGTCGCTTCATATGAACCGCAGATTCGGGGTCTTTTGGCAATTTGTCGTGCACGCATAACGTTGGGTCCCAAGTAGTTTTTTTTTTGGAAAATCTGTCTAGGTGGTCAACTTGTACATCAGCATCATGCCAAAATTCAATTATTGTATTTCGCGCTGCCATGAGCGGGTTTGTTAAATTAAAGGATGGGATGAGGGCTGCAGTAAATCTCTATAAACATAATAGAAGTAGAGCGATTATGCGAGGTATACAGTAGAAACACAAGTAAAGGCATACACTCCATGCAGCTCGCTAGGAAGAACCGAAAACCGGAGATAAAAATATGCAAGGAGCACGGCAATTGATACGTTGAACAGTTCCGTGGCGAAGAAACCAACGAAAGTGTGAAAGACCAAGAATGCAACACAGTTCCCGGAAAGAAGACGTAAAAATTAGGTGATGAGGCGCATATCCTCGTCCTTAACTCGGAGATGTAGTGGGCGAACTCGGCGAACTCGATCCATTACCAACAGAGCCATTAAATGAAGAGACCGAACCTCCTGTAAACATAGCCTTGAGAGTCATTTCGTTCCTCTTCTGCCTGACCCTCTCTGCCTCCACCGCGCCGCCTGTCATCTTCAACTTCTTCTGCCCAACAAATTCGGCCAGCTCTACTTGCAAGTCATCAGATCGTGCAGCCAACTCCTTCTCCCTATTCTTTTGGCTTGCTTCGATTGCCTTCAGTCGCCTTTGTGGATCAATCGCCGCTCCGCGGATCTCTTGCATCACGTTGTTTAACCCTTCGTGTCCTTCGTCTGGCGGCGGTGGTCGATATCCACGACGCCCACTTCGGGACCCACCATGATTGACCCCTCGAAGATTCACCACTTGTTCAACGTGACCAAAGACTTCCACCAGGGCTTTGTGATCTTCTAGTAGGTCTGCACAGAACTCTTCCTGATGTATCAGGAATTGCTGTTCTTCAACGATGTTTTGAAGTTCCTCCTCCCACGTCTTCTTCCACATTGGTTTAATTGTGTTGATGTGCTCTCTCAAGCTCCCCAGTTCTGCCGCCACTCTGTCGACATCGTTCTTGACGGACTTGAGATATTGGGGTTTTGGAGTGATCTGACGTCTAAGCACATCGTCCTTGATATTCTCTACTACATCCTGCAATTTCTCAACATCTGTGAGAACATCCTGACTTCGTTTGTCGAGTTTCTGTTTCCCCGAGTCAATGAACGCTCTTGCACCGCCTACAGTAGAGTTTGCGAGCTGCTTGACATTCTGTGTCTGGGTGCGTAGAGTATCTAAAGAACCTTTTGTCTGCTTCATGAACTCGGTATAAAGCTGCCGCATGACACCAATATCCCGGCGTAGGTTCTGCACTTCGTCAAACTGAGTACGCAGGTCTGTAACTACTCGGTTGGTATAGTCCGAGAATACTGAAGCACCGGTCATTTGAGGCTGGAGAGATTGTCCTGTGACTTGTGGCAACACTTGCGTCGGTGTAGCATCAGATAGCTTGTCAGTAGAAATAGAAGTGAAGGATGAATCGCCAACAAATCGGGATAGTCTACGGGCAGCTGTCTGGAATTGGCGGTCGGATGGGCGTGGAACCGGAGTGCTTTCTGCCAAGGGTTGGGTGACGATGTGAGAGAATTGACTTGATGTTCGCTGATTCTGTGTGATCGCAGCGCGGAGGTCCTTAATGTCTTGATGTAGATTGGATATCTGTGAATCGATATGCTGTTTGATCTGATCGAGCGCTAGAAGGTTCTGTCAGACCGAGTTGTGACTGAATATTATAGTAACTCACGTTCAATGTTGAGCGAAAGCAGACATTTCTCTTTTACCTCATCAACGTCCTCCAATTCGTATTGCACGCCGCTCGCGGGATCGCGGATATAAATTGCTGGAAAATTTTCCAATCCAGGGTTATAAGCGAACTTGTCAACGAATAATACACGTAAGCCAGAGAATGAGAATCCAGGTTCAATGGAAATCTTTTTGACTTCACGACCCAGCTGAAGGAATACAGATATTTTACCTGAAGGAGTATTAAGAATAGGTTTCGAAATTGATTCTACAACGGTCTCAGGCTCCAAAGAGGAGATCGTCGCAGGCAGAGGAGGTACAGGAGGAGTTACAGATCTTGATGCCGATCTGGAAGGTTCCCTCATCTCAGTAGTCACCCCTTCCTCGTCGTCAACTTCTGCGAGAACGGCTAGTTCTCCGGATGTAAGTGCATTTGAAGCAGCCAAAGAACGACGATTCAGATTCCCACGTATTGATTTTCGAGCACTGTTGTTGCTCGTAATTTTGGAGATATTGTATGTCGAAAAACGTTTGGAGGCACGGCGTTCAAGAACGTCACTCTTCTTGAGTGCTGCGAGAGAATCGGCTACAGCAGGCATGTTTTCGATAGGAGGTGACTCGGCATGTTGGGATGACGTATCATTCAATTGTTCTACGGGTAATTCAGGACTTGAGGGTTCCACAATGACAGGAGGAGGAGTCGCTGGGACCGGCTTATCGATGAGGGAGTATCTTTTGACACTAGCAGGTACGAGCATTGTCGCAGAAGAGGCATTCGCCTCGGCAGGTAGCTCAGGTAAAGGAGCTTCGGATAATTCTGTCGCAGTTGAAGGGCCCCTGCGGTGTTGCGAGGACATAGAATCGGTTGCTGATGGTGGAATTGAGGGCTGTGCATCAGGAAGGCCAGTGTTGATTTGTTCGAGTATTGTCGGAACGAAGCCACCCACAAACGGTTGCTGCTGGTCATCGGGGTTGGCAGGTAAAGCTGAGCTTCCTTGCAAACTCTGCGATGTTACATCTCTTCTCCTCTGGGATGTGTGTGCACTTCGCCTTATGCTATCCCTTTGTATTGTGCCGTCCTCTGTCGCATTTGATGCTCGCGACTCAGACCGATATCCCACTTCCTTTCTGTTTCGTGAATATCGACTTTCTGCCTTGTCGGATCCATCTACTTGGCGACGATGATCCGTCATGATTTTACGGTATATTGTCTGTTTCTCTCGCAACCCTTGCAGCAGGTTGGTGATGATCTTTCGGACATTGGGGAGATATATTTCTAGGTTTTCTGGGGTCGCCTCTTCAGAAAGGCATTGTTCAAGGACAACCCGCAGTTCATCTGGTACTGATACCAATTCCCTGTGGGGCAGAGTGCGTCTTAGGGGCATTGAACTGAGTAATCCATCAAAGACTCACGACATATCGATGTTGAACGAAGCAAAGGCAGCTACCGCAGTGTTGAAGTTATTTCCGAAGCGAACGTACACATCGCTAACTGCATTCTCATCTATCCTCTGCTCACTCCACTGAGTGAGCGACTCGAGAAGACCCTTGATTGAGACTAACAAACGGGTAACAGCTGACTCCATTGCGGGCTATGAGATGCAACAGGAATAACGAGTGAGGACGCACAATCAACAAGAAAAGACTCACATGTGCCCTTTCCCGTGCTCTCTCGCGCTGGGAGTGAGTAGAAGATATCGAGTGATTGTCACGTCTTGAAGGGTGGCCATGAGAAGAACCTGACTGCTGCGGTCGTATTTGCGCTGCCGTGGACATTGTAAACGTTAGGGTAGTGAGCTTGGAGTGCTCCAGAGAGGAGGAAGATAGATTCTGGTTGTGTTACCCGTGGGAACATGCTATTTTTCTATCTCTCTTCATTGACGTGTTCATTTATTCACCAATAGAATGGATTTCTGTATGCATATCTGTGTGTAAAATCAATAAGTCTACATTATACATGTCAGGGAGCCGCTCCAAGTCCAGCAAGTATCATCTCATCCACAACACCATCATGTTCAGTTCGTTTCCATGTTTTGATCGTCTCTCCATAATCTGAGATATCATAAACGCGGAAGCGACGGTCAAACCTGAATAAGATGAGATTGAGCCATCATGATAGTTGTCGACATACCCAAGCTTTCCATATCCAGAATAGGAGCTAAAGAAGACGTTCAATCCATACCAATCGTACGATACATCAATCATGCTTACCTTCCACCGCCGAAACATAGCCAAACGCCTTGAACACGACGACAGTTCTCAGTGACTGGAATTTTTCGTCAGCAAGCTAATGGCTTTTGGCAGCAAGGACGCTTACTATGGCAATGTCCATTAGCAACAGCTTTAACTTCGAGAGCATGTCCATTCGCTGTATGATCACTTTCCATGGCTTTTAGGATGCCTTTCTCGAACATGCCCCCATTCTTCTTGGCATTTCCGGGATCTTCTTGCCCGCTAATGCCGACGTCGAGGGACTTCTTTGATTGTAGGACAATATCTGGAGGTGAATAAGCTTCGGGTCTATATAAAGAACGTCGGCGATGCACTCTTCGTGAGGAATTGACAACGCACAATGGGATATGGAAGAACATGAGCGCATTGGGTTTGGCGAGACGTCTATTTGTTGAGGTGAGTTGATCTTCTCCTTGTCTGACTCGGGAGTTGTATCCAAAGCCCGCTGCTGTGTCTGGTTGAAACGGACGTTCGATCTGTGCTATTGAACCGGACTCTTGGAGGAACCAGTTGATTTGTGACTGATCGGGTTGGGTTTAAAGTTGCGTCTTGTATTCAGATAATGACTGAGACCCACCTCTCTGAGATAATCATAATCGGTAGGAGTAAAGAACCCGAACCAATCGAACCAGCCTCTCGAATAGCTTCCGGAGTCAAGGAAATACAACGTGAGGATGTGTGTCTTTGAGCTAAGCAGAGAGGACCGGTTACTATTAGGGGGTGGCCACATTCGAAGCGACTTACGGATCTGCGCTTTTGACTTTCAAGACGTAATTTCCAACTCCATGAACATCCTTCGGTCCCCGCTCCACCAAGCTGTACGGCAGCGCTTTCATGAGCATCACTTGCGCCTCTTTGCTAACACCATCCTCCTCGTCGTGGTTCCCAAACACAACCGCCCATGGCACATGGTGCCGATAGACGACCTTTGCTAATTTGGCAAGAACTGACATTGGATCCCAAGATGTGCCCTGTCCGTTCAACTGGTCACCAGTAAACACTACGAGGTCAGGCTTCTCGATATCGAGGGCACGAGAAAGAAGTGACATGGTCGCGTTGTCTCCGCCACCAGTGCAGTCAATATTGGTGTCTCGACAGGCTCCAGGGGAGACTGAGAAGTGGAGGTCGGCTACTTGTAGAATCTTGTATCTCCCATCTCTCGAGAAGTGCAGAGGCTGAGCCCGGGGTGGCACTGTATGTTCTAGTCAACAGGGAAATGTACAGACTCATGAGGTAGCGCACGCTTGAGTCCTTTGCGGACTAAGACAAAGGCATCCTGCACCTTATTGTGGCCCATTGTAGTTGGTGGTTGGAGCTTTTCGAATCCATACCAAGCATCATCATTGCCAAATCCAACGTCAATCTCCGTGACGATATTTTGCCTCTCCATTGGAGTCATCTCACTTGCAGTCTTTCCAACATGATACCAGAGATATAGCGGTGGTGCATGAATGACGCCGGCTCGGAGAGACACATTGGCCTTCTTCCAGTCATCCAGAGGATATGGTTCTTCTTTGTCCGGAAGTAATCTGATGTCAGTGATTAGATTGACATCCTGACGACGAGTACGCCTGTAATAGATGTTCTGAGGAATAACTCATCAAAACCACGGGGTTTGATCCGTGAATGACAGTACCCACAAGCCATCCCGCTATAGGGCCAGTTTGCATGTTTAGGTTAGGTTCCACTCGAACCCAATTCCCCTTTATGGCGTCTTGTTCATTTGTGCTATCTGGCACACACAGCGAGCCAGCCATCCCAGGATCCACGACGCATCGAGTGACAGTTATTTCTGACACTACCTCCGACGTCAATCAATTACATCCTTCGAGGGAAAGGACGAGCGAGCTTACATCCAGTATTATGAGGTAGCAGAGGGTTCCAAACATCGAGAGGGAAACTAGCATAATCAATATTGTCCGACGTGGTAGTCACATTCCACCAGTCAATGTCAGTGGAAGTATTGTCGTCAATGGAATTGCTTGTGGAAGACTCAGGTATCTTTACGTCTACATATTCCCAAGCCTGCCATCCCATTCGTTGTATAATTCCAGGACCAGGAGTAGGCTTATAAAGAACGAAGATCCATGTGAGGAGGAAACAGAAACCAACAACGGTCGTCACAGGTACACAGACCGAGCGTATGCCACGGAAACAACGAAAAAACGATACCGCCATTGCTGCAGAGTGGTTACCAACAAGCGGTAGAAAGAAATGGCTCAGTGGCCAAGATAAAGGAGAATGGGAATAGTCGAGCTGAGATGATGTATATTCAATGATGTATATTCAAGACCTCTTTACATGATCATGTGACGAATGTTTTCCTGTGATGCTGCTGCTCTCCTGTGTCAATCAAATGCAAATGCAGTCACTCTGCCGTGCTCTTGGTTCTATTCGTCTTTACTCGACACAGCAACCTCGAGTAGCAAGACTCCATCCTGAGGGTGCTCTTGTTGCACGAACGCTTTCAACACCACTTGCTGTTCGTCGTCGTCGCGAAAAGAAATTTTTATCCGCTGCCGGTGAAAGTGACGCACGTCATGGTTTAACCCCCACCGACAAGAGCACATACTTCAGTCGTCTTCGTGCGGGCCACCTTGGATCGAATCAAAAAAACCCTCTTTCAATGACGAAATGGGCAGAGCAGCGAAACGCTAGGAGATCACGTCTACGCGGTGTCCGGTTGGCTGTTAACGCACAGGGACAGAAGATGACCCAAGTCGTTGGTCAACCTGTATATCTTCCGAATATCATTTTCCGTCTTGTCCGGAATCACACTCCTCCTGGCCAACCTTACAATCCCTACGAAGCCACTTTCCGTGTTCCTCACTCTATTACTAAAACTGACATCCGCTCCTACCTCCTCGCTATCTACGGTGTCAAAACCACCTACATCCGTACTGACAACTATTTTGCACCTGAGCCTGCCCCGCGTCGAGAAAAGGTGACTCGGAAGTCGTATAAACGTGCTGTTGTTGGGCTTGTAGATCCCTTCTACTACCCCCACCGCATGGAGGATATGACAGATGAAGAGCGGAGGGACTACGAGACATGGGTTGAAAAGCACTTCCGAGTCGGGGAGCTGCGTATCAAACGCAAAGTTGAGCTGTTGCGTCTTTCAAAGAACATGACATTGAAAGCACCGTATGCCACAAAGCGATCGCATATCCTGCGTTTGATTGCAGAACGGAAACAAAAGAGGGAGGGCTTGGTTTCAGAAATTGCGGGCAAGTGGAAAGATATGAGGGAGAGGGGAGAGCCGATTACTTGGGGAGAGAACCCTCTGCAGTCTCCCTCTGAGATGACAGTAACAGAATCTTCATCGTAACTTTGTATTACACACGATTTTGAGCTGTGCTTTTCCTGAAATCCATCGGAATAGAAAAACACGCGCGACACACGTGAGACCGTGACCATTTATAACAAATACGTCTGGTATGTTCTTTTTCTCTTTTTCCATGTATCTTGCACATAAGCCAGCCCTCGCATCAAGTTTGTCTTCTCCTCCTTCTTCGCCTAGTTCATGCATCGACTCTTCTTCTCCTTCCTCTCCCTCGTTAGACCTTGTAAACTCATCGAGTCTCGGGAAACTGGCAGACCCTTTTGCAGCAAGCTTCAATTCCACTTCCTCGCAGTATGAGAAAACGCCAAAGAGGCGAGCTGCTTTCGTATCGCCATCTTTAGCATTAAAATGTCCTCGCCAACATCGAGACGGTGATGGGAACCACCGATTTGATGAGTGTATGCCTTTGCCCTTATACGTTCAAGCATCACCGAAACAGGAAAAGTCTTCCTTCCAGAAAGAGCTGGAAGAGTGGGATAAGGTAGATGAGAATATTTACAAGTATGGGTTGAGGGTCATCGACGTTGCGTGGGTCATTCCCTGATGCGCAAGTGTCTTTACCTGATTACCCGTAATAAGCGACCGTCAGTTTACCCACATCCCAGATAGCATCATCAAAACTATCAAGTGTATTGTCTGTATACCAGCTCCCGATCTCAGCACTTTAGAAATGACAAAAATGAAAGCGGGCCCCAGGGCCTTTGTCCGGTCACAGACTGCGCCTGCGTCCACGGCCGGAGTCTCTCGAACTCTCGGGGAAAAGACACGTAGTGCAAATATTAATTCTACGCATGGCATACAAGATGGCTTAACCCTAATCCTGTCCAACAACTTAATCACGAGATTACCTCGTAAGCTCTGGGATCTGGAGCGATTAACGGTGCTAAGTCTGCGTAGGTGGTGCTCTGCTTTGATTCTCATCTGCCATGAGCTTACCACCTTGCTATAGGAGCTAATCAGTTGACAGTTTTGCCACCTGAAATATGTCTCCTTCGAAATCTTGAAGACTTGAATATCGCGAACAATAGATTGCAATATGTGCCCTCGGAACTCTTGACAATGTCTCTGCGGGTGCTCAATCTTCACCCCAACCCATTCCTCCTACCTCCCAGTTTGGATGATCGGCCTGTGAGTGCGACCGAGACTATCACTCCAGGTCGTGTGATTCCTCTTACGGAGATGCTGTATCGTATTCTCGTAGCACCAGCGCCATCAACGCTCTTCTCAAAGAGAAACGCTGACTCGGTCTTGTCTTCCCTCTATGACCTCCCTCTACCTCCGACATGCTTGTTGCCACCTCGAGTTACGGAGACACTTAATGCATGCATTCCTGGCTCCGTTTGTCCGAGTGATCTAATGTCCGAGGCACGAGATGATATCAGTATGAGCACTTGTGGAAATCCAGATCATCAAGCAGCTGGTTTTCTCTTCGTCAGGCCAGCAGAACAGAGACTGTCTTGGGAGAAGACTATTGCTGGGCAGAATGCGGGTGGGATGGTCCCTGTTTTATGGAGGGGCTGTGGACATGGGTGCTTGGACTTCTTGGAGCCAGAAGTAGAGCAAAGATGGCTAGAGAAGGAAGACATTGAGATGGCTACGAGCGAGGACGATGTTGTAAAAGAAATCGAATTGAGAGGGCTTGATGATCTGGACTTTGATTAGATATATCGGAACATGGATAGGTCGTATGTAGGCACACTGTACATTATTCAATGCAATCGCTTTTTAATCAAGATCCTGAGGCTTCGTCCCAAGGGTTTTCGCATGTTCTTTATCATCCAAAAAGAAAAATACCATGACCACAAGGTAAAGTGCACCACTTTTGGATGTGATCGGGCCATGCCATGTTGTTTGTAAGCCATGTTTATTTGCCATCCGATCGAGTGAGGACCTGCACAGTCATCATAATCACTAACTAGTATCATATTCTCACAGCGACCTCCTTCCCTTTCATCTTACCGCCCTTATTCCCATCTGCGTCCAAGTGACAGTTCAGCGTCTGAACTCTCTCCCGACACGCAACATCGACCAATCATGACTCAGCTGCCACCTACGCAATGGAACATATCGACCGGCTCCAAGTATGGTTACCCTATTTTATCCTCGGGATGCACGGACTGCGATACCGCATGCACTGAAACAATGTGTTCAACTTCTGGTCATCTTACTTCTCAGTGCACAGATCAGTGTGTCGTTGTCGCGTGCAGTGATCCTGAACACAATAGTCTGAACACCACCTACGATTTCATTTGCAACAGCGAAGCAAATTGTATGGGCTGCAGTGGACTCAATACCTTCGTAAGTCATCTGTCCACTCCAGTGCTTTAGCAGTGTCTCCTAAAAACCTCCTTTCAAAGCTGCGATGTTGTGATGGGAACAACTCTTGTCGGCACGACCAGAGGCATACAACAGATTTTTTACAGCACTTTACACAGCCTGAAAGCAGCGGAAACAACAACTGGAACTTTTTATCTGATGCACTTCATGAAAATTGTCGAAAAGATCAGTTGGAGGTGTCTTCTGCTAGCGCTTCCAATCCCACCACTGGAATCTTTCTGTCAGCCGCAAGTAGGAGCGACCACCCATTCATCTGTCCTTATCAGTCGTCGCCATCCATGGAAACTCACACTTCAACTCCTCCTTTTTCTCCCCTCCTTCAAAATCAAACTCAGGAGCTACAGCATAATGCACCGCGGAGTCAATATACACGGGCTAGTGCATCGTCGTTAACCTCTACTTCCACTTCTCTATTCACCTGCATGTGGGGGGGCTGTCAAGCGCAGTTTCCATCCCTTGCGGAGCTTGTTGGTCATGTCAACTTATCACATCTGCGTCTCTCGGCGGATACAGACACTTCCTCGAGCCGTGGTGCCAACCCTACTGAGACCCAGAATCAGATGCACATTCAAGTCGACGATCCAGCTCGGTTGCCTTGTCTCTGGGGTGATTGTACGGAGTTTCTTCTGCCTGAGCACTTGACTGGGACATCGAGCACCAGCACTGAAGATATCATGCTCTCAAGTCTTGCTAGCCATCTTTTCCAAGATCACCTTGGCCTGCAAAATTTTGGTGGTGATATTCAAAGTGATGATCTCGACGTTGAACGTCTGCTTGCAGAGATATTACCGTGTCGACAGCAATCACAAGATGAAGAATCTCGAGGGCCACAGAATGGACAAAACGCTCCTGGTATTGGGAGTGTCATTGTTGCTGGGAATGCGAGCTCAAACCACAAAGAAGCCACAGATACTGGACTGCATTCATTAATGCAAGATCCTCGTGTAGTTGCAATACCTTCATCTCAGACTCCAACCACGACTTTGAGCTCTCCGGCGACTTCGAGTACAGAAATCACGTCTGGAGAGGGGCATGTATGTTTATGGGAGTCTTGTGGTGTGTCATTTGAGACATGCAATGACTTAACGTCGCATATGTCGTTTGTGCATGTTGGCAGTGGGAAGCCACAGTACGATTGTTTTTGGGAAGGGTGTATGAGGAGTGGAGATAAGGGATTTTCGAGTCGACAGAAGATATGTCGTCATCTACAGGTTCGCTCGTTCAACACGATCTCCGGACTTTCCGATTTATTTGTTGCTCAGTCACACACGGGGTATCGTCCATTCCAGTGCCCTGAATGCTTGCAGAATTTCTCAGAGGCAGCGACACTTCAACAACATATACGGCGGCACACGCAAGAGAGTAAGTGTATCCCTGGTGTCAGGGGCACATATCTGCTAATCATTGTTTGAAGAACCTTACAAGTGCGATTTCCCTGGTTGTGGAAAATCTTTTGCAATCACGGGTGCTTTGACGATTCACAAACGCATTCATAATGGACACAAACCCTTCAAGTGTGCATACTGTAATAGGTACATGAATTGTCGTTTTCTTGCCTGTCCAGCGTTGCCAAACCGATGACAATCGTCAACAGGGGATTTGCTGAGTCTTCGAATTTGTCAAAACATGTGAGTAGGCTATGGCCATGCATCCAAGAACATTTTACTGACGGTTATTGCGATTAGCTGCGCACCCATACGGGGGAGAGACCTTACATCTGTTCTGAACCTGGTTGCGGCAAAACTTTTGCGCGTCCTGATCAGTTGACTCGGCATGCAGGAGTACATCGAAAAAGGATTCCTACTATCACTATAGAAGCATGACCATCTTGATGTGCATGCTTATTTTATTGACTATATCATGATCTTATTGTGTCATTTCTACGCCAGATATTGTGGTTGTAAGTTCCTTGTGGAGCCTGTAGCAATGTGATCTCAAGAGAAATATCCCCACAGATACGATATTAACTCATTGAATAAGCCCCTGATTCTCACATAATATTTGATCAGGAAGAAAGTATGGACATACGACGACGACGACGACAATTTGTCAATTAACAATGTGAAAGAAGGGACGATCAGAGGCTTGCTAGAGGAAGCGTCCTATTTTCAAATGTTCGGGAGAAGGGGGTCTTGGGGTTGAAGGAGGAGCTACAAAAGTCGTGCGTGAACTGCTCCGCAAGGCCAAAGGTGGTTTCACACCGATAACCCGGCGCGTCGGTATAGCCTTTCCTACAAGTTGAGATGGTTAGTCGACAGACCCAACAGCAGATGGGAAACACTTACCCAATCGCTTCAACTCATCATAACCAATGATGCGAATTTCATCATAGGCAGGACTAACGGATGCTCCCTCCTCTATAGCAACGAAGTCAATCCGGTTTTGATGCAGAAAGTTGTCACTGAGCTTCCATGGCGCTTCCGGAACGACTTCATCTACCCAACGACAGTGCCTGACCAGCTCATATCTCTCTTCTTCAGGTATCGAGCTATTGTAGCCGTGTTGTCGAATAGTTTGGTCAGAGAAAACGCCAACTAGAATGTAGACCTTGGGAAACGAGAGCTTTGCTTGTCGAAGGTGAAGAGCATGGCTGTCATAGTCCGGAATACATCAGCTTTGGTGTCATTATCCCTCAGAGCAGCATTCATAAAGGCACTCACCTGACGGTGAAAGGATCAAAAGAACCATCCACATATATTCGGAGGACCTTGTTTTCAAATGCTGTACAGTGTTCCCCAGAAATTTTTTTAACGTATTCCTGTATCTGAGAAGCAGTCCATTTTGTAGCTTCTATTCTTTCGCTCGAAACTGGACATGGTTCGGGTTCCCATACAGTCAAGTTATGAGCATACAGATCGTTAATGCTTGCTTCCAGTGAAAAATCGCCTGGGTTCGAGATGAGGTCGTAGTCATCGTCACTCAATGGTGGATCCATGTGGGACTAACAAATCCGTACAGATTGACGTCTGTGAAGAGAAAAAAGGTTGACATGCTTTAGAATCAGGGAAGCTAATTACCTATTAACTAGCTTCAATCATTTTGGGACCTGTCACAGGCAACCAGCAACCAACTGAGTGTGTTGAGTGTGTTTTGCCACTCAATCATTTTGAAGTGTGCACTTTGTGAAAAACAGTTGAATTGATGTGGTTTACTTTTTTCAAAGTCCAGTGGAACACCTATTTGTGAATAATAAAGGATAGTAACCTTGGCCTCACCTCACCACTATGTGTTATTTGGTCGTGCTAAGTGTAGCTCAAGATAACAGGAGACCAAGGTCTGAGAGTACCAGAATAAGAAATAAGAGCTCAAGAAAACTAGGCACAATGATCTTAAATTCAAGCAAGATAGAGTGTCAGAATTGTGAATGATGGACTCTGTTTTATTTTATTTTTCATTTTCATTTTATTTTACTTTTCTTTATTTTGGACTTAGGTAAAAGGGTGATGTGACGACATCATGTATGACAGTTATACAAGTCATATACAAGTCATAAAGCATGACAAAAGCATGACACCTATAATAGGGTGGTCACACAAGCCACACAATGTCACATCCCATTCCAACCATATCTGTTCCAACCCACAGATAACCTTTTCTTTCTTATCCACCCTTCCCAACCTCTTCTGGTACAGATCACATATCTCCATTCCACCTTGGATGTCCTTGCTAGCCCTTGTTAACTCCATGGACCTTCATCTCCTAACATCTAGTATATAATCTGGTAGTTTACATTATATAAGTTATCCTGAAAATCAACTACAACCGATACCCTCTTCCAGTGTTGGTAACAATACACCTTGCCATCCTCCAGTGGTTTCCACCCACTAAGTTCTTCAAGTCTATTTCCAAAATATATGACCAGTACAGCTAGTAGAGACACAGCACACAAGTTAAAGCTAAAGGTCATTCTGACCTATCTTCTGCATTCTTGGATAACATGCTAATTAACATATCTGGGCTTCTGAGATATCTTACCAGATCTTGAATAATGAGATATAAACTGTGTCTAATACACAATCACATCACACAGAGAAGAATGTAAAAGGTTCTGGAACAAATAACACTGTACAGCATGATAATAGCATGTTAGTCTTATGAAGTGCATATGTACTTTAGAGTAGGTTAGTTATAGTATGTACATAGACCATGGTCTGGAGTATATAAGATAGATTAGTTTGTATTTGGAACTTTATTGAGTTCTCTTGTGTTACTCAATACAAGAGTATACTTTCATCTTAACTCTTAGATCTAAGTTATGACATAGAGAGAGATTAGTATGTAAACAAGTTAATTTATGATATCTATCTTCTGCTTATAGATAAATCTCTTAACAGTCTTAGATGTCTTCTGTATCTATGTACAACTCTGATACAAATCATATTTCTGTGTTTTATTGCTTAGCAACTTGTTATCTAAATCCCAAGTTATTATCTTACCTAGAGATTGTCTCTATAGTATTCTCTTAGCTATTCTTTCTTCTACTATTATCTTAGCCACAGTCTTGACTATAGTACTTGAAGATCAAGTTAATCAAGTATAATGCTTATTTGTGAAGTTGTAGCTGAAATAACAAATGACTGTTAGGGCAACTAGCAGGGTTTATAGAGTTTCACAGACTTTTACAATCTTTAGGAAGTTCTAAGTATATTATTAACTGACTAAGTACAAGTGGTGTTCACCTTCAAAAAGTCCTAAGATAATAGAATAAGAACTCCTAGAGATAACAACTATTCTAAATACTCCTAGAATATATTCCAATCTGACAAAATAGTACTAACATGACCAAGGAATAATAGCAACTGAATAGTTAAGAACTCTGATAAAAGAATCCAGAAGATTTACTAGGAAAGAAAAGAAGCTTGTAGTAGTAACAATTAGAGTAGAGTAGTATTTGAACATTGAGCAGTTCTATGCAAGGTTTGACTACAGAGTTTGGCAGGGCTGGCTTGAGAAATATTGTAGGGTTTAGTGAAAGTAAAGAAGTATTGATCAATAGAAAATGAGAACACTTCTAAAGTTCAGTAGGGTTCAAGTACTTGAACTTTATATAAAGACAGGTCCTCTTACAATAATAATCTTGGTCTTAACTTATATTTTGTACTAACTACTTATTGTGTAATCATAATTTTAGACAAAATCAGAGTTCAAGAGCATTATGACTTAAGTCTAAAGTTAGGACAAAAAAGGAAACTTGTATTATTTAATACAAGAGAACTCAGTAGAGTTTCTAGTACAGATAGGTTTATCTTTAGTATATAGTTTATATGTATGTTATAAGACGAGAGTGAGGACAGACTTTGGCTAGGGTTAGGGTTAGCCAGACATAGATAAGATAGTATTTTATTAGTCTACAACGGAGGAAGAGCACGTGACCTGGAAGTCATGTGA
>Ga0157368_1000035_pt1 | contig 57356 bp, 50 predicted proteins | sample AttbisABBM3_FD_113146 | JGI IMG/M metagenome (GOLD analysis project Ga0157368, IMG submission 113146) | Fungus gardens microbial communities from leaf cutter ant in Botucatu, State of São Paulo, Brazil - Atta bisphaerica ABBM3 | ecosystem: Host-associated > Fungi > Mycelium > Unclassified ... | reverse complement strand
TTTACGCGATGATGCACCGGGCGCCGTTTTGCGTTCTGATGTACTGACGCTGGCTGATTTGAAACCGGGGATGCAGTTACAAGGAACCGTCCGTAATGTAGTAGATTTTGGGGCTTTTGTTGACTTAGGTGTTCACGAAGATGGATTAGTTCATATTTCTCGATTAGCAAAACGGCGGGTTAATAACCCACATGAAATTGTTGCAGTAGGTGATATTGTAACTGTTTGGGTTCTTGAAGTTGATATGAAACGGCAACGAATTGGATTAACAATGATTGCACCAGATAATTTATGATAAAAAAGCGCGTCGTGATAGGTTCTTTTTTATGCCATAAGATAATGTCAAGCTAATAGCTGTTGCATGGCAACCGTATATTTGATAATATAATCTATACTAATAGATTATTTAGTATGCGGTTGTGGCGGAATTGGCAGACGCGCAGGATTAAGGATCCTGTGGTAGAGATACCGTGCGGGTTCGACCCCCGCCAATCGCACTGATGAACCAGGTTATGGAAACATAACCCGGTTTTACGCTTTAAAGGACAAATAGTTTAATTTTTAACCAATCTGGCGTAAACTTAAGGTGTTCAGTTTGAGAGTAACTGAAAGTAGATAAATTAGCATAGTAAGGTTTAGTTTGTTACGTGGCTAACCGGAGAAAGAGAATCAATAAAATAAACGCTAGCTGTGAGAGTAATCATGGCTAGCGTTTATTATTTTAATGATATAAGGCGTGCCACTCATCTGACATTGTACCAGTTTCAAGTAAGGCCGCAATTTCAGGTATTGATTCCTGACAATGACGCTGTAACCACAATAAGATAATACTCATAAAGTGACTAGCAATCATTTCTCTGGCATAAATTTCTGGTAGATGGGATTTTTTAATGGTGATATGCGTAAGTAAAATTGCTTTTAAACGATATTGTAATTGCAAATCGGCACCGCTGAATAGTAAACCATGCAGTAAAGTTTGCTCTTGTTTAATATATTTTAAAAGTACCATGATGCCGTCATTGGTTAGGATAACGGATTCATTACCCGGGAAATCATCCACAAATTGGGAAATCTGTAATTTAACGTCGTGAGATAATTGCTCGATAAGGGCATATTTATCCTCGTAATGCAGGTAGAAAGTACCACGATTAATGGCCGCCTGTTTGACAATCATGGCAACCGTTATTTGATCAAAGCTATATTGATTCATCAGGGTTGTGATGCTTAGCTTAATTTTTTCAGGGGCGCTTTTAGCTTTCATAAATCAACACTCCGTCCATTTTTGTTCATTGGTATTTAGTATAGAGGGTTTAAGATATTAAGAGAAGTATTAACAATTATTATCGGAGGAACTTGCTATGAAACACGAGCATCAGGATATGCGTCATAAAATGCCAGACATGGCACATACGCATCATGATATGAGCCACGATATGCAAAGTATGGGGCATGAACACCACGACATGAATGATAATATGCAAAATATGAATCATCATCAAGATATGGCCCATGATTCACATATGATGCATATGGGGAATATGAATCGGGAATTAGTAGTATCACTGATTTTAACGATACCACTTGTCATTTTATCACCAATGATGGGAATGAAATTGCCGTTTACGGTGACCGGTATTCCGGGTCAACCGTGGCTGGTGCTGCTTATTGGCACTATTTTATTTTTCTATGGGGGACAACCCTTTTTACAGGGGGCGCTTACGGAATTAAAAGCTAAGAAACCGGCTATGATGACATTAATTGCTTTGGGGATCACAGTGGCGTATGTTTATAGCCTATATGCAACGGTGATACAGATATTGCAACCTAGTCATATGTTGATGGATTTCTTTTGGGAATTAGCAACATTAATCGACATTATGTTATTAGGTCATATTATTGAAATGCGAGCAATTATGCAGGCTGGTTCGGCCGTATCGGCATTAGCACAGTTAGTGCCCAAGCAGGCTCACGTGCAACATCATCCAGGTCATTTTATGGATCAACCACTCACTAATGTACAACTACAGGATGTGATATTAGTTAAAGCCTATGAACGTGTGCCAGTCGATGGTGTTATCATAAATGGGGCACCATTATTAGATGAATCTTTATTAACTGGTGAGTCAGCAGGGGTTGCCAAAGCGGTGGGGATGGTTGTCGTTGGTGGTTCTAAAAATGGGGCCACGGCGTTTACTATGCAGGCAACTGCGACAGCCCAGGCAGGATTCTTGGCGCAAGTAAAACAGTTAGTAACACGAGCACAAAATGAAAAAACGGCGATTGAAAACTTAGCCGACCGTGTTGCTGGCTGGTTGTTTTATGCAGCAGTAGGCATTGGTGTATTAACCTTTGTTTTTTGGACGATGATGCAAGGATTTGCGGTCGCATTACCATTAGCGGTAACTGTATTTATCATTGCCTGTCCACATGCGCTAGGTTTGGCGATTCCATTAGTTGTGTCGCGTTTAATGGGGCTAGCGGCTCAGCAAGGCCTCCTTATTCAAAATCGTACGGCGTTGGAGCAAGTCAATCATGTACAATTTGTTTTAATGGATAAAACAGGGACATTAACCGATGGTGTGTTTACCGTGCAACGGGTTTTGGTTGAACAGAATCAATATCAAGAAACGGATATTTTACGAATTGCAGCAGCCCTAGAGCAAGGGAGTACTCATCCGATTGCAGCAGGTATTATGGCTGCAGTTACATCGGCATTGCCATCGGTAGTTGATGCGAAAATGTTAACAGGTGTGGGTGTTACAGGAATTATTGAAGATACACAGTATGCCTTGGTTAATTATCCTTACGCGCTAGAACATGATGTAGTAATTAATGAAGCCCATTATCAAACACTGGTTGCCCAGGGAAATACAGTAAGTTTGTTATTGGCAGATGATGAAGTGATTGGCTTAATTGCATTGGGTGATCGAGTTAAACCGGATGCGGTGAAATTTATTGAAGAACTCAAGCAAATGCAGTTAATGCCAGTTATGTTGACTGGAGATAATGAGCATGCAGCCCAACGAATTGCGCAGTTATTAGGAATTTCAGACGTGCACGCAAGTTTAAAACCACAAGATAAAATTACCTTGGTTACGCAATACCAACAACAAGGTGCGGTACTAATGCTGGGTGACGGGGTTAATGATTCACCTGCCTTAGCTAAGGCAGATATCGGAGTAGCCATTGGTGCTGGTACAGAAGTTGCGATTAACGCAGCTGATGTGGTGTTAACCAATTCAAACCCAAGCGATGTCATTAAGCTGCTACATTTGGCTAAACAAGCCAAACGTAAAATGACGCAAAACTTATGGTGGGGAGCAGGGTATAACATTATTGCTTTGCCATTAGCTGCAGGTATTTTATTGCCAATTGGTATTCGGTTAGATCCGATGGTTGGTGCGGCAGTGATGTCGCTTTCAACAGTTGTGGTAGCTTTAAATGCATTAACATTACGAATAAAATAACTAAAAATCACGATTGTCGCAGATGGCGCAAGGCCATGGCGACAGTCGTTTTTTTGCGTTATAATAATAGTAGGACGACAAGGATAAATTAGTTAAAATAAAAGTATTGACATTAAGTGTTAAATTCGATAAGATATTATTTGTGGTTGCGATAATGTAATTGCGTTATGGAGAATTACCCAAGTCTGGCTGAAGGGAACGGTCTTGAAAACCGTCAGGTCGTGAAAGCGGCGCGTGGGTTCGAATCCCACATTCTCCTTTAACATGAAAATGTTATCCTTTTATTATTTATTATCGCGGGATGGAGCAGTCTGGTAGCTCGTCGGGCCCATAACCCGAAGGTCGTAGGTTCAAATCCTGCTCCCGCAATCTATGGAGAATTACCCAAGTCTGGCTGAAGGGAACGGTCTTGAAAACCGTCAGGTCGTGAAAGCGGCGCGTGGGTTCGAATCCCACATTCTCCTTGTTTAAATAACCGTGTCCTTTGGGGGCGCGGTTATTTTTTTACATATTTGACTTCTGAGGAGAATGTGATGCTGACATTACAATTACGGTACTTACGGTATGCCATTGTTTCTGCAATTTTAACGGTGCTATCGGCACTCGTATTACCAATTCTACAAAACCAAGCGGCGTTAATGCATGTGAAGATGCCTCATCTCATGTGGCTCGTATTTGGAATTGCGGCATTATTTGTGGCAATTGTTGATGTGCGCATGTTGATGCAAGCATACCAACAAAAAAAGCAAGAGCAATTAACAACCCTTTGGGTACCGGTTATTGGACAATCATTATGGTTTGCTACGGTAGCTTGGTTGTACAAGGTTGCTGTGCCGGGTGACTTTTTACGCACGATGACATTACCGTTAGCGTTAGCAGGATTAACGTTAATTCTGTTATCACTGGGGTTGCTACAACGGCGTGAACGGGCCATTCCACTGGATTTGGCTATGCAACAACATAGTAGACGGTTAACGTGGATAACCGTTGTGTTGGCAATTTATGCGGTATTATTTTTTGGCCTTACCATTAATTGGCAATCTGGTTTAACTGTGGCGGCGGCGGTTTTAATCGTGGTTGATCCGCGCTGGTCAGCTTTCTGGGCGGGGTGGCGTCGTTTCCGTATTTTACGTGCCTTAGCTGCAGAGGGAATTACTTTCCAAAATCCACATGCTTTAGATAATGTGCGACATGTTAAGAATGTTGTGGTCGAAAAGACAGGCATTCTGACAAGTGAAACCATCAATGTGCACTCGGTTACGTCACTAGATGAACGCTATAGTGATTTTGATATCCTAGGGATTACAACTGGCTTATTGGAGCCATTTGACTCCGAATTGACGCGCACAGTTTTGGCGTTTGCTGAAGAACGTGGTATCTATCCTTCAAGTGCCTCAGAATTAGAAGAAATTGATTTTGTAGGTGTGAAAGGGGTTATTTTAAACGAACGCTTTTCAATTATTTCAGCAGCATACGCATTAGATCAAGGCTATGACGTTGATGAAGTGACGTTGATGACGTATAAAGAATTAGGGAACTCAGTGAGTTATATTGTAGATGGCCTCCAAGTTATCGGGGTGATTACATTTGCCACGTCGCTGCATCCATCTTTATTGGCAATCGATCGTTTCTTTACTGAACGTCATCTTAATTTGCATGTTGCTACAGCCGATACGGCCGGTTCAATGAAGCAATTGCAAAAATTAATGTCATCATTATTTGAAACAAAAACTGATTTGACACCACATGCCAAGCAAGAACAGTTGCAACACTGGTTAAATGAAGAGCACACGATGTTAATTACGAATCAAGCTGTGCCAGCTGAGGTCAAACCAGCGATTACAGTGGCAGTCGGGGATACACCGGCATTGGCTGATATTCATGTTCAAGAAGTAACTGATTTAAATAAGTTATGGAATACGACGGATGCGCTTTTAGGAGCGGATACAAAAGTTCTGAATTGGACATCACTAATTTTATTGGTAATCGTGTTATTGACGGCCGGTGTGGGTATCTTTATTACGCCATATTTGTTCATTGCACCAATTGTGGCAGCCATTGTTAGGTTAGCGCTTTCATTGACATTATTGGCCGTTGTTGACCCAGATAAATCATAATTCTGATTAATGGATAAATCTAAGCTCGCTACATCGCATAAATGTTGATGTGGCGGGCTTTTTATTAGGCATGTATATCCTGGTTTGCAATTGACTTATGCTGTGGAAAAGCCTAAAATGAAACCTGTGTTAATAAAGCGCAAAATAAACACTATCGATTTGACATAAACGTCAATTCTTTAGACAGGAGATACAAGATGGACATTGCAATGATCATTCTGTTGTCGCTTGTCGCAATCGTAATCGGTGCTGTAATTGGATTTTTAGTGGCTAAGACACGTATTAACCACGCATTAACCGTTGCGCACCAAACCGCTTCAGATATAACGAGTCAAGCTGTGGCTGACGCTGAACAGTTGAAAAAGACTGCCATCGTCGAAGCGCGAGATGAAAGCCAACGTTACCAAGATCGTATTGAACGTGAACTACAAGAACGTCGTCATGAGGTTAAGTCACAAGAAGATCGCTTGGTAAGTCGTGAATCTGTATTGGACCGAAAAGATGCTTCTTTGCAAAAGCGCGAAGAAGTTATTTCGGAAAAAGAAACAAAACTTGATCACCAACGACAGAGTGTCACAGATAAGCAAAAGCGTGCAGAATCGCTAGTTGCTGAACGTGAAGCTAAGTTAGAGGAAACTGCAAACCTTAGTCGTGATGACGCGCGTGAGCAGATTTTGACAGAAACGACAGAAGCTTTGGTTTCTGAGCGTGCTGTGATGATTAAGGAAAGCGAGGAGCAAGCTGCAGCCGAAGCTGAAAAGCGGGCAAAGAACTTAGTAGTGAGTGCTATTCAACGTTCTGCTGCAGATATGGTCGCTGAAACAACGGTTTCTGTTGTTTCGTTACCTAATGATGACATGAAGGGACGAATTATCGGACGTGAAGGCCGAAATATTCGTGCTATTGAAACAGTAACAGGAATTGATTTGATTATCGATGATACGCCTGAAGCTGTTGTGTTGAGTGGATTCGATCCAGTTCGTCGTGAAATTGCTAAGAATGCTTTGGAGAAGTTAATTGCCGATGGTCGTATTCATCCAGCTCGTATTGAAGAGATGGTGGAAAAGGCTCGTAAAGAAATGGATGAACATATCCGTGAAGTCGGTGAACAAACAATCTTCGATTTGGGTATTCACAGCATGCATCCAGATTTGATTAAGACAATTGGTCGAATGAACTATCGAACTAGTTATGGACAAAATGTACTAGTTCACTCAATTGAAGTCGCTAAACTAACAGGCATGTTGGCTGCTGAGTTAGGTGAAGACGTTACGCTTGCCAAGCGCGCAGGATTATTACACGATATTGGTAAGGCAATTGATCACGAAGTTGATGGCTCACACGTAGAGCTTGGTGTTGAAATCGCCAAGAAGTACAAGGAGCGTGCAACAGTGGTTAATGCCATTGCTTCCCACCACGGAGACGTAGAACCTGAATCAGCAATTGCTGTCTTGGTTGCTGCGGCTGATTCGATCTCAGCTGCTCGACCTGGGGCACGTTCTGAATCACTAGAAAACTACGTTCAACGACTACAACAACTTGAAGCCATTGCAAATGACTTTAACGGTGTTGAAAAGTCATTTGCGATCCAAGCGGGTCGTGAGGTTCGGGTTGTGGTTGAACCAGCAGCTGTTTCTGATTTGGAAGCAACTGTCTTGGCTCGCGACATTAAGAATCAAATTGAGCATGATTTGGATTATCCTGGTCACATTAAGGTGACAGTTATCCGTGAATCTCGTTCAGTTGAATACGCAAAGTAATACCAGAGAATCATTGTCTATCAGGCAATGGTTCTTTTTGTTTGCTTGTAAAAAAATAGTCAGTGGAATTGTCTGGATTCACATACAATAATCTTATCAGGTACCAAAGGTTAGCCAAAATTATGCCAATAGGTATGTTGGGCAAGTAAGACGGGGCACAACAAAAAATAAAAAAATTATTTCTAATGAAAGGGTTTACATTACCTAAGAAAACGCTTACAATAGTATTTGTGTTAAGGACACGGGGAACGCAACGTTGATGACGGATTGTGAAGTCGTTTAAGGAAGTGGGGAGCCGTGTTGGTAATACCGTCGTCATGTTTCACTCTTGCTGTTCGAGTAATCGTTCAAGATCTAAAAACTAGCTGAAAACTCTTCTCCTTCAGAAAATACCGATCGATAAATTTCTCTCCAGGAAATATTCGAGCAGCAAGAGGGTGATACGACGGCTCTTTATCAACATCAACGCTTTCACAATCAAAAATATTTTGTGGGTCGTCAACAACGCCTGGTCACATTGCGGATACGCAATGTGACTTTTTTTATGCTATGATTAACGCTAATAAGGAGAAAAAGATATGATTGGGATTATTTTAACCGGGTTAGTAGCCGTGGAAGCGTTATATATTATGGGATTAGAAATGTTTGCTTCATCAAAAAAGCAAGCGGAGACATTTGATATTGATGAAGAAATTACTAAGTTACCTGAAGTTCGAATACTGTTGGGGAATCAAGGTATCTATAACGGTATGTTAGGGATTATTATCTTGTTAACAATGGTTTCGTTGGATGGTGCCGCTAAAACAACGATGCTTGAAATGTTTATGGCATATGTGATAATTGTTGCTATTTATGGGAGTGTCACATCTTCAAAGCGTATTTTATTATTCCAGGGATTACCAGCAGCTTTAGCATTGCTAGCACTATTTTTGCATATTTAAAAGGGGATACTTCAAGGCTTATTATTAGCCAAATGGGCTAAAGGAACCTATACTTAAGATATTCCCCGTGGTAGTTACGCTAATGACTATCAGTACAATTTATTTGTACAGAGCGACCGTAGATATACGGTCGCTTTTTTATTATCGAAAAATAAATTATTTATTTTTTGACACACTATATTATTTTGTGTATAGTATGGTGTGTAATATAAAAAAGCACAATAGAGGAGCGGGAACATGACTGAAGTAGTTTTAGAAGCTAATCAATTAGAAAAGACATATACAAGTGCTGCTGGTGTTACGCAACCAGTGCTTAAAAACTTATCATTAGAGGTTGCAACGGGGGAATTTGTGGCTATTATGGGCCCATCTGGCTCTGGTAAGTCAACTTTGTTAAATATTTTATCAACCTTAATGAAACCAACATCTGGATCAGTGCAAATCAACAATCAAGATATTGTTAACATGTCTGATAATGAAATTGCACGATTCCGTGGTCAAGATATGGGGTTTATTTTCCAAAGTTATAACTTGATTGAAAGTCTAACCGTACGTGAAAATATTGCGTTACCACTCACGCTACAAAAAGCGAAAACTAAAGTCATTAAGACGGCGGTTAACCAGGTAGCTACCATGTTACACATTGATGATTTTTTGGATAAGTATCCATCTGAATTATCAGGGGGACAACAACAAAGAGTTGGAGCGGCACGTGCATTGGTGCATGAACCGAAATTAATTTTTGGTGATGAACCTACAGGGGCATTGGATTCAGAAAATGCACGTGAAATGATGAATTACTTGACAACGATTAATCAAGAAAAGAATATTTCTATTGTAATGGTGACACACGATCCATTTTCAGCGTCATTTGCTTCACGCATCTTATTCTTAACCGATGGTGAAATCACGAAAGTCATGGACCGTGGTGCACAATCACGGGATGCCTTTTATAATCACGTCTTGTCAGAACTTGGTAACTTTGCGTAGGAGGTAAGTGATGTTTGGAATTGCTTTAAAATCATTACGTGCTAAGTGGCGTGATTATATTGTTTTATTTATTGGGTTACTCATCTCAGCAGCCATTTTTTATATGCTGAGTGCCATTGCTTTAAACCAAAACTTCTTGCAGAGTAATTCAAGTATTAAATTGATTGTGCCAATTTTTATTGTTGGTGAAGTTTTATTGGGTATTATGACATTTGTCTATTTAAATTTTGCCAATAGTTTTTTGCTTCGTTTACGCCAAGCCGAGTATGGCTTAATGTCGATGTTGGGCGCTAAAAAAGGACAGATTGGTGCGCTCTTAATGCAAGAAACATTGTCGCTTGGCGTAGTAGCAACGGTGGCGGGGATTATCTTGGGAATGGGTTTGACGGCGGTTAGCGGTCAATTCTTGATGTCATTATTAGGTATAAAGTTAATTAATTGGTCAGTATTTTCTGGAACAGCCGTCATGGTAACGCTGGTTGTGTTTATGGTGCTATTTTTAATTAATGGTTTATATAATCGAATCCGTTTACGTCGACAAGATACGTTGACGTTATTGCAAGCTAATCAACAAGTTAAGCAGCCCAAGGAACGCAAGCTGCTAGATCCATTGTTGGGACTGATTGGATTATTGATTTTAATTGCTAGTTTTGTCTTCATGCCCCATGCGATGGAAAATGGCTTAGGTGGTTTAGTGACAGCCTTAGTGCTTAATGTTTGGGGAACATACTGGTTAATTAGTCGGACCTTGAAGTTTGTGACTTACCGGTTACGTAATAGTAATTTTAATAATCGGGGCTTACGTTCATTCCTAAATGGTCAATTATTATTCCGCTTACCTGAGTATCAACGAATGCTGACGGTTTTAGCCATTATGTTTGGATTGGCCTTGGGCGCGATGTCGGTTGGCCAAGGTTATTACCGTGCGTTGCCTGAACAAGCTGCATCAACACAACCGGTTACCGCCGCATACCCAACAGATCACATGGATACGAACGGTATTAAGGGAATTAGTTGGGAGTCAACGTATCACTATGTTGTTGTTGATAATCAAGTTTACTTTAATCGCCAGGAATTAAATGCGCATAAAATGCCATCGATTGAGTATCAAGGTAACCACAATAAATTAATTTGGTTAACCGGGGATGAAATGGCAAAAATGCCGGGCGGATTATATCCGTTAATGCTTTTGGGTAATCAAATGATTAACCAAACTTTTGGTGCGCGTGTATCATTAGTTGACAACAGTCAACAATTAATGGCTAAGGGTACACCGCAGAGCATTAAACTATTTAGAGTGAAAGATTTCTTAGCTAATGAAAAAGTGCTTACTAAAAAAGCCATGCAACTGGAAAAGCAAACTGGGGTTAAGTTAGCGAACCAAAATGGGGTAATTGCTGCTTACACTATGATGAAGAGTGTCTTTGGTGGCCTTGAATTTATGGGTGTTTTCTTAGGTATTGCGTTCTTAGCAATGTTAGCCTCAACGTTGATGTTTAAGGTGTTATCGGGTGTTGCTGCTGATAAGCAACGCTATAAGATTTTAAGCATGATTGGAACGTCACCACGACAAATGACCACAACGGTTATGAAAGATCTTGGTATTTTATTTGGGATTCCAATGGTGATTGGTATCGTTGATGTTATTTATGGTTTACAGATGTTTAAACCAGTGATGGCAGACCCATATATGGGCTTTTTACCATCATTAATTGGCATCGCCATTTTGTATTTCATCTATTATGTGATGACTGTTATGTTGTATCGACGCCTAATTAAATAAGGTCATTACCAAATTGACATGTTTTTTACAGGCGGATACGTTATAATATAAGTATTCAAAATGCTGTGGAGTAAATGACTAGAAAACTTTTGTTTTGAGACATCTACGACACACCTAAAAGACGCTTACCTAAACGCGCAAGGTAAGCGTCTTTTATTGTGCATAAATTATTTGGATTAATGGTGATAGTAAACTTTTGCTTCGTATGGGCGTAATGTGTCGTGGACATCATCAGGATAGTTATTAATTAGTAACTCAGCTGTGGTTGGAATATCATAATGACGCGTTAGAGTATCTGCGGTGAAGTTATTAATAACAATCAACTTCTCATCCCCAAAATGCCGCTCATAAGTATAAACCTGGGCATCGTCAGCATCAATTAACTGATAATCCCCCAGGGTAATAATTGGTAAGTCATGCCGCAATCTGATTAACTTTTGATAATGATAGTAAATAGAATTTGAATCCGCTAAAGCTTGTTCAACGTTAATCTTTGCGAAATTATCATTAAGCTTAAGCCAGGGTGTGCCATCTGTAAAGCCGCCATTAGGATCGGCTGACCATTGCATTGGTGTACGTGCATTATCCCGACCTTTGTAATGCACATAACGTAGTAGCGTATCAGCATCAACCAGGTGGGCTTCAGTTACCAATTCATGGTAAGCATTTTTAATTTCAATATCATCAAAATCCGCCCAACCTAAATTAGTTGCATTCGTCATACCAATTTCTTCACCTTGATAAATATAAGGCGTCCCTTGCATAAAATGGAGAAGCGTAGCAATCATTTTAGCTGAAACAATGCGATAGGCTGGTGTATCATTACCAAAACGGCTGACGGCGCGGGGTTGATCATGATTATTCCAATACAAAGAGTTCCAAGCGCTACCAGCCAGTTCAGTTTGCCACTTTGAAAGATTTTCTTTTAAAGCCAAGAGCGAAACGGGGGCATCGTACCATTTTCCTAGGGCACCGTTAGGATTGTTATCTAACGACATGTGTTCAAACTGAAAAACCATATTTAATTCAGATTCGTCTAAGTCGGCGTATTGTTTGGCATTATGAATATCTACGCCTGCGGCTTCACCAACTGTGATTAAGTCACCATTATTTAATACACGTTGACGCATTTCTCTTAGGTAATCATGAACATGTGGTCCATTCGCAACTAGCGTGCCACCGTCTCCATAAATGCTATCCCCGTTAATTTGACCATCCGGTAATCCGGTAGGCTTTGAAATAAGCGAGATGACATCCATACGGAAACCATCAATTCCTTTATCTACCCAGAAATTCATCATGTCGTAAATGGCAGTCCGTAAAGCATCGTTTTCCCAATTTAAGTCAGGCTGACCTTCGGCAAAGAGATGTAGATAATATTGACCAGTCGTTTCATCGAATTGCCAAGCTGGTCCAGAAAAAAATGAGCCCCAATTATTAGGCGTCCCATCGTCAACTGGATCACGCCAAATATAAAAGTCACGTTTGGTATTAGCTTTGCTTTGACGGCTCTCAATAAACCATTGATGTTCCTTTGAGGTATGATTGACCACTAAATCCATCATAATCTTAATGCCTTTTTGGTGAGCTAGCGCTAGTAATTCATCAAATTCAGCCATGGTGCCGAATTCAGGATTGATGGCCTGATAGTCTGAAATATCATAGCCATTATCTTCGTTGGGTGTTGCGTAGACTGGATTTAACCAGATAACGTCAATGCCTAAATTTGCGACATAATCTAGTCGATTTATCAAACCACGTAAGTCCCCAATCCCATCGTGATTTGAATCTTGAAATGAACGTGGATAAATTTGATAGACGACCGCTTTTTGCCACCATTTAATTGTATCAGTCATGAAATATTCCCCTTAATTGTCATGAAAAGTGATAATTGTTTACGTGTCGAGTGTAAGCGCTTTCTGGATATTCGTCAACTAAGCATAACAAAAAGCAGTCTGTTTCCAAATTTGAAAACAAACTGCTTTTTAAGTTAGATGTGCGTTAATGGCTGCTGCGGCCGACATCATTTAAAGCAACCTTATCCACCAGCATCAAATCGCCTTTTCTCACACTCTCATAAACGTGTTCCAAGTAACTGAAGTCTTTATATAACAGTATTTTAGTATCTGCGGACTCCGCGTTGCTGCGACCACAGCCACTAAAACGATGTTATACCAGACTTCAAATCATTACTTCTCACACTCTCTTATAAAATGGCACCAGTCCATTTTTTCATGGCGATGTTTGAGAAATCAAACTTTTCTAGGGTAGAGAAGCCTTCAGTTGCTAGGTCAACGTTTGAAACGGCGCCGTATGACAACATCAAGTTAACTGGGTGTTCATCACGATCACCGACAGTTACGAGGATAGCTGGCTTATTTGAAGCCGTCATGTAACCAACTTCAAAGGCGGTACCAGAGTCTGGATCAGCGGCATCGATAAAGGCGACAATTAAATCAGCGTTGTTCATAGCCGTAACATCAGCCTTGTAAGTCATAGTTGCCCATTCAAAGTCTGGTTCAAAATTTCCTTGGGCATCAATAACTTGACCACCATATTGGTTAAGGAGGGGTACATAAATATCATTGATGGTTGGATTAGCCTTAAGGGCTTGGTAACCTTGCATCAAAATGTTTTGTTGCTCTTCGTTAAACCAACCAGCCCCTAAATAGACATTGCGCGTGCGTTGCCCAACAACTTCATTCGCTTCCGCAATTTGCGCTAATTCTGCAATTAATTGGTGTTCTGTTAACATAAAATATCCCTCGATTAATTCATTTGATAGGTAATTAGTATACCAAGTAATGGTGGTCAATTAACATTATTTTTAACAAATGATCAATCATTAACGTCAGGGGTTGTTTGACCGTCAATAAGATTTGGCGTGACATAAACGGAAGCCACTGTTTGACCGTCAATTTGTTTGTGGAGCAGATTGACCATGTGTTGAGCAATCGTTGCCAACGGTTGTTGAATAGTGGTAAGCGTCGGATCTGATAATTGATGAATATAAATACCATCAAAACCAATAATACTTACATCGTTTGGGATGCTTAAGTTTTGATCTTGCGCTGATCGTAAGGCCCCCAATGCGAGACGATCAGTAGCAGCAATAATCCCAGTATTAGGTGTTAATTGGCATTTATTTAAAAAGTCCCGAGCGATTTGTTCATCATTTTCCAATTGATATATTTCAAGTGGGAGGTTTGAATCATTCATGACATTTTGGTAGCCAAGTTGACGATTCAAAGCAAATGGTTCATCAATAGCCATCCCTAAGTAGATCAAACGGGTGTAACCAGCCTGTTGTAAAGTTTTTGTCGCTAAGGCAGTTCCGGCTTTATTATCAGCGTCCACAGAAGCAACGCCAGGTTCAGTGCCGTAAATGACAATCGGGACTGATAAGCTATGCAATAATTCAAAATCACTACCACGCGCACCGCTAATGAGGAAGCCATCGACATTAGTGGTGTCAAAATTTCGATCATGACGCATCTCGAGTGTATAACCAAGGGTGCGTAATTCATCAGTCAAATACATTAATAAGTGGGCATAGTAAGGTTCGATTTCAGCAATGTTATCTAATAAAATAAAGGCAATATTATAGTGGCGGTTATTAGCAAGGGCCCGTCCGGCACGATTTTGGACATAGCCTAATTGTTTAATGACTTCTTGAACGGCAACCAAAATTTCTGGGGATACTTGTTCAGGGTGATTAAGGACACGTGAAACCGTCATTTTAGAAACATGGGCCGCTTGTGCAACATCAAGTAGTGAAACCATAAGACTCTCCTCAACATACAGGCGCTCTGTATGGCATTTGTTTACTTTCATCTTATCACGAACGATACTATAAAATTAGGAAATATTACGAGTTAATTTGTTACCGGTAACAGTCGGAAAACGCTTTCAACAGATGCAATTGTCCGTTATAGTAGTTTTTGTGATAAAGCGTTTTCATAAATGCGATGTAATATTTTATTTAGGAATTATTAGGGGAGTGACATTATGTCAGACGAAACATCACGGCAACAGTTGCCAAAACTGCCGTTACGAACAATCTGGATGCTTAGTTTTGCGTTCTTTGGTGTACAAATGGGCTTTTCATTGCAAAGTTCTAACTTAGGGCGGCTACTACAAACGTTAGGAGCGGATCCGCATGCTTTAGGGTGGTTCTTTATTTTACCACCAGCCGCAGGATTATTTGTTCAACCGATTATCGGTCGCTTATCAGATAAAACTTGGAACCGATTTGGACGCCGGATGCCATACTTAATTATTGGAACAGTTGTATCAGCAATTGTGATGTTCTTATTGCCAAATGCTGGTAATTTAGGATTTAAAGCCACAATTGCTTTAATCTTTGGGGCGATTACCATTATGTTTATGGATACGTCGTTTAATATGGCGATGCAACCAATTAAGATGGTAGTTGGAGACACGGTGAATGAAGAACAGAAGGGGTATGCTTACTCAGTTCAATCGTTTTTAGCTAATGCAGGATCTGTGTTGGCATCGATTTTCCCATTTGCTTTGACTGCTTTAGGTGTTGCCAATACGGCCAAGCCCGGTGTCATTCCAGATTCAGTGGCCATTTCATTTTACGTGGGTGCCATTGTATTAGTTATTACAACAATCATTGCATTAATTAACGTTAAAGAATATGATCCACAAACTTATGCGAAGTATCATGGGATTCAAGAAACTGGATCAAAGGAAAGTGTCGTACAGCTTTTGACACACGCACCTAAGATTTTCTGGCAATTGGCCGTGGTACAGTTCTTTAGTTGGGTGGCTTTCCAATATCTTTGGACGTATGGAACTGGTGCAATTGCAGATACTGTATGGCATGCAACTGATGCTCATTCAGCCGGTTATCAGGCGGCTGGAAACTGGTTTGGGGTGTTAAGTGCGGTGCAATCAATTGGGGCAGTTGTTTGGGCGTTAGTGTTGACGAAGGTTAAGCCAAACCAAGAACGGCTAGCTTACGGTGGTAGTCTGTTGCTTGGGGCCATCGGATTTGGGTCAATCTTATTGATTCACAATCAATGGGTACTATTGGTATCCTTCATGCTAATTGGTTTTGCTTGGTCAGCTATTCTGGCCTATCCATTTACATTCTTAACAAATGCGTTAGATGGTAAAAATAATGGGACATACTTGGGGCTATTTAATGGCGCCATTACGATTCCACAAATTGTCGCTTCAGTTGCATCCTTTGGCTTGTTCCCATTGCTAGGGGCATCAATGCCACACATGCTGTTAGTTTCAGCAATCGCTTTGGTACTAGCAGCTATTGCAGCGGTGCAGTTATTGAAAAATCGTAATTAAATGGTAAAAAATGAAGGCATTCACTTATTTAATAAGCGAGTGCCTTCATTTTTATGTTTATAGCTATTTTCGTTGGTGCTTCAGTGAAAATCTTTGATGGGGATGACATTACCAAAATTAATTGCAGTGGCTTGAGAGGGGACGTTTGTTGATGACCAGCAACAAAGCAATGCGGAAAAGGTTAGTATTTTACTTGATCGTTTCTTAGGACGGTTTGTGGGGTGTTGGATACGATTGCGCAATTTTAAAAACAGATAATTTCTCGGACCTAACATCCTTTGTTATAATGAAGGCTACCAAGTTAGTCGAAATGGAGGAACAACGTTATGGCATTAACTGTATTTATTTTGTTGCACAAAACAACTGGGACTCCGGCATCAGAGGCGTATTTTGTTACTGAACTCGATGCTAAAAAATATATGTATGTACATGGTTTACAAAATCAAGTTGTGATCAAGCAAACACCGCTTGTGTTTCACAAGCAACCACGTAAACGTGCCTAGTTAGAGTGATGAAGTCTGGCAGTTTGTTCCGGGTGATACGGAGCAAGGCCAGGCTTTTATTGTTATAATGATTGCTAGGATAATTGACTGGGTTAAGAAAGAGGCGGGGAAATGATGGTAACAGTAATGCAAAAGCATACAGATGCGGATGCAATGGTTTATGATTATTACGTCGAAGGGCGACAAGAAGAATACTCTGATACAGGACACATAGTTTTGTTAGCTATGGGTGGGATGTCAACCTGGCGTGCCATCAATGATAATCAAGAAGTCTATTTGAAAAAAGCAGTACGCGCCTTAGTCACAAAACGAGACCAAAATGGGGGCGTGTATCCACAAAAATTAACAGCGACGTCCTAAAAAGTGGACGAAAATATGCAGGTTGGTTGACGCTTACTCGCTGTAAGATTTATACTATTTATTTAGAGACTAAAAAAAGCCGACTCTAGGGGGTCGGCTTTTTGATGACTTAAATGGAGAGGTATTATTGTATGAAAGAAAATCGTGGATTATCAACTCGTGCCGTGGTTGCAACTGGAATTGGTGCGGCTGTCTTTTTGATTTTGTTTAAGTTTGTGGCTATTCCAACAGGAATTCCAAACACACAAATTAATGTCGCACAAGCTTGGTTGTCATTGTTAACAACTATTTTTGGACCAGTGGTTGGTTTCTTGGTGGCCTTTATTGGTCACGCCTTGAATGATGCCATCTCATACGGCTCAGTATGGTGGTCATGGGTCATTGCAGATGCCATTTACGCGCTATTATTTGGCTTTTTTATTAAGCCACTTAAGTTAGCCAATGGTGATTTTACGAAGCGTAAGATGATCTTATTCAACGTTTGGCAATTAATTGCCAACTTGATTGCCTGGAGTGTTGTCGCACCACTTGGTGATATTTTAATTTATAGCGAACCAGCAACGAAAGTATTCCTACAAGGATTTGTCGCCACAGGGGTCAATTTTGTGTCAACTGCCATCCTAGGAACGTTATTGTTAACAGCTTATAACCGTACGCAAGTTAAGCGTGGTTCATTAACAAAGCAAGATTAATCAATGGTTAGTCAATGGGTAAGGTAGCGCCTTACCATACATATATTGAAAAGCAGCAGAAAGAGAGGCCCTTTTGTGATTGAGTCAGCATTAACGTTCAAACAAGTAACCTTTAAATATGATGCCCAAGCCGAACCAACCTTATTCGATATTAATTTAGATATTAAGCGCGGGGAGCGGGTGTTGTTAGCCGGACCATCAGGATCAGGCAAATCAACATTAGGACAATTAATTAATGGGTTAATTCCACATGCGTATTCTGGTGAAATCAGTGGGCAAATCTTTTTGAATGGGCAAGATATGACGACGAGTTCAATTTTTGAGCGCTCATTTGAAGTCGGAACGGTTTTGCAAGATGCTGATGCCCAATTCGTTGGCCTAAGTGTTGCAGAAGATTTGGCGTTTGCATTGGAAAATGACAATGCAGCCCATGATGAATTAGTTGCCAAAGTAAATCAATGGGCGGAAATACTTGATTTAAAGAACCTACTAAAAGCTAGTCCGCAAGCTTTGTCTGGTGGCCAAAAGCAACGGGTAGCTATGGCTGGGGTGTTGATTGATGACAGCCCAATTTTATTGTTCGACGAACCATTAGCAAGTTTAGATCCAGCTAGTGGGCATCGCATGTTAGCGCTGCTTGATGACCTGCAAAGTAAGTATGATTTAACGGTTATTATGATTGAGCATAGATTAGAAGATGTGTTACAACATCGGTTAGATCGTGTCGTTGTGCTCGATGCTGGTCGCATTAGCTTTAGCGGGACACCCGAAGAAATTTTGCGTACGAACACGTTACCGGCATATGGACTAGCGGTGCCAGGTTATCTACAATTATTGGCTTATGCCGGTGTTGATTTAACACAGGTCACGAATATTACCTCACCTAAGTTAATTAGTGGACCGGATTTACAGGCCAAACTTCAAGCGCTTCAGCCAGCATCAAAGAAAACCACTGCGGATCATGAACCATTATTGACGGTTGAAAATATACAGTTTGGGTATGACCAACGGCCATTATTTGACGGACTATCATTCACGCTTAATCGGGGTGAAATTGTCGCAATTGTCGGTAAGAATGGATCAGGTAAATCAACAATTAGTAAAGTCATTGCCGGCTTTATGACACCGATGGCAGGTACTTTATCTTTGGACAAAGTGGGTGATTTAGCAACCTTGTCAATTAAAGAACGCGCTTCACACATTGGGTATGTATCACAGAATCCTAATGAAATGATTACGCAATCAATTGTGTTTGATGAAGTTGCCAGTGGTTTGCGTTTGCGTGGTATCGCAGAAGAGGCAATCACGCCTCGCGTGCACGAGTTACTAAAACTAGCTGGGCTTTATGAAATGCGCCAATGGCCAGTGACCGTACTTAGTTATGGTCAAAAGAAACGTTTAACAATTATTAGTGTCTTAATTCTGGAACCGCAAGTGTTGATTTTGGATGAACCAACTGCGGGGCAAGATTATGCAAATGCGCAAGCCATTATGACCTTTGTTCATCAGTTAAATAAAGAACTCGGGACAACGGTTGCTGTTATTACACACGATATGGCTTTAACACTAGCAACGGTGCAACGGACATTGGTATTAGTTGACGGACAATTATTGGCTGACACCACGCCAGCACAATTGTTAAATGACGTAGACTTAGTAGCTGCCGCTGATTTACATGTCACAACGGTCTATGACTTAGCACAACACTTACAATTAGAAAATCCAGCTGGATTAACACAGTTGATTGCCCACGCAGAATAGGAGATTAGTATGAATAATTTATTTGGTTATCAAGCCGGTAATTCAATCGTACATCGCCTAACTGGTGGTGCAAAATTGTTATTATTTTTAATCTTAACGATGAGTGGCATGGTAAGTTTCGATTTACGGTATTTAATTTTACTAACAATTATTGCTGTGCTTGGTTTGGCGGTCGCAGGTATTAAGTGGCGGAATGTCTCGACATTGGTCAAATTTGTCGCCGCCTTTGCGATTATGAATGTGTTGCTAATTTATGTTTTTGCACCACAATATGGGGTGACTTTGTTTGGTAGTAAGACATTGTTATTAGGTCATGGAGCCTATGCCCTAACTTTGGAACAATTGACATATGAATTTATCGTCTTGTTAAAGTATTTCTTTAGTTTGCCACTTGCCTTGCTGTTTTTGCTAACAACTAACCCCAGTGAGTTTGCAGCGGGCTTAAATAAAATTGGGATTTCTTATCGGATTGCTTATGCCGTTGCGTTGACATTACGTTATATTCCCAATATTCAAGGTGAGTTCGTAACAATTAGTCATGCGCAGCAAGCCCGTGGTTATGATATGTCTAAAAAAGCGCCGTTACTTAAACGAATTAAGGGCGCCATGGGTATCATGATGCCGTTAGTATTCTCATCATTGAACCGCATTGATGAAATCAGTCGATCAATGGATTTACGTCGTTTTGGAAAAGGTAAGAAACGAAGTTGGTATTACGAACAAAAGTTTGCCAGCCGTGATTGGGGTGTTTTGTTGGGAGCGGTGATTTTGCTTGTGATTGAAGTAATCTTTATTAAAACGAATGGTAGTCGTTTTTGGTATCCATTTAGTTAACAGACATTTAAGGTTATGTTCAGGTTCTTTTAGTTTCAATTTAAGTTTGTACGTTTAATATAAAGTATGTCGAGAGGGGAAACTTAATCGACATATCCCACATAGAAAATACTCATATACTCCTTAATAGATCGCCTGAAGCCCATCAGGCTTGATCCGAAAAGACCGTTAGTCTACTGATTAACGGTCTTTTTGTTTATAAATAATTTAAAAGAACTGGTCCACTACAGGTTTATTAAGAAAAAATTGTTATAGTTTAATATGTATGTAGATAAATGTAATGATAAGGAGAATATACTGGTGGAAAATTCACATAATAAAACCACCAAGTCGTGGCTTTCAAGTCAGAAATTAATGAACTTATTACCCTGGTTAATTCCCGTAGTCTTGATTTTAGGGTGGCAGTTAGCGGCTAATGCTGAGTGGGTTGATACAACATATGTACCAAGTCCCTGGGAAATTCTACAACGTGGTATTGAGTTGTGGCAGGCAGGCACTTTACAACAAAACATGGGTATTTCACTTTACCGCGCTACAATGGGGCTTCTTGTAGGTGGGCTTGTTGGGTTTGGCTTAGGGGTTGCTAATGGACTATCAAAGATTAGTCATGGCTTGTTCAATTCAACCATCCAAATGGTCCGAAATATTCCGCACTTGGCATTAATTCCGTTAATTATTATTTGGTTTGGTATCGGTGAACCTGCCAAGGTTATTTTGGTGGCGATTGGGGTTATGTTCCCAATTTATATTAATACTTTACATGGTATCCAATCAATTGATCCGAAATTGATTGAAATGGGGCGTTCATATCGCTTAACGAAGTGGCAAATGTTTACGAAAATTATTTTTCCAGGAGCTATGCCCACCATCTTAATGGGAATACGTTATGCATTAGGCGTTATGTGGACGACTTTGATTGTTTCAGAAACAATCTCAGCCAGTTCGGGGATTGGGTATATGGAAACGAATGCTCAACAATTCTTAGATATGCCAACGATTTTCTTAGCAATTATTATTTATGCTATTTTAGGAAAATTATCTGACTGGATTGCAGTCTTGCTAGAATCAATTTTGCTGGAGTGGCAACAAAAGGCTGGGAGATAGGTGATGAATGAGACATTAATACATATTTCAAATGTAACGAAATCATATAACGAGCGCCAAGTCCTACATGATATTAATTTTAATATTAAAAAAGGTGAATTTGTGGCCTTTGTTGGTGAATCTGGTGGTGGAAAATCGACCCTTTTGCGATTAATTGCTGGCTTAGAGCAAATCACATCCGGTGAATTATTAATGGATGGGGTGGCCTTGACGGGCATCAATACGCGGGCCCGCGTTATGTTTCAAGATGATCGTTTGTTACCATGGATGACGGTGCTGGATAACCTGTCATTTAAGTCACGACGAGTGGTTGAAAAAGAACGTGCGCAATCTCTATTAAGATTAGTACAATTAGATGATTTTGCAGATTATTTCCCCAATCAATTGTCTGGGGGGCAAAAGCAACGAGTTGCCTTGGCACGGGCGTTGATGTCATCGCCAGAATTATTGCTCCTAGACGAACCATTAGGGGCTTTAGACGCCTTAACTCGCGCCAATATGCAAGAATTAATTGCCAATGTTGTGAATCATGAAAAACTGACGACAATTTTGATTACGCACGATGTTCGCGAGGCCGTTAAAATGGCTGATCGTGTGGTTGCGATTAAAGGTGGGACAACGGGGTTGGTCTTGAATGGATTGCGAGATTCCGAAGACGAATTAGCGATTTCTGAAATTGCTAAGCAAGTGCAAGCGTTTATTTTGGCGGATTAAGGTAGGTAACTTGAATGAAGAAACGTTGGCAAAAAATAACGTTGTTAGCCTTGGGGATTTTATGGGTTGGGGGAACTTACTACGGGTTTCGCCAAGCTGTTAGTCCAAATGATAAGTTACAACGCGTGACGATTGGTTACCAAAAAGGGGATCCGGTTGATGTATCACGTGCCCGAGGTGTTTTCGTACAAAAAATGCATGAAGTGGGCTACAAAGTGATCTTTAAAGAGTTTGCTGATGGCACGTCAGAAATGCAGGCTCTGGCAGCTGGCAGTATTAACTATGCACGTACGGGTGATACACCACCAGTTATTTCAGCTGCGTCAGGGACAAAAATTGCTTATATTGCGGCCGGCGCATCACGTGCAAATGGCTCAGGTATTTTGGTGGCTAAAGATTCAAAGATTAAATCAATCAGTGATTTAAAAGGTAAGCGGGTTGCGTATACCCAAAGTACATCTTCACAATTTTTGTTAACGCAATCACTTGCCAAGCATGGGCTAAGTATTGACGAAGTGGCAGGCAAAAAAATGAAGCAAGCGGATGCGGCAATTGCTTTTGCCAAGGGCAATATTGATGCATGGGTTACTTGGGATCCTTATACGGCACAAGGGCAAGTGACCCAAAATGCAAAAATGCTCCAAAATGGTGTGGGGATTTCAAATAATCGTGACTTTATCTTATCAACACAGTCATATGCACAAAAGCATGCAGCAGTTAATAAGTATTTAGTCCGTTACTTAACAGAAGATATGGTCTGGGCGAATAATAATTCCAAGGACTTGACGAAAATGTTGCGTGACGCATTAGGGATGAAACAAGCCGTGGTAACAAAAATGGTTAATCGTCGTGATTGGACATTAACGCCAATGACGCCAGTGATTACAAAAGAAGAACAGACGATTGCAGATGTCTTCTTTAATGACGGTGTTTTAAATAAACGGGTTAATGTGGCTGAGAATGTCATGACCGTTCAACAATAAATGGGTACATTTTAGAAAAGAGACAGGAGATATAATGACTAAATTAACGGCTCAGCTGAACCAACAATTAGAACAAAAAGCTGAGGAAGTAATTTTAGTATCATTAGCTGATCAAAACAGCTATACGGGTACACAAGTAGCAGCAATGGTGGCGGATTTTAAAGCCAAATTGCGTGCACAACAACTAGGGTGTGGAGATGTTGTTCTCATTGCCTTAACAAATACAATTATTTATCCAATTTTAGAACAAGCGATTTGGGAAATTGGGGCGATTGCGCATCCAATTGCACCAACATCAGGTTTGTCTGAAATTAAGACGGAATTTGCAGAGTATGGGTATGCAGCGGGCGTATTTGATGATACCTTTGTGCCTAGTTTGTCAGCTGATGAACACTTTGTGGCCCAATCGTTCATGACTGGACAAACAACAGTTAACTTCTTTATGTATCAACCAGTGACGCCGCAGAATCAAGATGCTGCAGTATTGACTGATGGTGATTTAGCGGTGATTTTAAACACGTCTGGTTCAACTGGTAAGCCTAAACGAGTTGGTTTAACGCATCAGCAAATTTTGAATTCTGCACGCCATATTGGTGAATCACAACAATTAAGTGATGCTGACACAACGATGGTCGTGATGCCGATGTTTCACGTTAACGCGCAAATTATTTCAATGTTGGGGACGCGGGTGGCTGGCGGAAAGCTAGTCGTAGCTGAAAAATTCTCAGCATCACGTTTCTGGGATGCAATTGCAGACCATGGTGTCACATGGGCATCGTTAGTACCAACGATTATTCAAATGTTGCAAATGAATGAAAAGGCGCAAGCCCGTTTTGCTGAACGGCAAGCTGATGTCCACATGAAATATGTGCGTTCGGCATCATTTTCACTACCGGCTGAACAATTGGCAGCTTTCCAAGCCTTGTATGGGATTGCGATTATGGAGGGGTATGGGATGACGGAATCAGCGTCATTAATTACTTTGAATCCATTTGATGCGCCGAAGGTTGGCTATGTTGGCCGTCCGGTGGCCACGGATATTGCGTTATTGGTTGATGGTCAATTAACGACAGCAGCTGATGTAGCTGGTGAAATTTTATTGCGTGGTGATCACGTGATTACGGATTATGTTGATTCAAATCCAGGGTCATTCCACGAAGGCTGGTTACGGACCGGTGACTTAGGCCAGTTTGATGACGAGGGCTACTTGAAAATTGTTGGTCGAATTAAAGAAATCATTAGTCGCGGTGGTGAAAAGGTTGCGCCAGCAGCGATTGAAAATGTTTTACGGCAATTACCATTTATCCAAGACGTGGTCGTGGTTGGACTACCTGATCCTTTATACGGTGAAGCGGTAACGGCTGCCGTGATTGTTGATGCGCAAGCAACATTAACTGCAGATGATATGGTTAACGCCATTAACGACTACGCTGCCAGTGAATTATCAAGGCCAGCGCGCCCAACACAAATTTATTTTGTATCAGATTATCCACGAAACCCAACCGGCAAGGTGATGCGTCACAAAGTTGCCGAACACTTAGGAAAGTAGGCTTATGGCAGAACAAAAGAAAAAGCGACCTTATCTTTATGAAGTCGATATTCTCCGTTTAATTTTTATTTCGGGGGTGTTATTAAACCATACGACCAGTTTGGTAGGGAGTTACATCAGTAATAGTTCATGGGAACAAGGCTTCTTAGATGCCACGCACTTATCATTGCACTTTACACGTATGGGCTTTATGTTTATTACGGGATTGGTACTATTTATTCAGCACTACCATAAAGAGATGCATGTTTGGTCATTCTGGAAGAAGCGTTACCTCAGTGTTGGGGCCACCTATATTAGTTGGGCATTTTTGCTACTATTAGGGGATTCATGGTTGAGCGGGAAGTTAAATTGGGCAACTTTCTGGCCTGATTTAGGGTCGTTGATTATTCATGGTAATGATTACTACATGTACTACATCATTGTAACGTTCCAGTTGTACTTGGTATTCCCATTATTGGTCTGGGTATTCAAGCGCTTTAACCAGCATCATCTGCATATTCTATTGCTATCATTCTTGGTGCAAATTTTGATGTTAGTCTTTATTAAGTATGGGATGCCACATATTGATAAATCTGGCTGGCCATATCTATTTAAGAACTACGGGTTCAATTTATTGGTTTACCAATTCTACTTTATATTGGGTGCGTATGCTTCAATTCACTATGCAGAATTTAAAGACTTTATTATCAAGAATCATCGCTTTATCGGCTGGACGACGGTTGTTTTGGCCATTGGGACTATCGGGTTGTTCTTCTATAACCAGGATGTTTTGAAGCTAACCATGAGTAAAACGTTAGAAATTCACCAACCATATGTGTTTATCTATGACGTCTTTATCATTGCTTTCATTATTTGGGTGGGATTGCAATATGCAAAATTCCGTTCAAACGGCATGCCAAAGTGGTTTATTAAGTTAGTTGATAATGGTGCTAAAATCGGCTTTGGAATGTATCTTGGCCAGACAATTGCGCTAGGAATTGTTGAAATGGGCTTACGCGCCTTGCACATGTCAAACTTCTGGAATTGGCTTTTGATTCCGGTGATTTATGCTGTTGTTTGGGGGATTGATTTTGGAATGTCATACCTATTTTTCAAGATACCACCATTTGGTATCTTGGTAGGTCGACCACAATGGCACATTTCTAAGTTATGGCGGCGCAAGGAACATGTTTAAGGAGATTTAAGGTTGAGATAAGTTGTCCTTATTATTCAATTAAGGTTGCCGGGTTATATTTATATATGTCGAGAGGGGGAACCTCATACGACAAAACCCATAGCAGATAACTTACTCATATCCGTTTAGATTTATCTAAACAACCTACTCCTATAAATACTCGATCGCCTGAAGCCCATCAGGTTTGATCCGAAAACACCTGTACGAACTCCTACTCGTACAGGTGTTTTTGTGTGCTCAGAAAAAAAGCGCAGTATGCCAGAAAGTTAAGTTGTTGTTTGCCAATTGATTAAAATGATTAGCAGTTTGTAGTATTTTGCACACCAATCACGCATGATAAAGCAGATTTTATTACATGATGATTGAAAGCGTAGGAAAACGATGAAGGAAACAATTTTGTTAGATACAACTGGTTATGCAACTAGTCCGTTAAATGCTTTTGAAGAAAAAGGAACGATTTCTATGCAGCATACGGTGATGATTATGGCAAAACATCTACTGAATAAAAAAGGCCGTGGTGCTAAGATTTATTACAATGATGGGCAACGGTTGGGAGTACGCCAGACAACTAATCAGTTAATGAAACAATTGGAACAAACAACCGGACATACGCGTCAACAACATGTTCGGCCGTTTCAGCGATTATTGCCTGAATGCTATCAGCCCCAGACCAAATCATTGAGTTGGATTCGGGGTGGCCATGCCTTTTTACCAGTGACCTGTTATTCAGATGGGCCAACGACGTGGCTAAATGTGCAGTATATTGAAGCAGTGGAGGTACGCGGGGCCCATACCATATTTGTGATGCGGGATGCACCCAATGTGGCGGTGCCCAAACGATATGCTGGGATTATGAAGCAACTGACGATTATTAAAATTATTAGTCACTGGATGTGTCAAATTTCAGCCCGTGAAACAAGTTGGCAACAGAGTGCCTTGCCAGAAATTGCCTGGCCAAATAATGTACCGGTGAATATTAATCATGAGGCGTTGTTCTGGGCACAAGGGATTAGTGTGATGGAACAACTAGCCGACCGGTTGGTGATGGATGAGCCATATTTAGTAGCGGATTTATTGACGGTGATGGCAGATGAACTGGGGCGCTGTAAAGTTAACGAATAGTTTGGACGTCCACCTGCGTTGAATGGCTGTTAAATGATATACTTTAAATACAATAGTGAAAATGGGAGTGGGCCATGGCGAAGGAAGATAAACTAAATATTAATGATATTGCGGCACGGGCTGGCGTTAGTATTGCAACAGTATCGCGTTATTTGCATGGTCATCTGGAGAAAATGTCGGCTAAAACGGCTGAACGGATTGCTGCCATTATTGAGGAAACAGGTTATGTGCCTAATGCTTCAGCGGTACAGTTGATGACGCAACGGAGTGGCTTGATTGCAGTGGTCGCTGCGGATGTTGATGATTATTTTTCAACGGAATTTTTTAAAGGGGCGTCAGCCATTTTAGAAGCAAATGACCATACCGGGGTTCTGTTTGACACAAATGCTTCAGTTGCACGCGAAATAACGTTACTTGATCGTATTAACAAACAAAATTTTGATGGCTTAATTATTCAACCAATTTCGGATGATCAGTCATTATTTGATAAGCATTTAAAGAAGCAATTGCCCGTTGTTTTAGTGGATCGTGAAACGGCAACTGGTCAGTATGATATGGTTGTTACGGATAATGAGCATGCGGCGCGTCGAGCAGCACGGTCTTACCAACAGCAGGGGTTTGAACAAATGATTGTGGTAACCGAGCCCATTCAAAATGTTTCGACGCGTACAGCCCGCTGGCAAGGGGTGACAGCAGTCTATCCAGAGGCGCAATTAATTGAAATTGCACCGAATAATTTAACAGCCGAGGAAATTGAACGCCACATTTTAACGCAGGTTTCCCCAACGCAAAAAAGCGTCATTTTCTTTTTTAAAGAGCGTTTAATGCTTGAAGTGTTGCCCTATTTAATTCGGCAAAATGTGCTAGATACGCAACTAAAAGTGACCGGTTTTTCGGATACCAAGCTTGCCCGCGACCTGAATCCAAACGTGAAGTTGGTCCAGCAAAACCCTTATATGATGGGGGCTGCGGCGGCTGAAATTATGTTGGATCGGTTAAAAAATAACCAACCAAATGCAGCAATCCAAAAAGTGGTCATTTCGGCAACGTATGAATAACAAGTTTACAACACCTGATGAAGGTGTTATTATTTTCTCGTAAGGTTAAGCGCTTACCTAGATTTTAACCAGGATGACTTGGGGAAGTACTTACCTTTTATAGGCAATTAAGCCTATTTATTTTTATTTAAAGGTTAAGCGCTTACCTAAAAAATATGACACGATTTAATATGGACCAGTTGAGGGGAAAACATGGCAAAGTTATTTTTAAACACGTGGATTTTTGAAGATGCCGTTAAGCAGGGGATGCAGCAAGCAGAACTAGTGACGGTAGCACATGAGCTGGGGGCTGATGGGCTAGAAGTACGGCGGGAATATTTTAATGATTTAGGAACAGAATTGACGTTGGTGCATGATGCTGCTGCTAAGGAAAACTTAGCCATTGCATTGAGCATACCAGATGAATTATTTGTGGATGGGGCGATTAACCCCAAAATGCCACAATATATTGCTGAATTAAAAGCTTTGGGGGCACAAAAAGCAAAATTCAACGTGGGTGATTTTGCTAACTTTACGGGTGATTTGAAGGCAGCCTTTGCTGATTGGCCCGCTGATATCACGATTAATATTGAAAATGATCAAACCGCTTTGAGTGGTCATTTAGAACCTATTCAAACGTTCTTAGAAGCTGCTAAAGACGTGGGGTTAAATATCGGCTATGTCTATGATTTAGGGAACTGGGCCTTTACCAATGGGGATGCCATTAAGAGTGCGACAACGTTGGCACCTTATACGGACTATGTGCACTTTAAAAATGCAGATCAGACGGTTGATGGGGCGATTGTGACCCCCGATTTAGATGAAGGGATGTTTGATTGGCGCCATATCTATGAGCTGTTTGCTGGGGATGTTGATGTTGCGTTAGAGTTTCCAATGACCAACACACCTCAAATTGCTGAACAGATTGCCAAGCTTCGTATGGCAATGGAGGCACGTTAGGCATGCTTAATACCATCATTGCAATTTTACTATTACTAACATTTGTTGGGTTTATTATTTATATTTTCCGTGGCGGCGACTTAATGATTGGCTTCTTTGTGATGGCAATCTTGTGGTCGGTGATCGGTTTGATTCCGTTTAATGTGGCGGTGCAAAAAGTCTTTGCTGAACCAGCGTTGAATTATGGTTCTACCATTATTTATATTGTCTTTGGATCATGGTTTGGGCGGGTGCTGGTTGATTCAGGCATTGCCCCGGCGATTTCACAACGGACCGCTAAAGCTGGCAATAAGAATGTCATGTTAGCCGCCATTTTAGTGGTCTTGGTGACAGCATTGATTTTTGTTAGTGCCTATGGGGTTGGTTCGGTCATTGCCATTGGGGTCATCCTATTGCCAATTCTATTGTCATTAGGTATTCCTCGTAAAATTGCGTTAACAGCCTTTACATTATCAATTGGGGCACCGATGTACTTAAACTTAGTGCTATTTAATCAAATTAAGGCTTTCTTTCCGCATGCATCATATGGTGGTAAGTATCTGATCTTTGGTTTTGCAGCCATGGCCGTGCAATTAATTGCGGTAGTCATTTATTTGTTTATCAATCGTAAGTCCTTTAATGTGGCAAACGCTGAAGAAAACTTAAAAATCGTTGGGGCTGAAGTGTCTAATGAACGGATTAATATTCCATGGCCAGCATTTTTGGTGCCGGTAATGCCTGTTTTTATGAATTTGGTCTTTAAGTGGGATGCCATTCCGTCATTAGTTCTGGCAACGTTATTGGCGATGCTCCTAACGGGGAAGATGCGTCACTGGACATCGATGATTGAATTTATGAATCGGACCATTAAAACGGCTATTTCAGATATTGCTGGGTTGATTATGTTCATGATGGCCTTGATTATGTTTGCGGGGGCAGCTCAACTCAACGCAGCGCGTTTCCAAAGTTTGTTAGCTGGTATTTTGCCATCTAACGTATGGATATTGGCGCTCTTCTTGGGGATTGCGGCACCATTAGCTTTGTTCCGTGGCCCATTGCATGTGTGGGGTGCCGGAGCAGCGACAGCCGCTGTGTTAGTTGGGACGCATATGTTCCCAGATGCCTTGTTACTACCTTTGATGTATGTGCCAACTTTGTTTGCCGTTTCAACGGACGTGACGCAATCTTGGAACCTATGGGGAATGGAGTATATGAAGGTTGATAGTCGGGACCTATTGAAACAAGGTGTACCAGTTATGTGGATTGTTTCAATTATTAACGTCATTTTGGCGGTATTGATTATTAAGTAGAAAGTGAATGGCAAAAGATTATGAGTGAATTTTTGACAATTGGTGAACCTGTGGTAACGTTTATGTCACAGGACCCCGATACGAGTTTGGTAGAGACGATTAATTATTTTAAGTTGCTTGGTGGCGCGGAATTGAACGTAGCTATTGGGGTGCAACGGCTAGGTCACACAACAGAATATGTTAGTCGATTGGGGGCGGATCCACTTGGTGGGTTTGCTAAAAAAGCGATTCTTGAACATGGTGTGGGAACCAATTTTATTAGTGAAGACGCGGATAACTGGACCGGATTTCAATTAAAGCAACTCGTAACGACTGGCGATCCAGCGACGTTTAATTATCGACGTGGTTCAGCCGCAGCACATTTGTCAGCAGCGGTAATTGATGATATTCCATTAGATGATATTAAAATTGCGCACATGTCAGGCATTTTCCCAGCATTGTCAGCAACATCAAACCAAGCATTTCGTGATTTAATGGCGCGCTTGGTGGCCGCTGATAAATTGATTACGTTTGATCCGAATTTACGACCAGCGCTCTGGGGTGATGATGAACGGATGATTCGTGAAATTAACGACTTTGCCAAGTCGGCAGATATTATTTTGCCAGGCATTAATGAAGGTAAAATTTTAATGGGGAGTGATGAACCTGACGAAATTGCGGATTTCTACCTCAACCAAAGTGAACGCACGCAAACGGTAGTTGTTAAGTTAGGTCCTGCCGGGGCATATGTGAAAACTAAGGCCGGGGATGCATATACAGTGGCTGGGTTTAAGGTGGCCAAAGTTGTTGATACAGTTGGTGCTGGTGATGGTTTTGCACTAGGAGTCATCACCGCCTTGCTTGACGGGAAGTCATTAGCTGATGCCGTACTACGGGGGAATGCCGTTGGGGCGTTACAAGTGCAAACGCCGGGTGATAATGATGGTTATCCAACGCCAGCACAATTAGCGGCATTTTATGAACAAGAAGGAGTACATGAATCATGAAATTACAAGTAGCCATTGACCGTGTGTCACTCGCACACGCGATTACATTAGCTAAATCTTTGGACGGCATTGCGGATGTGATTGAATTAGGGACGTCACTCGTTAAGGACTACGGTCTGATTGCCCTTAGTGACATCAAAGCAGAATTACAATTTTCTGAATTATTGATGGATTTGAAAGCCATTGATGAAGGCGTTTATGAATTCAATAAGGGCTTTGAAGCCAATGCGGATGTTTTGACAGTGATGGCATCAGCTGATTTGGCCACGATTAGTGCCGTCTATGACGTGACACAAAAAGCGGGCAAGAAGATGTTGATTGATTTGTTGAACGTTGATGAGGCGCAAATTACGCCATTGCTAGGTTTTGAAGAGGCCATCTTTGGGTTGCATCACTCACACGATAGCAATGCTGATTTTGATGCAGCGGGTTCAGTAAAGCACTTCCATGAACAATTCCCAACAGTTAAGCACATTGCGGTTGCAGGTGGAATTGATTTGGAACAAGTTAAGAAACTATCAGCGGATGGTATTGCAGAAATTGCAATTGTGGGTGGTAAGGTTGCTGGGGCAACGGATCCAGTTGCGGCTGGTCAAACATTTAAGGAGGCATTAGCATGACATTAATTAATGAAGTTCTTGGTGAAATTAATGAAGTAATGACCCAAGTAAGTGAAGCGGAATTGACAGTGGCAGAAGGTATTATTACCAAGGACAAGCGTATTTTTGTCTTGGGTGCAGGACGTTCAGGATTGATGGTCAAGGGCTTTGCCATGCGCTTGATGCACATTGGCTATACCGTCTATGTCATTGGCGAAACCATTACGCCATCGATTGCACCTGGGGATGTTTTGGTAGCCGTCTCTGGTTCAGGTACAACTGGTTCCGTCATCGAACCCGCCCAAAAGGCAGCCAACAATGGGGTCGCCGTCATTGGGGTCACATCAAATCCAACATCACCATTGGCCACATTGGGTGAGGCGACCATTATTGTGCCTGGTGCAACCAAGGCTGGGGATGGTGTGAAGTCAATTCAATTGTTAAGTACTTTGTTTGATCAAAGTGTTCACGTCACACTTGATATTTTAACGTTGATGATTAGCCGTCGTGATCATGTTTCAAATGAAACAGCCAAGGCGACACACTCAAATATGGAATAGGTAATAATTAGCAACTGCTCATTGGTTTGGGTGGTTGTTTTTTTTAGATATCGTAATTAATAGTGTTTACAATGACAATTATTAGTATAAAAATAAATAGTGTTAAATGTATATTTAAATATGATGATTTGGTGGAGGAATAAGTAATGGATAGTTATTCTACGGAAAATAATTGGAATTTTCCAAGTGGAAGAGGATTAACATTAACGGGGATTAATTTACCAGGAATTGATACTTTTTCAGATGTTCCTATTAATTCAATGACACGTGAGGGGATACAAAACTCATTAGATGCTAAAGATAGTAATGTAGATGGACCTGTTATTGTAAAATTTAGAAAAAGTGCAATAAAAAGTAATTTATTACCTGGATTAGAGAAATTACAAAATATTGTAATTCCGGGCATGAGAAAGAAATGGTCTGATAATGAGACTGCTCATGAATTTTTAAAGAATTATGAAAATTTATTACAAAAAGAAACTATCGATGTGCTTACGATGAGTGATTATAATACTAAAGGTTTAGCCGCTAAAAATTGGCAATCGTTAATATTTGTGGCCGGTGATTCAGTAAAAGATGATGAAGCGTCTGCTGGAAGTAAGGGGATTGGAAAATTTGCACCGTTTGCAGCATCTAACTTTAGAATGGTGTTTTACCATACGATTTCTGAGGTAGAAGGAGAAAGAAGTATAGGTGTGTCGCAATTGATGTCATTTGATACAAATAATGATGAAGTAACTCAAGGTCCAGGTTACTATACGCCTGGTTATGATTCAAACCAACATCAATATAGAGAAATGATAGGAGATTATCAGTTTGATACAGAAAGAACAAATGAATATGGTACAGATGTAAGTATCATAGGATTTAAGAATGAACATGATTGGCAAGATCGTATAAAAATGTCTGTGTTATCTAATTTTTTAATATCGATTTGGGAAAAACAATTAGAAGTTTATGTTGGTGATGAAGTAATAAATAAGGATACTTTAAGTGATGTTTTTCTTTATTTTAAAAAAATGGAAGTTAAAAAAAATAGTATAAAAATCACTGATGACTTCAAAGATTCTGAAAGGGCATTTAATGTTCTTATTAGTTCAACCACTAAAACAATAGATTTGCCGAAAGCATTTGTAGACAAATATGAATTTATTGAATCAGAAAAAGATGCATATCTAAAATTAGCCTTGTTAGAAGAAACAAATAGAAAAGTTTTACAGACACGTAAATCTGGTATGAAAATTAATTATAAAAATCGTATTAATGGATCTATTAATTTCTTTGGAATATTTCACGCTACTGGACGAAACTTAAACAAGTTTTTGAAAGATATTGAAAACGCTAATCATGATGATTGGTATCCTGACCGCATTTCTGATAATGATAAAAAGAAGACGGCCGAATATTTGTTAAAAGACTTAACTAGATTTTATAAAAATTCAGTCAAAGATAATTTTTCACAAGATCTTTCAGATGAAATGGAAATTTTTGGATTAAGTGATACTTTGACGATTAATTCAACAAAACAAGATGTAAATCCCGCAAATATTGATAAAAAAATATCTAATATTAATATTCGAACAAATAAAACTAATATAAAATCCTATCCAACTCAAAATAAAAAAGAGCAAGAAATATTAGAGACACTATATAGTCATGAGGAAGAAGCTGTGGAGGAAGGAAAACAAATTAGAGGATCAGAGCGCAGAAATCCTCAAAATGGAAATAAAAAAGAAGCTAAATCTAGTCAAAATTATGCTACTAGAGGAGCAGAAATTGATAATGTTCGTGTGAAATTTATTGAAATTAATGCGTTAAAGGGAATTTATAGAATAAATATTATTTCAAATAAAAAAAGAGAGGCTATAGAATTAGAATTACACGCTATTGGAGAAAATGCTTCTAATACAAAGTTGTTCATTAGTTCTTCAGATCTTTTAAATTCAGAAATTACAGACAATGGAAGCTTATTAATTAAAAAAATTTCTGCAAGAACAAATATATCCGGTTTTATAAATATTAAATTCGATTCAAGAGTACGGTTAGAGGGTAAAGTTTATGAAATTAGAAAATAATACATTTCCGTATCCAGTATTAAGTTTAAATACAGAATTTAAATTAGATAATGAGTTTTTACCAGGAAATTTCTTTTCTGTGGAAGTGTCCGATAATATTATTGGACAAAGCAAATATGAATTAACCATTCAATATAAGTTAAATAATGATGATTTACAAGCATTAATTAATGACGGTAAAGCGCAAGTAATTGCTCATATGGAAAGTGGATTAACTTCATTTAGAACGGTAATTCCTTTTGAAAATAATCAAGATATATTAATCTATGAGATTGATGATAAAAAAATAGTAGATACAATCGATCTAACGGTTATGATAATAGCTAATGTGGCGTTAGATTCATATAGTAATAACGGATTTAACAATGAGTTGTATGGTGATAATTTTATAGTTCAAAATATTGTTAAGGGTGATATTTTGGCATTTGCGCCCACCATAGAAATTAAATTAGAAGTGGAAGATGTTGCTTCAAAAGGTACACGCACATTTATTAAAATTGCAAAGTCAAGTGAAACTCTGCTAAGTATTGATCTAGATAGTGATGACATAAGAATTAAACTTCCTGAAAAGGCATATGAAATATATGGGCAACTACAAAATGCCAAGGAAATAAAATTGGCAAATACAACATTGTTGCTACCTGCATTGATGATGGCTATAGATGATATTAAAGACGAAGAATCATCAAATAATATATATTTATGGAATAAAGAATTAAGTCAATTCATTTTCGATAAATTAAAATATAATAAAGAAAATATTATTAATGTACCATCAATCGAAGTAGCTCAAAAAATATTAAATAATCCTGTAATTGAAGCGTTTACAACGTTGGTGGGAGGTGAAGAATAATGACGAAGGGAATTCCAATCGTTACTGACACATTTGTAGATAAATTTCAAACTAATTTTGAAGTGGATTATCAACAATTATATAAATTTCAAAATAAAGGCAAACTTATAGAAATAATGGATCAAGAAATAACAAGATTGTCTGATAAACAGTATAAGTATCAACCTCTGAGATTACCAGAAAATAATGAATATGAATTTGCGTATGAAAATGTTGTTTCATTGCACAAACAATTAGATATTACACCGGTAGAAGCGGTTGATAAGCGAATATGGATTGCATTAGAAAACTCAGATTTTTTAGATTATCATTTACGAATTTTAAAATTACTAACAGGTTCGGATAAAGAAATTGTTAGCTCAATTCAAAGTCGTTCAACGTTTAAGAATGGACATAAAAGATCATTAGCAATAAATAATATAGCTTCGCTTTGGTGGATGGGGCATATATTGTATGATGATAAAAATAAAGAAGATCCGTATCATTTTGTTAAAGAATTTACAAAAACTAAATTTAGAGGAAATTTTGTTGTGTTGTCATCTAGTAATGTTATTGGTAATTCAGATGTTAGATTAGGAATGTTAGATGGTATTTATGAATTAATCAATTCAGGAAAAATTCAGCAAAAAAGAAAAACTTTTTCAGAAGCTAATAAAATTTTGAATTTGATAGGTAGTGTTCAATTACTTGACTTATTAAGTAGAGAGGAAGTAAAAGATCTGATAATAACGAAATTACCAATCTTTTTAAACAGCGATGTATAGTAATTATTGACATGGGCAATATGGATAGAATAATAATATTTTCATTAGGAATAAAACTTATTTTAATGTCTAGAACCCTTAATTAAATAGTTAACACTGTTAAATATTTAATCCAATGATATTATTAACAGTGTTAACTATATTAAAAAGGTCGAAGTAATTATGAATGTTTTTCTTGTCGCACAATCTTCCAGTTATGAGATTGAATTTGAGCATGAATTTCTCTGGTCACCAAAATTGAATAAAAAAGGTGGGATAAATCGTGGTTTTGAGACCATGAAGCAAGTTCGAAAAGGCGATATTATTATGCACGCTTATCAGCAAGCAATTAGGGGAATTAGTGTTGCGAAGGATGATGTTTATTCGGCAGATAGGCCAGGCTTTCAAGGATTTGATACCACGAATCGTTGGGATAATGATGGGTGGCGAATTGATGTTAGCATTGAGCTAGTTAATTATTCGCTAAAAAATGATCGTAAATTTTATAGCGACAATAAAGGTGAAACATTTACGATTGAGGGAAAGTTGCAGCAACGGTATTTATCGCAATTAACACCTGAATTAGTGCAACATTTTTCAGATAAAATACCAACTTTATCTGAAAAACTAAAATCATCATTTGGTGCAACTTTAGGAACTTGGTCTAATCTACGAAATAATAAATTTGAATTAGATGAAGACAGAGAGCAATCTTTACAAAATCCGGAGTCGGTAGAACTTGATGAATTTTTAACCACTGATTTGCGAGCCATTATCGGCTTGATTGGTGAAAAATCTGCTATGAATTATTTACAGACTAAATATCCAACAGCTCAAATAGTAGGATGTTCTTTAAATTTAGATCCGATAAAAGGCTCAGATGCATTGGGCTATGATATTAAAATGGAATTGCCGAATGGTGAAACGCACTTTATTGATGTGAAAAGCACAACAGGATCTAGTAATAGTTTTTACTTATCTGCCAACGAATTAGAAGTTGGTACTAAAATGGACAAGTTGGCAAATGAATACTACGACATTATGCGTATTTTTCAATTAAATAAAGATAATTTATCTGGTAAAGTGCAATTCTTTAAACTGGCAGATTTAAACTTAACTGTTAATTCATACAAGGCACAAGTTAAATAACCTTACATTTCAAAAACCAGTACTTTCCCGTACTGGTTTTTTATTTTGTTCGTCTATTAAAACGTTTTAACATTTCTAATTAAGATTAACCTGTGTTATGATGAACTTAACGTAATAAAAAACGAACATTAGGTATAGAGGGAAAGCAGAAATGACTGAAAAAGTATATTTTAGCCATGATGGTGGTGTGGATGATTTAGCTTCTTTGACAATGTTGTTGTCATTTGAGCAACAAGGATTAATCGAATTGGTTGGGGTGGGTGTTGTTCCAGCTGACTCATACTTGGAACCAGCTGTAGCGGCAACGCGTAAGATTGTTAACCGTTTTTCAAAGCACCATGACTTGTTGATTAGTGCTTCTGACGCTAAGTCTAGCGATCCTTTCCCTAAGGAATGGCGTATGGACTCATTTACGGTGGATGCTTTGCCAATTCTAAACGAATTTGGTGAAGGGGACACTGAGTTGTCATACAACACGGCCGCTGATGATTTGGCAACTATCTTGGCTGAAGCTGAGGAACCATTGACGTTGGTCTTTACGGGACCAGTTAGTGATTTGGCAGTTGTCTTGGAACGTGATCCTAGCTTGTCAGCTAAGGTGGCTCGTTTGGTGGTAATGGCTGGAACATTTGGTGAAGGAAACATTGCTGAACCAGAACAAGACAACACCGCTGAATGGAACGTCTTCTGGGATCCACAAGCTTTCAAGGTTGTCTTTGACTCAGACATTAAGATCCAAATGGTTGGTTTGGAGAGTACACAAGAAGTGCCATTGACGCCAGCGGACCGCATTCGTTGGGCGCAATTACGTTCACACCCCGTGATGGACTTTATTGGGCAAGCATATGCTACGGTGCCAGTTTTGACGCACTTCGTTACTAACTCAACGTACTTCTTGTGGGATGTTTTGACAACAGCCTACGCGCAAAAGCCTGAATTGGTTGAAACGACATTGATGAACGTTGATGTTATCCCAACGGGTCAAAGCCGCGGTCGTACGTTTGAAACGCCAGAAGGTCGCGAAATTGAATTCGTGCACCACGTTGACCACGATGCCTTCTTCAAGTTCTTTGAAGAAACAATTATGGCGATTGAAAATTATTAATGACAATGAAAAGCATGATGCGGCAACGCATCATGCTTTTTTAAGCACTTAACTATTGTGATTCGGGGTTAAAACGACTAGACTAGTTCATATATTAAAAAGGGGTGAGTGTATTATGAGTGAAATTACACAAAAAGAATTAGCAACATTTAAGCAAGCGGTGGCTAAAAGTCCTAAGGCGGCTGCCATTCGTAATGCGATTACTACAAATGGCGTGCAACAAGCCGCCCGTGTTAATAATCGTGCCGGACAATTGAGTCCTGTATTTAGCATTGATTTGGAAAGCTCACCAGTCGCAAATCAATTACAATCCGGTCGTTGCTGGATGTTTGCGGCCTTGAATACCATGCGTCATGATATGAAGACAGTCTATGGTTTGCCAGGTGATTTTGAATTATCACAAAGTTATACATTCTTTTGGGATAAGCTAGAAAAGGCAAACTACTTTTACGAAAATATTATTGCAACAGCAGCACAGTCAGTTGATGATCGTGAAGTTGCGTTCCTGTTACAAATGCCACAACAAGATGGTGGGCAATGGGATATGTTAGTGGCCTTGATTGAAAAGTACGGGGTTGTGCCACAATCAGCCTATCCAGAGTCACACGCCTCATCACATTCAGCCGCCTTTAACCGGCTATACAATGGTAAGTTGCGTAAGGATGCGAAGGTGCTGCGCGATTTGATTGCTGAGCAAGCGGATGAAGCAACAGTGACAGCGCAAGTTAAGCAATTTAATGAAGAAAACTACCACATGCTATCATTAACGTTTGGTGAGCCACCGGTTAGTTTTGATTTTGCGTACCGTGACAAGGACAATGAATTCCACCGTGAACAAGGTATTACACCGGTTGCGTTCTTTGAAAAGTATGTGGGTTGGGATTTACAAGAGTACATTTCAGTCATTAATGCGCCAACTGATGATAAGCCATTTAACCAGACTTACAACGTGAAAATGTTAGGTAATGTTAGTGGTGGTCGCGCGGTGAAGCACTTGAACGTTGATTTGGCGACATTTAAGCAATTAACCATTGATCAACTATCAGCTGGTGAGAACGTTTGGTTCGGGGTAGATATGGGACCTAAGTTGGATCGTCAAAATGGCTTGATGGATACGGAACTCTTTAATGAAGATGACTTGTATGATATTGATTTCAGCATGAGCAAGGGTGATCGCTTGCTTTACGGTGACTCATTGATGACACACGCGATGGTTTTGACCGGTGTTGATTTGGTTGCTGGTCAACCAAAGAAGTGGAAGGTCGAAAATTCATGGGGTGACAAGGCCGGTAACAAGGGCTACTTTACGATGTCCGATGAATGGTTTGACGCGTACACCTATCAAGTGGTGATTAAGAAGTCAGCCTTGCCAGCTAAATTACAAACAATCTTTGATGAAGCTGAGCCAGTTTTGTTAGCGCCTTGGGATCCAATGGGTGCATTGGCTTAACGTCAGTCATGCATAGTAAGTACTTATGATGGACATAGTATATTAACTTAAAGTCATATTCTGTTAGCAAACAAGCGCTGTAAGTATTAAGAACCACTAAATTTGGGATCATTCTCGAATTTAGTGGTTTTTATACTGCCTTAACACATCGTTACATGTGGTTTAATAGCAACTGTTCACGAAACAGACCTGCTTTTATGACAAATTGATTGGTTATTAAACTTAACGTGAACCACGAAAGGAGGACAGATGGTCCAACAAGTAGAACAAGCAGTTACCGGGTATACGTTAATGATTCACGGTGTGTTAAAGGCGGGCCGAGTTTATCGCCAAAGTCCGCAATATGAGGATTATTTTCAAGAGTTGCAGGTACTGATTCTTGAACGGCAAGCGCAGGGGGAGGTGTTAGCACCACAAGATAATCCATTGCTATTCCGATGGTTATTGTGGCGTTTGCGGGAATTGCAGCGATGCAGTAAACGCGTCGTTGATCGTCAGGTCACGATGACACCATTATATGAATTTGGGCAATTGGCGCCAGCTATTGAACAAGTTGAACAACGTGATTGGTTCCAGCGCTTATTAGGCTGCCCCGATTTACCACCGGTAGCGCGCCGATTATTGCAACACTTACTGCAATACCCGGATATCAGTGTAACGGAGCGGTGTGCGCAATTACAGATTAGTCACGCAACTTATTGGCGGTGGTGGCAACGATTACGCGAACATGCACTGCGCTTAGAACAGGTTGCTTAGCGAAAGTGTTGCAAATATGAAACAACAAGTGAATTAGTTCACATTTACAAAACGAATTGATCGGCGTATCATAATTTGTGTAGAGATGAGCAAAAAGAATTTGCTGGGATTGTTATTTTTGGGAGGTAACAATTATGAAGAATGTAGCACTTGTTACAGGAGCTGGCCAAGGAATTGGCGCTGCAATTGCACGTCGTTTGGCCGATGATGGCTTCAAAGTGGCTGTTGTTGATCTAACTGAAGCTAAGACAGCCCAGACGGTTGCTGAAATTAACGCGATTCATCCGGACGCTGCATTGGGGGTAGCGGCTGATGTATCAAAGCGTGATGATGTGTTTGAAGCTGTGTCTAAGGCAGTCGTGCACTTTGGGGATTTGACGGTTATTGTTAATAACGCTGGTATTGCACCAACGACGCCGATTATGACAGTAGATGAAGAAACGATGCACCGCACTTTTGATATTAATGTCAATGGTACGGTTTGGGGAACGCAAGCTGCGGTGGCTGCTTTTAAGGAAGCCGGTCACGGGGGAAAGATTATTAATGCTGCTTCACAAGCAGGGGTCCAAGGAAATCCAGAATTGACGGTATATGGGGCAACCAAATTTGCAATTCGTGGGATTACTCAGACGACAGCGAAGGAATTGGCACCGTTGGGGATTACGGTGAATGCCTTTGCGCCAGGAATTGTTAAAACACCAATGATGTTTGATATTGCACATGAGGTAGGTCAAAATGCAGGTAAGGATGACGAATGGGGGATGAATCAATTTGCTGAAGGCATTGCTCTAGGTCGTTTGTCTGAGCCGGAAGATGTTGCGGCAGCTGTTGCTTTCTTGGCTGGTACTGATTCAAATTACATCACAGGTCAAACAATTATTGTGGATGGCGGGATGGTATTCCACTAAAAATAAATTGTTAATAATTTCACATTGACATAAAACGGGAGGTAGTTTACAATATGAAATGTTTGATAGTTATTTCACAATAACTAAATCGGTTTGTACTAGTAATTTGCTTACACCTCATTTAATACCCTATTCCAAAGCTATCTGGATAAGCGATTGTACAAACTAACATAAAGACAAACCACATAAGCGTCGTTTCCTTTGAAACGGCGCTTTTATGTTGCCATATGATATAGTAGAAATCATAAATTGATAGATGAGGATCAGAGAATGGTTGAAGATGAATTTGCCCAAGTGGTTGCGGCGTTGAACAAAACCCTTAATTTGGCAAAAATTGATGATATGCTAAAGCCGGTATTGATGACGGGGATGCAACGTGGTTATGTGGATGCGCATTTAGCGGTATTTGCAGAAGTCGAGCAAATTAACGCAGAAGAACAGACAGCCGAATGGGTGGACCGTTCTGAAAAATTTGCCCTTGATAATTTTGCGACACTTAGTCGGGTGGCAGATAAGCCAAATTCAGAGTTAGCGGGCCAGATTAAAAGTATGTTGTCGGAAGAATACCATGACATTACTCACCACAATCATGACCAACTGGGTCAATCAAACCTAGTAATGCCATATTTTAATGGCTGGTTTTTGGGTGCGTACTATGGCTATGTGGCTTTATTAACGCAAATGCAACAAGCCCAAGGTGAAGTGACGACAGATCAAGCACAAGGCTTGGCAAAGCAAGCCTCAAATCGGGCACAAAAGGAAGTTGAAGTGGAGCGGCAGAAGTTTAATGCCCGTCCAATTTATCGCCAAGCGATGTTGCGTGCGATTATGGTAGGTTTACCCAAATAAAAAGTAGTGTACGAGGTTAAAGATGTGGATGAGGTATACGTAACTGGACATCATCATCCAGATGCTGATGCAATTGCATCGGCAGTAGCATTGGCATATCTGGTCAATAAAATTTACCAGATTGAGAGTGTGCCGGTGATTTCTAATGCCCCTGATAGCGAGATGCAATATGCGTTGGATTATTTTAACGTATCGGCGCCAACTATCGTGTCTAGCATTGCTAATCATAAAGTTATTTTGGTTGATCATAACGAAGCAGCACAATCAGTGACTGGCATTCAAACGGCTGAAGTATTGGCGATTGTTGATCACCATCAAGTGAATCTCCAAACGAACACCGCAATGTATTTAGCTGTTGAACCGGTGGGTGCAACAGCAACGATTATTTATTTCCAATATAAAAGGTTAGCGATTACAGTACCGGTAGAGATTGCCGGGCTGTTATTATCAGCGATTATTTCTGATACATTGCTATTGAAAGGGCCAACAACGACTAAGTTTGATCGTATCGCGTATCAAGAATTGGTCGATATTAGTGGTGTGTCTGATGGTCAACGCTATGGTCGGGCGTTACTTGAAGCAGGAACCAATGCGACTTATCAGACGCCGGAAGACTACATCAATGGTTCGGTGAAGGACTATGTTTTCAATAAGCAGCATGTCCGCATTGCGCAAGTTTATGTGACGGCTATTGAAGTGGTATTGCAGCAGATTGATGCGATTAAAGCAGCGATGAAGCAACAGATGATTGCTGCTAGTTGTGATTTATTTTTATTTGTCATAACCGACATTCTGAAAATGGATTCGATGGTAGTGGTAGTTGGTGAGAATAAGGCGGTGGTTGAAAAAGCCTTCAGCCTGGCATTACAGCAAGATATGGTGTATTTACCAGGCGTTGTGTCGCGGAAAAAACAGATGGTGCCGGTATTGGCAGCGGTATTTGAAAAGCATCATGATGTATAAAAAAGGCGGGCATGAAGTTATAACACTTCATGCCCGCCTTTTTTCAACGTTTCCCCGTTGATTTATGGAGCCGAGGGGAGTTGAACCCCTGTCCTACCATCTCGTAACTAACACATCTACGTTCATAGCTGAATAATTTAACTCTTATCTAATGCACGCCATTCCGCGCGGCGATCAATTAGACCAGTCTGATTATCCTCTTCCAAACCCTCGCAGACGGAGGGGGCGTGGCGCAGATTACTTCATTTTAAAACCTAGATTAAGCCGTAATCAAACTTATTCATAGGCTACGCCAGCTGTTTTTTAGGCAGCTAATGCGTAAGTGTTTTTTGAATTGTTTGCAGTTAATTCTACTGAGTGGATTAGAGGGCCACAACCCCTAAACGCAGTGCTAGCACGAACAATGCCAGTCGATTCCGTAACGACCCCGTTAATGTACGGATTTTGTACGCTATCTAGTATACCAAGAACTAACAATATTCACAAATAAATGATTTTGGAGGCTTGTTTTATATTTAAGTTCGGTTATAATTGGTGTATACGGTTTTTTAAAGAAAAAAATAAAGAAAACACGAACTTTAAACGAAATTTAGGGGATTAAACATGGACTTCTCAACTGTCTTTGATTATGAAGATATTCAACTTATTCCAAACAAGTGCATCATCGAATCACGTTCTGAGGCTGATACGTCAGTTAAGCTAGGAAACCGCACGTTCAAGATTCCAGTTGTGCCAGCTAATATGCAAACGGTTATTGATGACAACTTAGCCATGAAGCTTGCTAAGGAAGGTTACTTCTATGTGATGCACCGTTTTGAACCTGAAACACGTTTGGATTTTGTCCGTCGTTTTCAAGCAGAAGGTGCTTTTGCATCAATCTCAGTTGGGATTAAGGCAGAAGAGTATGCTTTTGTTGATGAGTTGAAGGCAGCCGGTTTGACGCCCGAGTACATTACCATCGATATTGCTCATGGTCACTCTGATTCTGTTATCAAGATGATTAAGTACATCAAGGAAAACTTGCCAGAAGCCTTCGTGATTGCTGGTAACGTGGCTACGCCAGAAGCAATTCGTGATTTAGAAAACGCGGGTGCTGACGCAACCAAGGTTGGTGTTGGACCTGGTAAGGCATGTATCACAAAGTTGAAGACTGGCTTTGGTACTGGGGGATGGCAATTAGCTGCGCTGCGTTTGTGTGCCAAGGCTGCTAAGAAGCCCATCATTGCTGACGGTGGTATCCGTTACAATGGTGACATTGCTAAGTCAATTCGCTTTGGTGCAACCATGGTCATGGTCGGATCATTGTTTGCAGGCCACGCCGAAACGCCAGGGGAAGTCGTTGAGATGGACGGGGCTAAGTACAAGACTTACTTCGGTTCTGCATCACAATACCAAAAGGGTGAATACAAGAACGTTGAAGGTAAGAAGTTGCTAGTCCCTTACCGTGGCTACATTGATGACACGTTGATGGAAATGGAACAAGATTTACAATCATCAATTTCATACGCTGGTGGGCGTGAATTGATGGACTTGAAGTACGTTGACTACGTAATCGTTAAAAATTCAATTGTTAACGGTGATTCATATTAATTAAGTCAGATATAAGCATGTTCTTCAGTAATGAGGGATGTGCTTTTTTGCATAAGAAAAACCGATGCGCCAAGGTAGGAGCACCGGTTAGTGAGTGTTAAATATGGAACAAGCGTTTCAACCATGAAGGCTGGGGTTGTTTTTGAATAATTAGGGTACCGCCAAATGGATCAGGTAAGCGAAGTTCGGTGGCCGTACTTTTAGATAGCTTATCAGCTAAATTAGTTTGTAACTGGGCAAAGTATGCCGCATCTACCACGGCTGTCCAATCCGTTAAACCAGGATCTGTGTTGGCACGCGGATTAACATGTGGACCATACCAAGTGTTAAAGGCGTGATGGTGGTGGTAATGATTATGGGCATAAAAGTGGGCTTGATTACCTAATTTGGCGGTCAAATCTTGTTGCAATTGGTCAATAAAGAAGGCATCCCCCTCAGCTACCTTCCGGCCCACAAAATGAACGTGACCAATGACCACCCCACTTGGGAATCCGCGCCATTCAGCAGGGCGTTGTTCCAAGAGCCCAACGATATCCACATCGGAAGTGCCCATTTTAACGAGGTTATTATCCCATTCCCACGTATCAACAGGTCGATCGTGGTAGAGTTCAATGCCATTACCGTCAGGATCATTTAAATAAATGGCCTCACTAACATCATGGTCACCACCGTTAATTGGGAAGTTATAACGTAATAAGCGGTCAACAACACTAGCTAAAGCACTAGCATTAGGAAAGAGCAATGCGAAGTGATACAAGCCACTATGCTGTTCAGTTGTAGGTTGCCCGGTGAAGTTTAAGGTTAAAAAGGGCGCATCCTGTGCTGTAAATTGGTAAGTATATTGTGAGTCACTAACCTTGGTCTCCATTAACCCTAATACGTCACGATAAAAACTACGCATATGCCCTTGGTCGGCAGCTGTTAGGGTAAGGTGGGTTAATTGATAAGTTATATGTTGCATGATACCCCTCTTTTCTTATCTTACTATTTGAAAGTGCCTTGTTATTTAAAAGTATCTTATCTAGTTTGCAGCAGGTTGTCTAGCAGAAAATAGGGTATGTATAAACCTCACTTAAGTTAGGTTTGCTATAATGAATATTTAGTAAAGTAGATGGTTGAGGAGAGAAATGTATGCAGCTGTTTGAGCATTGGGTGCAACATAGTTTTAATTGGGAGTCACTTGGGTTAGCCTTATTAATTATTTTAGTATCATTATTATTAGTTCAGGGTGTTGTACGAGGGATTTTTCATTTTATTGAGAAACACTTAGCTAAGCGTTTTGCTTTGTGGCGTGATATTTTAGTGGCGTTTGAAAATTCGGCGCGCATTGTTGTTGTTTTTTCAGGGGTGTTGATTGCTTTGCATGTGGCGCACGCCCCGCATGTGGTCACGGATGTGGCTTTAATGATTTATCGTTCGGTATTAATTTTTAGCGTTGGTTATGGTATTTACCGCTTAATGGGATCGCTAACAAGTTTGTTGGCAGACTTAGGCACTCACGTCCATATTGAAATTGATTCGATTGTGATGCCATTCTTAACGCGCATTTTACAGTTTGTGGTAATGGCGTTAACCATCACGATGATTCTATCGGATTGGGGTATTAACGTAAATGGTGTGTTTGCAGGCTTAGGATTAGCTGGTTTGGCTGTTTCGATGGCCGCCCAGGACCCGATTAAAAACTTACTTGGTGGCTTGATTATTATCACTGAAAAACCTTTTCAAATTGGTGATTGGATTGCTTCACCTTCAGTTGAAGGCATTGCTGAAGATATTACCTTTCGCTCAACGCTGGTCCGAACTTTTGATGGTGCCTTAGTGATTGTGCCAAATGCGACATTGTCAAATGAACCTATTACAAATTGGTCCCGCATGGCGACGCGTAAGTTGACGCTAACCTTCTATTTAGATATCACGACGAAAACGAAAGATATGATGGCCGCCACTGACGATGTCGAAGCCATGCTGGCTAGTGATGCACGCTTTGAAGCTGATAGTCAAAAAGCATATATTAATTCAGTTACTATGCATGGTCATGAATTTATGGTGACGGCGCAATTTAAAATGGTACCAGATGCTGATTGGGCTGGGACACGTGCGGATATTAATATGAAGATTATTCGGATTTTAGCGCAACATGATATTCAATTATCTGCGGGCGTTGACGCACCAACGCCAAAATAGTCATGAAGAAATGGGGGGTAAAATGCCATCATTATTATTAGTATTGATTGTTGGGTTAGCCGCCATTTCAAATTTTAATTTATTTTTAGTTTTACCTGCGGGAACTTCGCAATTTTTGAACATTCTTGGACAAGGGGTGTTGCTACTCTGTGAAATGGTGGTGTTAATTATCGTGCACGGCAATGTGCATCTTGATTGGCTAGGCAATCGAACGGGTGGCGCCAGTCGTTGGGCAGCGTGGTTGGTGACACTGAGTACCATTGTTTCAATCATTATCATGATTTGTCAGGTTACCCGTTAAGGTGTTGACAGGTACCACATCACTTGCGTATAGTTAGGCAAGTTAAACAAGCGTTAATAGTTCTTTTAACCGTCAGCCGAGAGCTGGCCAAAGAACGTGTCAAGGGGATTAGTGGATACCAAGGCCGTTCTGTATATTTTTTTAAACAGGCCGGTCTTTTTTACATTAGGAGGAGTTATGGAGAAGCAATTTGGGCAAGTTGCAACTGTCGCAAAGTCAGCGCGGACCATGTCAAACTGGGATATGTTTGCGACCTGGGTTGGTGCAAATGCAAATAATGGGACCTGGTATATTGGTGGGGTTATCGCCGCGGCAGGGATGTACACGGCGTCAACAACGTTAATCATTTCAGGAATTTTATCATATGCTTTATTGGCCTTGGCATCATTAATGGGCTATCAAACTGGCCTGCCAATGATGGCATTAACTCGAGCGTCATTTGGTTTGCGTGGGTCGTTCATCCCCTCAATTATTAATATTGTGCAATTTATTGGTTGGGCGGCTGCTAATACGTTTATTGCGGCGATTTCAATTTCGGTTATTTTCAAGGATTTGTTTGGCTGGCAGGCGTACACCACCGGAGGAAAATTCGGCTTAGCACTCGGCATCGTGATTATGTCTTTGTTGCACTTGGCATCTATTTCATTAGGTGAAAAATCAGTGCGGTTGATTGAACGAATTGGGATTATTCTCGTGGCCATATTTGTCATCTGGGAATCAATCGTGGTTTTCCAACATGTGTCATTACACGATATTTTTGCTTGGACCCCACCAGCGCACGTCCGCATCTCATCAGGGGCGGCGATTGATATCTTAGCAGCTTTTAATCTAGCGTGGGTAACGGCCTCATCTGATTTTTCACGTTTTACAAAGCACCGGTCGGGCGCGACTGGTTGGTCATTCTTGGGTGCTAACATTGGTTTATTCTGGTTTGCGTTTATTGGTTTAACAGCAACGATTGCCACGGCCTTGTTAAATAATAGTTTTAATCCTAATGATTCAGATCCATCAACGATTGCTTCAAAGCTAGGCTTGGGTATTATTGCATTGTTGGTAATTGTCATTACATCAACAACCGCCAACGCCGTTAATTTAATGGCCGCAGGGTCGGCATTAACCAATATTTGGCATAAAATTAAGCTGACACCGGCTTTGTGGTTGGTGACCTTGGCTGCTACTGTTGTGTCATTTATCCCGTTGCTATTCGCGACGTTCTTAGACGCTTTTATCTTATTCTTAGATTATATTGGCATGTTCTTGGGACCAGAAATTGCTGTATTCCTGGTGGATTATTTCTTAATTCGTAAAGGGCGATATGAACTTAGTGAATTTACGCAGCAAAATGGTAAATACTGGTACAATGGCGGCCTAAACTGGGTAGCGATTATTGCGTGGCTAGCGGGGATTGGCTTGTACTTTGGCTTGAAATCAGTTGCGTTAATTAGCCAAACCACTGGGGTGACTTTTGTGGCGATGATATTGACGGGAGTGCTGTACTATATTTTGACAAAGTTATTTAAAAAGGCATAAAAAATCGAGAGAGGGACGAACAAAATAACGGTTCGTCCCTCTTTTTTCGTATAATGAAAGCACGTAAAAAGACAGTAAAGGAGCTGGTATGGCAAATTATTTAATTATTACCGAAAAACCATCCGCTGCGAAAAACTTTATCAAGGCTTTAGGTGGTAAAGTTGGTGAATTTGAAGGACATCGTTTTAACATTACCAATTTACGCGGGCATGTCATGACCCTGAAGGAACCTGAAGAAATGGTTGCGCCGGAATTACAAACGGCCTATAAATCATGGACGTTAAAATATTTGCCGTGGCAAGTAACCGATTTTAATTGGCAACGGACTTATACGCGCAGTAAAAATTTGCGGACGGGGCGAATTGAATCAACTAAAAAATTATTAGATGAACTTAAGGCCGAAAGTAAGCAAGGTTATGATGCGCTGGTAATCGCGACTGATACAGATCCGTCCGGTGAAGGAGATTTGCTAGCTTGGGAGGCCATCGATGCGATTGGGTGGCGCGGCCCAGTGTTACGGGCCAACTTTATGGATGAATCACCGAAAAGTATTAAGGCAGCGTTGCGCACGTTAACAGATGTGAGTGACAAGTGGCAACATGGTGCCTATTTGAAAGGTGAAAGTCGTAACCGATGGGATTTTATGTCGATGCAATTAACGCGAATTGCGACCACAACTGCCAAAAAAGCGGGTTATAAAGTGGTAGCTCGCGAAGGACGGTTGAAGTCCGTGATTGTTTGGAAAATTTATGAACAATTACAAGCCATTAAAAATTATGTGCGGACACCTTATTATGAAGTGAAGTTTAAAGATCCGGCAGGGCACATCTTTGGTCGCTTAACCAAAGAGGGTGAGATTATGCCCTGGCGATTTGCGGATAAAAAAATGGCTGAGCAGGAATTGGGAAGTTATCATGACAGTCCTATTGCGAATGAACAGCACCAAACACGGACGCAAGCCCCTGGACGATTATTAGATTTGGCGGGCTTGGCAGCTGTGTTGGCACCTCGTGGCTTTGCATCAAAGGAAGTTTTAGCAACCTACCAAAAAATGTATGAAGCACAAGTTGTGTCATATCCACGTACTGAAGACAACACGGTAACGCCAGAACAATTTAATGAATTATTACCATTAGTGGACCGAATTGCTGCGTTGGTGGGCGTTGATCCACAGTTACTAACCCATCGGATACCACGACCAACCCATGTTAAGGCCAGTGGGGCACACGGGGCCAATCGACCAGGGTTAAATGTGCCAGCTGACGTGCAGAGTTTGCAAAAATATGGGGCGAGTGCCATGGCCATTTATGAAGTCCTCGCCAAAAACTACTTAGCGATGTTAGCGGAAGATTATGTTTATGATCATGTGACGGCACAGTTGGCTGATTACCCAACTTTTAAAACTGCCTTCAATGTGCCCATTCAATATAACTTTAAATTGGTGTACGATTCATTTGCGGCAACAAAAGTAACGGATGATGATGAAGCGACGTTAGAAGGGCAACTTGGACCGATGGCCACACCGTACGTTCACGAAGGGGCCAATAAAAAGCCCCAACAGCCGACGACAAAATGGATTATGGCTTATCTAGAAAAGCATCATGTTGGGACCGGTGCGACCCGCGTGTCGACTTTATCTGAAATGGGGAAGGGGCAAAAGGCAATGCTCCATGAAGCTAAAGGGAAATTAACCTTAACAGAGACTGGCAATGTTTCCGCCATTTTGGTTGAGGGGACCTGGATTGCATCACCTAAAATTACCAAGCGCCTCTTTCAAATGATGGATGAAGTTGGGGAATTTAAGATGCCAATGACACAACTACTAGACTCCGTTACGCAAGTGGTGGCTCACGACATGCCGGTGATGCAAGCAAATGCAGAAAAGTTGGGTGTGACGCTCGGTGCGCCTAAACCCAAACCAGTTCGCAAAGTTAGTGAAAAAACGACGGGTACTTTTAAAGGTGAGGAGATTACCTTTGCTCGTGAATGGAGTGGGCATAGCTTTACGGATGCCGAAATAACCGCTTTGTTAGCCGGGGAAGAAATTAGTTTTCCGGCTAAATCTAAACGTGGCAAGGACTACACCGCGGTTGGTAAAATGGCGAAGCAAACCTATAAAGGCAGCTCATTCTATGGCTTTAAATTAAATCCGAAGACTAAGGATAAATAGTGGCGTGCTATACTGTTTTTACAATAGATTAAACCTTAGGGGTATTTGGGGATGAAGATGCTAATTAAGCAAGTATTAATTGAGAACGCAACCACACCGCAAGATGTTCGCGTGATTGATGGCCGGTTTGCTGAAATTGCGCCAACGTTAACGGCACAAACAGGTGAGCAAGTGATTGATGGTGGTGGTAAGTTAATGTTGCCACCATTTGTGGATCCTCACGTGCACTTGGATTCAACAATGACGGCGGGGGATCCTGAATGGAATGAGTCGGGGACCTTATTTGATGGGATTCGAATTTGGGAAAGTCGCAAGGAAACATTAACGCATGAAGATGTCAAAGAACGGGCAATTGCGGCGTTGAAAATTCAAGCGGCCCATGGCTTGCAGTTTGTCCGGTCCCATGTCGATATTACTGATCCAAATTTGACGGCGCTAAAGGCTTTGTTAGAAGTTCGTGAAGAGGTTAAGGCATGGATGACCTTGCAATTAGTGGCCTTTCCGCAAGATGGTATTTTGTCGTTCCCAGGTGGGAAAGAATTACTAATTAAAGCGGCCCAAATGGGGGTAGATGCAATTGGTGCGATTCCGCACTATGAATTTACGCGTGAGTACGGTGTTGAATCAATGCGCTTTGCATTTGAAGTGGCGCAAGAATATGACTTGCTAATTGATGCGCACACGGACGAAATTGATGATCCGAACTCACGTAGTTTGGAAACAATGGCAACGTTGGCATTAGAAACTGGGCTGAAAGAAAAAGTGACTGCTTCACATACAACTGCCATGGGATCATATAATGATGCGTATGTGTACAAGTTAATGCGTTTATTAAAGTTATCAGATATTAATTTTGTTTCTAATCCGCTCATTAACATGTACTTAGGTGGTCGATTTGATACGTACCCTAAGCGGCGTGGTTTAACGCGGGTAAAAGAGCTTGATGCTGCCGGTTTGAATGTGGCGTTTGGTGAAGATGATATTAAGGATCCTTGGTATCCAATGGGAAATGGGAACATGATTGACGTATTACACGTTGGATTGCATGCGACGCAAATGATGGGGTACAGCGAAATCATGAATTCTTACCGGTTCATTAGTAAGAATGGGGCGCGTGTTTTGCAGGTCCAAGATGAATATGGCATTGAAGTAGGAAAGCCAGCCAATTTCTTAATTTTTAATGCCACGAATTGGTTTGACGCATTAAACGAACGGGCGGCATTATTGTACTCAGTGCACAAGGGGCATATTTTAGTTGAAACGAAACCAGCACAAGTGACAGTGCAATTACCAGAATAAATGATTTGAAACTATCCAATTTAAAATTGGGTAGTTTTTTCGTGCCTGAATTATAATTTAGGCGGGGTTCCGTTGTATAATAAATGTAATTTATTTTGACTGTTTTAATGGTCAAGCACATGCCAAACAACAAAGGATGGCCGAATAACAATGAAACTCTTAATGGTAGAAGATAATGCAGCTGTTTCTGAAATGATGAGTATGTTTTTTAAAAAAGAACAGTGGGATGCGGTATATACGTATGATGGTCAGGCGGCTTTAGCCGAATTTAATCAGGCACCAGATAGTTGGGATTTAATCATCCTAGATTTGAATTTACCGATTATTGATGGCATGCAAGTAGCGGTAAAGATTCGGGAAGTCTCAACCCAAGTACCGATTATTATGTTGACGGCTCGTGATTCAGATTCAGATCAAGTATTAGGCTTTGAAATTGGGGCAGATGATTATGTAACCAAGCCATTCAGCCCAATTACATTAATTGCGCGCATCAAAGCACTCCATCGCCGGGTAATTAGTCAAGATGAAACGAATGTAACGGATACGTTGCCAGAACATGAACAATTTGATATTGAAACAGCGACGTTAAAGTTGAATTCTAATACGCGCGAAGCCTACCTATTTGGGCAACTAATTGAAGATTTAACACCAAAAGAATTTGATCTATTGCGTGTATTGGCACAAAAGCAACGTCAAGTATTTTCACGTGAGCAATTATTACAATTAGTTTGGGATTATGAGTATTATGGTGACGAACGAACGGTTGATGCACACGTTAAAAAGTTACGCCAAAAAATTGAAAAAGTCGGTCCGCAAGTCATTCAAACAGTGTGGGGTGTTGGGTACAAATTTGATGACTCTAAAATTGTCGCCGAATAGGTAAGTGAAAGATGCGTTTAATTTATCAACAAATGGTCGCTGCTGTTTTAGTGATTGTGATTATGCTGACATTGGTTGGCGTAGTGTTTAATCAATACACAACGCGAACCGTGGAAGATAATGTCAAAAATCAGTTAAATAATTATGCTAGTGGGATTGTACAAGATATTCAGGGAATCCCTGGCGTACAAAATTTAACACAGTTGGATAAGGCACAAGTTAAATATGATGCCCGGTGGCTGATGCGGCAACAAATTGTTGTGTCGTTATTCGATGACCAGCGCCAACGGTTGTATATCTCAGATAAGACCCAACCTAAAATAAAGATTACGAATCGAGAATGGCAACAGCTATCACATCATCAAACGGTTAATAAGTGGGTGACGACATCGACACAACAGGCGGCGCCGTTTTTTGTGCGTAAAATGGCCGTGTTAGCGCCGATTTATAATTCACAAAAGCAGTTCATTGGGGTGGTGGTGGTGCGTTCTAATGTTGAAAAAGCCGCCCGTAATTTGGCGATGTTACGCCGGAATTTAATGATTGCTTTTATTTTTTCGGTGATTATCGCGCTGGGGTTGAGTTACTTATTTTCACATTTAATTGCCCGGCGTTTATCAAGTCTACAGTTATTAACACGACGGATTGCACACGGTGATTATTCAACACCGGTGATGATTACGACGCAAGATGAAATTGGTTGGTTAGCCCAAGACATCAATCAAATGATGACGGCCTTGGCTGAACAGGAAGCTAAATTGCAGGATCAAGAGGAGCGGCGGCAAGAATTTATGGCTAATGCTTCGCATGAAATGCGGACGCCATTGACCACAATTGCAGGGATTGCTGAAGGTCTTAAATATGAGATGATTGCACCGAACGAAAAAGCGCGGTCATATGATTTAATTAAGAATGAAGCGGATCGGCTGACGCGGTTGATTAAAGATAACTTGGATTATGAACGATTACGACAAAATGAAGTGATTTTGCACAAAACGACGTTTAATAGTCGGCCAGTTATCACTCAGTTACTGAACCAATTAACGCATCAGGCCCAATTAGCTGGTAATCAATTGCGGTTAGAAATGCCGGCGGAGGTTAAGGTGTTTGCAGATCAAGATCGCTTTACGCAAATTCTGTTTAATATCATTAATAATGCCATTCAATTTACGGAAAATGGTCGTGTTACCATCAAAGCGTGGCATGCTGACAGGGCTGCGCATTTTACGATTACGGATACCGGCATTGGGATGACCTCAGAACAGACGCAGCGCATTTGGGATCGTTACTATAAGGCGGATCCTTCGCGGGTGCAGAAAGGGGAGTCTGGGTTGGGGATGCCTATTATTTATCAATTAGTTAAAGTGCATCAAGGTCAGCTATCAGTACAATCCTCATTGGGAATGGGAACAACTTTTTATGTCCAATTACCAGATGAACCAAAGTAGATAAATGTGTTTTGAAAGTGTTGTCAAACTAGGAATTTGACAATGCTTTTTTTGTTTTCAAACTGAAATATAATTTATCTTTAATGGAAAGCATTTTGGAAGGTGCTAGAATATAACAATTGTTTTTAAAATAGGAGAGAAGAGAAATGTCAATTTTAATTGCATTGATTCCAGCATTAGCTTGGGGATCAGTTGGTTTAGTTAGTTCAAAAATGGGTGGTACTGCCGCACAAGCAACTTTGGGAACAACCTTTGGTGCCTTTGTGTTCGGTATGATTACATTATTTGCCTTTGTATTGCCAACAACAGGCGCATCATTTGCCTTTGATGGTCGTATTTGGTTGGTTGGATTTGTGTCTGGTTTGTTCTGGGCGGTTGGTCAAGCAGGTCAGTTCGTTAGTTATAAGAAGCTAGGGGTGTCCGTTGGAAGTCCGCTATCAACATCAGGACAAATTATTGCGAATGCCTTAATGGCCGCTGCTGTGCTTGGTGAGTGGACAACCGGTCGTATGTGGATGTTTGGTTTGTTGGCACTTGTAGCCGTTGTTATTGGGGCAGTCTTTACAGCGTTGCCTGATACAAAGGGTGTTGCCAAGGTAAATCCTGATCATGACTTTAAGGGGGGGCTGGTGGCCATTGTAATTTCAACGATTGGCTACATGATGTATTTTGTGTTCCCTAACTTGTTGAACAAGCTTGGTTACATTACTGATCATGTTCACAACCAAAATGGTGGTTTGGATTACATGACAGCTATCGTGGGTCCACAATCAATCGGCCAAATACTAGGAGCCTTTGTAATTGTTATTTTCTTTATGAAGGAAAGTGACAAGATGTTTAAGATGGGCACTTGGAAGAACGTTGTGACTGGATTGGTTTGGGCGCTTGGAAATGTCTTCATGTTCATTTCAACAGCCAACCCTAATGTTGGTCAAGCAACGGCTTCAACGTTATCACAAACGAGTTTGATTGTCGGTGTATTTGGTGCCATTTACTTATTAGGTGAGAAGAAGACGAAGCGACAGATGATTTTTATCATTATCGGTTCAATTTTAGTGGTCGCGGGGGCAGTTATTATTGCTAAGCTAAAGACTCTTTAATTTATGACTTAAGCCAAGACGTGTGTGTCTTGGCTTTTTGTATATGGTTTATGTAAGCGGTAACAGTAGATGTGCTAAAATAATAGTGTTGATTTATTTGGGAAGTCAATGTGTTTAGAATAATAATTAAGGGGCAATAGGAACATGACGATTACAGTCAATGCATTTGGGGAAACACCCACCGGCGATTTAGTAGAACAAATTATCATTGAAAATAAAGAAGGGCACCGATTAGGCTTGGTAACTTGGGGTGCTGCCTGGCAATCATTTACTACCCAATCGGGAGTAGAAATGGTGCAAGGGTATCATGATGTGAAGGCATATATTGCACATCCTTACTACTTAGGGATGGCAATTGGACGTGTTGGTGGTCGCATTGGGGGCGCATCATTTACATTAGATGAACAAACGTACGCTTTAGATGCGAATGAAAATGGTAATACATTGCACGGTGGTCAGGCTAGTTTTGCGGATCGGAATTGGTTATATGAATTAGATGAAGATCAGAATGCGGTGACTTTTAAGACGACTATCTTAAGTAGTGAGGATCGCTTCCCGGGGGATTTGCAAACGAGTTTGACATATCAATTAACAGATGACAATCAAGTTAAATTGACATTTAGTGGTCAAGCAACAGCAACGACGTTATACAATCCAACCTCGCACGTTTATGTTAATCCAGCAGGTATTCAGACGAACGCGCGGGAACTAACCTTACAAATAGCTGCACCTGAACGATTGGCTTTGGATGAATCGCAAATTCCAACCGGTGAAAAGTTAGCGACAACGGGGACGGCATATGATTTTATGACTGGTGTCAAAATTGAGACGCAATTACGTGCGCAATCAACCGCTTTTGATGCCAATTTAGATGATGCTTTTGTACTAGAGCATGAAGCTGGCCAACCAGATGTTTTATTGCGTGATGAACAATCCGGTCGAACGGTTGAAATGATAACTGACCGAGACGCGGTGGTGATTTTTACAGCCCATGCTAATATGGCTGGACATGAAACGGATGCTGATTGGTTTGCAGCCCATCCATATAATGTGGTGGCAATTGAGGCACAGCATCTACCAGATGCAATCCACCATGCTGCCTTTGGTGATATTGTTTTGCCAGTTAATCAGCAACGAACGTATCACACCACATACACGTTTAAGAATATTTAGAAAATAGATGAAATCCGTTTCACAAAAAATAATGACAGTGGTATAATTGGTCTATACCAAAAGATATGAAAAAGAGGGAACAGTTAATGACGACATTGAAGTTTGATACATCAAAGTTAGATAAGTTTGTCAACGAAGGTGAGTTGGCAATGATGCAACCAATGGTTTCAACTGCTGACAAGATGTTGCGTGAAGGAACGGGTGTAGGTGCCGAA
>Ga0157368_1000034_pt1 | contig 57363 bp, 56 predicted proteins | sample AttbisABBM3_FD_113146 | JGI IMG/M metagenome (GOLD analysis project Ga0157368, IMG submission 113146) | Fungus gardens microbial communities from leaf cutter ant in Botucatu, State of São Paulo, Brazil - Atta bisphaerica ABBM3 | ecosystem: Host-associated > Fungi > Mycelium > Unclassified ... | reverse complement strand
TTCGGCACCTACACCCGTTCCTTCACGCAACATCTTGTCAGCAGTTGAAACCATTGGTTGCATCATTGCCAACTCACCTTCGTTGACAAACTTATCTAACTTTGATGTATCAAACTTCAATGTTGTCATTGTGTCCTACCTCTTTTCCATATTACCTAAAGCTAAAATTTGAAAGCGATTTCTTAAAATCTCCACTGCCTACTATACTACGAATTTATAATACCATGTAGTATAAATTTAAACTAAATCTATATATTTATGATAAAAATTAGGTTATATAGCCTACCAATCATTACAGCTAGCGTGTTAGTCCTTTATTATTGACCATTCGTTCAAAATATCTTATCCTAATTTTTGAACAATCAGTCAAGAAAGAGAGTTGTTTATGGCACGAAAACGAGATTTTGATAAAGCAATCGTTTTAGAACAGTGTACCCAGCTTTTTACCACCTACGGCTACGAGGGAACCAGTATTAGCGATTTGGTCACGACGACTGGCCTTCTTCGTGGTAGTCTCTACGCGGCTTTCGGGAGTAAATTAGGTGTTTTTCAAGAGATCTTACAACAGCTTCCAAATGACCAGCCACTAACACATGCTCAACTGGATTTACTCATTGTGGCTTTGAATGAAGTTGCCCCACATAATCCAGCTATTAAAGATTTTCTCATGAATTACGTGGCTCACTTTGATACAGATTTGTTGCGCCAGCAAATTGGCCAGCGGGTTATCGGGCGCCTAACACAACCATTTTGATTATTGAAAGGAGTTACTATCATGCAGTCACTCAACACACTAACTTTTAACCCAGATTCATTAACAGTAACCATCAATGGGCTCAACAAACTATGGGGCTTTAAAAATACAATCAGCATCCCCTATGCGCAAATTATTGGTGCAACAGTGGATAATGATATTCTGTCAGATTTCAAGGGCATTCGTCGCATTGGCTTACATTTACCAGGTAAATATGTGGGCACTTTTACCCACCACCATGAACTTACCTTCTATAATGCCTGCGTTAACTACCAAGATACGATTGTTATTCAACTTCGCCATCATCACTTTGAACGCTTGGTATTAGGCGTTGCCGATGGTAAATCCCTTGTTAACGCCATTAATCGCCACCGTCTCTACTAACAATAAAAAACGCAACTGCATCAAAATAACATGCAGTTGCGTTTTTTCATAAATTAATTATTCACCCTTAACAGCCTTTTCAAGCGTATCAAGTGCGCGTGAGTGATTTGCGATATCAGCCAACAAGTTAGCTTCGAATTCAGCAACCTCAGCTGACTTCGTGTCCGTTGAACCAAAACGACGAATAGTTACCGTGTTGTTATTAACTTCTTCATCACCGATTACCAATGTGTATGGAATCTTTGACGTTTGTGCGTCACGAATTAGGTAACCTAACTTTTCGTTACGGTTATCAAATTCTGCCCGAACCCCTTGCTTAACCAAACGGTCAGCTAAGTTCTTAGCAAATTCCCCATGGGCTTCACGGTTAACTGGAATAATACGAACTTGGTGTGGTGCCAACCAAGTCGGGAAGGCACCCTTGTACATTTCCGTTAGATAAGCTGTGAAACGTTCCATCGTTGAAATAATACCACGGTGGATCATCACAGGACGGTGTTGCTCACCATCGGCACCAACGTAAGTGACGTCAAAGCGTTCTGGCAACAAGAAGTCTAATTGAATCGTTGATAATGTCTCTTCACCACCCAAAGCTGTCTTAATTTGCACGTCAAGCTTTGGTCCGTAGAAGGCGGCCTCACCTTCAGCTTCAAAGTATTCAACCCCCATGTCATCCATGGCTGACTTCAACATCGATTGCGCCTTGTTCCACATTTCATCATCATCATAGTACTTTTCCGTGTTTTGTGGGTCACGGTATGACAAACGGAAACGGTAATCCGTGATATCAAAGTCAGCGTAGACTTCGATCATCAATTGCAAAATCTTCTTGAATTCGCCTTCGATTTGTTCAGGCATCACGAATGTGTGACCATCGTTAAGTGTCATTTCACGGACACGTGACAAACCAGTCAATGCCCCTGACTTTTCGTAACGGTGCATCATCCCCAATTCAGCAATACGGAATGGCAATTCACGGTATGAACGTGGCTTGTGCTTAAAGACCATGATGTGTGAAGGACAGTTCATTGGACGCAATTCCAAGAATTCACCGTCACCCATATCCATTGGTGGGAACATGTCTTCACGGTAGTGATCCCAGTGACCTGATTGCTTATACAAGTTCAAGTTTGACATGATTGGCGTGTAGACGTGTTGGTACCCATCTTGTACTTCACGATCAACAATGTAACGTTCTAGCGTACGACGGATAGCGGCACCATTTGGCATCCAAACAGCCAATCCAGCCCCAACTTCTTGCGACGTAAAGAATAGGTCTTGATCAGCCCCAATCTTACGGTGATCACGTTCCTTCGCTTCTTGGCGGCGCACCATTTCAGCGTCTAAATCATCAGCCGTCCAGAAAGCTGTTCCGTAGATACGTTGCAACATTGGGTTGGAAGACTTTCCACGCCAATAAGCGCCGGCAACTGAAGTCAACTTAAAGTGCTTCATCCAGTTCGTTGATGGTACCAAACCACCACGGTCTAATTCAATGTGCTCACCTTGCACAGCAATTGAAATTTGCTCATCAACTGGCAAGTCATTAATCAATTCAATCTTGTATGGATCATTCTTAAACATTTCCAAAGCTTCATCACGACTAATCACACGTGACACGATTGGTAGATTTTCAGCGGCAATTTGCTTCATCATCTTTTCGATTTCAGGGAATTGCTCTGCTGAAATTTGGTTACCATCAACCTTATCAGTGTCGTAGTAGAAACCATTATCAATCGCTGGTCCCACCCCATAGTGCATTTGATCAGGATATAGACGGTTCAAAGCTTGCGCCATCAAGTGTGCAGCTGAGTGGCGTAAAATTTGCAATCCTTCTTCATCACTCTTAGTGATCAATGAGAATTCACCATCTTCGGTGATGGCATCATTCATCCCCACGTAGTGACCGTTTAACTTACCTGATACTGACTTCTTTGCTAATGACTTTGAAATGCCATTGGCGATTTCCATAGGCGTTACGCCGGCCGCAAATTCTTTAACGGCACCATCTGGAAATGAAATTTTTACATCTGCCATAGTTTTTATCTCCTAGAAAAATTAACACATTAGCGTTGTTGATGGTGATGGTGATGAATAACAAAAAACGCCCCGTGATAACAATTATGTTATCACGGGGCGTTTGACACGCGGTACCACCCGAGTTCACAGTCATTCTAACGACTGTCTCATAGCCCTTAACGCGGGAAACGAAATTGGTTGGCCAATTTACTCGGAAGGAGTATCGCGTAACGTTGCTGATCTACCTTCCACCATTGGTAAACTCTCTAACTCAGCCACTCGTTATTCGACGTATCTTCGTCAACGCTTTATTACCAATTCATTATAGCATAGGTTATATGTCACAGAAAAGACCATGTCATGAAAAGGTAATCACCGTCCGGCCTTGATGGCGATGATTAGCAAAGTCTTCAAAAACTAATGGTAACTCATGAAATGGTATTTGCGTCAATAGCGAACCCAAATCAACCTGCCAATCAGTTGCCAAATGCGACCAAATTTGTTGCCGCTGCGCTGCCGTTAACGTCACTGTCTTTTTAGCGTGCTTGCGCTTTGGCAATTAATTGACGTGTAAATTCTTGTAATTCAGCAGTCGCTTTAGCATCCGGACTAAGGTTCACTTTCACCCCTACTGCGCCTTGAATAGCACCGGTTTTATTAAATTGATTTTCAAATTTATCGATGGCCACGGCAAAATCTTGCCCGTAAAAATCATCACCCGAACCGGAAACACCATAGACAATACCAGATAGATCAACATCTTCTAAATCTTCAAAGAAATCAAGTGCTTCATCAGGTAATGAACCATTATCAAACGTATACGGTACCACCACCACAATATCCGTTTCGGCTACGGAAATATCTTGTGGGTCAATCATTTGAATGTCTTCTTTAGTGACGGCCACATCATGGGCTTTAAATGTTTCGATGATGACATCAGCCACATCTTCATTATTTCCCGTAATCGTGGCAAAAAATACACGTGCATTCATACTTTTACCTTACCTTACTTCATTAATTTAACGATTACATTAAAATGGGTGATTATCGTACTCCACCCATGATTCGTGTGAATCTTGAATGCGTTTAAACATTTTCTCCATATCTTGCATTGAAAATGTCACAACAACTGGTCGACCGTGCGGACAGTTGTAGGGATTCTTGGTTTGCGCTAATTGTGTCAACAAGCCCTTTGCTTCAAAATCATTCAACGCCCAATTGGCTTTAATTGATCGCTTACAGGCCATCATAATCGCTGTTTTCTCACGGAATTGCGCCACTGTTAATTGACCATCCCGCAAAATCCAGTCAATCATCTCGCGTAATGTCGCTTCTTCTTGTCCTTTTTCAAACCAGCCAGGATGTTCGCGCACAATAATAGCATCATCGCCAAACGGTTCCAAATATAAGCCCACTTGTTCAAAAATTTCCTGATGTGCTTGCATCTGTACCATATCAATTTTGGCATAGTTTAGCACAATTGGGACTAATAATTTTTGACTTTCCAAGCCCTGTTGCCCAATTGCTTCACGATAGTATTCATACTTAATACGCTCTTGGGCTGCGTGTTGATCAATTAAGTACAAGCCATCTGGTGCCTGCGCAAATAAAAACGTCCCATGCATTTGCCCAATGTAGGATAGTGCTGGAAAACGCTGCCCCTGACTATCGACAGCGGTAATTGACGCATCGGTTAGATCAAGACTGGCTTGTTCCGCTGGTAATGTTAGTTCACTCGCACCAAACGGGTCAACTGATTGACCATCTTGGTATTTATGCACAAATTCGGTAACCGGTGTGGTCGTCAATTCTTGCGCCTTGGTCACCATCACTGGCATTGGTTCGGCAACGGCCTGACTGGTAGCAGACTCAGCCATTGCTGGTAAGGATGCTTCATCGGCTATCAAATACGGTTGTGACGCCTCATTAAGTTGACTAACAAACTCCGGCGATGTCACTGGCCGTTCTTCACCCAGATAATTTTCATAGGCATTGGGAATCAGATTTTCGTGCGCAAAATGGTCGGCCACAGTCGTCTCAATCAAGGTCATTAATTGTGACTCTTTAGACAGCCGCACCTCATGTTTTTGGGGATGCACATTCACATCAACTAACAAGGGATCCATTGTAATCTGTAAGACAGCAATTGGAAACCGCCCCACCATCAACTTTGAGCCATAGCCTTTAATTAACGCCTTGCTAAGTTGATAATTTTTGATATACCGACCGTTAATAAGAATTGCAATATATGACCGACTAGCACGCGTCAACTCTGGTAATGACACATAACCATGAATCATAAAATCATTATCTTCGGCGGTAATTTCTTGCATTTTTCGCGCTTGCTGCACACCATATACAGCCGCAATTACTTGCTTTAAATTCCCATTGCCCGCTGTTTTAAGAACCTCTTTGCCATTGTGCGACAACCGAAAACTAACTGATGGATAACTCATGCTCAAATGATTGATAACATCCATAATTTGCGCAAACTCAGTGGCTGGTGCTTTTAAATACTTCAAGCGTGCTGGTGTATTATAAAACAAATCTGTCACCGTAATATCCGTTCCTTTACGAGCACTGGTGCCAACCTGTTCAATAATCTCCCCCCCACGATAATGAATTTTAGTGCCTTGCGTGGCTTGCTCAGATGCCGTTTCCATGATTACATCGGCAACAGATGCAATTGATGGTAAAGCTTCTCCACGAAAACCTAATGAATGGACGCGAAACAAATCGTTACGTGACGTAATCTTAGATGTCGCATGGCGTAAAAAGGCTTTTGTTACTTGATCAGCCGCAATACCATCCCCATCATCAATAATTCGAATAGCCTTAATTCCAGCTTCTTCAATTAAAATATCAACTTGATGAGCATGCGCATCAATCGCATTTTCAACTAATTCTTTTACCACCGAAGCGGGACGTTCAATCACTTCCCCTGCCGCAATTTGGTTTGCCAATACTTCTGATAATTCCTGAATGTTAGCCATGTTATCCCCTCTGTTTTACTGCATTTGTTTCTGCCAGTCACTTAACTTCAACATGGCATCAAGCGGTGTCATGGTTGCAATATTTGTCTGCTTAATTTCATCAAGAATGGCCTGTTGGGCTGGATCAAGTGGTTCATTAACTGCAAACAAGTCGAGTTGTTGGTCATCTGGCTCGGCTACCACTTGTACAGGTACAGGTATCGTCGCCGTTGTTGCCACTTCAACCGGTACAGGATGTGTTAGCGTCAATGTCACATCTTGTGCTTCCAAACTAGCCAAAATATCACTAGCTCGCGCAATTAAGGTATCTGGCAATCCAGCTAATTTAGCAACATTGATACCATAACTTTGATCAGCCGGTCCCGTTAAGACCTTGTGTGAAAAGACTAGCACCCCATCTTCTTCCGTCGCCCCCACGTGCACATTACGCAAGTGAGCTAATTGATGATCAAGTTCCGTTAACTCATGATAGTGCGTTGAGAACAACGTTTTGGCGTGAGTTTCATTATGCACGTGCTCAATAATCGCTTGTGCTAAGGCCATCCCATCATAGGTTGCGGTTCCTCGTCCCAATTCATCAAATAAAATTAATGATTGCTTGGTCGCATTTTGAATGGCTGTATTTGCTTCGGCCATTTCAACCATAAATGTTGAATTACCAGAAATCAAATCATCAGCTGCACCAATACGGGTAAAGATTTGATCAAAAATAGGTAACTTCGCTTCAGTAGCTGGTACAAATGAACCAATTTGCGCCATTACCACGGTTAATGCTAATTGGCGCATATACGTTGATTTACCAGACATGTTTGGTCCGGTAATCAACATAATCGTTTCGTCTTCGTCCATGTACACATCATTAGCGACATATGATTGATGACCCAATACTTTTTCAACTACCGGATGACGACCGTCTTTAATTAAAATCGTTTGTTCATTAGTTAAAGTTGGTCGTGTAAAGTGATATTCTTCCGCCACAGCGGCCATCGATTGGAGGACGTCCAATTCAGCTAAAGTCGTCGCCAATTTTTGAATACGTGTAATGTTTGCTTTAATTTGTTCGCGTACTTGGGTAAACAACTCATATTCTAAATCACTAGATTTCGTTTCAGCTTCTAAAATGGTTTGTTCGCGTTGCTTCAATTCTGGTGTCACAAATCGTTCCGCATTAACCAAAGTTTGCTTACGGGTATAGCGATTGGCATCTAGTTTATCAATATTTGCCTTGGTAACTTCAATGTAGTACCCAAATACTTTGTTAAACCCAATTTTTAGCGAATTGATTCCTGTTTCAGCACGTTCCTTAGCTTCTAACTCAGCTAACCATTGCTTCCCATTTTTCATAACGTCGTGATATTCGTCTAAACGACTGTGGTAGCCTGACTTAATGACGCCACCTTCGGTCACTGAAATTGGTGGTTCTTCAGCAATTGCTTTGCTGATTAACTTTTCAATATCAGATACTGGATCCATCCGTCGTAATAAATCACCAAAAATAGCAGCATCCATGTCACCAAGTGTCACCATGATGTCTGGCACTTGCCGTAAAGAGTTGCGCAGTTGCAATAAATCACGCCCGTTAGCCGTTCCATAGGCTACTCGACCAGCTAACCGCTCCAAATCATAAACTGATTTCAATGTTTCTTGTAGTGCATTGCGGCCAAAGAAATCATGTAACAATTCACCGACTTTATCATAACGTTGTTCAATACTTTGCTTGTCTAACAACGGCTGCTCTAGCCATTGCTTCAGCGCCCGTCCCCCCATAGCAGTTTTAGTATTATCCAAAAGCCATAGTAAAGTACCGGACCGTTGTTGCGTCCGTAAATTAACCGTCAATTCTAAATTAGCACGTGAGTTACGATCTAATTTCAAGTACTGGGCAACTTCATAAGCGGTGGCAACCTGTAAATGATCAAGGGAACGTTTTTGCGTTGTGAACAAATAGGCCAATAATACATCTGCCGCCGCCTTCTGTTCTGGCGTCGTCAAATGTTGCGTCAAATAAGATGTTTCCGCTTGAACTGTCGTAGCCGTTTGATGTGAAACTAACACGCCCAAGTTGGTTAAATTAGCCAATAAATCTTCTGGCAGCGCTACATCGGTCACAATTTCTTTCGTTTCTAAGCGACTAACTTCATTTAATACGCCATTGGTCGCCGTTAACGTCGTTACTCGAATTTCACCAGTTGATAAATCCGTGTAAGCCAACCCAAAGGTCTGCGTTGGTGTTAACGTTAAACTCACCAAATAATTGTTTTCTTTGGCGGCGTCAGCAGATGTTTTCATCCGCGTTCCGGGTGTCACCAATTGTACGACTTCACGCCGCACCATACCATCAGCTTCAGCTGGACTTTCCATCTGTTCAACCACAGCCACCTTATAGCCCTTATCAACCAGAATATCAATATAATTTTGTGCCGCGTGATGAGGTACACCGGCCATCGGGATTGGATCAGCCGAATTTTTATTACGTTGGGTTAACGTTAATTCTAGTAATTGTGAGCCTAACACGGCATCGTCATTAAATAGTTCATAAAAATCACCTAAGCGATAAAACAAAAACGCATCTGGATATTGCGCTTTAATTTCATTATATTGTTTCATCATTGGCGTTTCTTTTGTCTTGGCCATTATGATTTAATTCCTTCCTTGCACAATGTACAAAAACGCTCACTGGACATATGCCAGCAAGCGTTTCCTCTACTTAGTCTTCGTCCTTAAACAAGTCAGCTAATCCAGCTAAAGGCGTATTTGATTCAACTGGCGCCTCCGCTTGTTGCTGCTCAAAGGCATCTTCTGAAATAACCGCCCACCCATTTCCTTCAGGCATTGGTTCGTTGGCTTCTTCAGGCGTCAAAACTTGCAATGGTACTGACAAAGCAACATATTCAGCAAGGGCTTGATCAAAATCAATCACCCCATTTTCAACTAGAATGACCGAATCTTCGATATCATAGCGATCAACGTGCGCTTCATCTTGCAAGTAAACTTCATCGATGTCAAAATCAATCGGCAATGTCACTGGCGTTAACGAACGCGTTGAGGGCGTCACTAACTCGCCCTTTACATTTGCATGAATAATAATATCATCACGATCAGCTTGCGCAAAACCAGTTACGGTTAGTGGCGTTACGTCTAAGATCACATCACCAAAGGTTGTCGTTAAAACATCCTTCAAGTCAACTGTTTCTTCAAAGCGCATCGCTTCTGTCTTATATTTTTGCAGTTCTACAAATTGCCACTTCATCTGGTTAGCCTCTTTCTATAAAAATGGGAATGCGATTCGTATCTAAGCTACGTTCCCGCTCACGTTCTTGTTTGGTAAATAATTGATACATCCGGCCAGCCCGGTAATCCAAGGCCAACAGACCCGTTAAATGCTCTTTGGTTACTTTATGAATAACCGGTAAGCTAAAGTGTTCCCGCTGTCGTTTTAGATATTGTCGTCCTTGGGTCGTAGCGCCTAAAACACGTAAGTATGGTTGCTGGAGGGCTTGTTGCATCTGTGTGTCTGTAATACTTAACACGGTATACAACAAGGCACGCTGCAGACGAGCCTGCGTATAACGTTTTGATTTAAAGGCCGTCATAAAGGTTATAAAATCAGCCGTTAAGGATTGTTCAACGATGTCCTTAAGACGATAAGCTAACCCATCCGTTAATTGATAAATGTTTGCTAGCTCATCGACGGGTGTGGTTAGCACCTTGACCTGTAACGCTTGATACCAGCGCATTTCCCAGTCATCAACCTGTGTACCAGCTGCTAACCATTCAGCAGCTAACGGTTGCACATACGGCATAAAATCAGCTGCCAAAGCCTTATTAGCAACTAAATGCCGGACTGCCGTCGCACTTGCAATATGCGCATCCGTTAGCATGGTGTCATGGTACCCGGCTTTCACCCGTTGAATCGGCTGTAACTTAATTTGCTGGGTTAACCCCAACTCAATCACTGCCATTGCATACGCAAAGCCCAGTAAGTCATTAGGATCAGTCAAACGAAAGCCAACTACGGCTGCCAAAACGTCATTAAAGACCGTCGCATAAGTTTTTGAATAGTTCGTTGAAAACTGATGATCAGCTGCCAAACGGCTGTGCGCCACTTGAGCCAAGGCTACAAAATCTAAATTAGCATGTTCAGCGCCAAAAACAATGGTCTGCACACCGGCATCAGCCAACAGCTGTACCGCCCCTCGCGCAAAAATATGCGCAGGTTGAACCGCAAAGGCAAATGGCAGTTCAAAGATCAAGTCCACGCCACCACGCAGAGCCAATTCTGTGCGCCGCCACTTATCAAAAATCGCTGGCACACCCCGTTGGACAAAATTCCCACTCATCACCGCGATTACGACATCAGCCCCGGTTAAAGCTTTAGCCGTCGCAACATGATAAGCATGCCCATTATGAAATGGGTTATATTCGGTTATTAAGCCCACAGCTTGCATGGTGTCTCCTTATTAGGCTTTAGTAGCGTTAAAGAACCAACGTGGTGACTCATCAGTTACTGATTGACGACCAAAATCAGCCGTCACTTCAATGTTTGTAAAGCCAGCTTCCGTCAACAAACGTTGGTAAGTAGCTAATTCATACGTACGTTCAGTATGAATTTCTTGAATTTGTTGGAACCCATCAATTTCTTCATTGTAAACGAAGAATGTTAATTCGTGTTCGACGGTATGGGCTGTCTCTTCCACCCCAAATGACGACCACATAAAGGCAGTTTCATCATCATGCCAGTTATACATGTAACCAGGATAATATTCATCAGTTTGCCATGGTGAAATGACATCAAATAAGAATTGACCACCTGCCGTTAAATGGCTGGCAACTTCTTTGAAGGCCATCAACGTTTCCGCTTCATTTGCCAAATAATTAAATGAGTCTGCAAATGACGTAATTGTATCAAATTGTTCTTCGTAGGCTGACCATTCGCGCATATCGCCTTGAACAAGTGGCAAATCAAGCTTAGCTTCTTGTGCGTGTTGCGCCGCCAACGTTAACATTTCACCAGACAAATCAAATACCGTAACATCTTGATAACCCGCTTGCTTTAGCTGGATTGCTAACCGACCAGCACCACCTGCTAGTTCTAATAATTTACCGTCTTTATTCTTGATAAACCGTGTTGCATAGGCGAACCAATCGGCATAAGCAGATTCATCAAAAAGATCATCATATAATTTAGCAAACGTTTGGTAGTTCATTAGAAGTCTTCCTTAACCAACCATTGCTCAATAGCCATTTCAGGTGCTGAACCCCACAACTTTTCTAAGTTGTAGAATTGACGCATTTCATCCTTAAAGACGTGGACAAATAGGTCACCAAAGTCAAGCAAGACCCATTCACCTTCACGACGACCTTCGTGACGCTTTAATTCAAAGCCAGCTTCAGCCATCTTGTCTTCAATTTCATCAACAATCGCCAAAACTTGACGTTGTGTTGGGGCATCCATAATCAAGTAGGCATCTGATACCAAGCTGATTTCGTGGATATCCAAGGCAATTAAGTGCTCCGCACGCTTTTGGTCAGCGGCCTTAACTGCGACTTCTAACATTTCATTTACTTGAGTTTCCATTATTTTTTTACGCTCCATGCATTGTAAGTTAAGAGGGTGCCTGGATAAACAGCCACCTGCTTGTTAATTAGGTACGCTAACGTGTGAGCCGTTTGCCAACTCACACTGGCGGCTAAATCTTCAAACGCTAATGCGCGGACTTCAGCAACGCCGGGGAAATCGCGTCCTATTTCAATATAATCGGCCATATACAAAATTTGACTAAGCGGCGTCATCACCACACCACCAATCGTGTGTTGGCGCATTGCATTAAGAATGTCTTCGTGCATAATGCCTAACTCATCCTTCACTAGCTCAGCCCCAACCACACCATGCCAAACGTTATTACCCCAATTTAATAAATCTGGGGCAAGCTGTTTTACTTTGATAACATTTTTAAAGTCATCTGCTGGCCGTTCCTTGGCGTAATCATGAATTAACGCCGCAATTGACGCTAATTCAGGTTCAACACCCCATTGATTAGCTAGTTGGACAGCCACTTCTTCTACGCGCAACACATGCTCAAAACGCTTATTAGACATCGCATCTGCCATCGTTTCAATCAAAAATTTTCGTGATTGCGGAATGTAGTGACCTTGGTAAACCATCTCATTTGTCATCTGTATATAACCCGTTTTCTGCAATATAAGTCGCCACAGCATCTGGCACTAAGTAACGTACCGTACGCTGCTGAGCAAGCCGTTGTCGAATATCAGTTGAACTAATGTCTAAATTTGGTACTTCCACCCATTTAACGGGATAAGCATTTGATCGCGGTTCACCGGGCCGATTTACGCCAACAAAGGTGACCAACTTTAATAAATCGTCAATGCGATACCACGTTTTCAAGTAATTCACTTCATCTCCCCCAATAATGAAATAGTATTCATAATTAGGGTGTTCGATTTTAAGTTGCAACATCGTCTGATAAGTATAACTTTTACCACCTCGTTGCACCTCTAGTAGCTCAATCCCAAAGTGAGGATTGCCACTAATAGCTGCTTGCACCATTTTGGCTCGGTGTAAAGGATCAATTGCGCCCTTGGGATCAACATGCGGTGGCTTGGCATTCGGCATAAAATAAACCTTATCAAGGCCTAACTGATCAATGACTTGTTCAGCAATCATTAAATGCCCTAAGTGAGGGGGATTAAATGTTCCCCCAATAATACCAATTTTTTTCTTCTCACCGACAAAGCCCCGTTCGGCCTGCAATTGTGTCACATTTTTTTCGATTGTATTAATCATCTGTGTCCCCTCACCGAGTCAATCGTCTTAAATCTTTTGTACTGCGACTGAGTAGTGACGATTTTCCTTATCAGCTGACTCACCAAACAAAACTAGCGTGTGGCCAATTGTTTGTACCACTTGAATGTCGGTGTTTTCTTCAATGAATTCCTTCAAATCATCAACATCAACATCTGAATTAGCTAAGATATTAACCTTAAACAATTCACGCTTATTGATGGCGTCAGCTAGTTGATCTAACCAGTTTTGTGTCAATCCTTGCTTACCAATACTAAATAGTGGTCGCATGTCGTGTGCAGATGCACGGAGGAATCGCTTTTGCTTACCGCGTAGTGAAATCATATTAAATCATTGCCCTTCTTGTTAACACTGATACACCCTTTGGTGCCCAGCCTGCTACAACTGTATTTGCTGGAACGGTTAACCAACCAAGTCCATCAATCACAATATCTGTCTTTTCTGTTGTCTTAAATTCGTGACGTTGCAATGGTGGCAACATCGCCAAGTTTTCTGTCGTTGGTGGTAACAACAATTCACCCGCGTGCTTGGCATAAAAATCATCGGCCTTTTCTAACTTGGTCCGGTGTAGCATCAAGTTATTTTCAAAGTAAGCTGTAAAACCAGCTTTTTCACCTTGAATAAAGTCAAAGCGAGCCAATGCGCCCATAAACAACGTTTGTCCAGGGTTCAATTGGTAAGTCTTAGGCTTCAATTCTTTTTGTGGTGAAACGTACTTCAAATCTTTTGGTGTCAAATAGTGCGCCATTTGATCTTGGTGAATAATTCCTGGCGTATCGATAATAAACGTTTCGTCATCCAATGGAATCTCAATTCGGTCCAAAGTCGTACCGGGGAACCGTGACGTTGTAATCACATCCTTAGCATCCCCAGTAGCGTCCTTAATAATTTGGTTAATCAACGTTGACTTACCAACATTAGTTACCCCAACGACATACACTGAACGACCTTCCCGGTACTTTTCAATTAAATCTAGCAAAACCGGTACATCATCACCATTCTTACCAGACGTTAGCATAACATCCATTGGCCGTAATCCGGCAACATTAGCCTGTTGACGCATCCAATCCTTAATCTTTGATCGCTTCAATGATTTAGGTAGCACATCAACCTTATTTCCAACTAACAAGATGGGGTTATCACCAACAAAGCGGTGCAACCCAGGAATCAATGAACCCGAGAAGTCAAAGACATCCATCACATAAACAACCAATGAGTTCGTATTTGAGATTTCATTCAACAATAGGCGGAAATCGTCATCAGTCAAATCAACTGGTTGAATTTCGTTGTAGTGGCGTAACCGGAAGCAGCGTTGGCACAATACTTCTTCATTTTCAAAGCCCTTTAATAAGGCTGACATTGGTGCAAAACCTAATTCACCCTTACGTTCCGTTTGAATAAGGGCACCACACCCAATACAACGTAGGCCATCAGCCAAATATTCTTGTACTTGCGTTTCACTAATCAAGAGTTGTCCTCCATTGTAATTCTGGGTGTGCTTGCAACATATTCTTCTTGACACCCTTTTCAAAGAAACGGTTAATCTTTGTATTCCATTGGTCAGTTTCAATCAGTGGCTTAACCAAAATACTACGAACACCATAATTATTAGCCGCCCATACATCAGTCAATAGTTGATCACCAACCATCACCACTTCATCCTTCTTCAGACCAAGTTTATGCGTCGCTTCGTTTAGGCCCTTCGTCATTGGCTTCAAAGCCCGTGACACAAATGGTAACCGTAATGGCTCAGCGACACGTGCCACACGTTGCGCCGTATTGTTTGAAACAATCATTACGGTAATATCAGCTGCACGCATTTGCTCAAGCCAATCATGCAATTCAGCAGTACCATCTGGGTTGTTCCATGCAATTAACGTGTTATCTAAATCCGTTAAAACAGCCTTAATGCCTTGCGCCTTTAATTGTGCCGGCGTCAAGTAGTAGATGGCATCAATCATCCAAGTGGGGGTAAATGATTTTGTCATTTTATTTCCTTTTCTATAAATTATCCTATTCTAAATTATACGCTAAGTAGCCGCGTTTATAAAGCCAGCCCTGCTATTTAACTGGGGCGTGATTGCGCTTACTACTTCGTTGTAAAAAGCAAAAACAATCAGCAACAAATTGTTACTGATTGTTTCATTAACTATATATTACTTTGCACGTTCGGCATTGTACTTCTTTTCACCCACGTGCTCTTCACCAAGTGACACGAAGTCGTATGACAACTTGTTGTTACGTTCAAACTCAGCTAAACCATAGTTGATAATTTCATCAATCAACTTTGTATAGCTAATACCTGAAACTTCCCACATTTGTGGGTACAATGAGATATTTGTAAAGCCAGGCAACGTGTTTGGTTCACCCAAGTATGGCGTCCCATCTTCATCAATCAAGAAGTCCATACGTGTCAACCCAACCAAGCCCAACGCCTTGTAAGTTGCCACAGCCATATCAGTGATTTCTTTTTCAAGATCATCACCAAGTTCAACTGGCAATTCAAAAACCATGCCTGAAGCGTCCACAAACTTGTTGTTGTAATCATACCAGACATCAGTTTCAGGTAAGACAATCCCACCTAAGCGTGACGTACGTGGTTCTTCGTTACCCAAGATTGAGATGAAGACTTCGCGTGGGTTAGTTAATGCCGCTTCAACCAAGACCTTGTAATCATATTGAAGCGAGTCCTTTACACCGGCCTCGTATTCTGCCGCATTCGTCACACGTGAGATCCCAACAGATGACCCTTGCTTAGCAGCCTTAACAAACAAAACTTCTGTTCCCAATTCAGCAACCATGTCCTCATAAGTGAAGTCTTGGTAGTTTTGATCCGTCAAAAGCTTGTACTTAGTGTTTCGAACCCCAGCTTGGTTCAAAATACGCTTTGTCAAATCCTTATCAAAGGCCATAGCTGAAGCAGCTGTACCAGGTCCAATAAATGGCTTTTGCAACAAGCGGAACAACGCTTGCAACGTACCATCTTCCCCTAGGTTACCGTGAACAACTGGGTAGAATAGGTCAATCTTATCCAAATCACCTAATGCTGCAATGGTTGCCAATGGGTTTGATAAATCCATCTTCTGCTTAGCAGCTGCAACGATTGCATCTTCTTCTTCCCCATCAAAAACACGCTTTGAGTCAGCCGCGTTAATCACGATACCATCCTTAGAAATCAAGAAAACCGTGACGTTGTACTTATCCTTGTCCATCGCATCATAGATGTTACGGGCTGAACGCTTTGAAACGTCGTGTTCGGATGAATTACCACCAAAAAGCATTGCAATATTTAGTTTCTCTGACATGTCTATCTCCCTGTCAAAACGAATTATTTGGAACCCTCATTATAACATAATTTATACAATTTCGCTTACGCAAGAAAATTTCGTGCCTCATTTAGATAATTATAAATATCTTTGGGCAACTTTTCACGAAGCAACAGCCCTTGTAATAGCCGTTGTTGGTTGTATAGACGATGCCAATCACCCTCAACCTCTGGGCGCATTTGGCGCGTCATTTCTTGCCGCCATTGCTTCAATTGGTTTAAGAAGTAATCATGATATAACGAATTCATATTAACCAATCCAACAATATATCCTTCTAATCGTCGATTTTCACCCATAACCAACGGCGTGTTCAAGCGCTTAATTCGTTCAATTAACACGGTCAATAAAAAGACTTTATCCGCTCGCGCAACACTATTATCATGAGCCAGTTCATCCAGTAAATTACCAACATGCAAAAAAGCATGCGCCCACCCCTTATTAGCCACAAAACCACGCGTATCATGCTCTAAAGCAATGTAAGTTGCTAAATTATCAATAATTGTCTCATGTAGGTCCTTAGAAAATAGATCAACGTTTTGCTGGCGATTAGCATAATTCAATAACGAGATAATGAACACGGCAAAAGAGCGCAAGAAAACCCCATCATTTTCCGCTTCTACAATATGACTGAACATAACCGAATCTTGCAATAAATACCGTGCCATTAACACAATTTGATGATCTGAAAAAATGTTCGCCTGTAACCCATCACTAATAAAGAAAAAAATACCTTTATCACGCAATGCCGGGTCTGTTTGCCGTAAGCCCGTCATCATTTCCAGCACTGCTTGATCAGTTAACACCACTGGTTCTCCAGCCATTAATGCATTTTGCCAGTCCGCCACTTGGGCGTGCAAATGTGTCGTAGTTGTTGTATCTAATTGCATAACCGGTGTTGGTGCATCCCAATCAAATTGATCCAGCAGGCGGCCAATTTCAACCCCCATTGAATCAAATAATTCACCGTGGTGCACGCGCGCCCTAATCTCTTGCAATTCTTGTCGGACATCTTCAACGGTATACTCCATGATTTCAATCCTTTATCTTAGTTAAAATTTGCTTTTTATCACAAAAAGCTACCAACAATAGATTACCACAATCCCTTGCTGATAGCTGCGTAAAATTAACAAGCACGGTTATTGTAACGCTTGCATCTTATCATCGAAAATGCAGATTACCGCCCCGTGACTTCGCTGTAATCTGATAAACCGCATCGATTGCTGTCCGCCCCTTAGCATATGAAACTGTTTCAACGTCATAACTTGCGGGACGAGTTACCTTAACCACCCCATTTTGCGATTGTAAATCAAACGCAAATGCTGTATCCAAAGGCACCGTATTTTTGATATTCCCATTTTGCATATTAAAGGTCACGTTCCCCTGCAAGCCCCGCCAATCAACCATCAAATTACCTGATTCCACCGTAAAGTCACCCGCGCCCAACACTTGCTTTAATTTGGCATTGCCAGTCAAGACGCGCACATCAAAGTGTCCGTTAGTATCTACAACTGTCAAGTTGCCGGCGTTAATATCGGCCTGCCAACTGTTACTATTACTTGCGGTCACCTTGATATTGCCTGATTTTGTACGCAAAGCCACTTTCGCAACTGCGATATCATTAAGCACTAAATTTCCTGCTTTATTGTTAACATCCACCGCTAAATTCGGCACGACCAGATGATCAAATTCAGCGACACCATTATGTGTGTTTAATGTCACTTGTCCCAAAAACTGCTCAGGCACCCCAATAACTAGCGTTTGCCGTGGGTGCTTAAACGGCACTAAATTAGCCCATGGTTGCATTACTGGCAAATTCAGCTCTAATACATCATCACGTTGTACCATTGCTAAGCCACCCTTGAAGAAGCCACGCTGGTTATATGTCACCGAAATATCAGCCGTTACACTTTGCACAAACTGGATTTTAGCGCCCTTCGCTTGCACCCGAACGTGGTGAATAACATTCGGATCAAATAATTGTTGTATTTGCTTTAGTGTTTGTAAAACTGGTAATTGGGCAAACTGCTGCTCATCACCAGCCGCCGCCAATAATTGCACCACACCAGCCAAATCACCCATCTCTGCCAAAGCTAATTGTACCGCCATTCGTTCAGTCAAAGCGCTATCTTGCATTAGTTTTACTTGCGCTGATTCTTTTAAATCTGCCGCAACTTCTTGATAAAAGTCGGCCACTTCCGAATTAGTTGTTACGTTAGCGAAAATTGGCGCCAACGCTGCTGTAATCATATCATCCATCTTGCTCAACCTTTCCTGTCATTAACTTTCCGATAATCACTTTTGCTAATTGCCATTCTGCTTGCGCTTCTTGCAAACGTTGTTGGCCCAAATCTGTTAACGTGTAATATTTACGGCGACCGCCTTGCGTTTCATTGCCATAGTACGCCGTCACGAAAGCTTCTTTTTGCAGTCGGCGAAAAACAGCGTATAACGTGGCTTCGTTTAATTCATACTGTCCTGCTGACATTGTTTTAATATCTTGAACAATTCGATAGCCATACGAATCACCCTGCGCTAGGATATTTAATACAATGGCATCCGTGTGCCCCCGAATCAACTCCTTTGATATCTCAGCCATGTTTCACCTCTCATTACTTTATGTCACATAGTAATCTACCATCGACTACTATGTGTGTCAAGGTAATATACGTCAAAAGGCAAACAAAAAACTAGCCAGTTAAACTGACTAGTTTTTAAATTTTTATTCTGTAAGGTGGAAATAGTAAGTTGAAACCGTAATATCACGCGATGCTAACGCTGCGCGTAATCGGAAACTATTTTGATTATGCAAAGCATTTTGCCAGCCCCGTTTTGGTACAAATTGCGGAATTAAAATCATTAATGAATGATTGCGAGCCTTGGCACCCTTAGCAATTTCATCAACGAACCGCAAAGAAGGTTCTGTAATCGAACGATATGATGAATGAATATCAACATACCGAATATCCGGAAATTCTCGCTTAAATTCCAGCCCTAATCGGTGTTCCTTTTCCGGATTAGAATCAAATGACACGTGCATGGCCAATACCAAATCGCCCATTGATTTCGCATAGTCAATTGCTTCTGCTGTAGCTTTTGTTAAATTGGAAACTAAAATAATAATTGTTGCCCCATCATAACGGTGGCGCTTAATCGGCTCTTCAGACAAAATCCGCAATTGCTTGGCAACTGACCGATAGTGGCGATTGATACGCCAAAACAACCGAATAACAACAATCATAATAATGATGTATGGCCAAATTGACCAAAAGTGCAACCAAAATAGCGTAACAACCAGCAGTCCTGAAATAGCAGCACCGATAAAATTAATTAGGGCTTTACCAATCCAAAAGCCCGTTCGTTCCCGCCACCAATGAATAATCATTCCTGATTGCGATAGCGTAAATGGCACAAACACCCCGACCGCATATAACGGAATCAAGGCGCCAGTCGAGCCATTGAAAATTACCAATAAGAGTACCGCGCCAATTGATAACGACATAATCCCATTTGAATAGCCTAGGCGATCACCCTTATCCATATAGATGTGGGGCATGAACTTATCTTTTGCTAAGTTAAAGGCAAGTTGTGGAAAAGCTGAGAAACCAGTATTTGCAGCAACCATCAAAATCAACGCCGTTGCAATTTGGAGGAGGTAGAAGAAAACACCATGACCAAAGGTTGCCGCACCAATTTGCGCTAAGACCGTTACATGCGCATTTGGCATAATACCATACCAGTATGATAGGAATGTAATTCCGCCAAAGAAGAACGCCAGTAATAGCGACATAATTGTTAACGTTGTGGCTGCATTTTTAGGTTTAGACGCCTTAAAATGCGGTACTGCGTTAGAAATAGCTTCCACACCGGTCAGTGATGATGAACCACTTGAGAATGCCTTCAAAAATAACACAAGACTAATATTTGATGCGGTTGTGCCAACTGCCGTAACCGTGTGAAACACGACTTGCCCAGTTGCAATATTGTATATGCCAACACCAATCATGATAAATAACATGACAATGAAAAAATAAACGGGCACCATTAACACATTCGCAGATTCACGCACACCACGTAGATTTATCCCCATCAAAGCTAAGATAATAAGAACGCCAATTGCCACTGCATACGGCTGCAAACTTGGCACAGCTGACGTAATAGCATCCGTTCCCGCCGCAACTGATACGGCCACCGTTAACATATAATCGACCAATAATGATCCACCAGCAACTAAACCAGCGTTACGTCCCCAATTTTTTGAGGTCACCACATATGCGCCCCCACCAGAGGGATAAGCATGAATAATTTGTCGATACGACAGCGTAATCGCCGCCAATAAGACAAGTACTAAGATGGCAATTGGGATTTGCATCCACAACGCCGCCGCACTTACAGCCAACAAAGTGGTTGTAATCTGCTCAGTACCATACGCCACAGAAGACAAGGCATCAGATGATAATAAGGCCATTGCCTTGGTTTTTGATAATTCTCGCGAACCTTCTTCTAACGTCTTAAGTGGCTTACCAATCAATAATCGCTTCACAAAGCGCCACATGATATTTCGCTCCTAAATAATAAATTAGGCCCTGGGGTCTAAAAGAATGGCTGTATTTTCTACAAGCCCCTATTCTAGTTCGAAACCTTAGCTTTGTCTATCTTTATTATTTATTTTAACTACTAAAAAAACACAGGCATCAAACTAGTTGACACCTGCGTTAAATTCACATATATTTATGAGTTTTACATCATACCTGGCATACCTTGTGCCGGCATAGCTGGTTCCCCAGCTGGCTTAGGTTGTTCTGCAATAACTGCTTCAGTTGTCAACAACAATGCTGATACGGAAGCGGCATTTTGCAAAGCTGAACGCGTTACCTTAGTTGGGTCCACGATACCAGCAGCCACCATATCAACCCATTCGTCAGTTGCAGCATTGTATCCAACGCCTTGGGCTTGGTCCTTCAAACGGTTCACAATCACTGAACCTTCCAAACCAGCATTTTCCGCAATTTGACGGACCGGCTCTTCAAGGGCACGACGAACGATGTTAATACCAGTTTGCACATCACCAGTTTCTGAAAGTTCAGCAACCGCTGGAATCACGTTAACTAACGCCGTTCCACCACCAGCAACGAAACCTTCTTCAACAGCGGCACGCGTTGCATTCAAAGCGTCTTCAATGCGGTACTTACGCTCCTTCAACTCTGTTTCAGTCGCCGCACCAACATTAATTACCGCTACACCACCAGCTAACTTAGCTAAACGCTCTTGTAACTTCTCACGATCAAAATCAGATGTTGTTTCAGCAATCTGGCCCTTAATCAAGTTGACACGTTCGGCGATCATAGCTGATTGACCAGCACCTTCAACAATCGTTGTGTTGTCCTTTGAAACTGTCACCTTAGCGGCTTGACCAAGTTGATTGATGGTGACATCCTTGAGGTTCAAACCAAGCTCATCAGTAATAACCGTACCACCTGTCAAAATGGCAATATCTTCAAGTTGCGCCTTACGACGATCACCAAAGCCAGGGGCCTTCACTGCTACCACGTTAAACGTGCCACGCATCTTATTCAAAACAAGCGTTGGCAAAGCTTCACCCGTGATATCATCGGCAATAATCAACAATGCACGACCTTGTTCAACCACACTTTGCAACATTGGCAAAATATCTTGAATGTTCGCAATCTTCTTATCCGTAATCAAGATATATGGATTGTCCAAAGCGGCTTCCATCTTATCCGTATCCGTTACCATGTATTGTGACATGTACCCACGGTCAAATTGCATCCCCTCAACGACATCCAAAGTTGTCTCAATGCCCTTTGACTCTTCAATCGTGATGACACCGTCATTACCCACTTTATCCATCGCTTCAGCAATCAATTCCCCAACTTCTGGGTTAGCAGCTGAAATTGATGCAATTTGCGCAATCTCTTCTTTAGTTGAGACCGTTTTTGACATGGCGTGCAACGCATCAACAGCTGCCTTAGTCGCCAATTCAATACCGCGACGAACCCCAACTGGGTTAGCACCGGCAGTCACGTTCTTCAACCCTTCATTAATGATTGCTTGGGCCAAAACAGTTGCCGTTGTTGTACCATCACCGGCAATGTCATTCGTCTTAGAAGCCACTTCAGCAACTAACTTAGCCCCCATATCTTCAAAGTGATCTTCTAATTCAATTGCCTTAGCAATCGTAACCCCATCATTAGTAATCGTTGGGGCACCGTAACCTTGCTCAATGACCACGTTACGTCCCTTTGGTCCAATAGTCGTCTTAACCGTATTGGCCAACTTATCAACACCTGCTTGCATCTTAGCACGTGCGTCTTCTGCAAACTTAATATCCTTAGCCATAATTTGTCACCCTCTAATTGTTAATAATTTTAATTAAATAATTGCAACGATATCTTTTTCATGCACCACTAAGTAGTCAGCACCATCAATCGTTACTTCTGAACCAGCAAACTTATCAAAAATGACTTGGTCACCTTCTTGAACTGCTACCGGCGCCGTCAAGTCACCAACTGATTGCGTTGAAACTGCAACAACCGTCCCTGTAACTGACTTTTCTTGTGCGTTTGCTGCAAGCAAGATGCCACCAACTGATTGTTCTGGCGCTGCATTGACTTGCAAAACAACACGATCTCCTAAAGGCTTCAACATATCCTTTGACCTCCATCGGCATTTTTATTAGCACTCTTATCATTTAAGTGCTAACTTACATAAATAATAATAGCACAGTCGATTGAGAATGCAACCATAAATATAATAAAAAAGACCCGCATCAATTGATACCGGTCTTCCTTATGCTTACGCTTCTGTTGTAAATTCTTCCAAAGCCATACTTGCGTCAGTCCACGCTTCTTCTACAACCGCTAGCTGTTCATCAAGTACTGCAATTTCCTTAGAAATATCGGTAAGTTTCCCCAAGTCTGCCCCATTGGCTGGATCATTCAACGCCTCATTTAAGGCCTCCCGTTGCGCTGTCAGCTTCGTCATGTCTTCTTCAGCAGCCGTTACGGCGCGTTCTAGCTTACGTTGCTCTTTTTGACGATCCTTGCGTGCTTGTCGGCTAAGACCTTCATCAGTCACAACCGTGTCTTTATCAGGCATCGCGGCTTCAAAACTTGCTTTTGCACGATGGGCAACCGCTTCGTCAGCAGCCGTTTTTTCTAGATAATAGTCATAATCACCATCATAAAATTGCGTGCCCGTTGCTTCTAAGGCCACCACTTCCGTAGCAACGGCATTAATAAAGTAACGATCATGGGAGACGAAGAAAATCGTACCATTGTACTCATTTAGCGCTGTTTCCAAGACTTCACGTGAATCAATATCTAAGTGATTCGTCGGTTCGTCAAGAATCAAGAAATTAGCTTGTTGTAATGATAACTTTGTCAACAATAAACGCGCCCGTTCACCACCAGAAAGCGCTGAGACCATTTTGTCAACAGCTTCGCCGGAGAACATAAAGGATCCCAAAATTGAGCGCACGTCCTTTTCTGGCATGGTTGGGTGTTCATCCCAAATCGTCTGTAAGACTGATTTCTTCGGATCCAACGTCTGTTGTTCTTGGTCATAGTACCCAACCGTAACATTCGCCCCCAACTTGATTTCACCAGCCAACAGTGGCAATTGCCCCAACACCGTTTTAATCAACGTTGATTTACCAATCCCATTGGGTCCTACTAAGGCAACGGCATGTTGCTTATCCACCGCAATATCCACATGTTCTGCCAAAACGTTCGCCAAATCATACCCCAGTTTGACGTCGTTAACTCGCATAACTTCAGTTCCTGATTCCTCAGCCGCCGTAAATTGAATATGAGCAACTCCTGTTTCATTTTTGGGTGCTTCTAACTTCTCCATCCGCTCTAATTGCTTACGCCGCGATTGCGCGCGTTTGGTCGTTGATGCACGCACAATGTTACGTTGCACGAAGTCTTCCAGTTTGGCAATTTCATCTTGCTGCTTATCAAAAGCTTTTTGCTCTTGCAGTATCTTGGCCTCTTTTAAGGTCATAAATTGTGAATAATTACCGGTATAATGATCCAACACGCCTGAATGCATATCATAAATTTCATTAACCACCCGGTCTAAGAAATAACGGTCATGGGACACAATTAACAACGCCCCTTGATAGTTTTGCAAATATTGTTCTAGCCAGGCTAATGTTTGCATATCCAAATGATTAGTCGGTTCATCTAAAATCAATAAATCAGGGGTTTCTAATAGTTGTTTGGCAATTGCCAAACGGGTACGTTGGCCGCCAGAAAGCGATGAAATCTTCTGATCATAAAAGGACTCGTCAAACCCGAATCCGTGCAGCACTGATCGAATTGTTGCCTCATAACCATAGCCATTCATTTCATTGAAATCATGTTGGGCTTGATCATATGCTGATAATAACGTCACATAAGCGTCACTCTCATACTCAGTTGCCGAGGCAATTTTTGTTTCCAGCGTGCGCATTTTTTGTTCCAACGCAATCACTTGATTAAAAGCTTGCAACATCTCGTTATAGACGGAAAAATCTGAATCTAAGCCTGAGTTTTGTGCCAAGTAGGCTAACTTAATACCGCGCTTCATCGAAACGGTTCCTTCATCTGGTTGCGTTTCACCAATCAGCATTTTCAATAACGTTGACTTACCCGCACCATTGCGCCCAACCAATCCAACGCGCCCTTTTTCTTGAATTTGCATTGATATGTTTTCAAAGAATGTTACCCCACTAAAACGTCGGGCCACATTACTCGCTTGTAAAATAATCATGAATATTCATCTCCGTTTTCAATTCTTATAATTGGTAAGAATTGCCTAAATCTCATTACTTAGTGTACCAGAAAACCGCCCTGATAACAGGTCATTTTAAAAGCGTCCAACCTTCGTTAGACGCTCATCACAGTTAAATTAAGGCTGCTCGCACTTCCGAAACAAAGTACAACGATCCTGTAAAAATAATCACATCATCAGGCGTCACTTGTGTTTGCAAGACGGCATACCCCGCTTGCCAATCATCATACACAGCAACCGGTTGACCAATAACTGCTTTGCTAGCGGCCTGTAAATCCATTTCTGATCGATGACCGGGCGCTTGAAATCCCACCACACTTACTTGAACATTCGACAGGTCTGCTAATTTCTGTAACATTGCCGGATAATTTTTATCAGCTAACGCACTAAACAACACAAAGACGCGTTGCTTGGTATAACGTGATGCAATCGTCTCAGCTAATGCGCTCACCCCATGTAAATTATGCGCACCATCTAAAATAATAGTCGGTTGCGCCGCAATTTGTTCAAAACGAACCGGCCAAACCACCTGCTCCAAACCGGTGTGTGCAATAGTTGCGGTTAATTGACGATTAAAAACTGGCAAAACCAACGCCGCCGTTTGTAAGGCCACGGCGGCATTATCAATCTGATACCGTCCTTGCAAAGAAATCGTCAAATCAGCAAAATCAATCGTGCCATGTACCGCAAATCGCTCCCCAGCGGCATCCCCACTAAATGGCGTCACTTGAAAATCACGGCCCAATTGGTAAACGCGTGCCCCAGCAGCGGCAGCTACCGTTTGAACCACCGCAGCTGCTTCAAACGGTAATGTACCCGTAATTACGGGGCGTTGCCGTTGCACAATCCCAGCTTTGTTCGTCGCAATTTCAGCTAACGTTTCACCCAACACATGGGTATGATCCAAGCCAACCGTTGTAATAACAGCGGCTAACTTATCTTTAATCACTTGCGTTGAGTCCCACGTCCCCCCAACGCCCACTTCTAGAATGACAACATCAACCGGATGTTGCGCAAAATACATAAACATCATGGCCGTTAAGGTTTCAAACTCCGTTGGTCCACCATCAGCTAATCGGTTATCTAATTCATCAGCAATTGGTTGAATTTGCTGCATAATTGCTAATAAATCAGCGTCAGGAATATTCCCTTGTTCATCTTGAATTCGTTCGTTAAACGTCATAATAAAAGGCGACGTAAATAAACCAACCCGTAAGCCCACTGCTCGCAAAACTTGCGCCAATATCTTACTCGTTGAGCCTTTCCCATTCGTACCAGTGACGTGAATAAATTGCGATGCTTGCTCTGGATGACCTAATTGTGCTAATAATGCCTCAATTCGTTCAAAACTTGGTGTCTTCTTCCATTTATTGCGCCCATGAATATAGGCAATCGCTTCTGCTGCCGTTTCCATTCTCTCATTCCCCTACTTTTAATCTACGCTATTTATCGTATCACATTGACTATTAAGCTTGGTAAAAAGTAAAAGCGCTACCCGAAATCGGGTAGCGCTTTTACAGGTGTAATTTACTAACTTGTAACGACGAACAGCTTAAATTCGTTATTAACAATACATATTATAATACTCCAAATTAGCGCGCACTGCAAGTACTATTACTTAGCTGCTTCTAATTCAGCCAATCGGGCTTGCGTAGCCGCCAACTTAGTTTGCCAATCAGCTAACTTTTCACGTTCTTCCGCAACGACCGCTTCAGGCGCATTGTTAACGAACTTTTCATTACCCAGCTTTCCTTCAGCACGCTTCACTTCACCAGCAAACTTCTTGACTTCACCTTGTAAACGGGTGATTTCTTCATCTAAGTCAATCAACTCAGCCAATGGCACAAAGATTTCAGCTCCTGAAATAATTTGCGTCATTGCCAAAGCTGGCGCTTGCACATCAGCCGAAATTTCAAGCGTCTTAGGCTTAACAAAGCGGTTAATATAGTCAGCATTGGCCGCAAAGATGCGTTGCAAGTTTTCATCAGCCGTCTTAATCAAGACATCAATTTCTGTTGACATTGGTGCATTTGCTTCCGTACGAATTGTCCGCACCGCCTTAATCAAATCAGTTAGACTTTGGAAATCAGCTTCAGCAGCTTCATCTGTCAATTCAGCCTTCACTTCTGGGTACGCAGCAACTACAATTGAGTCACCTTCGTGTGGCATTTCTTGCCAGATAGCTTCGGTAACGAATGGCATAATTGGGTGCAACAAACGCAATGTGTTATCAAGAACGTATGCCAGCACTGCTTGCACATTTTGCTTAGCAGCTTCATCAGAACCATTCAACGTTTCCTTGGTCATTTCAATGTACCAGTCCGCAAAGTCATTCCAAATAAAGTTGTACAACGTACGGCCGGCTTCACCAAATTCAAACTTTTCGAAGTTCTTAGTAACCGAACCAATTGTGTCATTCAAACGTGACAAAATCCACTTGTCAGCTAATGACAAAGTAGTCAAATCAGCCGGCAATGCCGCCTTCGTATCGTCTGACAAATTCATGATAACGTAACGTGACGCATTCCAAATCTTGTTGATAAAGTTCCAGGCTGAGTCCATCTTCGTATATGAGAAACGGACGTCCAAACCAGGGGTTGACCCAGTTGCCAAGAACCAACGCAAGGCGTCAGCCCCATACTTTTCAATCACATCCATTGGGTCAATTCCGTTCCCCAACGACTTTGACATCTTCCGACCTTGTTCATCACGAATCAATCCGTGAATCAAAACGTTGTTAAATGGTCGACGACCAGTAAATTCCTTTGATTGGAACATCATCCGGGCTACCCAGAAGAAAATGATGTCATATCCCGTTACCAACGTGTTATTTGGGAAGTAACGCTTAAAGTCAGCTGAATCTTCATCCGGCCAACCCATCGTTGAAAATGGCCACAAAGCTGATGAGAACCAAGTATCCAAAACATCCCCGTCTTGTTCCCAGTTTTCAATATCCACTGGTGCTTCCATGCCAACATACATTTCACCCGTTTGCTTGTGGTACCAAGCCGGGATTTGGTGCCCCCACCATAATTGACGTGAAATAACCCAATCGTGAACGTTATCCATCCAGCGGGTAAAGGTATCTTCAAAACGTGGTGGGTAGAAGTCCACGCGATCATCAGACTTTTGCATATCCAACGCTTGCTCAGCCAATGGTTGCATCTTAACGAACCATTGCGTTGATAAACGTGATTCCACTGGTACCCCAGTACGTTCTGAGTGCCCAACTGAGTGCACAATTGGTTCAATGTTCAACATCCAACCAGCCGCTTCCAAATCAGCCACAATTGCCTTACGCGCATCAAAACGATCCATACCGACATACTTACCAGCACGTTCGTTCATTGACGCATCATCATTCATTGTGTTGATACGTTCCAAATCATGACGGTTACCAACCCCAAAGTCATTTGGATCGTGAGCTGGTGTAATCTTAACCATTCCTGACCCAAATTCTGGATCAACATATTCATCAGCAATAATTGGAATTTTACGTCCAACTAGTGGTACCATGACCTGCTTACCGACCAATGCTTTGTAACGTTCGTCAGATGGGTGCACAGCAACTGCTACGTCACCAAACATTGTTTCCGGACGCGTTGTCGCAATTTCAATATAATTGTGACCATCATAAGTTACGTCTTCATCAACGAATGGGTACTTTACGTGGTAGAACGCTCCTTCATCATCTTGGTGAATCACTTCGATATCTGACAAAGCCGTTCGCGCCTTAGGATCCCAATTAATGATGTACTCACCACGGTAAATTAATCCTTTTTCATACAATGTAACAAAGACCTTACGGACCGCTTCAGACAAGCCTTCATCCAACGTGAAACGTTCACGTGAATAATCCAAAGAAAGCCCCATCTTGCCCCATTGAGACTTGATAGTTGTGGCATACTCATTCTTCCAGTCCCAGACTTGATCGATAAACTTTTCGCGTCCCAAGTCGTAACGTGAAATACCTTGTTCAGCCAAGCGTTGTTCAACTTTGGCTTGTGTGGCAATTCCCGCGTGGTCCATCCCTGGTACCCACAACGTATCAAATCCTTGCATTCGCTTTTGACGAATTAGCATATCTTGTAGCGTTGTATCCCAAGCGTGCCCCAAGTGTAGCTTTCCCGTAACATTTGGTGGTGGAATAACAATTGAATAAGGACGAGCCTTATCATTGCCAGATGGCTTAAAGCGGTCTTCTTGGACCCACTTATCATAACGCCCAGCTTCAACAGCTGTTGCGTCATACTTTCCAGGCATATCAATTTCGCGCATGTGAAATTCTCCTTAAATTTAATGACTCATGTTATTTAAAATGGTTAGCAATAAAAAACGCCCTAACCATACAATAATTGTATGATCAGGGCGACTTAATCGCGGTACCACCTGATTTAGAGAGTTGCCTCCCCGTCTCATTTGAACTTAACGCGTCTCTCACGTCGTTGGTTACAACTATGTTCACCAACAAAGCCCACTAACTACCTTCAACTAAACTGGCTGGTACGTCTCACACCAAATGACCTACTCGCTGGACAAACCATATTTAATCTACTCTTTAGTGAATTGCTCTACTCGTTATTTTACGGTTAATTGGCCATAAAATCAAGTCAGCTAGCTTTACAAATCACCCGTTAAGAATTGGGCTTGCCCCATGCCAAAACTCCAATCCTCATCAGTATTAGTTACCATGTTAATCATGATGTCTTGCGGATCAATGCCCAATTGCTCATGAACTTGTGCCACAAATTGTTGATAAAAAGCTTGTTTTTGATCTGCTGTACGTGGACGCGTACGAATTGACAGCAGCACAAATTGATCGGTACGGTCGTACCCTAACCCGGTATCAGCCATAATGAAATCTGCTGCCTCATGGTAATCAACAACTTGATATCGATCTCCTTCAGGCGCATTAAATGCTAACTTTGTTACATCATAGGCAATATCTAACAGTTGTTGCACGCGGTTGTGATCTGTCCAGCCGCTTTTGTATAAATCAAATCGTAATAATGGCATTTTTAACCTCCTAGAGCAACATACCAATTGCTTCAACTAATAGGTAACCACCGTAGACGACCACGATAATCCCTGAAATAATATTAACCCAAACAAGCGCCTTTTTGGGCAAGCGCTCTTTTAAGCGGTTCATAATGATGGTAATACTCATAAACCAAATAAATGATGCGGTGATTACACCTAGAATAAACGGCCATACCTCATGGTGTGCAAGCGTTCCACGCAAAGCCCCCAGCATCAAACTACCATCAATCAACGCTTGTGGGTTCGCCCATGACACAACAATGGCTGATACAATCGCTTTTTGTACAGTCAATTCATTATGCTGATCATTTAATTGCACACTATTAGCACCCCGCAGAATCCCATACCCAATCCAGATCACTAAGGCACCACCAATTAACATCACCATTAATTTAATTAATTCATTAGCACTAATAATCGCGCCCATACCAAAAAAGGCCGCCATTGAAAATAACGCATCGGCTAACCAAACTAACACGACATAAAAAGCAGCGCGCTTCAATTTATGATTCACTGCATTATTAAAAACGTACAAATTCTGCATACCGATCGGTGCAATAAACGCAAACCCAATCATCATCCCTTTTAAAAGCGTCAACATTACATTTCTCCCCAAAATTAATTCCTTTTAGTATACCGAATTTCATCATTTCACGCTATTCCAATACCGAAATCATGTCATCTAGTTTACAAAACTAAATAACAAGGTTATGATATATACAACAAATCAAAAAATGGAGCTGTGATTAGATGAAAGTCTTAACTAATGAAAACCGACGTTACTTAATCACGTATGAAACTTTAAACGCTGTCACCCACGGCTTAGGCGTTCTTGCAGCTGTCGTTGGCGCCACTTTACTACTCTGGGAAAGCATGACCGCACATTTTAATTGGTTCACCATGGTGGCCCTTTGGATTTATGCTATTTCAATTATCAGTTTTTTACTAGCCTCAACTTTATTCCATGCTTTAGTGTTTACCAAGGCCGGCAAAATCTTCCAATTCTTAGATCATTCTGGTATTTATCTTGTCATTCTTGGTAGCTATACGCCTTATACTTGGTTGTTCTTACCTCCGGTCGTTGGTTGGTCCATTTGGGGAATCATCGCCTTGCTCACCATTGCCGGTATTATCTACGATTTATTTTTCGTTGGCCGCTGGCCTTGGGTATCAGTCTTAATCTACGTTACTATGGGCTGGTTAATCATCCTGGCATTTCCAGCCTTGCATCAAGCACTGACACCATTTGCCTTTAACTTATTACTAGCCGGTGGTATCACGTACACGCTGGGCGCTGGTGTCTATCTGATGCCTAAATTACCAATGGGGCACGTTTACTGGCACTTATTTGTCTTAGCGGGCGCAAGCTTAATGTTTATTTCAATCTTTAGTATGTTATTCTAACCAAAAAAGTCGTTACTCACAGTGAAGTGCTTTCCCTTCCTGTTGGTAACGACTTTTTATTAATTTTTGATAATTCCCTTAGTTACCCAATCCGTAAAGTCTTGATTATCAGCTAATTGGCCACCTTGTTGGTGATTCGTGTACAAATTCTTTTCAGTCTGCGTCAAGTTACCCCAAACTGAACCACCAATATAGTAACGACTTGCTGCTGTCAATACATCTGATAACTTGGCATCAGCGGCTAGTTGCGCTGTCTTAGCAATATCAGCATGTGTCCAGTAACCCGCGACCGCATACTCCGTACCATCTTCTAACTTTACCTGACGGGCAATATAAATATCCGTTAGATGGTGTTGATCTGCCGCTGTAAGCAACGCCAAAGCAGCCTTACTATAGTTAGCTAGATATGTATCAAAATCTTGCTTGTCATCATCAGCTAAGACAATTTGTGCTGATGTTGCACCGATTTGTTGACTAATCACAGCTGGCGCACCCAACGTTTCTGCCAAAACTTTGTGAGCATCAAATTGATTTGATGCGTCTTTGGTAGTTGAAGAGGTCGTTGCTGCTGATGAACTAGCCGCATGTGGCTTAGTTTGGTGTGCCTTCGTATGATGCGCTACTTTGTGTGAAGTTGCTTGTCTAGATGTGTTGTCTGTATGTTGTGAACCATTGGTTACGATTGCGATAATAACCGCAATTACGGCAAGAATTATAATCCCTGCGATGATAACCCGCTTATCTTTAAACATGATTGTTAGCCCTTCCTTAAATTTAACTTTAATATTTTACCATATTCTCTTGTCAAAATACGAAATATTAGGCATAATATTATTTGTTGACGCCTCCTTAGCTCAGCTGGTTAGAGCATCGGACTTTTAATCCGCAGGTCCAGGGTTCGAATCCCTGAGGGGGTATAAACCGTCAGCGTTAAAAAAGCATCATAACCGATACATATCGTATGGTTATGATGCTTTTTATATATAATGGCTTTATTTACCAAATAACTTAGAAAAGAAACCTCGTAAACCGCTTGGCTTCGTTGGTTCCCGTACTTGTTGGCGCGTCTCCACTTTAGCCACCGCTTGATTTGATGGTTCTGGCACTTGATTCTGTGCCACATAATCCGCAATCATAGCATCCGTTAGGGCTGGCATCACGACTGTTTTAGTGGTCACACCCAAACTAACTTTCGTTGTACCTGTTTTCCCCGTTAAACGACTTGTCGCAAGGACTTCAATTTGGTGTGGCATGGTTTCGTGTGGCAATACCAACTCAAATTCATGATTAGTATCTACCATTAGCTCAATAAATCCTTCAGTTTCATTCAAGCGTACGGTTACATCGACCTCAGGCTGATTAACACGTCCTTCTAGAAGTCGTTGGGCATTTTGCGTTGAAATCACCGCCGTCACCACCGGTGCTGGGATATCAATTGTTAACTGAATTGATTCTTGCTTGTTTGGTTCAGCTAACAAACCTGCAGATACCAAAATTTCACCCTCTAAAACCTCAGCTGGGGCTTTAGAAATAAAATCGCCTTTAGCATCAGCTTGAATAGCATCGACATAACCATTTGGATATGTAATTTTAATTTGTGCATCAGATTGACCAACGTGGCCAATAACCGTTGTCCCCAAACTATTTGTTAATGTTGATGCTACTAAATTTACTTTTGCTTCACTCATGTTGAGCTCCTCATTACCTTTAACTGTGACTCATCTTTTATTTATTGTAACAGAAAAACCGTAGGGCGTACCTACGGTTTACCAATTTCACTAATCCATTCTGGTTAGCGATTTATGTCATGATTGTGAGTTATTTTTCAGGTACACGCACAATTAACGTGTCAACCTTAGCGGTACGTGTTACGTACTCTGTCACTGATCCAATCAACAACCGTTCAATAGCATTCAATCCTGTTGCACCAATCATAATCAAGTCAGCGTTAAACTTTTCCGGTGCTTGATGTGCAATCACATCCTTAGGTGACCCGTATTCAATCGTATAATCTACATTTTGAACACCGGCATCTTTAGCTTGTTGCAAATAGGCATCCAAGGTTTTCTTAGCTGTCTCAGCGACTTGTTCAACCATCGTTGTCTTAAAATCTGTCACATTTTGGAACGCCCGCGTATCAATAACGTGCAAAATGTGCAAGTTAGTTGTTTCCCCATTACGTAGTGCGACTTGAATTGACTTATTCAAAGCTGCCTCAGCTTCCTTTGAGCCATCCACCGGTACAATAATGTTTTGGTAATTTAAACTTAAATCAGCCATGATAATTCCTCCTCTATGCAACTCTTCCTCTATAGCTTTATTATACTCTTTTTGAAACCGATTACATTAATATTCCACTATTATGAGCATAAAAATAACATGTTTTCATATATCGGAAACGCTTATTTAAATAAACGTTGCACAACCACTAACGCCAAGCTTGTCGTCATCACCGTTGCAACAATGACCAACAGGCCTGCTGGCATTGGCGCCGCCCCATAGACTGCTAAACTAGCGACCAATAACACGGCGTCAATTGTTAACCCCCAACCGAACCATGTTGCAATACCCCGCGATTGCGACGCTGTCATTCCTAAAAAACCATTGGTGTGCCAAAGTAAGTAGAGCCCCAGGCCACCAACAAGTAACGCAAATAAACCAAATGTTCCGATTATCATATCATTCATCCCCTGTTTTACAGCAATAAAAAACACCATCAGAAAAAAACTTCCTGATGGTGCGCGGACACTTGATTGGCGCCGTTAGTGAATTCATCTGAGTTGGCTCCAGATTATAGGTAAGTGGGTGAATAAGTCAGCGTTCGTGACTACTGCGTGTAACAGCTTGTCGCGCCGGCTTCCCGACATCCCCGAGCAATATGGTTGTAAAGCAACTACAGAAAGGTAGAATCACGCGTACGTCCAAGGAATCCGTCTATACGGTTATTATAAAGGTTACATCCTTAAATAACTAGTCTTGATTTATTGCAAGCCTTCTTTTTGTGCTATTTTCAGCTTTTGATATTGCTCCTTATACACTTGTTCCACTTTGGAGTTCCCGGCAGGATTAAAATACTGCCGATCCTGCAATTTATCAGGTAAATATTGTTGTGGTACCCAATCCCCTGGATGGCCATGCGGATATACATAATCAATCCCGTGGCCTAGTTCAGCCGCTCCTTGATAATGAGAATCTCGCAAATGGTCAGGTACATCCCCAGTTCCACCCTTTTTCACATCCGCAATTGCAGCATCTACGGCAGTATAGGCTGAATTTGATTTTGGTGATAGGGTCATTTCAATGACCGCATTTGCTAACGGAATTCGCGCTTCTGGAAAGCCCAATTTTTCAGCTGCATCCACTGCAGTTCCTACCCGAGCAGCCACTGCGGGATTTGCCAAACCAATGTCTTCATAGGCAATTACGCGCAAACGTCGTGAGATGATTGGTAAATCACCGGCTTCAATTAAGCGTGCTAAATAATGTAATGCCGCGTCAGTATCACTACCGCGAATGGATTTTTGCAATGCCGAAATCACATCATAATGCGCATCACCGTCTTTATCGGCGGTCAAAGCCCTTTTTTGGACAGTTTCTTCAATAATTGGCAAAGTAATCTGAATAATGCCCGCCGTATCTGGTTGCGTTGATTTTACAGCTAATTCCAAGCCGTTTAACGCTGCCCGCAAATCACCATTGGTCGCATAAACTAACTGTTTCATCGCATTCTCAGCGAGGACAACATTAAAATTACCTAACCCACGGTCTTTATCAGCGAGCGCCCGTTCAACGGCCGTTACCATATCATTTTCTGATAAAGGTTTAACTTCAAAGATTTGGGTGCGGGAACGAATCGCCGGTAAAATAGATAAGTAAGGATTTTCAGTTGTCGCGCCAATTAATACAATACGACCACTCTCTAAATGTGGTAACAAAAAATCCTGCTTAGTCTTATCTAACCGGTGAATTTCATCTAATAACAAGACCACCGTTCCTGACATTTTAGCTTCTTCGGCCACAATTTGAAGATCTTTTTTACTATCGGTTGCGGCATTTAAAATTCGAAAAGCATACTTAGTGGAACCCGCAATTGCACTAGCAATACTGGTTTTTCCTGTCCCAGGTGGACCGTATAAAATCATGGATGACAACATTTTTGCTGTCACCATGCGTTGGATAATTTTACCTTCACCAACCAGATGTGTTTGCCCGACAATTTCTTCGATTGTACGTGGTCGCATACGATAAGCTAATGGTTGTTGCATTCGAACCACCACCTTTTTTATTCTACTTAAATAAGTTTTGATACCATTTTTTGGCAGGGGTTACCGTTGCCGTTTTTGTAACAACCTGACTTGCAATATCAATATCGGTTATATTTACCGCTTGATCAGCCGTGTAAACAACTGCAAATTCACTTTTTGCAAACAAAGCATCTGATTTAATCGTAAACCCCACCCGTTGCGTGGTGGCTAATTTAATATATGGTTCCAATTCAATCATATCAATGTGCCCATTTAACAATAATGTGCCCTGTGGATGCCGTTTAAATTCTTGGGTCCAAGCAGCTAAATAAGTTGCTTCACCTAAACAACCTGGTGTTTGGACTGCATAAACACGTTCACGAAAAGTGCCCAAATATTGATGTTGTTCGCCTGGATTTAGTTCCGGTGTCCCGTACATCGCCTTTTGCATATGGGGGTCAAGTTCAGTCATCCTGGATGCCTCCGTTATCTCTGGATATATATATTAAGTTTAACATAACCAATAAAAAAGGGGTTACACCGTTATCCATGGCGTAACCCCTTTTAATATTACTTTATGTTAGCTATACATTAAAGTTGAAATCCCCGCAACTAAAACGTAAGTTAGGTAGCCCCCAAATACCCAATGCAACGCATTGAATAACAATGGTGAAGCACGTAAAATGCGGTGGCCAATAAAATAAATCACAGTTGGCACAATCAAAATCAACGCAAAAATCTCTAGTCCCATTAACCAAGTACTAGGCACCATTGGCATCAATAGCATCATAGCTTCTCCTCCAACTTAACATCTGGATACTTATCCGCAAACCAGCGTTGTGCAAATTGGTTTTCAAACAAGAAGACCGGGTTTTCTGACCGATCACGCACCAATAAATTACGTGATGACGCCATACGTGGATCTAGTTGTTCAGGATCAACCCAGCGGGCAATCTTTGAACCCATTGGCTCCAATGTTACTTCAGTGTTATATTCATTTTCCATACGGTATTGGAAGACTTCGAATTGCAAAGCACCAACAGCCCCCAAAATATAATCACCTGAATCCCAAGCCGTGTACATTTGAATTGTTCCTTCTTGCACCAATTGCGTCACACCCTTATGGAATGACTTTTGCTTGAGCACATTCTTGGCATGTACGCGCATAAACATTTCTGGCGTAAAAGTTGGTAACTCTTCAAATTCAACCGCTTGCTTACCCGCGTAAATCGTATCCCCAATTTGGAAATTACCAGTATCATAAATACCAATAATATCACCAGGATATGCGTGTTCAACATTTTCACGCGTATCCGCCATAAACTGAGTCACATTCGCTAATCGAATTTTCTTACCAGTACGAGTTAATGTAACATCCATACCGCGTGTAAATTCACCAGATACGATACGCACAAAGGCAATGCGATCACGGTGATTAGGATTCATATTGGCTTGAATTTTAAATACAAAGCCAGTTAGTTGCTCATTTGATGGCACAACTTCCTCACCAGCCGTTGTCTTCTTAGGCGCGGGCGCGGGTGCAAACTGCATGTAGGTTTGTAGGAATGTCTCAATCCCAAATCCTTGCAACGCTGAACCAAAGAAGACTGGTGTTAATGCACCATTCATCACAGCTGCTTCATCAAACTGATTGCCAGCATCCTTTAGCATTTCAATCTCATCACGCGTTTCTGTCCATAATGGATTATCTTGCAACGCATTTGGCTCAGCTAAATCAGTACCCGCTTCATTTAATGGCAAAAATCGCCCTTCAGGTGTAGCTGGTCGGAATACCTCAACATTGTTGTGGTATAGATCGAACAACCCCGCCAAAATATGACCAGATCCAATTGGCCAGTTCATTGGGTATGCATTAATACCCAATGTTGATTCCAATTCATCAACCAAGTCTAATGCTTCACGTCCATCACGGTCTAACTTATTAAAGAATGTGAAAATCGGAATGTGTCGCTCACTAACAATTTCAAACAATTTCTTAGTTTGGGGTTCAATACCCTTGGCAGAATCAACCACCATGATAACTGAGTCAACCGCTAACAATGTCCGATACGTGTCTTCAGAGAAGTCTTCGTGCCCTGGCGTATCCAAGATGTTAATGCGCTTATCGTCAAAGTCAAATTGCAACACAGATGATGTAACGGAAATACCACGTTTTTGCTCGATTTCCATCCAGTCTGACTTTGCAAAGTTCCCCTTACGTCCCTTAACAGTTCCGGCTTCTCGCACGACACCACCAAGCTTCAATAATTGCTCGGTAATCGTCGTTTTTCCGGCGTCCGGGTGGGAAATAATGGCAAACGTGCGACGCGTTTGCATTTCTTCTTGTACTGATGCCATGATTACTACCCTTATTTTCTTTACTAAATTTAATTTTTCTTAAAAATCTTAACAATTTAGTATAACGAAAAAACGACCATGATTCAACACCATGACCGTTTCATTCATTAGTAAATTAAGCTTAATATCCGTATTTTTACCACTTATGTTCTTGGGCTACATCCTCTAAGGACAACCCACCATGTGAATTGATCACTTCATTCATGGCTGCCTGAATTTCTGAACTTGGTAAATCTTTCACGTTATAACCAGCAGCCATTAATTGTTGCCGTGCTGTCGCAACATCAGTCGAGTCAAAAGACCGGGGATCAGAACTAGCACTTGGGGCCGTATCTGATGACTGCGATGTTGCTGTCTCACTATGTTTATTCGCATCTGAGACTGAATGACTATTTGCCGCATCACGTGATGAAGCCGAAGATGAAGCAAGTGAGGCACTTATTGAGGCTTCACGTGATGATGATGCTGCTATGGATGCGCTCATAGATGCTGCTCGACTAGATGCGGCGGCATCTGATGATTCACTGGCCGCCTTTTTTGATTCACTGGCCGCACGCTTTGATGCGTCACTGGCAGCTTTGGCCGCAAGTAATTTTACATGAACTTTATGGGCGGCAATTTTGATGTTTTTATTAACCAATGGTACCGCCCCATCAACTGTACGCGCCGTCTTATATAAATCGGCGGCAACTTGCCACTTTGCTTGACTGGCATTTTTATCAGCTTGAATCGCATACTGCAATTGTTGCAAGGCAGTCCGCGCTTCAACTGTTTTATTATCTTTTTGAGCAGCCGTGTAATAATACTTGGCATCTGTCCAATTTTGCTCATTTAGTGCAGCATGGGCTTGCGTAATTGCACTACTATAGTTATGGCTTTGTGAAAAATATTTATAACCAAACAAGCCACCTAAGAAGGCCACAATTAAAATAATTACTAATCCGATTTTTTTCATAATTTATTATTCCCCTTTAAAAAGTTCACAAGATGATTATAAAGGAAAAGCAATCTAAATGCTCATACATTTAGACTGCCTTAACTAAATCATATTGCGACTATCGATCATTACGACGCTTGATTTCCAAGTATCGGCGATACCACAAGTCGATGTACATCTGAGAGAACGGGCCTTGATTATGATTAATCCAGTCCACCAAAATTTTGACATGTTCCTTCACAATAAAGTCAATATCAGCTGAGTACTGCCATTGCGTCTTATGTAATTCATACTCATCTGTATCTAATAAGCGTTTCTCACCATCTGGAAAGACCTTTACATCTAAGTCGTAATCCACATATTTCAACGCTTCTTTATCTAAAACGAACGGTGAGGCCAAATTACAATAATATGACACCCCATTATCTCGTATCATCGCGACGATGTTGAACCAGTATTTACGGTGAAAGTACACAATTGCTGGCTCGCGCGTCACCCAGCGCCGACCATCATCTTCGGTTACCAGAGTATGATCATTTAAGCCAATAATTGCGTTCTCACTCGTTTTTAGGACCATCGTGTCACGCCAAGTTCGGTGCAAACTGCCGTCATGCTTGTAGCTTTTGATCGTAATAAAGTCGCCTTCCCGAGGTAGTCGACTATCTTTCATTGCTGCGCCCTTCACGGCCTTTCACCAAAATTATTCTTTTTTATTGTATCACGGGTCACGGTCTAACGCACCGGTTGGTTTATAAGTTCACAGTAGGCATATACAGTATTTTTGCATATTATTACATTTTTCGGTCGTATTGACTTATCCACTTATCCACAAGACTAAAATCATACCCTTTACGAAACATGGCCGCCTTAATGCGTTTCTTAAATTCCCACCCTTCATATTGCCGATAACGATTTGCAGCAATCAGCGCATCATGATTTAAGTTATCCCATTCTTGGTCATCATCAGGATCGTTTGCTAAATCATAATCTTGCATCGCCTGATTAATTAACGATGTATCGAATCCTAGTTGTTGTAATTTTTGACGTGTTTTTTGCACGGCCATATAGTGGGCCTGGCGTTCGTACTTATGCATCAATTTTTCAACGTGATGTGCCAAATGGGACAATTGATCATCATCGTCATAGTCAACCAACGCATCTGTAATATCGTCTGGTGCAATCCGTAATTGTTGCAGTTTATACCGAATGCCTCGCGGTCCCAACTTACCACTAGTCACCATACTATGCACATACGCTTGTGCATAATGTTGATCATTAATGACATTTACCGCTTCTAATCGGTCAATCACACGCGCAATCACTGGTTTTGGCACTGCTTGTTCCCTTAACTTTTGAATAATTTGCCCCTTAGCACGTAGGCGACCAGTCGCATAAACTAATGCTTTTTGATACGCCTTTTGTTCAAATTCAGCCGCTTCAATCTGATTGATTTCTTCTGGCGTTAGCTGCGTACCTTTAAATAAATTGTATTTGATTAAAATTGTTTCATCAACGGCAAAGGCATACTCATCGTCGACATAAATATTGTAACGGCCGGGTTTTAGTTGCTGGGTTACTTTTGTAATTGTTGCCATTTTGCCCTCCTAATCATCATTCGATTAAGTTAAGTTTAACCGAAAAACAAAAAAAGAATCAACCGTTGGTTGATTCTTTTCGTAATCACTTAGATAAATGATGACATACCTGGGTTTAATTCAACAATCTTACCGGTACGCTTGTAGATAATCCATTCCGCGATATCTGTCACGTAATCAGATGTACGCTTCAAGTATCCGGCCACCACTAGGTAGTCAGTTGAGGCTGTTACTAATTCAGGATCAGATTCCATTGCTGCAATTGTCATTTCGCGAATTTCGCTTGTAAAGTCAGAAACAGATTTTGAAACTTGCGCAATTGCTTCAGCTGATACCGCATCATCGTTAACGTAGTAATCCAACACATCTGAAACCATTTTGGCAACGGTTTGTCCCATCATCCCAATTCGTTCTTCAACAGACGCAACACGCTTGTTCCCCTTAACGTGGATTGTTGACAGTGCAATATTACGTGCATTATCTCCAATTCGTTCCAGAACAGAAACTGCCTTCAAAACTGTCACGATTTCACGTAAATCAGTTGTCACTGGTTGATACAACGCAATCATTTCAAAAGTCTTCTTTTCCAAGGCAATTTCACGTTGGTTGATTGCTGTGTCACCATCAATAATTTCTTGGGCTGAAGCACGATCGTGATCCAAAAATGCTTGTACCGCTGTTTGTAGCGTCTCGGCAACTAACAAACCCATTTCCTTAAATGATGTATCCAAATCAGCTAGTTCTTCATCAAAATATTTACGCATACCAATATCTCCCCGTTTTTATCCTATATGTGTAGTTTAGCACAGGTTATCCAAAGCGACCTGAAATGTAATCTTGCGTTTCTTGCTTATCTGGATCCAAGAAAATTTTCTTCGTATCATTAAATTCAATCAAATCACCACTCATAAAGAAGGCTGTCCGATCTGAGATACGAGAAGCTTGCGCCATTGAGTGCGTCACGATAATCATCGTCAACTTATCACGCAGTTGCATCAACGTATCTTCCACCGCGTGGGCTGATACAGGATCCAAAGCAGCGGTTGGTTCATCAAGCAACAAAATCTCAGGTGATGTTGCCAACGCACGGGCAATTGACACACGTTGTTGTTGTCCACCAGACAATGACAACGCTGACTTATGCAAATTATCCTTCACTTCATTCCAAATAGCGGCTTGCTTCAATGATGTTTCCACCACTTCATCCAAAATCGCCTTGTTCTTTTCCCCTGAAGTTCGTAGCCCAAAAGCCACGTTGTCATAAATTGAAAATGGGAATGGGTTAGGTTGTTGGAACACCATGCCAATTTCCTTACGCAAGTTAACCGTATCGGTAGTAGGTGCGTAAATATCCTGCCCCTTAAACAAGAACGTCCCGTTAACCGTTACATTATCTTGCAAATCGTGCATCCGGTTCAACGCGCGTAAGTAAGTTGACTTTCCTGATCCAGATGGACCAATCAACGCCGTTACGCCATACTTGTCAAAATCCAAGTTAATACCGTGTAAAGCTTCCTTTTCACCATAGTAAAGGCGGACGTTTTCTGTTGTTAAAATTTTTTCTGCCATGTTAATTACTCCATTAACCGAAGTTTCCGTTGACGTAATCGATTGTTAATTGCACCTTAGGTCGCGTAAAGATTTTACGTGTCAAATCATATTCGATGACCTTTCCCATATTAAAGAAAGCGGTGTAATCAGAAATACGAGCGGCTTGTTGCATATTGTGCGTCACGATAACGATGGTGTACTTGTTCTTTAGCTCCATCAACGTATCTTCAATCTTAGCTGATGAAATTGGGTCCAAAGCTGAAGCTGGTTCATCAAGTAATAGAATATCCGGCTTCATGGCAATGGCACGTGCAATGACCAAACGTTGTTGTTGACCACCTGATAGTGACAAAGCTGACTTACTCAAATCATCCTTTACTTCATCCCATAATGCCGCTTGACGCAAAGAAGATTCCACAATTTCGTCAAGTTCCTTCTTGTCCTTGATACCGTGTTGCTTCAAGGCAAACGTAATGTTGTCATAGATTGACTTAGCAAATGGATTTGGTCGTTGGAACACCATCCCAATGTGCTTACGCATTTCATAGACATCAACTTCCTTAGAGTTAATATCAACGTCACGGTACATGATGTTCCCCTTAACTGTGGCAACACTATCGTTCATCCGGTTCAATGAACGCAAGAACGTTGACTTTCCTGAACCAGACGCCCCAATCAAAGATGTAATCTTGTATCGTTCAAACTTCAAATCCGCATCTTGCAATGCTAAGTGGTCACCATAGTACACTTGTAAATCTTTGGTAGACAAGGCAATCTCATGTTTATCTTCATCCATGTCGTAGATAAAGCGTTCTGGTTGCGCTTGATCCAAATTCAAATTTAGCTCTTCAGCCATGAAAATTATCCTCTTTCCTACTTAGTTGCTGTCAAACGCTTGAATAGCACACTACTCAAGTAACGGGCGGCAAAGTTGAAAATCAAAACAGCGATAATCAAGACAGCTGATGCTCCAGCTGAAACAGCTGCCGCATCAGGCATGATTCCTTCTGAATTAACCTTCCAAATGTGTACGGCTAGTGTTTCAGCCGGACGCATAATGTTTAATGGACTTGCCATGTTGAATGGATTCCAGTTACCAAAATCAAGCGCCGGTGCAGATTGACCAGCCGTGTAAATCAACGCAGCGGCTTCTCCGAACACACGTCCAGCTGACAAAACCACACCAGTAACGATTGATGGCAAGGCCGCTGGTAAGATAACGTGACCAACAGTTTCCCAGCGTGACAAACCTAATGCAGCTCCGGCTTCACGTTGCAAATCCGGAATGGTACGTAATGATTCTTCAACTGAACGTGTTAGCAAAGGCAAGTTAAAGAATGTTAGCGCGATGGCCCCAGAAAGAATTGAGAAGCCCATGTTCAATTGCACAACGAAAATCAAGAATCCGAATAAACCAACTACCACAGATGGCAATGATGATAGGATTTCAATCGCTGTCCGAATCAAAGCCGTAATGCGACTCTTCTTATTGGCATATTCATTTAGGTAAATACCAGCTCCCAACGCAATTGGGAATGAAATAATCATCGTAATAATCAACAAGTAAATTGAGTTAAATAGTTGAATACCGATTCCACCACCAGCTGAGAACGCTGATGCTGGTGCCGTTAAGAAGTGCCAAGACAAGTGTGGCACACCTAGATACAAGATATAACCTAGCAAAGCCGCTAGAATCAAAATGACTAAACCAGCAATTACGTACAATACTGCACTGGCAATTTTATCTGCTTGTCGTGGATTGAACATCTTACATGGCTCCCTTCTTAGCAATCAAACGAATAATTGAGTTAAAGACTAATGACATCAACAATAGAATCAAAGCCAAACTCCACAAAGCATTGTTTTCAAGTGATCCCATGACCGTGTTTCCAATTCCTTGCGTCAAAACAGATGTCAAAGTTGCGGCTGGTGATGTTAAGTTGTGTGGCAACAAAGCGGCGTTACCAACAACCATTTGAACAGCCAAGGCTTCACCAAAGGCACGCGCCATTCCAAACACGATGGCTGTCAAAATACCCGGTGTTGCTGCACGCAAGATCACCTTGTAAATCATTTGCCAACGGGTCGCCCCAAGCGCCAATGCTGACTCACGGTAATGACGGGGCACTGAACGAATTGTATCAACAGTCATTGATGTAACAGTTGGCAAAATCATCACGAACAACACGATTGCGCCGGCTAAAATACCAAATCCTGAGCCACCAAACAATGTTCGCATAACTGGCACGATAACTGATAATCCAATAAATCCATAAACAACTGATGGAATACCCACTAACAATTCTGTTACTGGTCCCAAAATCTTTGCTCCACGCTTTGGTGAGATTTCAGTCATAAACAAAGCGGTTCCAATGGCAAATGGTGTGGCAATAAGCGCTGATAACAATGTTACCAAGAACGATCCCACGATCATTGGTGCCGCACCAGCCAAAGCATGCCCAGCCGCATCAGTTTGTCCAGGCGCCCATTGCGTACCTGTCAAAAAATGCCATAGATTAACTTTATTTGTGAAGAACGTTGCCAATCCCTTTGATGCAACGAACCAAAAAATTGCTACCACAACGACAACAATCAATAGCAAGGCGATGATTGACAATGTTCGCCCGAAACGATCCTTACGCGTTGCCGCTGATTGCTTTAATAGTGATTCACGGATATCATCCATGTGCCTATTCTCCTTAATTTTCAGATATTAATTTTCCACTTGCATCACGTGAAACTTGCATCTTTGGAATTGCAATATACCCTAACTGCGGTACTAATGTCTTTTGAATGTGCGGTGTATTAATATAGTTCAAAAATGCCTGCACTTGCTTAGACGGTTGTCCCTTTGTATAAATGTGCTCGTATGACCAAATTGGCCATTGCCCATTGATAACGGTATCATCATTGGCTGGCACACCATCCAAAGTAGGGACAGTTACTGACTTATCCAAATATGCGAAAGCTTCATATGACACAGATCCTGGCGTTGTTGAAACGAGTGAACGCACCATTCCTGATGAGTCCAACTCTTGCGCGTCAGCTGATTCGGCGCCCTTTAACCCAAATTTTTCAAATGTCGCACGTGTTCCTGACCCAGCAACACGATTAACCAAAACAATTGGCAAATCTGCGCCACCAACTTGCTTCCAATTCGTCACCTTCTTGGTAAAGACGGCAATTAATTGACTTTGGGTTAAATTAGTAATTTGGGCTTGCTTGTTAATAATTGGTGCAATCCCGACAACGGCTACGCGATGATCAACTAATTTTGATGCCTCGATACCGTCCTTTTCTTCAGCAAACATATCAGAATTTCCTAGCTCAACAGCTCCTTGCTGTACTTGAGCTAATCCCGTTCCGGTTCCGCCTCCTTGCACGTTAATGTACACACCAACATTTTTGCTAGCGTAATCTTAACCGGCTGCTTCCACTAACGGTTGAAGGGCCGTTGAGCCCACAGCGGTGATGTTCACACCACTATTTTTCTCGCGTGTCGTGTATCCAACAGCCAATAAACCACCCACAACTACTACGATTGCGGCACTTATCAACCAACTGCGCTTCATTTCGAACGCCTCCTAATATTCTTCTGCTACTATTCATTATTATGCTGTTTTTTTGTAAACATCACACCACAGTTTTGTAAAGATTTATGTTACATTCCAATCTTTTAAGTTTATTTTACGCTATACAAGCGCTTACATACCAATACTTACAACCGTTATGACAGTTTTATGTCATTTGTAAATAATCCAGTCACATAAAAAAACATGCTAGTCTACCAATGGCAAATCTAACATGTTTTAAATTATTTATTGTTTACTTCTTGTAAGCCCACTTCCAGTCAAATGGCGCCCCAGTTGGATTAGCAACAACACCCTTAACAGAAGTACGGAATAGGGTTGCGTATGATTGGTAGTAAAGTGGTGCCACACCGACTTCCTTTTCAATCGTTTGCTCAGCCGTCTTGTAATCAGCATAACGCTTATTGATGTCATTAACGTCCGTTGATTCGGCCATCTTCATGGCATCATCGTAGGTAGCATTTGACCAGCTTCCTTCATTAAATGAAGAACCAGTTGTAAACATATCCAAGAACGTTGATGGGTCAGCATAATCAGCACCCCACGCTGAAATTGACATGTCAAAGTTATGCGCTTCCGTCAATGCCAAACGTTGCTTGAATGGTACCGTCTTAATCGTAACCTTTAAACCAGGCAAAGCTTGCAATTGTGACTGCATAAATTGAGCTGTATTCTTCGCCTTATCCGTATCATCCGTTACCAATTCCAAAGACAACTTTTTCTTGCCTTCTTCCTTCATCCCTTGCTTGAATAACGTCTTAGCCTTTTGCTTATCGTACGTAATGGCACCCTTCACTTCAGCCGACTTTGAGAAATCCTTATCCGTATTTGGATCGACGGCCAAATTCTTCGCGGTCAACGTTGTCGCCGCCGTTGCATTACCCTTCAAGATACGGTCTGATAGGGTTTCACGGTCAATGGCATATGAAATGGCTTGACGAATCTTAACATTCTTAAATTCAGGCACTGTTTTCTCATTCATTTGTAGATAGAAAGTTGAGGCCATTGGGATTACCTTATAGTCCTTCTTCTTTTCAGAAGCACGAACTTGGTCTGGTGATAGGTAAGCTAAGTCCAACTTACCGGCCTTATATAAATTGTAACCTGTGTTTTGATCCTTAATGGTTTGGACCGCTACCTTCTTGGTCTTAACTGACTTTGCATCCCAGTAATTAGGATTCTTAACTAATGAATACTTATTATTTGATCCCGTCCAGCCCTTCATCATGTAAGGACCTGATGCCAAAGTGTACTTGGCGGCTGTACCATACTTGCTGCCAACCTTATCCACAAAAGCCTTACTTTGTGGGTAGAATTCAGACATCGTCATCACTGATTCTAATTGTGGCATTGGCTTTTCCAATGTTACTTCCAAAGTCTTATCATCAAGCGCTTTAATTCCCAAATCGTCTAAGTTTGTATCTTTACCTGATTGGATGGCATCCGCGTTCTTAATACCTGAAAATAGGTAGGCATATTGTGACGCGGTCTTAGGATCATTGGTACGTTGCCAACCATAAACGAAATCTTGCGCCGTAATGGCGTCACCATTCGCCCACTTCAAACCATCACGTAGCTTAAAGGTATATGTCAAACCATCATCTGACTTTTGAACAGATTCGGCCATCGCTAATTCTGGCTTATTATCCTTACCATTACGGTACAATCCATCCCCAGTCGCTTGCAAAGCATCAAAATCAACTGATGCCGTTGATTTTGATGGGTCCATTGTGCCCAAATCAGCCGTTTCCGTCCAGTTAATTGTTTGATACTTCGCTGCACTTGCCGCAACTGGCACCAATGTTGACCCCAAAATCAACGTTGTTGACAACAATGCTGATGTCTTTAGAACCTTGTTCATAATTATTTCCCCATTTCAAATTGCATTATGATTATGACAATTAGAATAGTATTAGAAAAAACAATTGTCAATACCATAAAACCGGTTTCATCGTTAATAAAATTGCCATACATTCACACAAACGCCTATATATCAACGCCATTTACAATTCTGAAATATTTTTAATTTTCATTAAAAAAGTACACAATCTACCGATTGTGTACTTTCAGCCTGCCTATTTAATTAGTTCTTGTAAGCCCACTTCCAGTCGTATGGTGCACCGGCTGGGTTTGTGACCACACCCTTAACTGATGTGTTAAACAATGTCGCGTATGAACGGTAGTAAAGTGGTGAGACACCGACTTGCTTCTCAATTTCTTGTTCAGCTGTCTTGTAATCGTTGTAACGCTTGTTCTCATCAGTTACGTCCGTTGTCTTAGCCGCTGTTACCGCATCATTGTAAGTCTTGTTATCCCAAGTACCATTGTTAAATGATGAGCCTGATGTATACAAGTCCAAGAATGTTGATGGATCACCATAATCCGCTCCCCACGCCGTAATGACCAAATCAAACTTCTTGTCTTCAGACAATGCCAAACGTTGCTTGAAAGGTACTGTCTTGATGTTGATAGTAACGCCCTTCAACTTCTCCATGTTCGATTGCAAGAATTGGGCTGTACGCTTCGCACCATCTGTGTCATCCGTCAACAACTCCAACTTAAGCTTCTTTTGACCTGACTCCTTAAGACCTTCAGCAATCAACTTCTTAGCCTTTGGCAAGTCATATGCGATAGCTCCCTTGGCCTCTGCTGACTTAGCAAAATCCTTCCCTGTGTTAGGATCAGTTGCCAACTTAGTTGACGTGTATGTTGTGGCTGGTGTTGCCGTTCCAGTCAAAATCTTTTCAGCCATCTGCTTACGATCAATTGCATATGATAGCGCTTGGCGCACCTTGACGTTGGCCAATGCCTTCACTTTCTTCTCATTGTATTCTAGATAGAAGGTTGACGCTTGTGGAATCACCTTGTAATCCTTCTTCTTTTGTGACGCCTTCACTTGATCAGGTGACAAGTTGGTAAAGTCTACCTTGCCGGCCTTATACAAGTTGTAACCAGTATTTTGATCCTTAATCGTTTGAACGATGACCTTTGGTGACTTCACTGCTGCTGCATCGTAGTACTTATCGTTCTTAACCAATGAATACTTGTTGTTTGATCCTGTCCACCCCTTCAAAATATAAGGTCCTGATGACAAGGTATACTTAGCAGCTGTCCCATACTTGCTACCAACCTTATCAACAAAGGCCTTATTTTGTGGATAGAAACCAGCCATTGTCAACACTGACTTAAGTTGTGGCATTGGCTTTTCAAGCGTTACTTCCAATGTCTTGTCATCAATCGCCTTAATTCCCAAATCATCTAGATTCGTATCCTTACCTGATTGGATAGCATCCGCATTCTTAATACCTGAGAATAGATAAGCATATTGTGACGCGGTCTTAGGATCATTTGTTCGTTGCCAACCATAAACGAAATCTTGTGCCGTAATTGGATCACCGTTGGCCCATTGCAAACCATCACGTAGCTTAAAGGTATACGTCAAGCCATCAGTTGATTCGTCAACAGATTCAGCCAATGCTAGCTCAGGCTTGTTATCTTGTCCATTACGATATAGTCCATCGCCAGTTGCTTGCAAAGCGTCAAAGTCAACTGCTGCGGTTGACTTTGATGGATCCATCGTCCCCAAATCAGCTGATTCAGTCCAATTAATTGTCTTATACTTCGCTGCACTTGCCGTAAGTGGCAAAACTGCTGATCCCAAAATAATTGCTGTTGATAGCAATGCTGATGTTTGTACAACCTTGTTCATAACCATTACCCCGTTTTTTCTAACACGTTTTATTATGTTGATTAGAATAATATGAGAAATATTAAATGTCAACAAAAAACCTCTCTTAAAATCAACTAAAAACATCACACAACGCCAAAAACGTTGTTATATAGCGGTTTTTATTATGAGATTTCTTTAATTTTATTTTAAAAGCAGGCTTATTTTAGGCGATTTTGTTCGGGTTTTTAACAGTTTTCTCATTTTAAAAATAACAAAAAAGCGTAAAGTCAAAAATTGACTTTACGCTGTCTTTGCATTAATTAAATTGCCAGTCATCTAACGAGTCCACCTCATAAGTTGGTTGCTCATTAGCTGGTTTTTCATGAACTTCAGCTTTCGTTGAAACCCCAGAATAGACTAATAAGGTATCAATGCCAGCATTCAAGCCCGCCTTAATATCTGTTTGATAATAGTCACCAACCATTATCACTTGTTCAGCCGTTAATTTTGTCCGGGTTAAAGCCCCCGACATAATTAATGTTTCGGGTTTTCCCACAATCACTGGCGCTTTATGCACCGCCGTTTGCAACGCTGCAATTAAGGCACCTGCTCCGGGTAACATCCCCCGTTCATTCGGTAAATTCGTATCCGCATTGGTCGCTACAAAATGGGCTCCTTGTTGAATCGCTAACGTCGCCTGCACTAATTTCTCGTAAGTAATGTGCCGATCCAACCCAATCGTTACCGCGTCAGCCGGTGCTTCTGTTACCAATTCAAACCCTTTCGCCAGCAAAGCTTCTTGTAGCCCAATTTCACCAATCACCAAAATTCGTTTAACATCCGGCAAATCTGCCAAGTAGTCGGCTACCGCCATCGCACTTGTATAAATGCGATCAGGCGTCGTGGGAATATCATGGTTCTCCGTTAAGTTGCGCGCCACTTCATCTGGTGTCTTCGTTGAATTATTCGTCACAAACAAATAATCAGCGTCCGTTTGCTTTAACCGTTCAATAAACCGCTGCCCACTTGGGAATTGCGTTGTTCCTTGGTAGATTGTGCCATCTAAATCAATAAAATAACCATCATAATGTTTACTCATTTATCATGACTCTCCTTTGATTGTGCCCGCTTGCCGTTCACGAATTTGGAACCGTCGGCGCTTGTTATTACCCTTTGTTTCAACTGTATTAGCGCGTTCTTTAACGTGCTTAGCTTTACCATTACGCTGCGGATGGGTCTTTTCAGCAATCGCTGGGCCATTGTTTTTGGCTGGTTGATGCTTACTTGGTGCGCTTGGACGGCGTGGTCGGCGGCGTTTGCGACGAACCGGTGGCTCATCTTCCCCTTCATCCACATCATGGGGTTCTAAGTTCTCCAACACAAAATAAGGTGCGCCAAAATTAATTTCTTCGTACAAATAGTCTTGTAACGCCGTAATTTGTTGGCTTCGGGCTACCCCAGTTGCGCCATCCTTATAAAAGCCATGCAATCGCAATTGGTCCGCTGCAATATCACCGACCAGATAATCATACTTTTCTAAGAAATCACTAAAACGGGCAGCCAACTTAGCTTGATCGTAAGCATCACGATAATCATGTACCAATCGATAGCTGCGTTCATTAATAAAAATAATTTCAGGTGTATCCCCACTAGTAATCGTCGTCGCTTGTTGGCGTTTTAAAAACTGCTCTTCAGCTAACTCTTTCATTCGTTCTCGATCCATCTATTAACCTCCTTTCTAATCGACATTTCTTTTATTTTAAAACGTTTCAGCTAAATAAGCTGCAAAGTCTTCTCGCATAACTGTATCATATGACATGACATTCTGTCCCATTATTTCGATAGTGGGAAAATAGGGAATAAACAGATAATGGTCCAGGGACCCCAACGTATAGGTTGCGTCCACATCCAACGGTTGCCCGTGCACTAAGACATCACCATTTTCCACCCGTTCTAAACCAGACCATACAATTTCACCCCATATATCACCACGAAAGCCCATACCACGTAATCGATAGCCGCGCAAAAAATGATGATTTTTATGGACCTCTTGCACCAATCGCCATAAATCACGCCCCAATAACGTTGTTCGCATGGGATGAATTGCATGCGGTAATAAATCATGTAAATCATTGGCATTAACCGGTCCGGCCGGCAAATCATGCAAAAATAGCCCCGTTGAAAGCATCGCAATGTCTGTTTGGGTACGCACCTTTAACGCAGCTAAGCCTAAATCAATTAAGCAATGTTCGCCACTTGTCCCAGTCACATAGTCTGTTGGTAATGTGGCAACGAGCTGTTTACTAAGTTGCTGTTTGCCACTTGTCTGATAGCCGGTTATTTCAATGACATCGGCTGGCTCCTGCGGTAACTCGTCCGTGACAACCGTTGCTGCTTGGATATCTGTTAATACGCCATCCTGCATCGTCAACTGAATTTTACCCACATGATCACCATGGCGCCCAGCCGCAGCTAAAAAGGCATTCCCATGTTTCTCACCAGTTGGCAATAAATGATGGGTGTGCGCCCCAATAATGACATTTAATGCCGGATACCGTTCCGCTAAATAACGGTCAACCGGTAAGCCAAGGTGTGATAATAAGATGTTTAAATCCGTTTTATCAGCTAATTCTGGCAGAATGCGGGCCAACGCCAACTCAACATCTTCAGGTTGCCAATCTAGTAATGGAAACGTGAGAATAAAGGGGGCTGTAAACCCCAATACACCAATACGCGTCCCTTTGGGGGTTGTAATGATCCGTGATGTCACTGCCCATTCTGGCACATCATTCGTTGTTTTATCCCACAAATTTCCCAGAACCACTGGAAAGTTAGCCTGATCATATAAATGATTTAAATCATCATGCGCTAACCCTAACCCTTCATTATTACCAATGGTCACGGCGTCATACCCAATTTCATTTAAAAGCGCCACATTCGCTTGTCCCATGGTCGCTTCCGTGAGGGGATGTTGTCGATCAATAAAATCACCAATATCAAACGTTAAAACACTCTTGCCGGCTGCGCGTAGTGTCTGTTGCTGCTGTAATAAGTAGCGTCGAATTTGCGGCCAACGTTCTAAATGCGAATGCAAATCATTCGTATGCAAAATCGTAATGTCATCGCGCACTAAAATCACCTCCGTTTTGCAAAATCATCATGTTTGCGTTGCAGCATTAATTCAATCTCCGTTAAATTTAACGGTGTGCCCCATGCCGGCCGTTCTTCAACTGTTAAATAATCTAAATCAGCGCTATCAACGCCAACATTGATATTTTCAGCAATTGGCACCATGGCATGATGAATATGACCGTGTAAGTTAATACTACTCTTTGTTTTTCCAAACAGCATTGGATAGTGGGTTAAAAAGAATTGGTGGTGATTGGCCTTTATAATGCGACCAACATCTTCAAATGCAAACTTCGGTTGTCCATCTGGCAACACCGGATTATGCTTCGCTAAATATTTAAATAGATCACGGGTATCATGATTACCTTTAATAATCACCAAGTGGCCATTCAATTGCTGCAAAATTTCACTAATCATTTCAAACCCAAGCCGCGCTGGTCGAATTTGGTTAACCATAGCAATATCACCTAAATGATACACCGTATCCGTGGGCATTACCCGTGCATTCCAAGCCGCAATCATTGCCGGATGGGCCTCTTCAATAAAGTCGAATGGTCGCGGTGAAAAATGTTGACTTTGCAACAGTGTCTCATGAAAAAAATGTGTATCAGCTGTAAAAAAATCCATCAACCGCTCCTCTCTTTTTATCGAATTCGGCCACTAGCATAGCTGTTTAGCCATTGTTCAAACTTCGTAAAGCCTTCTGGAAAAGTGTTAATACCAATAAAACTAAGGGGCATTGTTTGATCATCAAATTTAACCAGCACCCCCCACTCATCTGTGGCACCTACTTGAATTTGACGATACTCACTTTGCCAATTTGGTAAAAAATCCATTAAATGCCGTTCGATATTTGGCCATTGAAAACTAACATCTTGCCACAAATCAATTAATTGCGGATACGCAACTTGATCAAGATCCATTTGCCGATAAAAGTCAAACTGTTCATCCTGCACATCAGCTATTTCTACCGCCAATTCAGCCGGAATTTTAACATAAAAAGCATGTTCCGCCGTTTTTTTGGCATAAATATAATCAAAGCCAGTCGCCAAATTGCCACGATAAAACGTTAAATATTCCAACGCCATCTTATGCAACCACAATTAATGAAGTTGGAATGCCTGCGGTTAGGTTTTCAAAGCCATCGGCCGTCACGATAATGTCATCTTCAATACGCACACCGCCCTTACCAGCTAAGTAGATACCTGGCTCGATAGTCAATAGCATTCCGGCTTGGACAACATCTTCAGCTGGTGAATTTGCTGATAATAATGGCCCTTCATGGATATCCAAACCAATCCCATGCCCCGTTGAGTGATTATAGTTCTTACCAAACCCTGCTTCAGTTATAATATCGCGGGCAATCTTATCTAATTGCGCATTGCCCACACCCGGCTTCACGGCCGCAATCGCCGCTTCTTGGGCGGCCAAAGTCACGTCATAAATTCGTTGTGATTCTTCATCCAATTCCCCAAACGCTAAGGTCCGTGTAATGTCAGATGTGTAACCATCGACATAGTAACCAAAGTCAATCGTCACTAATTCACCGGCTGTAATCACCTTATCCGTGTACGTTCCATGTGGCAAAGCCCCACGGTAACCAGAGGCCACAATCGTATCAAAGGAAGGCTTATCAGCTCCTTTTTCTTTGGCAATGCGATCCAACAAATTAGCGACTTCACGCTCAGTCATGCCAACATGTAATTGTGGCACCATCTCGTTAAAGGCATCCACCGCAATTTGTGCTGCACGACGTAGCTTAGCCAATTCCGTGGCATCCTTCACTTCGCGAATAGCTTCTAATAGTGCTGGGACAGGTGCAATATCTACCCCATCAAAATTTTCATCCAAAAAATCAAAATCACGGAAAGGTAATGTGTCTTCAAATCCTAAGTTTTCAATCTTAAACCGCTTAGCGGCCGCCATCGCAACTCCCCAGTAATCACGGGTTACCAATAGTTGCACGCTATCATCTAGCTGATTGCGATAATCTTCTTCATAACGCGCATCCGTAATCAACGCCGCATTTTCACGACCAATTAAAACTAGACCATCACCAGTCCCCCCAGTGAATCCCGTTAAGTATTGCATATTTGTCCCATTAGCAATAATAAAGCCATCAATTCCTAATGGTTCAAACAAACGGCGTACATTTTCAATTCGTGTCTTCATAGTCTAATCCCTCATTTTCTTAGTATTTTCATTATAGCAAATTGCACGTCAGTTAGATAAAGTCAGTTAGATAACTAAAAACGGTTAATAGTCGCCCAAAGATAGAGGTGTCTATTAACCGTTACATTTATCTAAATGTCTGCGTAGGTCCCGTTTGAAGCTGATGTACAGCTTGCCAATCAATCTGCACGCCCAAACCAGGTTGTTTAGGCACTGGTAAACATCCAGCTACAATTTCTGGTTTTTCTACCACAATATCTTGTTCAAAGTATCGCGATGCACTTGAGCTATCACTAGGAATCTGATTGGCACCCGGTTGGGCTGCCAAAGCTAAGTCAACCGCTCGCCCCACGCCAGAACTGAGCATACCTCCAATCCAAGGCAATAATTGTGCCTGCTGCGCTGCTATAATCGCCTGACTAGTTACCCAAATACCACCAATTTTACCTTGTTTCAACGTGAGGGCATCCGTCGTGCGACTTTTAACCGCTCGTTGCACATCCTGTTGACTATTTAATGATTCATCTAAACTTAAATGTAGCGTTGGTAACATTTGTTGCGCCTGTTGATGTGCGAACCATGCCTTTTCGCCGAAGGGCTGTTCTAGCATATAAATCCCTGCATCCGCTAATGCTTGCAACCGCGCCTGGTCTGATGGCGGCCAAGCTGCATTGGCGTCAACCGAAAACCGTTGGCCTGGAAACGCTTGTACCAACGTCCGTAAGGCCACTAAGTCAGTCGTTGCATTAATTTTTAATTTAATCCGGCGATACCCAGCTGAGACTGCCGCCGCTACTTGTTGTTGCGTAGCTTCCCAGTCAGTTTGAATACCAATGGCAATGCCAACAGCAACTTGATTTAACGTACCGCCTAGCATCGTTGCTAATGATAAGTGACGTTGTTGCCCTTGAATATCCCAAAATGCCATTTCTAAAGCCGCTTTGGCAAATGACAACTGACTCTGCTCAGCTAACCATGCACTAACCGCTACTGCATCTGCAAATGAGGTTGCTAATAGCTGCGGTATCAGCCGCCTGATTTCAGTAACGGACTCAGCCTGACTTTCAGGTGCATAACCATGATCAACAAATGATTGGACGTCTCCATATCCTTTGATACCGTTCACATCAATAACTTCAACCAAAGTTAACGGGCGTTGATACGTCACATCGTGGGCTGTTTTAAATGGCGCCTTTAATTGTAACGTTAAGGGATAGAGATTAATCTGCCTGGCTTGCATGACGGGCCCACCGATCTAATAATTTGGTTACGGATATTGGTTGTTCAAAATGCACATTATGTCCCGCACCAACCACTTGTTCATGGGTTACGATAGGAATTTGCGCCGCCATCTGTTCATTAATTAGTGTAAACTTAGTGTCCGCCATCCCCGTAATTAAAATCGTTGGGACTTGTAAACTGGCTAACTTTGGCCAATAATTTGGCATCGCTCCAGTGCCAAAGTAGCGCAGTGAATTCGCCACGTTGGTTGCGGTTTGTTGCACTCGTTGGGCATGCATAAAGGCTTGTTGGGTTGCGGGCAACTCCCGTTGACTCGCAAACAGCGGGAGTTGCTCCCACTTAGCCACAAACGCGGCCATGCCTTGACTTTCAATTTCCTGCGCTTTCATGACATCGGCTGCCTGACGTGCTGCCCGATCATCCGCGTCAGCTAAGCCGGCCGTACCACTCTCCAAAAAAAGTTGCCGGACACGCGTAGGATACTGTATTGCCATCGCTAAAGCAAGGCGCGCGCCCATTGAATAGCCAACTAAATTAACCTGTTCAAGTGCTAATAAGTCTAACAACGCAATCAGATCCTGACTTTGTTGCGTAGCTGTAAACCTTTGCGGATCGGTCACGATTGGCATATGTGGTCCAAATCCAAGTAAATCAACATAGATTCGTGTGCCTTGTGGCGTCACTTGTTCGTAGTCCGCCGCACTCCCCACAAAGCCGTGCAAAAACAACCAAGTTGGCTTACCCTGACCGATTACTTGGATATGGTATGGATAATCATTAATAATCACCGCCTTATCCATGCACCGCCTCACGAATTTGTTGGATTAACGCTTGGTGATCCGTCACATTGACCGCTCGGCTACTCGTTATTTCAATAATTCTTAATTGCTTGGCGGGAGCTTGCAACAAATCAGTTAATGCTGCTAAATCGGCAACATGATGATACTCAGCATCATACAATCCAGCAATTTTATCAATCGCTAATGGTAATGGTGTCCCAAACATGGGCTCAAAATAATCTTTGGCGGCTGCTTGTGGTAGGAATGAGAAGATACCACCACCTTGATTATTAACGACTAATACGGTTAATGGTAGTTGGGCTTGATGGGCTAACATCAAGCCATTCATATCGTGGAACAACGTTAAATCACCGGTTAATAATGTGGTTGGGTGCCCATTCATGGCCATCCCAAAAGCAGATGAAACCGTCCCATCAATCCCATTTGCCCCGCGATTAGCTAAGGCGCGGACCGCATGCTTTGGCATAAAGTAATTATCCATATCACGAATGGGCATTGAATTAGCGATAAAAAGTTGACTATCCGCGGGCAGCGCT
>Ga0157368_1000033_pt1 | contig 57801 bp, 67 predicted proteins | sample AttbisABBM3_FD_113146 | JGI IMG/M metagenome (GOLD analysis project Ga0157368, IMG submission 113146) | Fungus gardens microbial communities from leaf cutter ant in Botucatu, State of São Paulo, Brazil - Atta bisphaerica ABBM3 | ecosystem: Host-associated > Fungi > Mycelium > Unclassified ... | reverse complement strand
CCATGGCTCGCCACAATTCTGAGATTGACTGGAGAACAGGAGATGATGAGGTGCCCAGAGAAGTGTGAATAAAGTCCACATGATAGAACTGAAAGATCACTTCTAACAAAATCCCACTTTCCTTTCCCCCCTCTACTCCCTCTCTCTTGTATTTAAGTAGTCTGCCACCACATACATGATAAACTGCGGATTTAAAAAAAGGATATGGGAAAAGCTTTCCTTTTGTGAGTGAGTCTGAGTCCAAATTGGACACGAACTCCACCAGTCGATGTCAATATAACTGTATAAAAATATCAACACCTTTGTGACAGTGGCATGGGCGGTGTTTGCATGGGCGGTGTTTGTAATACAGTCGATCAAGCCCTCCGGCGTGTGAAGTAGTACTACTCTCCCATAACACCTTTCGATGTCACTCGCCTCCGAGAGGTATGTCTGTACACCACCTTGCTATACCAAACACCTATTTTTCTTAGGAACTGGCACATTACGGGTGAGGAAAATGGGCAGAGTTGTTTAAACATTATGTCAAATCACCCACAGTTGTGCGCGCTCACGGCCTGCGATTGATGTGGCCAGAGAAAAAATGGCGGCCAATAATCAGGATGGAGATTGACACCCATCACATCTACGAAACCGTCCTTGGATGCGATGGACAAAACGTGGATGCGACTAAAACGTTCTCCTTGTAAAGTGAAATTTAGTCCTCAGATTAAGGACTCCTAGGCTAATTTCTACCTCCTACAGTGAAGATGCGAACGCCAACTCTCTGTTAGATATCCGAATTTTCTACCAATCACAGACAAAGAAGAAACGGAAACGGAAAAAAGAAGTTGCCACAACATTCGGACATCCTTTGGGTCGCCTCGTCAAGACTCAGATACTGGATCGAAGTGGGTGATATGGTTTTTACCAGCTTTTGAATTAGCTCACGTCTGTGGAGTAGAACTTGAGCTGCGCCTTCAATGCCGATCACAAAACAAAAATGCAAGTGCCAGTCGAGGAAAACCTCAAAACGGTGCCTTAGTCGTTCTTCGGATTCAACCTCCCCCGTCATTCACCTCTTCCTCTCATTTCCAAAAAGAGGGAGAGGAGGAAAAAGTGTCTATAACTTGTACTTCTGATAGTGAATCCTGTAGGTCTTACCGAGTACAATTCGTTGTGCAGGCTGCTGATATAATAGACAGCCCATACCCTTAACGAGATACTCCCTACTCCAGAGGACTCTTCTCCGCTATCGCCAGTATCACATACGCCTCCTCAGACCCTCCGCCGTCGGGTGAAAGGATATCAGATATATTCTGATGAGGAGCTTTGTTCAAGTGGTGGCGAGGAAGAAGAAAATACCAAGGGACCTGCGAGTTTCGCTCAAGTGGCACAGGAGCTTGACCAGGATACTCTTCCGATCTCAATATCCGACCGAAATAACCTCACCGAGACATTCACTTCCATTCACTCCTGGATTTCAGATTCATTGTTACCAGTACACACCAAGACAGTCGCAGTTCCTCCATCTTCCATGAACTCCGCCGAACGCGCAGTGTCCTCTTTTACACTGTATAGCGAACTTAAGGAAGCCGCGGAAGAATCAGAATACCAAACAATCTATGAAAGACTGCAAAGAGAATGGCAATACGTGGGCGGTCTCGTTAGTCCTTGTAGAGTCTCCTTCATCTCGTTCCACTAACCTATCGCCCAGCTTGTTGCGCTGGCCGCGGTGAATGCTGCGGTATTCGCCATCTCTCCCGATTCCCTTTTTCAGATTCAGCCTTACGCACTGAGCGCCATCGCCGCGAGCAGCATAGCCTCGGGACTTGGCATAGCAACTGATGCCTGGTTCCTCCTACGATACAATTGGATGAATCTCGAAACTTTTATTGTAAGATACTCCCAACCGCTCCTCCTACAATGCATGTTTCTGAAACTTCATCGTCCAGTACCGTGCACGAGACGTCTATGGATCATATTTCTTTTTCGCAGTGTGTTCCAAAGTGCCTATAGTGTGCACGTTCGTGTCTGCTATCGCTTTGATGGCTTTTCTCGGTTTTGTTGCCTTCAAGGTTTGGCCACAGGGCGTCTTGGTCGTATGCTTTCTTGTGGGATTTGTCATGACCATGCAATTCCTTATCTTCGGTGTGCACTGGGGCATAAATAAGATCATAGGTTGTGGGAGAGCAATCAAGGGGGCTGTGATGACCGTTGTTCGAAAAAAGACTTGAACTTGGGTGACTTGAGCGGTCGTCACTCTACCGTGGTTATAGGTGTTGTGAATAATACACCAGGTCTCTAACTCTTACATGGCGACCATTCGTCAGACTCCATTGGATTAATGATGAAGAGTCGATTACTATGCTGACGTCATAAGCATCAACACAATCTTCATGGATTATGCCATGTCTGCCGTTCTTTCTTCATTTTCCAATTGTCCGTATTCATGGTCTATTTCCCGTACTTTTCGGTTACTCGTTCCGCTCCCGTCAATCGCCCAATCTTGCCATACTGTTGTTGGACTCGATCATATTCGCTCTAATCCGCTGCCTATGGAATTCGAAAGAAAACCAGACCAAATGATATCATCACTCTCACAATGCAGGTCCTCACCTGGATTTGTATCTACATTATGTTATGACAGTTCGTGTGATTCTCTTTTGTCTACGATAACTCCCATGGCTTTTTCAGAATCTTTGCTCGTGGAAATAAAGAGAAGTCATCACATGATACCAGCACTTTGTCCACCGTCCATTCTTTCTTTACACCTACAATGGTGTCCAGCACTGACGTTCCCGACTATGAGTTGCCCTCTCTGACTAGTCTCAGTGCGACAGTGCCCCCTGACTTAGATATCAAAAAAGTCACTCAAGATTGGTTCACTGCATTCTCGAACGCAGTTGAACTAAAGGACCCTGAAGCAATCATCAATCTTCTTCTCCCTAATTCCTTCTGGCGAGATTTTCTTTCTCTTACATGGGACTTTCGTACCTTCTGTGGCCACGAGAAGATCCTCCGATTTTTGCAAGATCAACTTCCTCTAATGAGCATGAAAAATATCAGATTAAAGGAAGAATACCTCAACCTCCAGCAACCATATCCCGATATCGTATGGATTAACACCTTATTCGACTTTGAGACTCAAGTCGGCCTAGCATCAGGTATCGTCCGGCTGGTTCCAACGCAGAGTGGGGAGTGGAGGGCATATGTCGTGTTTACAAATCTAGAGGATCTCAAAGGATTTCCGGAGCAGATCGGTCCATTGAGGAACCCACTTCCAAATCATGGACTGTGGCAACATACACGACAGCGAGTGAGCGAATTCAAGGATGAGGATCCGAAAGTAGTGATTGTTGGCGGTGGACAAAGCGGCCTTGACATTTCTGCCAGACTGAAAGCTGTTGGTGTTTCTGCTCTGATCATCGAGCGAAATCGGAGAATTGGAGATAGTTGGAGGAATCGCTATGAAGCTCTATGCCTACATGACCCTGTCTGTGAGCTAATCTTCGACTTATCACATTGTCACTCTATCTATCTGCGATCGCTGACTTTATCATCGTCAGGGTATGACCACATGCCTTACATGCCGTGTGTAGATCTCGCTTTTTCATCATCCGGATGACTCATTCACGAGTTGTCAGATTCCCATCAACATGGCCCGTGTACACCCCGGCGCAGAAGCTCGCAAATTGGCTTGAGTATTATGCGGAAGCATTGGAACTTCCTGTGTGGACCTCTTCTGAGATCACTTCAGCGAATCAGGACCAGGATAATAAATGGCATCTGACCGTGAAGCGGGGGAGTGGAGCAGAGCGTAAGTTAGTTGTGAACCATCTCGTATTTGCTACAGGTATTGCTGGGGGAAGCTATAGACCATTCCACTACCCTGGTCTCGTAAGTCGGTCTACTTCAGCGACGACATTTGACCCATATTACCCTACATATCGTACCTCACAGGATAAATTTCAGGGAAAATACCTTCACTCGTCTAAACATCAACGAGCATTAGATCATGCAGGGAAGAAAGTTGTTGTCGTCGGAGCATGCACTTCTGGTAAGCCATTCCAAATCCAGTCTTTTCATTTCTCATTTCTTGAGTCCAGCGCATGATATTGCACAAGACTACTTTGAGCATGGAATTGGTAGGCGTATGCTTGTTTGAAGTTTAAGAATTCAGATTGTAAACCCTCTTCCCTTCGCAGACGTGACCATGGTACAACGAGGACCGACATTCATAATGACAGTCAAGAATGGCTGGAATGTTGCCTATAAGGGTAAGTATCTTTTAATCGCTGGTAACATAATATCCGTTCATCGTTTGGTCCATCATATTTGTAAAACACAATTCCATCTGAAATTTTTCAGAATTATACGAAGAGAATGGCCCACCCACAGACATTGCTGATAGACTTAACGCCTCTTTCCCCCATTGGATGGCAGTGGAACTAAACCGTCGCCGGACCAAAGAAATTGCTGAACTCGACAAGTATACTTACATTCTTCTTCCCCTCCAATTGCCACATTTACATCCGTAGGGAACTACTTGACGGCCTCCGAAGTGTCGGATTTAAATTGACTGATGGAATCGAAGGAACTGGTTTTGGGTTGTTACCTTGGTGTAAAGCAGGCGGATATTACCTCGGTATTCCTTTCGTCCTTTTAAACCAGGACGGATAGAGACTGCGCACAGATACCGGTGCATCACAACTCATTGTCGACAAGAAAATAAAACTCAAGAATGACAGCAAACTCTCAGAAATAACGGAAACAGGTCTGAGGTTCGAGAATGGATCTGAACTCGATGCGGACGTGATTATCTTTGCTACTGGGTTAGCCTTCCTTCACTTTCCCTGATCTTCCCATTTTATATGAAACCCCAGCCTTGGTGAAGCACCAGAACAGATTCGCGATATTTGCGGTGAAGAAGTAGCAAAACAGATAAAGAAGATATGGGGACTGAACTCGGAAGGTGAGATTTATGGTATCTGGCGAGATATCGGGATTTCGAACCTATGGTGTGCAATGGGTATGCTATTTTTTCGACTTTTGTATTGTGCACAGATCGAGCTGCATCATTCGGCAGGTAACCTTGCATTATGTCGTTTCCATTCGAAGCATATTGCATTACGTAGGTTTAATATCTGTTCAGTACGTTTGCGTATGAGCTGATCTTTTTCCAATAGAAATCAAGGCAATGGAAGAAGGAATCTTCGGCAAGCGCTATAGCTTACAAGAGTAGGGAGAGTGCCATCATCTCGAGTATATTCAAGATTAAATGCTAGATTTTTTGTTTTGTCGGAGCAGATTAAACAGTATCAACTATTAAATCTATGCGGCGGACAACAATTACACAGGGCAGCTGGGTGGCTGAGTTTACATGTTTGTCCCAGGTCAGTGCTGAAGATTTGAGTCTTCCAGCAGGTCATTTGCCCATGTCAATAGATAAATTGTGGATGAGTACACATTCAAATGATTAGCACACTGCAGTAAAGATCCACCAGCGCATCACATCCGTCAAATTGAAGGGTAACACACAATGCATAAGTACATCCTGCGGCTATCGGAAAGTAAGCGAGAAAAGGAGACTGTCATGGGCCTCAGAGTGTGAGACACCGTAATAGAGATGGCAAGAAGGTCCTGTGATTGGTCCATGTTATTCCACCCTTGTTAACTCAGTGTAACCCTCTAATCCGACTCAAAGTCATTGTTGACATACTTCTCGCCCATGCTTCGTCAATTTACTAACAACGATAACGTCTTGTATTGTCTTGTATTGCAAGGGGACTAGGGGACTATGTACTAGGTCATCCAATAGCTATATCCATTCATTTTTTCATGGTCCCCTTTGCCAGACCCAGAAATAGTTTACTTGAGAGCACAAATTTCCATCTAGAAACTTCTTACTCATTAACGCCTATTGTTGCCCCTATCTGATATGATAACTAGTACGGTTGAGTGGATATAGTATCATGTTACACTACTGCATTATGCAATCTTCACAGTCTATGATAAGTTAATAAATATTCAACTCTAAGGACAGCCAGATGGGATACATACTTTAGCGTATAATGATTGCACGACTTTACCTACTTGTTCGAGTGTATCAATTGCAGCGCCATACGTATTCTACGATGTATCCACAACGTGCTTAGCATCTCGCAAGATACGGAGTTAATGAATGATAAACACTCACGTCAACTTGAGGTTCATCGAAGACCAATAAACATCCTCGTCCCTGGTCGAGGACACCATGAAACACTTTATCCAAGATCATCTGCGACAACCTATACACCGCATCAACACCGGGATGGGCAAGGGTAAGAGGAGCAGTATGAAGACGAACTTGGTTTCGACAGCTTGTTGACCTTGACCCACTGACAACGCTACATGAGAAATTTCAACCACAGAATAGGGTTCTATGATTCGTAAAAGGTTCTGTTCAAGGAGGGTATCGTATAATGCTGCGAGATGTGAACGGATCGTCGGGTCTGACGAGAGCTCTGAAATGCGATACTAGGATCAAGAGGGGCCGAGAAAAAGGATATTACCAACCGAGTTTGTAATCGAACAAGGCTTTTTCGAAGTTTGCAAGGTTTCGTTCTTGGTGTGCTCGCGCGATAGCGCGCATACTTTCTACATCTCGAAGATGAGCATATTTGACGGCAAGTTTGTTTGTGAGAACAGTTGTCACATCTTCAGGCTACTCCACCACCACACAATGGGACAAGTCTCAGCACTGAAGCGAGCAAGAACGGAGTAAGTGAAAAGTCGGACGTACAAGATTAAGCATGACTTTGCACAGCAACATATACTTCAACGCATCAAGCGCCCCATCATCTCCTTGAGACGATAAAATTTCGAACGCTTCAAAAAAATACGAATAGGCGGTGGTATAGTCTTTATCCTCTGCATGAAGAATACCAGATTGAAGATCAAGGGAAGCTTGGAGGACAGGAGGACAATAGATGGAGTTTGCAGCCGTCCGCGAGGATGTGAGGGCGGCCTAAGAGGCGAATCACCGTTCAGCTGAATGGTAAGAAGGTTGAACAAGGACCGACCTTCGCCTTAGGGAAGTTACTAATTCCGCGGTACACGCGCGATTCGAGGAGGTGAACTTCTGTGAGCATCATTTTGTCGTCTAGGCGTTTGAGCTCGGTGAGGAGATCGTCAATCAATGTGAGTGCGGACTGGTGCTGTTGCAGATCGAGTTGCCTGTCGTAGTCGTAGTCAGTCCTGTATTTACAGACACTGGTATATTAAGGGACGTACAGTCCTACAAGACGGGTCTCGAGACTGTGTTTGAGGAAAACCCGTTTCTCTTTCTTTGCCCATGCGATGTTGTCTGTGAGAGTGTTGATCTGGATGGTTTGACTGTCAGGTACAGCAGAGAAAAAGTCAAGGAGAGTCCGGACTGGTCATATCATAGGTTAAAACTTGGGCAGACATAAATAGGGTCTGAATGCGTACTGAGTTTTGCAGTTTTTGCTTTGGCTGTAGAGGACATGAACGAGCGAGAGAGCATAATTATATCTGATAGTCCCTGTGCATTCCTGCATTACCCTCATGAGATGCCCGTTCATTGTGACTTGAAGACATAAACGTACCTTTGATCACGATAGAGCTCGCCAAGCTTTACAAGGGCGGTTTCCTTATCTCTTAAAACTTGAGCATCTGCATTGCTAGGGTCATCAGAGAGAATTTGCTTGTATATCTGTTCTGCATAAGGCGAGTGGGCCTCTGCCTGTGCTAGGAGCTCTGTCGTGGAGGACATGATAGCTAATGGAAAAGATAGCTAATGGAAAAGACTAACTAATTATTGCAAATGACGCGTCGAGGCCGTGGGAAAGTTTTGGGACGACGCGTCATGGTCTCCCTGGCTTGACTATCAACCATAGTACTATGACTGACGATATCATTGTTCCGATTCCGAACCTCGCATTACCAGAACTCTTGTTTGTGCTCTCAAATCCAGCATTCCAGGAGAGACATGCGAGCGCGAGGACGAAGTTACTGGACGGTATTCAGGCTGATCGTATGTGTTTCTCATTTTCAGCAGTCTGTTTACTGAAACAGGTAAACAGAGATGGCGCCGTACTATCGGTCTATAACTTCAAGCTCATCTGTCTTGCCTCTTGATACAACTCTTCTGGAGTCATTGGAGAAGGCCAACGAGGATGAACTCAAAGTTCTTGATGAACGACTGCAAGAGGCTGAAAAACAGGAGGGGGAATCGGAGATCTCGGACGCGCTGAAAGCAAGAGCGAATTATCTCACGAGAATTGGTGACAAGGTAAGCAGGTTAGTTGTGTACTTGAACTTGGTTCACCGGAAGTAGGATCGGGCAGTGGATGCACAGAAGCTTGCGCTTGAAAAAACCCCTGGCCTGGGTTCTCGGATAGATATTGTACTTACGCTCGTTCGCATTGGATTTTTCTTCGGAGATCATGGACTTATCAACACATACGTTACCAAGGCCGAAGCGTACGCTCCACCTCCTTATCACAGAAAAACCCCTGATTCAATCGTTTAAAAGACTAATTGAGGAAGGAGGTGACTGGGATCGCCGCAATCGCCTGAAAGTCTACAACGCTTTGAAACTTTTGTCAGTTCGGCAATTCAAACGTGGAGGTGAACTTTTGCTCGACGCTCTATCAACATTTACTGCTACAGAACTCATCTCTTACAACGATTTCGTCACTCTCACCGTCATTTCGAATGCCCTTACGCTCAAGCGTGTCGATCTTAAGAAGAAAGTAATCGGTGCTCCCGAGGTCAATCAGGTTCTGCCTGAAATCCCTGTACTCGGTGAACTCATCAAGAGTTTGTACAATTGTCGTTATGACAAGTTCTTTTCTGCTCTTGGTGTGTTTATCGTCCTCTGGAAGCGACCAAGCTGATAATTCATTATAGCCACCCTTGAACAAACACATCTCCTTCCATCACGCATCCTCTCGCCTCATACGCGCTACTACGTCCGAGAAATGCGCATTCTAGCCTACAGCCAGCTCCTTGAATCGTATCGGAGTCTGACTCTTGATAGTCTTGCTGCTGCATTTGGCGTGACAGTCGACTACATTGACAAGTACGTATGTTCTGATGACATCACTATAAAATCTGACTACAAATCTCACAGCGAGCTCTCTCGGTTCATCGCCAATGGCCGACTACATTGTTCAATAGACAAAGTGAATGACATCGTAGAGACAACACGACCATCTCTCAAAAGTGCGCAATATGAGCAAGTAGTAAAGCAAGGGGATGTTCTGCTTAATGAGGTACAACGGCTAAGCAAAGTACTATATTAGGTAACACGCAAATCATATAATTTTAAAAATTAGTGGTTAGTTAGCGCGGAGCTTGAAAGTTGCGGCACAGTCCGAGCCGGGTGATGGTTATTCACGTGCCTTGTGCTCTCTCATCAATACAACCACATCACGACGATGGGAAAGAAAAAGAACAAGCAGGTATGTTCCCTGTATCTACAGGTAATATGTCTCTTACTTTTTAGGTTTTACGCCCTTGGTGCTGGTACTGTGAGCGTGAGTTTGAGGATGAAAAAGGTGTGTCAATCCCATTTTTTACGCAAGAAACTGGGCTCTGACTCTGTGTTCAGTTCTCATGCAACACCAGAAAGCGAAGCATTTTAAATGCGGCATGTGTCCTCGTCGACTCAACACTGCAGGTGGTCTTGCTGTTCACATCCAGCAGGTGCACAAGTTAGAACCAGAAAAGTAAAATATTACTGCCTTTATCATTATCACATCATCTCGCTAACCTGTTTAGTCTCCCACGAATTGAAAATGCAATCCCAGGTCGCGATGGCTATGAAGTCGAGATATTTGGTATGGAAGGTATCCCAGCACCTGACGTAGCAGACTACAAGCGTCGTAAAGAAATCGAACTCGGTCTTGTAGCCGGGTCTATTTCTCAACCACAAGCCAAACGTCCTAAAATAGACAACAGACCCATGTCAGAAGACGAGCTGAAAGCCCAACTGGAGGCACATAAAGCTTTGATGGGATTGAATAATCCTGAACCATCAGCAAGCTCTACATCCGATGCAAATGGTGGTGGCAATGGTGGTGGTGCGGTTTATGGTGCTCCGGCTCAAGCATATGTTGCTCCGCCTATTACCATGCCTCCTACTGTGGGGATTTCACCCCCACCGCCATTCCCACCTGGTGGATCCCCCCCTCCTGGGATGCCACCATTTCCACCTCCGTTTTCTACAGGGATACCGCCGGTGTGGGTTGTTATTTCTCGTCCTTTCATATTTGAAATTAGCTTACATTTTCAACAATAGTCCCGGATTCTCATTTCCTCCAGGTTTCCCTTCAGATCCATCTGGTATTCCACCGTTTCCCCCACCATCATCAGGCACGCGACCACCCTTTCCACCACCCTTCCTTCCACCAGGTGCAACTCCTCCTGGGTTCGCTGGATTTTCTCCTCCTGGTGCTGGTGTTCCTCCTGTTAGCAGTAGCATTCCTGGTGCGTCTCCACCGCCTCCGCCTAATTTCGTTCCCGCATCCATCACTGCGAATATCAATGTTAATGCGAATCAACACTTGTCTCCCCCTACGGCCGCACCCGCGATCATGACTGGAATACTTCCACCGGCACCACCTCCTGCACAAGGCGATGTTATTGTGGATTCTGCGCCGCTGATGCCATCACCACCGCCAATACAACCGAAAGGGCATGCACAAGGTCAATCACAACCTCCTCAGCTGACTCTACCCAATCCCGCTTTGAAGCAGACACTTCCTGAAGTAAAGAAGCCTACAGAATTGAAGTGGACGGACCCGAACTACTCGCCTGTGCGTTTTTTTTTTCAATTTTCCTCAACTGTTTAGTTAATTGGTTTCTCTGCTTGCAGGAGGAACACAGATCGATTCATTCGAAGTATTATCAAACCCAGATCAATACTGCTCCTATGGCTGCTGGACCTCCTCATGACGAACCGCGTGGCAAGAAGCGTGCCAGAGCCGAGGACTTCTTGTAAACATTGACGCTGACTATCATCAACCGTACGTCCACCTAACATTTGTTCCTGTTGATTTTTCACTGACACTTACATCCAGGTTGGAAGACGTGGCCTCACAGTCCGTCCTCTTCTATCGTTTTCTAATTATTGCTGCCGTTATCGAAAAGATGCTTATCGTTCTTCCATCCATTCCCTTTACTCCAAACACACATCTCGTTCACAAATATCAGCGACGCGTTCAATCGATTTCGCTGTGCGTGCGTGTGTTCTTTTCTCTCATTTGATTGTTCTTTGGATCTTGTGATACGGACACGGGTTGCGAGGGTGTATATTGTAGGTCAGTGGTTAGATGGAGTTGACACTTAAAGCGTAGGGCGTGCAGTGGTGGGTATGACAATGCACGCATGTTTGTGGTAGGCGACAAACATCCTCTTCAGCCTTAAGTTACTTTTCTATTCTTTAGTACAGTCTCGAGACTCGTGCACGGTTAGTCGTCCTCTCTTTTCTGTTGGTCGTTGACTGTTTCATGTGTCCCAAACGTTCTTTTTCTCATTTCATTCTATGAATGTGTATGCGAAAAAGGTTGGTATCTTGTGTCATCATTGAAATCGAATTTTTATTGGTTGAATGCGAGCTTGTTGCACGCACTTGGGAAAATGAGTACGTTGATTTTCTCTTGATTCATGGTCGATACCTTGTGCTGCAAAACATGATGACGAGGCGTTATATATAATCTTTGAAATCGAGTTTGATGACTGATCGAGTGGAATGCTCTCAAAGGCCCTTGGAGTCATGGAGAAGGGTAAGCTTTTTAGACGCGTCCTGCTATGGGTGCTTTTTTGATTCTAAGGCAATGTAATCAGAACGTGGAAACTGCAGTCGCAGATGAAGACTGATGGGAGAGAAATTCTCGCCTATCTAGAGAGTGGTTTCAGTACACTAGATGAATTTTATTATCGACAAATGTCTTTCCTGGCAGCCATTATCTTTATGAATGTGACACGCCGGAAATGGCCCACACTGAAGGGCCGATGACGGGCTTACGGGTAGCTTCGATTTCGCTTCGAAGTTCCAGTACGGCAAGCACTCATGGAAGGCGCTGTATCTTCTGTCTTCGCATAATTTTCGTCAAAATTCCTATGTGGGTCATACTCAGCATTTTAAGATGAAAAGACTCGATTTGCCGCCCAACATTAACCCGTCACGCTCTCTTGCACTCAAAGATCTAAGAGACCCAGACGAAATTGGGATTTGTTGTTGTCAATTGATTTTGAAATTAATGCTTCATTCAGGACAGGTAGGTCCACTCCTGATCAAATGGCCAAGAGTATAAGAAAGGATGTACTCAGTATCTGGATACCACCTGGTGCCATCTGAAGATCTGGGTACCGGAAAACTCCAAAAGATGGCTCCCTCCCCTGTCTAGATCCGAGGATATTGGTACCACAAAAAAACTGGAGTTGATATATCAATATGGGCATTCAAGCCTGATCAGGTGAAAAAGTGATCGATCACTCTTCTCGGTAAACGAAAAAAAAAAAAAAAAGAATTATTGATCAAGGCCGCGCAGATTCAACTTCGACAAGCTTACAGAACTCTAATGACTGGTATAAATCTGTCGGACCTTGTACGAGTAGTAATGATATTCTTATCTAGAACTAAAAGCGAAAAAAAAAGTATGTATTTCTCCTCGTTCCTTACAAAATCTTGTGACCTAAATTCAACAGTCCCACAGGTAAAATAGTCCATTCCAGTACCTATACCAATTGTGTTCCACTTGAAAAAAAAAACGATTCCTTTCCAAAAACCAAACAGACAAATTCTATCTAATCCACGTCTCCTTCGTCCTCAGGTGCCTGCTGATTGGTGAGACGACTGAATGATGATCCACGCACATTCCCACTACCACTTGTCCCTCTCCCTCTTCCAACACTCGAAGAGGTGGTAGCAGGAATACGTCTCTGTAACGAGGGGGAAACAATAGGGCTTTGTTTACCTGCACTCACAACGCCAGAACTACCCATCCCCATCCCAAGCATATACATCGATGTGTTTATCGTTCTTGACCTCGGCGTATTGAGTACATGCCCAAATCCTAAGCCTCCAAAACTCACACTACTGGCACTACTAGGAGATTCACGGCTTTGATGAAAAGTCTCATCATCATCACCATCACCACTACCACTATTTCTCACCGACCCAGAGGAAGAATTCAGAGTCAAGTTGAAATCGGGCATAGGAACTTTGAGACCCAATGATTTTACGAGATCAACCCCTTTTGTCGACGAAGGTAAAGATAATCCAAAAGTGGAGGCTGTACGTTGGAGTATCGCAGACGACCTAGTATTCCGACTCGTCATGATATTCCCAAATGTTGGTGCTGGTGCTGGTATAGGTGTTGAAGGTCTCGATGAGATTGGTGTTCGAATCCATGAACTCCATCCTATATTAGAGGTAGAACCATCAAGCGTTAGCGAAGGGGATTCAACCATCGTCATTGCAGGCAGTGGGGATTGGAAAAAGGATTGTGGATCATGAAGCACTTTCTTCACAATCACGATATCGTGCTCTATATTTTCCAACTTCCTCTCAAACGATCTCATAGCTCTTGAGATCACTGGATCGGTCCCATCAATAAACGAGCGAATTTGAGCTTCTACATCTATCCCCAACCCAACACTGGTAACACTTGTCTCGCCATCAGGAGTCAGAGATGATGGAGAGACAGCAGAAGAAAGGGACAAAAGTGCACCAGGTAGCATCAATAAGGCTTCATACCCCCTTCTCATAACCTCCTCGTCCGAAATCCGAATTTCAAGTTCCACCCTCGCATCTTCTGTGTAATCATTCAATCTTTGTACGATCGCCTTCAACACGTCATTGGATATCACTGTTGATGGCGATGAAAGAGAGTCACCGCTATGGCTTGACGGGTATCGTGGGTGAACATCTGACGTGGAAGAGTTGTTGAAAGGAAAGGAAACCTTGAGCCCTTCAATAGCAACATGACATGCATGAAATGCTCGCTGGATGCTATCATACCGGTTTCGTGCCTTTGAGAGATCGTCAAGGAGCGGCTGAGATGCAGATGGCTCAGGTGGTGGTGATGGTGACTGAATCGGCAGAGGACTTGGTGAGGAAGAAAGTAATAATGGGAGAGCTGGTACTGGTCGTGGTTGTGGATGAACAAGTGCCGCCATCTCGTTTGATGAGAGCATGTCGTTGTCCAAAGATTGTGTGTCGACGTTCTCTCCTTCGTCATTCCTAGAAACCATTCTACCATTATCAGATACTGTTTCCTCCGTAGATCCCAAGGCAGCCGTCTCGTCGTCTGGAACATTAACAAGGAGGGTTGCTCGAGCATCTAGCTCTTTGACATCAGTATCCATCTCTGGAGCACTGCTATTAACATCAAACGAATCCTTGGCGACTCTTCCTTCTCTGCTATCCACGTTGTCGCATGTGCCTCCAGCAATCTGATTCTCACTGTCCTCCCTTTCCAATGTCATACTATCATCGTCATTCACAGACTTAGTCTCCACTGCCTCTGAACCTGGTTCCGCGACGAGTAGAGACGTCAGTTCGTCAGGGGGCAGAGGAGGCGTAATCGCTGACTGAAGTGTGGGTGTGGGTGTGGAAATGAGAGGAGACGTAGATGATGTGTCGCCTGCATTACCAAGTTCTGGTGCCTGTGGCGTCATATCATGATTTGTGGTCGGTAGAGCTGGCGAGAAAGTTGGATCTTCCACACAATCCAGAGGAGATTCTGTGTTTTCAGGTACCGACGAGGCAACCCATACACTCTGATCCTTCAATAACAGCTCCGGGAGGTCTACTTTCTCCTCAACCTCCTTTCTATCCACTAGTACATCGAATGGGGCATTTTCAACCTCTTGCCTAACTACCAATTTCTCCAAAGCAATCCTCTTCGCTTGTTCTCGCTGTATATCTTCCACGAGGTCGTTAATCGCACTTTGAAGCGTGAAATGACGTGCCAGGGAACCTGATACCGGTGGTGGGCGTACGTCTTGGCTGTGTTGTTGTGCGTGTAGGAGAAGAGGATCATCCAGATTGTCGATTAAGATTTTTGCGTCTTGTATCATTTCCACCAACACGGAGCTTTCACTACCACCGTCGCCAGTTCCACCGATTCCACCAGACTTGGCGTATCCCTCTTCAGCTCTCCTTAACCATCTCCGCAAGCTTTCTAGGACTCTCTCCTCTCTCCCCACGAGTTTGATCCTCAATCGAACTTCTCTCCGCCGACCATGTCCCTCTTTCATCACTTCGTTGCCTAGATTATCTAATGCGGAGAGGAGCCGTTCGTTATACGACTGAGCGAGAGTAAGTGCCTGGGTAAGAGATTGAATTTGTGCAGTTAAGGATGAGAGCGTAGCAGCGTGGCGAGTGGATAGAGTGAAAAGAGAGTTTTGGAGCTGGGTTACTTGGGTTTGGGAGAATTTCCTGGCGCACTATACATGAGAATAGTTCGGCAAAGGAAATCCCAGGCGTACATATACCGAGCAACCATTTTAGTTGCTGTTGTATCGTCTCGTTCATGAAGTTGTAGCCTCATCCGCAGATCTTTGAGTTCTGCAAGAGTTATTTGAGCAGACTTGGCGAGTGCGGTATGTTCAGAGGAGAGAAGATCTAGATCGTTTTGCGCAGATTCAGCTTTCATCTGCAGATTCTCCCTTTCTCGAGAGAATTGCTGTAATAGATCCTCCTCCTTAGTAGTTATATGGACAGCGCGTCCATTACTCTGTACTTCTTCTCCCTCTACTGTACGACCTTCAAGTGTTCGTACAAAGTTGGCATACTCTTCGATAGTACGTTCAGTCATCTTGGCTCGTTCCTCAGCTGCCCGAACTTTGAATTCGAGTTCTCTTTCCTGCGATCTGAGAGCTTCTTCACGACTTCGTGCACATGCTAAGAGTTGACGTGTAGTGTGAGCAGCAATTCTTAACCTTTGCAGTTCTCCAAGTGCATGTGTGAGTTCCGCAGTCCGGCTTGCGAGGAGGATTTCTGTACTAGTGAGCTTTTCGTTGAGAGTGCGGAGGGATAATGTCAGCTGGTTTATCGACTGGCGATCTGTCTCTGCTGACTCGTTTGACCAATCTGAACGAAGAATACGGAGTTCATTATTGAGTACTGAATTCTCATGTTCGAGTGCATGGGCTCTTTCAAGGGCGCGTGAGGTAGATAAAGAGTGACGTAGAAGCTTGACAGAAGATGTGTGAGCCTCGTTTTGAAAAGCTTTGAGAGAGGATTTGAGGTCGGAAAGAAGGAGAAGAAATGGGTGAGAGTCGTCGAGGACAACACTGAGTGTGTCCATGACATGAGCGTGTGACATGTTGTGAAATAGTATTTCTCAACTATCATTACAAAAAATCATTCTGTGACTGGGCAGTTCTCTCGTTGCCAACATGTTGGGTGTGCTCAGTGCTTTGTCTGCTCAGCTAAAGAGCTCTGATATCTTTGCGCCTGGACAGTCGTAGGCCTAACTGGTGGAATTGCAACTGGGAAATCCACAGTCTCGTCAATTCTCAAATCCCACAATGTTCCCATAATTGATGCCGACATTATCGCTCGCCAAGTTGTCCTCCCTGGAACCCCTTGTCTCCGCAAGATTGTCAAAACATTTGGGTCAGAGGTCCTGCTTTCCGACGGCTCTCTAGACAGAAGGAAACTGGGTTCAATCATCTTCCCAGATGAGCATAAACGGAAACAGCTGAACGGCATCGTGCATCCAGCTGTTCGCCGTGCCATGCTATGGGAAGTTGTCAAGTGCTGGATGAGAGGCGAGAAATGGTGCATTGTTGATGTTCCTTTGCTTATTGAAGGGCCATTGTGGAAGTTGGTTGGTCTTGTCGTCGTCGTTTATTGGTGCGTCAATCCTATTCTTGGGTGTAATAACCTTTCGTGACTTCAATGCCACAGCCCTCCTGAAGTTCAGCTCCAACGGCTCATGCTGCGGGATAATTCAAGCGAGGTCGACGCTTCTGCTAGACTCAACTCACAACTTCCCATTACGACAAAAGTCAAATACGCAGACATTGTCATCGACAATTCCGACACGAAAGCAAAACTCGACCAGCAGACTGTGGCTTTCATCGAGGACGTGAATAAAAGCACGGGTGGTGCGAGATGGCTGTTCAACTGGTTTGTACCACCTGCAGGCGTGATTTCAGCGTTGTGGACTTTACTATCCAGGAATTTGTTTTCGAGTCATGTCAAGCGCGAGTAGCTTATTTGCGTGTATTTATATTTCAATGTGAGATAACCCGTAAGGCTGTTAACCATTTCCCTACCTCCTTTGTCCTACTTTCAGGATGGCTTCAGAAGCCCGTATGGCTCTATCTCGTCCAGCAAGGCTAGCTACCGCGTCACAGGCGTCTAAAAGCCGACCGGGCGTGCCAGCTTTTTTGCAGAAGCTCCACGAGTGCGTCATAGTTGTAAACCTTTGGATGCTTACGCTGGAATTTTGCTTCAGAATGTTGAGTGACCCTCATAGTCAGGATCTTATCCGTTGGGCCGACACCGCTGATTCCTTCTTCGGTGGGTTATCTTTCAGTTTTGCCCTCACCTTTGGTATCAAACCCTCGTTTTTAATAGTCCTTGATCATGAACGCTTCTCGCGCGAAATACTTCCCCGGTGGTTCAAACACCAGAACTTTGCTTCCTTCGTTCGCCAACTCAACATGTATGGTTTCCACAAGATCCCTCACCTCCAACAAGGTGTCCTCCGGTCTGACACCGGGGAAACCGAGTACTGGAATTTTGCACATGAAAACTTTCGCAGAGACCAACCCGATCTTCTTTGTTTGATTCATCGGAAGAAAGGAAACATACAGCAGCAACCAGGTGTTGCGACCATCTTGGGACCAGAAGAAGGCATCCTGGATGTCCGCGATCCGAACACGCCTCAATCTACTACCGTCCCTATTTCTCCCCACGGAATAATGAATCCAGGGCCTGGCTCCGGACAAGTCCTTGATGTGAATTCCATTTTGCAGGGCATCGCAACTATCAAGAAACACCAGACAACCATATCCGAAGAACTCCAACAACTCAAACAGTCTAACCAGCTTCTATGGCAGGAATCTATGGCTGTTAGAGAACGACTACAGAAGAATGAAGATACGGTTCAAAGAATCGTGAAATTCCTCGCAGGTGTATTTGGTAATCGTCGAGCAGAGGGTGCGCATTCCGAACACACACATACAGGACATAATGATCACGAGGGGGAAGGAAGGGCACAAGGAAAAAATGAAAGGGCAGTTGTACCCGCTCAACGACGGTCGGATGGATCCTCTGGTGCGAGTGCAGACGCCAGAGGGCGCAGGCCAAGGTTGATGATCGAAGGATCAAAGGATACAGCAGGAAAGGGTATGAATAATGTTGGGATCGTGGAAGTTGGCAAAGACGATGCTGACGACGTGGTTGATATCACTGTTGAAGATGACGATGACGAAACGATGGCCAATTCTAATACTGGCAGACCAAGATCGTCGTATAATAATATTTACGGTGAGTTTCTTCTTTGAATTTTTCCCCCTTTTCCACACCATTCGCTTGTTTTTTGCCACCCTGCAACACCAAACCCTTCGTTAATATTTTCCCTTGGGTTGCATCGGGCATTATTCGTGATCTTTGAATACTGCCTAATTAGACTGATTGATGATTCTTTTCTGCTTTCTACAGCTATCGAGACACCACTTTCGGTGCCATCACCCTCACTTTCAATTGCTCAGCCTGATGTGTCGCTGAACCAGAGTATCGTCACTGATCCAAACCCGAATCTTGGATCGTCTTCTCCAGAGCTTAATGACGCCATCATGCATGAATCTTCTGCCAATGAGAATGCGAGCACAAATTCAACCCCAACTGTGAATGATCGTGCCATAGCGCCTTCCCATCACACTGTTCCTTCGCCTCCCCCTCTTCAACTCCAATCCACTCTAAACAATTTATCGTCTCTCACACCAGAGCAACTTTCTCTTTTACTGTCTTTCTTGTCCCAGTTAGATGTTTCTTCGTCTTCATCTATTGACCCCAACCTCGGATTCCCGTCAAACCCTGACAATGTAGATGTTAATCAATTGAATACGTTTGCTCATAGTCCTTCAAATTTCGATTTTTCATCTCCCGGCAACTTGGGCTCTCCCAATCTCCCAGGATTCTCTTCCGGCCTTGGCGCAGGTACTGGTTTCCTACCATTATTAACTGGATCCTCTGCATCTGGGACTACTTCCACTCCTACTTCACCAGGACTGACCACAAATCCCGAACACCTTTTAACACTTGAGCCGGATGTTGCTAATTCTGCTGTTTTGCCGCGGTTGGAGAGACATTGGAGAGATGTGCAGGATGTGGATAAGGATGTTATGGAATCGGAAAATCAGATTCATCAGTTGATTGATAGTCTGGGCCCGTTTTTGATTGGTGCTGCTGGATTGACTGGATTAGGACCGGGACCAACAGTGCAGATGAATGGTGGTTCGACAATAACACCGAATATGAATGAGACGATGAAGCATGTTAATGTGTTGAATGCCTCATCAACCAAGATGAATGGGATTGGCGGCGGTGATAAGGGAAATAATGTGGACGACATCTCTTCACTCGACCCGACTCATTTATCCATACCCAGCGGATTAGAAAACACCGATTTTGATTTTGATTCCTTCTTCCCGCACAATTCCTCTACCTCCAGCATCAACCCATCCTTCTCAGCTGATGCCGCTAATGCCTCTCCTTCGACTATCGACGACTTGACCGGTCAACCAAGTGACATTGACTCAGCAAGCGACATCAATTTTGTTATGGATGATATTTCGGGTATTAATGGATACAACGATTTGAATGCTGGGGCAGAAACAATATCGTTTTTAAATAATGAAGCATCGCCTGCTTCGACTTCTACCGTTACTCCCGGGTCACCCGTTCAGAGTACGAAAATCAAGACATCGTCTGCCCCGACAATGAATTCGAATGCGGGTAAAATAAGTAGAAAGAGGAAGCCCGATATGATGGGAATGGAAGAGTTGGAAGGCGCACTGTTAGGTGCTGCGAAGGAGGGAAGTGCTCTGGCGCCAGATAGGGAGACGACGGGTTTGAAGGTGAAACGGCGGAAAGATTAGAGTGGTGGTGCTTTTTGAGGAGATTGGCTGTGCTGATAAAAGAGAAGCATATGGAGCGTATATATTATATTCTCAAACCTTGTATAGTAGCTTAATTGCATTTTATCGATGTCTTTTTTTTGAGTCTACAGATAGTAACGCTGTAGTACTTGTTCCAATGTTGTCTCTCGTCCTCCACCATGATTTCTTTGGTATGATATATTATTTCCACGACAATGCTCACGCGAACCCAAATTCAAAAAAATCTACCATTCGTGGGGTGGTTGTATTGGCGAGATAGGATAGATTAGAATAGTAACCGAAATAAAGGCATCCCCCTCCCTTTACTATACTATACATTCTTACAGGATGGTGGTTCTTTTCCATTTTCACCCAGCTTGCAGAATCCAAATACTCAGGTATTTCAAGGGAATCAGAACTTTTTTCTTTTCATTTATATGTAGAGAGAGGGGAGGGGTTTACATGGAAATATGGACCGGTACCGGTACCGTACCGCTTTTGTCACGAGTTTGCTTGGTGGGTGGAATAGTTCCAAATGCGATGAGTCACATTCATTTCTTCAGCTGACTCTAAATCATCCTTCGTAGGATCGAAAAAAAAAGGATGGCAATGTCCTCAAGCACCGCAAGGAGATGCCCAAGTCATGATGATGTGTGTTAGTAATTTGGGGTATACAGAGGCTCTCTGACACTGTAATGAGGCACAACCATCCAGTTATGCACTCCCTCACAACGAAAGAAATGATTGATTTGGGGCTCCAAGGAGTGTGCGTCGTGTGTGCTGTATGACTCAAGAAGAGGATCTCCCAAAAGTGGGCGGGATAGATCAGCGTATATATATACGTAGATTCTCGGAAAACGAGGGGATATCATAGTACCAATGAAAAAGCCGCCTATACATTCCGTACCCGTCTATAAAACAACAGATACGCATTCCGCATCTCATCTTTCTCCTTCTCCCAAGCATCAAACACATCCTCTGGTCGTACATCACTCACGAGCTCATCATCAATCCGTACCCATCCCTCTCTAACCTTTGTACCTGGATACCTATTAGGATGGAGCACATCAAGTGTATAGTGACCACCTGATGCAGAATAGCCGTGGTGGTAGATCACTGGGCGAAAATGACAACATTGAGACAACGAATAAAGCAGTAAATGAGGGTCCTTACCTGCGAATAAACGGTATTTCGTCGGTTGTGACCGTTTCCCACTTGGTGCCATCATATCTACACCATAAACTCAGGACACACGACCCCGTACTCATGATAACAGAAAAACACATACCACGACCAATCTCCAACTCGGGCCCAAACCAGACCTGCTTCATCACTTTCACCACACCACCTACACTCGTGTCATAACAAAACCTCTTGACATGCAACACTAGAATCGGCGGTAATGCATCAATAAGCACCCGTTGACTCGCGTCGATCGTCACATCCGGTCGTGAGGAATGTGCCATTTGAATGTGTTGAGGATGTGTGATGTGAACAAGGGCTTCTTGAATGGTGTGAATCGTATCCCGCTGAGCAAATGACATAAGTGGCGCTGACATTGAGCTACTAAAGAATAAAAAACGCACTTGAATATCGAGTCGCAGTGATCGCCAATCTTCCACTAGTACTGAATCCTTCTGTTCTGGAGCTTTGAGTGTCGACTTGAATTTCCCACCAAAAATTCGTGTGATCGGACTCTCAACAGCTTTAATCTATAAGTCAAATTCAATTCACGTATCCATCAGAATGAAATAAATAAAGGAATGTATACTCACTGTCCGCGTAACAATTGTCCGATTCTTTTTCCCAACTTCCAGCCATCCATCTTCGGGAATTTCGGGCTCCTCCTTTTCCTCTACTAAATGTCTCGCAGACTTTGACGACGGCGGTAGAGGCGTCAGCGAATTTTGAATATGAAGTAGTTCTTCCTCAAGAGTGTCGAGATAAAACCCGAGGAACTCTTCTGCATCTTCTTGTTGACCACCCTAAAAGATTGTCATATGACCGAATCAATGGAGACGTGTAGAAATCGAACACATACCCGCATACTCTCAAACCTTTTCTTTTCCTTCATTGCATCATATACGTACCATGGCAAAAAGCTCTCGTCTTTCTGACCCTCACCATCTTCATTAAAATCATCCGTACTAAAAATTTCCCGCTCCTTTCCTTTGCCGCCTCCTGTCGTTTCTCTGAATCCAAGCAACCCATCTCTCCGTTGACCACCATCACCATCATCAATGAACTCCTTCAGGAACTCCACTGTAGCGTCAATAAACGGTGTTTGGCTCTTCTGTTGTTTATCGATACTCGTCGAATTGCCATTGAGTTGTATGGCACTAACCCCGTTAACCATCGTTGATGATCCCGCTACATTCGAAGAGGATGGTGAAGACGGAGAGGCAATGTTATACGAAACCAATAATTTGCCCAGTTCAATAAACAATCGTTGGAACGGCGAACAGTAGACCAGAACTTGCAACACCGCATTCGCAAAACACATGTTGCCCGAATTGATCAATCCTCTCGTATTTATTTTCTCCAGTTTCTTTTGACCCCCTGCTCTGCTTGTCATAGCACCTGGTCCATTGGTCAACAAACTTAACAGCTCGTTCTTTTTTGCCGGCGCGACCGGAATCGTTGGTGTTGATGTGGAGGCAGGGATAGATATACCCATGACTGATGAAATGGGAAGTGAACCGCGTTGTCCATTAGAACCACTCGTCGAGGCACTGGCGGAAGAGGATGAAGCGAATAGGGAACTCCATAGCTTAGGTGCAGTGGGTTTAGAAGGTGCAGATGCTCTGGAGGTGATGACAGCTGCGGTATCATTGGTGACCAAAGATGTATTTGTAGGTGAAGATGGTCCAGTGGCAGCCGCGGTAGACGTTGTCGTGCCAGGCATCACAGAGGACGGAATTTCGGCAGGTGGTTTCTCAACATCAGCAGTGGCCATCCTAGCGAGGCCATTAACACCCCCTGCATGAGCGGCTTCCTTGTTCTTGGCGCCAGGATCTATAGAAACTGATATCGATGTACTCGTAGATACAGGACTCCCAGGACGAGTCAACACACCCTCGGTAGCTTCTGTCACTTCTGTTACATTCTCTGAAGACGAAATAACATCATCGTTCATCATCATGATAGTGGGATCCCGAGCTCGAACTCGAGCTTGCTGTACACGGTGCTGATGCTTGAACGCGACCTGCACCGCGGGTACGTCCGCCTTTAACGACAACGCCTCATCGGGTCCAGTCGCACTGGGTGCATCAACTCTCCCGGGCTTCTCGGTCTTGTTCAGTCCTTCAGCCACAAGCAAAGGATGAAGGTGTATGGGTGAAAACGGTGGTGTCCGACTGTCTAGAGCTTTCTGGACAACCTCGGAAGGAGGTTTAGCTCGTGTTGAGATGATGACTCCGGGTGCTTTGGATGGATCACCAGGTCGTCTGGACCAAATTGCAAAAGAAATTTGAGGCATGGTGGTAGATGACACGGAAGGAGTTGTGCGAAGGTCCTGGCGAGTTTTTTGGGAAATTGTGGAGGTATTCGGAATGGGAGGGAGAAGAGGAGAGGGAGACGTTGGAGGGTCGATGGTACCCATTGTGTACTGCATGGAGGGTTGAACAGATGCCATGGGTGAGGTAGCAGCGGTTGTCAACTCCATTGAGAGTCCAACCGCAGAAATCATAACCACGGTCGACTCTGGAACATGAGCCTCTGTCGAAGGACCACCAGACACAGCCTGGGCCACTACTTGGTGGCCTGTGTCAGTGAGCCGTTTCTGGTCCGTTTCAAGGCCGTTGTCTTTGGTCGTTTTCATAGCAAGGGCAGCAGTAGCAGCAGTCTGTTGATGTAATAGTCTTGGTACAAATTCCACAGCTGGAAAGGGTAAATATTTTGGGGTCTTGGCCACATGAACACTGTTCAGAGAGGGAGGCATTGGAGGCAGAGGTTGAGGTTGAAGTGATTCATAATGTGAGAAATCCCTAGAAGACGGTTGTTTTGGCAGTAGGGGAGGGTACCATGAAGGTGAGTATGAACTTGGGAATGAATGAGAATAAGGATGAAATCTGGTAGAAAATGGGTGTTGTGGATGGGGTGTATGGAGGACAGCAGGACGCGGTGGCGAGCCTGAACAAGGTGGTGGTGGGTCGTAGTAGTAGTCCATGTTGTCAATAAATTAATTAATTTCGTTTTCGGTTTCTGCTCCTCATGTCCGCAACCAAACAGGACCAAATACAAAGTAATGCTGGCTGTCTTCTGAGTTTCCTCCTCCTCCTCCCATTCTCCTGCTTTCTAGCCCCCAGGTTGCTGGTTCTGACCGCCATTTATGACCTCGCAGTGCCCCAATGTAAGTTTTCATACTACTTCACTGTAACACTATTCCACACACACACACACACAGGTCATCTTCACGAGCTCACCCTCAACCCGTCAACCTCAAAGAGCGCATTGCAGCGCTCCAACAGCACTCCAGCACTCCCTCAACTACTCCCAATACAGTCAACCCACATCCTACATCAAACACCCAGCTTCGCGAAAAAATCGCGCGTTTTGAGAAGAAAGGTGGTGTGCCTGTACCCAGAGGTTCATTTGGTCTAGGTGCGCCCCCACCTCAAGGCACAGCCTCTCGTCGAGCAGGCGAGCTCTATGGGAACAGAATTCCACTATCACTCAGAACAGTTAGTGGGCCTGGTCCCGGTCCTTCACAGCGTGCAACCTCCCCTCTCGGACAGTCTAGTCAATATCATGGTGCGCAAAGGAGGTCGTTTTCGTTGTCCAATGGTCCCGGCCTTGACGAACAACTTCAAGAAGAGACACCAACCCCGGAGTCACCAAGTGATATTACTTGTACTCTTGCCACCGAACTATCATCCTCAGCGCCTGCTTCCTCGCCGTCGAAACCAAACCCGCACCCTGAATCCCAATCGCAGCCCCCATTACAATTGGGCATTTCCTTCATCACCACTCTCGAAGGTATTACCAGACCAACAGCTTTGGGCAGCGCTAAGCGAACAAGAACACTAGTACCCGCCACATCAGTCCAAATTAATGAATCGCCGTCGGTGAAACCCGTTCTTATTTCTCCTTCCCCAACGGCTCCGGGTTCGGAACCAGGGCCAATAGAAATAACCCTCCAGGCCACTGGTCTCAATAGCCCAGGAACCAGTGTCGCTACCGAACAGAATCCTGCCATTCATCAGTCGTTGATGCCCCCTGGAGATGGGAGTGGAAGTGGCGCTGGGTTTCCGGATGTAGAGTTAGATGTTACACCTGACTCGCCTTCAGGAGATGTTGTCAGAGAAGGGATCAAGGACAATGGGAAGGAGGTCGAGGTCGAGAGCAATAGTAATGAGAATGAGCAGACAACGAACAAGGGACCTCCACCTGTGGTGGGACTCGATGGTGTCGCCGTGTCTCCAATCACTTCCACTGCGTCGCAGTTAGAACCTGCCAAGGAATTACAATTGGTTCCCAGAGTCCAAGTTAACGATCAAGTTGTACATGATATGCCTCATGACCAAATACCATCTTCACCTACAACACCACACGCACCAACGTTCACTTTGTCTTCCGTCCCTCGGGAAGATCCTCCTGTAGCGATCTCCACCTCAATCACAGAAGGCTTAACACCGTTCAACGCACACCGTCCCCTCAGCATGCCAGCGATCAACTTTTCAACTTGCTCGAATTCGAGTCACTCCGGTCGTCGAGCTCCCAGTCCACTTACTGCGTGCATACCTGGATCGCCTACGGTGGAAAGGTCAACACCAATTCAGGCCACCTACGACATGGAAAGTAGTGGTGGCGAAGCAACTGATGCCGATCAAGGAACTGCCGATGCCTGTTACCCTACTGCTATTCAAGAACTTCTATCACCAGATCGACGCGGTGACCACCAGCAACTGCAAGTGCAACGAGTATCTCATGAAGCAGAAACAGCTATCGGTGAACCTGGATCCGTCAGGATCGTTACTGGGCTCGAAAAGCCTTTATCAAACTTTGGAGCAACCGTTCGTAAAGTGCATGAGCCTCCTCGTAGACCTACCTCGCCTTCATCACTATCCCCACAATCGAAAACACCTGTACGACGGGCTGTATCTGCTACTCCTCTCGGCACTAGTGAAAGTCTTGATCAGAAATCCGGGTTTCCTCCTGGTCCCGGGTTGGGTGACCTCACAGATCTGCTGCAGAGCACGGTTCTGCTCCAGGAGAGACTGGAAAGAGATGTATTTCCAGATTCGTCGAGCAGAACAACAACTGACGTGGCTACGAATAGTAATACTAGTGTTCCTGTGATTGTTGCAGATGAAGGTGATGGTGATGATACGAATATACGTTCTCCTCACGACCCGGATTTCGAAGTACGGAGATTATCTAAGGAAGAGGTAGAGGAAAATAAAAGAACGTTATGGAGATTGCAGGCAAAGAGGGAGGAGCAGGCGAGGAGCAAAATTCGGAATGGATTCTTTGGACCTTTCGGGAGAGCGTCGAAAGACGGGTCGAGGGAAGCAACGATAGGTACATCGATGGATGGTGTTTCACAGCAACAGCAATTGTACAGCAAAAGACTCAAATCGCCCTTTGTTCCTCATTCGTTGAACGTAGCAAAGGACAATGGACCGTACTCTGATGCACCGGGTGAAGCAAATTTCCGTTCGAAAACTCCGGAAAATCAATCTACTGGTAGTGGAAACGGGAAACCAAGTAGCTTGTCATCGAAGTCTCCAAAGTCTCCAAAGTCAGGGTTCCCAGCGTTCCGGTTACTCGCTTCACGTTCTTCGCCTTCCTCTCTACGGGACCGTCGTACTCATGGGCATTATGGGTATGGACGGAACAGTATATCGACATCGTCAGAGTTCTCATCGGAGGATTCTGCCCCTAGTGTTGTTACGCCTCCGGACGGTGCTAACGAGTTTGGTGGATTACGGTCGTGGTTGAATATGGGTTCGCCTCAAAGTAAGAAGGGTGGAGATGGTATGGGTAATGTGCAAGAGAAGGATGGTCATGTGTCAAGGGCTGTGACCTTTGCGGGTAAGATTTGGCAGAGAGCAAGGACGAGGAGTGGAGCGAGTACGCGGAGTGTGCAGAGTTTACGTGGTGAGTATCATTCCTAGAAATTTTTGGGTGTGAGCATGACCGAAAGCTGATTGTCATTCAGGGAGATTAAGTCACGAACCACCTCCCGCATTGCCGTTTGTACCCGATATCTCAATGGCATCGGGTGGCCAAGCTAGAGAAGATATGTTAGGTCCACTACCGATGCGCACGGCATCCTTTCTACCACGTTCACTAAGTTCTTTTGCGCCTTCTCTCCCACCCAAAAACCTGGACATGTCGCCGCGATTATACTCAAGCAAATCTTCCACACACAAAGGGTTACAAACTTACACTCCGCATAGCCCAGGCGCCAACAGCATTCTATCCGAATCTCCATCAAGTGTATCTGTTGCATGTAGATCTCGTAGTGATCTAGGTAGTACACCTTCTTCTCCTGGTCAAAATAGCGCAAAGCGGAAGTCATGGACATCTTCAGCCTCGCATTGTGCAAATTCATCGATGTTGGATGTAGACTTGTTTGATGCGTTTCCTTCGGTGCCGGAGAACCATCCTTTAGTTCTTCCACCTTCGCCAAGCAAATACCCATATTCATTGAAGTCGACGTCTGCCATTTCGTTGGCTTCATCGACGTTACCAGGTCCGATTTTGCTGAATCGAGGCGTTAGAGGTCGAATGACGACATTTGATAATGCGTTGCTTTCGCCTGCTGCGCACTTGACTGGTTCTAGTGAGAACACTGGGTCAAGTGCTTATTCAAGACTGAAATCGAACTTGGTTGAGTGAGTCCGTACGAGAGTGCGTGGAGTGTTAGTGGCCAAGTTAGAAGGGGAAATGAGGAGGGGTTCTTGGTTGATATGATGAAGCTGGGAATGATAGACGTGGTAAATTGATTGCTTTCCTCTTCTAGAGTTCGTTATTTGTTTACTTGACTGGTTCAATGGCTGTTGAGCTGCTCTTTTCTCATCTTGAAATAATCACACATGTCTTGGGAACTTGGTTCGACATTGATGAATTCCCGATTGTTATTGTCTTTCCCCTTCTTTCTCCTTGCATATTCCTATACATGTGCTGTTTTTGTGTCCACTGAACGGGTATGTCAGCGGTTCCAATTTTTTAGGTACAGCTTTTGCCTATCTATATGCTTGCGTGAAGGGTTCATTGAGGACTCAAATGCACTCAGAAGGGGGATACTGTAGAGGACCCAGCACACTCATTTTCGGTAAAGCACTGTTCTTCCTTTGATTCGTTCGAGTCAACTCTTCCTTGATTATATATTACTCTAAGTCACTGCTGACCTCATAGTACTCATCCATCCATTTGTACTCTCCACTAGAAAGCGCTACATATACCATCTACCGGCTTCCTTATAGATACTTACTGATTTTACTGATTTTGGGTCACCTAGAGCACTGTATTGGAAATGTAAAATGATCACAAAAGATGGAGTCATGTGACTGATCAACGTCATTTGCGGCAGAGCTGACTGACTGACTGACTGACTTCAACACAATGTCGACTCAAGTATCCGGTAATAAGACTACTCAATTGCAAAATAGTATTCGTGGAAGAGGTGGTAGTCAGAGACGTGGTGGACATAGAGGGGGTCATGTCCACAGGGGCGGTGGAAGCTCGGCGGTCACTTCAAACGACAAATCTGCCAAGAATACAACGGACCAAGATCGAGAAGACAACACAACTAGTGAAGAATTAGAACATGTGTCCGTAAACACCCCAATTTCTGCGCTTGTTGAGGACACCGACGACGACGATGTTTGTTGGATCTGTGCCGAACCCGTCAAGTACTGGTCTGTGTCGGAATGTAATCATAGGACATGTCATGTATGTGTGTTGAGGCTCAGAGCCCTGTACAAAAAGACAGATTGTACTTTCTGCAAGGTACGCCCTCAGTTTTTTTGGAAGATACCGTCTAACATCTAATTTCCCTTGTATTCGTATCTTATCATGATACCTATTATAGGAGCCGCAACCAACCGTGATATTTACCTCGTCTCCGAAAACCGAGTTCAGTGCATACAAACCTGATGATATCTCATATAAAGATGCAAAGCTTTCGATCTGTTTTGAAACTCGGGAGATGATGGAAGAGACTCTGATTTTACTCAAGTTCAACTGCCCGGATGTCAACTGCGACTACATTGGTAACGGCTGGGCAGATCTTAAACTTCACACGAGAGCCGTCCATTTTCGACTAATGTGGTTCGTAAATCGTCGTCAGTTTCTTTGTTGATTGGACCATGGGTTTTCTGACGGTGGTCCTCTGGCGGGGGTTCTTCAGTGATCTATGTATTAGACATAAGAAAGTTTTCTCACATGAACATGCACTCTATCCGGCGAACGTCCTCCCGGTTCATTTACCCTCCATGCACCATCGACATGTGAAGCAGATTTCCCCAGAAAAAGTGGAAGGAGGTGTACACCCTATTTGCGAATTCTGCCACGAATGCTTCTTTGGAGTCGACGAGCACTATAGCCATATGCGGGAGAGGCATGAGGAATGTTTTATCTGTAAACGGAATGGCGTTCAATTCCAATAGTGAGTTGTGTATTTTCATATATACACAAGCGATGAATTCTGACGCCGTGACCTACAAGCTTCCAGAATTATGACAATTTGGTGAGTATCTGAGAGCTGATGAGGTTGAAGTAATAGGTGAGAACTTGTAGCCAGGAACGACATTTCAATACCTCACACTATCCATGCACTCAACTGGAGTGCCGAGAACGGAAGTTCGTTGTATTCAATACACTTATAGACCTTCAAGCACATAGGGTTGAAGAACATGGAGCGACTATGAGCTCAAGGGACAAGAAGGATGCGAGGAAAGTGGCAACTGAATTTCAGTTCGAGGTTGGCGGGAGACCGGAGCGACGAGGAGTAAGGGAGCATGATAGGGAACCACCACCTGGATCACAAGCCCCACGACCACAGCCTGATCCCTCTAATAGTCGAAGGGCTACTTTTGGATTGAACATGACAGATGGTTCTGCCCCGCAATCAGACAGTCCATCACATAGTGGTACGAACTCGCCTCCAGTTTTAGATATCGATCCCGCCGTAATCGAGTGAGCCTCCTCCTAATTGTCCTTCTGATTACCAATAATCCAATGTTTAAGGCGACACGATGCGTTGATCGGACGACTCCAGTCCATGGCACCAAATCCCATGAGCGCTGTCCCCGCAGTCAAAGCTGCAATTCGTAGTTATAGAGCTTCTGAATCCAGTGCTCGGGACCTCATTCTGACAGTGTTCAAAGTCTTGGATGATAATCTCGATCACACTGCAAGTACTATCAATGGGCTTGTGGATTTACTGGATGAAGAGGAGAAAAAGCAAGACCTATTAGGATCATGGAAGGGGTTCAACCTTGAGGTATGTACATTGCTGTTCATACCCTATAGCAGTTATCCAGTTCAATTTCTTTTTTAAAAAAGCAACGACGCAATTTTCCTGACCTCGTACCTCAAGCCATTGGTGATGGATATGCTGGAATCACCTCAGGTCGCGTTCTCAATGCGAAGCACTCAACTGCCACTCGATCCTCGCGTCCAACACGTCAAGTATGGGATCGTGTGGCAGCTGTAGCCTCTTCATCTTCTACTCTCCCGCAACCACGTCCGTATCTCTCCACTCCAAGTCAATCTCAGTCTAGTCGATTCCCACCACTTCCAAACGTCAATTCTTCTACCCTTCATTCTAGTTCACCGGTGATTGTTCCCGGTTTCCGTCAACCAAAACGAACAACAGCCTGGTCTGCAAGTGGATCTGCTGCTGCTAGTCCTCGTGCGATAGAGCCTCGTAGTGCCCCTGCATTGTCAAAAGGGTTTAAGAGTGATAAACCACCCAAGCTCGACAATAAGTTGTTCCCAGAGCTACCAGCATCAAGTACTACAAAGGAGAGGCTGCAGGTTAGTGGAAACCGATCGCTGAGGCGTATTATGAAGAATACGGGGCCTACGGTTTCAGCGTGGCAGCCTGGAAATGGGGATGGGGGTGCGGAGACTGGTGTGGAGGGTGAAGTTGAAGAAAGTACGGGTGGGAAGAAGGGAAAGAAGGGCAAGGGCAAGCAAAAGCAGATGTTGTTCACCCTTGGGTCATTCCCGACTTGAGTCATGGATTGTCCGATGAGCTAATGTAGATCATAGTGGCAATTTTAATGCCTTGCCCTCATAGAACCACTGCAATCTATTGTATTTCGGCCCGCATTGTGGAGACTTACTTACGCACATCTGATACGTGGAAGACTTTGTGTGACCAAGAGAATATCAGAATATCCCAGTTGTGGTACCAGTGCCATGATATGATGGGAAGTGAGATGAACCATTAAGATTCGTGGTGGAATTCAGCTAGCGCCGGTCTTCTTTTTCTCATTTCAAACCAACATCTTACTCATGTATGGTCCATCTAACTGGTACCCCAACTTCCTATAATAATCCCTTGTACCCACCCCTGAAATCACAGCAATCTTCACGTTCCCATGTTCCTCTCTCACAATCCGTTCCGCTTCTTCCATCAATAATGTTCCGAAACCTTGGTGCTGGAATTTTGTTGGGTCACGCCCATGTACAGGTACAGCAGTACCATAAACATGCAGTTCTCGAACGATGCTGCAGCCCCCTTCAGCATCAGGTTGTTGTACCAGTTCTGGTCTGAATGTACCCTCTTCAGAGCATTTACGTAGACGCAAGAGGCCGATCAAAATGTCTTTTTCGGGGTCCTCATAGGAAAGGAAAGTTTCCCAGCCACCATTCGCTGTATAGTCTCTTCGAAGAAGTTCAACGGATTCAGGGCGAACTTTGTGATGAATTTCATGAATCTATATATATATATATGAGGAAGCCGGGCGATGCCATAGATACAAAAATAAACACTTACGCCGACTTCGCGAAATCGTACATCTCGGCATACAGCTCCAAAATCCTTCATACGGTTAAGAGCAAGCTCACGTAGGTTTCCTGAGTTCTCACAACCGCTAGTCACCAAGGGAAGGGGAATATCTCTGGAGAGACAATGATTTGGTGCCTGTTTAACACTTGGTAAACATACCTCTGCACACGGTAAACCCTCGTCCACGGCGGAACAAGCGACAATATCCTCGCAACAACATCCACTAATACGTTTGGTGTATAGTTCTTGTACCTCCCGGTTCTCCAAAGCTCGTATAATCCGGTTCCTCGGATAACAAGTGTTGGATAAATTTTCAGACCATCACTTCTAAACGCTGGATTCTCAAAATATTCCTTGAACTGTTCCAAATCACGTTCAACACCAATGTTGGGTAAATCCGGCATCATGTGTGCAACGACCTTGAAACCAGCATCTTTGGCAAGATGAAAGGATTCCGAAACAGCACGAACGGTATGGCCTCGGTTGGTATCTCTAGCAACGTCTTCGTAGACGGATTGAACACCAATTTCAAGACGGGTGCAGCCATATCGGAGCATTTGGGAAAGATGAGGACGAAGGCAGTAATCTGGTCTTGTCTCAATGGTGATGCCAATGGCTTTTGATTTACTTTGCTCTGAAAATCTGTGTACTTGAGTAAATTGGTGGATATCAATAGTGATAACCATTACCGTACTGCTTCATCTACGTCCAATCCAGTGTATCCCGAAAGCGCATTATGCAGTTGAGCAATGAATTTGTTGCGATAGTCTTCCGGCATACTCATGAACGTTCCTCCCATGACAATGAACTCGACCTAAGTTTGGGGTTGAGCAATCTAAGGCGAAAACCAAGTCAAAGAGAACGTCACCTTATCGACACTATGACCCAAGCTTTTGAGTTGCTCAACACGTCCTCGTGTCTGCTCATAGGGATCATATCGTGCTCGAATGGCTCGCATACTTGTAGGTTCGTACCCTGTGTAGCTTTGGGTACTGTAATCAAAATCTGAGTCAGGCCCTCCAGGACAATACCTATATAGCACATGGATTACCATTCAGCTAACCATGAAACCTTGTGGAACGCACACGCAAATATTTCCCGTCATGGCGATATGTGGACATCGATGAGGCTTACACATGACCGCAACAACCGCAATCTAAGATGATCATGCTGAGAGAGGACTTTCAGAAGAAACAGGAACGTACTCCGCTAGCAGTTCGGATAGGCCTCGCTTTGAGTTTTGGTAGCAATGCCTTTTTGTATTCGTCTGGAATTGCGCTGATGATGTCTACGAGACGTGGGACACCACCATAACCATATTTCTTTGAAATCCGAGCTCGAATTTCATTGAGTGATACGGAGTTGCTGGAGTCGTGAGCTTTGATAAGTTCTGCTGCAATTCCTGATGTCACACGTAGAAGTTGCTCAGCCTGCGATACTCCTATTGAGGTGATCAATTTGTGTTATCAAAAAAAACCTTTACAAGGAGAAGAGCAGACCTTCAGTTTGAGTTCGCTGTACCATTCTATCTCAAAGGATCAGACAGATGGTGAGCGTCAACGCAAAACCCCTGAGATTGTGATTTCCAAATTTGGGGGGTACTTAATCCTCGCTTTGACGACTGACCAACCATGACTCGAAGTAACGGCAAACTCGAACCTGAAGTCGTAGTCAATGTATGTACATTCCCAAATGACGAACGACAATGAGTTCACTGAAATTTGCGTTTAGTTTGCGGACGGTTGGAACTATTCCAAAACACGTATAGAAGATGCCTATCGACCTGGAGGAATTCTTGAAAAACTTCCATCTAAACCTTCTCGTGATCCTGCATTAGCTGCACTCAAGCGAGAAGACATTGATTTGGTCGTACGTGGTTTTCTGTTCTTTGTAATAATCTGACTATCTCCCTATCTCCCTTCAGGTACACGAGTTCGAAATTACAAGACCACAGGCGGAAAAGGCATTGCTCGAAAATGGGGGTGATGTAGGAAGGACTATTCGAGCTTTGATCACACCTACGTTCAGTGGTACTGAGTCGCTAGATGTCTAGTCATCGTTCTTTATTTCTTTCCATGTCGACAGGAAAATCTCTGTTGATTTCCAAGCTTGCTTGATACCGTTGTATCACAGGGCACTACATGCATGGTCTACATCATTTCTTCAACCGAAAGCTGAAAATAGGTTTGCCACTGCTCGTTTCAGAAAATCACGATTCACAAGAAAGAAACTCCTCATGAAGGTAACGCTTGCTTGGCTACATTGACCCTCCCAAATAACCCCCGAAAGGTTTACACACTGATGCTCATAAACAAGCATTAGTCTCTGCGGAGTCGTCAATCCGAAGCAATTATCTCTCCCTCTCTCTTCCTTATTTCGCCCTGAATTTCGAAAGGCGAGAATACGGTTGACTATCACTCACCCGTTCTACTCCTAGGAGTGCATTTTCTCCTTGCTTATGCCTCTGTAATCCACCTTTTCCCTAGCTAACTCAATGTAATCGATTTGTATAATCACGTCAATCAGCATCGAGAATAATCTGAATAATTATGACGAATTCAAGCTTCCCACTTTTCGTTTCGCACAAATAAAAATATCGTATTTTTTTCTGAGTAACTTAACCCCTATTTCATCCCATTAAGTAGGATTGTTACGTCAGTTGCAGTGGACAGTCAGAACGTTTTATGGGTCCAATCCGGACAACAATAAGATTTCTGTGACAGTGGCATTGATACGAAATCTCTGATCGTGTCGGTGGACACACAACCGGAGATAATTTATAGCCAATTGACGCGATCTTTCGGCGATAGATGGATACCCCCCTCCCCCCCTTTCTCTCTCCTCCTGTATGAGAAAGTCGACGGGAAATCTGAATTCTTCTCCAAGCGGCGACTATGACACACTCCAAAATTAAGGTTTCATACCATTTCATGTTTATATACTACTACCACAAGTTCTGCACTCTACGAGTACTACATTTTACGGGTACTTAAATGTGAAAAGGTATGTTTCGTTTCCTTGCTTCATTGACTCTTTCTTAACATCCTGCCACTCTCAAGGCCTCACTCTCTCAGTGCTGACCGCTCGTATCTTGACGAGCTCGCGCAATGCTGGATATTAACCATTGCTGCTTTGTCGTGCTTCTCTCTTTATCATTGGAGCACTTTGGGGAAAAAATGAGGTGACTGCTGGAAGGCTGAATTCCCATCCATCATGTTGTTGTTGTCATTCATTGCCGCCACCATTACTCACCTCTAGGAGGATGATCACTCGTTTTTTGCTGTCACTGTATTGCTTTCTTGCTTTCTTGCTGTCACTGTACTGTTGTTGTTGTTTCGTTTCACTATCATTTTGTTGTCCTTGTTCATAACTGTTCTCGCTTCCTGCGTTTGCTGTCTTTTTTCTTTTGCTTTCATGCTTTCGTTCTGTATTCTTTAATGCTGTCCTCCTTTGCTGTCTTATTTATTTATTGTCTTTCACTTTCTTTCTTTCTGCTTTCTCGCTTTCTTTCTGCTGTCCTCATTTCGTTGTTTTTCGCTTTTTTTCGCTTTTTTACTTTTTTCTTACTGTCTTGTTTTGCTGTCTTCCTGTTATTATTCTACTTGCTGTCCTGCCTTTTCTATCACATTGCACATCTCTTCGCTGTCTCCTATACTAACATTATAATTCTGTAGTAGTATTGCATTTATTTATAAAGTGTCTGAGTCACAAATCCATCACTATGGTTCCTATGGATCGTAGTTTCTGCTCTCACACAGGAACAAATAACAATTCAATATATATCATCTTCACACTCGAATCCATCATTTACCTAGTGTTTTCATCATCATCTACAATCCCCTCCAGCATCAAATCCAGTTCCACAGCCTCATTCTCTCCTGGCTTTACATTCTCATTCTTCCTTGGCTTCACATTCTCATTTGTCCCCAACTTCACATCCTCATTCCTGCTCACCACACCACCAATTCTCATTGCCCCCCCTCTATCCTTTTTCAACACCATATCCCAGCGCTGCTTATACTTTGTACCCTGCTCAGCTACACGATCCAATAACCCCACCCCTTCCATCCTAGCCGGGGGATACGATACCCCATACTGCTGTTTCGTCAAAGAAGGAGAACTAGCCGTATACCCCAAAATCGGCCTTCTTACTCCTCCTCTTCCTTCTCCCGAACCAAATCTATTCTTCGGATCATGCAACATATGTCCCGAATACTCCATACTCCCAAGCCTATGTAAATTACCAGTAGGAAGCTTCTGTTTCTGCACCGCAGATTCAAGCGACAGCGATATGGAATTTAGAAGGTCTTTAGGACGCGAAAGACGAGCGTGATAGGTCGCAACACAAGTAGGCGGAGAACGAACAGCGAAACTGAGAATACGAAACTGAGCAATCGCTTTTCTTAGTCGGAGTGGATCCGTCAGGTCAGGAGGTGGCAGCATAATGGATTGCGAAGGCTGATTGAAATGAATGTTACTGATTTCAGATGCAGGATTTATCTTGGTATCATCCACAGCAGCAGCAGCGGCGGCGTCTTTTTCCGTTTTAGGGTCTTTCCCACCCACAGCAACGTCATGGCTAGGATTGTAAAAGGGAAGATGGATATCAGCATTGTGTCGGTGCAGATGGGCGACGATACCGCCGATGAGTGACAGGTAGTTTTGATTTTGATTTTGACGGTTTCTGTTTTTGTCTGCGAAAAAAGGGGTTGTGAGTGTAGGTTCGGTTTGTAAAACGAAACCAGGCTGAGGGGAAGTGGTAAGGACGGTTTCCAGAGGAGAGTAGTGAGTGTACATGAGACCTCCAGTGCGATGGGGTTGGCGCTCGACGTTTTGGCTGACAGGGACGGTAGGGGTGGTCGTTTTTTTGATTTTGTGGGTGGAGATGGGGGGAGAGGTTGCGGAAAAGTGCTTGGCGAGGAAGGGACGGTGGAATTTGTGGGTATTGAACTGGGGCTGGGATGCGATGTAGAGGACATTGTGGTCTCGCTGGAAGGAAGTCTGGTCGGCAGGAAGGAGAGCTTTTTGTTGGTCCCAGAGATGATGTTTGTAGCTGTCAGAAAGAGCGGGGAGTTTGGATAGGTAGGATTTGAACTTGCGGGGAGAAAGCGACACGATGTTGAGTTGGGCGGTGTTGGGTGAGACGTGGCCTGGAGGCTGCTGTGGGGGAGGACGCTTTGCGCCATAAGCACGAGCACCGCGCAAGCCGAGGCCGTCGTAAGGCTCTTGCTGGTCCTGGAAGGCGAATTCGGAGTCGATAAGCCAGGAGAGTTTGGCATCACCGAGGGCCTGGTCCCAGGGGCCAATGGACGGGGTGCGGGGGGTGATATTGAGTTCCTGGACATGATTGACAAAGTTGACGAGAGGGGCAGCGTTGTTCCAGTCGGTAAAGTTGGCGTGGTGTTCAACGTGGCTGACGGTGATGTAGGAGTCCTTGTACGTGATAGGGAGGGGACGCTTGAGGCCGTAGTCGCCGCGCCTGGCATGAGCCTGAGGCGAGGAGTAGGTCTGGGGGATAGATGGGTCGTACGATGCAAAACGCGACCGACGAAGCAGCTTACTGAATGCTGACGACGACGACGACGACGGCGACGACAACGGCATCTTAGCCATAGTTATGATGACTCTTGAAAAAGAGCGTGCAGCAGTGTCAAGAGTCATGTGACTGCACGTGTTGCCCAGTACATAAGCCTTGCCATTTCTTTTTTTCTTTTTTCTTCAAACCCAACGGCGTCGAAATTGCCGCCCCAGAAGCCCCGTGGAGGCAGGGACGGTCCAGACAGACGCTGAAGAGAGAGAACGAGAGGGAAGTCTCAAAAACAGTCTTTGCTGACGGCTTCTCCCACTGGTTGAGGGGCGAGGACGCAGGATCACCTGGAGCATTTCTACATTGTACCCTAGATTATAGAGAGAGTTGAGTGTTGTGTTTTTTTTTCATTTGATTTGTGGCCGAGGATGAGACACCTGGTAAAGGCACGCAGCCCGTTCTGCCCAAGGCAGAATACAACACACAAAACAAACCGTGGGTGCTGCGGGTGGCGAGAGCAAGGCGAGGCTGAGGCTGCCCATGTAATCTTGTGTCTTGTCTGTTTCACACGCTGACGATGTGACTACAGGCGACCGTGGGAACTGTCCAAGACTCGGTTTTTTTCAAGTCTCTCTCTCTTGTGTGTGTGTCCTTGTGAGTATCTCTCTCTCCCTCCTGTTGATGATGACTGAGTGTTGTAAGAGTGCCATATCTTTTGGAGTTGCGAGTGTTTTTTTTTTTGACTCTGCAAGACTCAGTTTTTTGTGTGTCTTTCTCTGCACAACGCTTTCCCTACTGATGATGACTGCAGGCGACTGAGTGTTTTTCCAGAGTGCCATGTCCACTGCTGCACTCAAGTCTCTCTCGTGAGTGTCTCTTCTTTTTTACTACACACACACACACACACACACACATCTCCAACAGCCTTGTCACCCTCGCCGTCCAGAATGCCGCCCTTGCTATTGTGATGCACTACTCTCGTATCATCACCCCCCCAGAGCGTGCCTACTCGCCTGCCTCAGCCGTCCTCCTCAATGAGCTCCTCAAAGGCACCATCTCCTTCGCCATGGCCCTCTACAACACCCGCACCTCTGCTCATCCACCACCCCATCTCCTCGCCTGCTCCTCCGCCGTCTGTGCCGACATCTTTAGCCCAGACGCCTGGAAACTCTCCATCCCCGCCATCCTCTATGTCGTCCAAAACTCTCTCCAGTTCGTTGCCGTCTCCAATCTTCCCGTCGCCACCTTCCAGGTCACCTACCAGATGAAAATTCTCACCACCGCCGCCTTCTCCGTCGCCCTCCTCCGCAAAAAACTTGACCCTACAAAATGGCTCTCCCTCTTAATCTTGGCCATCGGCGTGGCCATCGTCCAGATCCAGTCTTCCACCACCACCCCTGCTCCCAAGGATCAGCCTGTTGGAAGCGCCCATGACTTCAATGTCCACCTCATGAACCCTCTCACCGGCTTTGCAGCCGTTACTGCTGCCTGCTTTACCTCAGGTTTGGCTGGCGTCTATTTCGAAATGGTCCTCAAAAACTCAAAGGCTGATCTCTGGGTCCGTAACGTTCAACTCTCCCTCTTCTCTCTCATTCCTGCCCTCCTCCCTGTCCTCTACGCCCCCCATTCCTCTGGCTTCTTCCACCACCTCTTCCACAACTTTGGTCCCTGGGCATGGGCTGTCGTCTCCATCCAGGTCTTTGGTGGTCTCGTCACCGCCCTCGTCATCAAATACTCTGACAACATCATGAAGGGCTTTGCTACCAGCTTGTCCATTGTCCTTTCTTTCCTCGCCAGCGTCGTCATCTTTGACTTTCACATTACCTGGAGTTTTCTCATCGGTGCCACTACCGTCCTCACCGCCACCTGGATGTATAATCAGCCATCAAGTAAAGAATCCGTCTCCATCGTCCTTACCGCCTCCTCTCTTTCCCCGAAATCACTCCCTCCTTCTCCTACCTCTGATTTCCCCCTTTCAACCAAGCGCAAAAAGGTGTCACCCTTCGCCAGTCCGCGCGTCGTTGCCAGTGCATTAGGCTTTGCTCGTGACCTCAAAGACGATATCCTTATCTCCCCTATCCAAAGAAATCCCAGCGCAGGAGAGGGTACCCTCGACACTGCCAGGTACCACTATGCCCCCTATGGCAGCCCATGGCCTTCGAGACCTCCTTCTAGGGTTCCAACTCCTACTCTGCCAACCTTGACCATTGAGGAGATGCAGGAACAGAGCGAAGCCGGTTTAGCTCAAGGAGGATTTATCAGGCGGTGATATCGATTTCTTGTCCTGCATGAGATTTATGACTTATACCCCTCCTCTTTCTCTTTCTACAGCCAAGCCCTATAGAGCTTGTCATCGTTTCTTAATTTACTTTATAACTCTACTAACATGTCTCAGTCGGGGAATTGCCAATGGTTATAAATAATAGTTTGGAACGGAGTTCCGTGTAGCGTACACGTGGTGTGGCGTGTGGTGTCGTCCCTTGGTCGTCCTTTCGGCGTTATCATGTCTATTGTCTCCTAGCTTCTAGTCATAGGTTTCATTGAAAAACAAAAAGAATTTCACTTATGACTATTATTAGCACCGCTTGTTCGGTACTTAGTGAGTGTACCACATTTTTTTTAAAGTTTGACAGCATGTTGGACAGCATGTTAGAGAGAGTGTACTACAATCTAAAATCTAGATTGTTTTGCAAGTTATTTAAACAAGGAGAGGGTGCAGGTTTTAGTTTCCTTGCTTCGTTTCCCCCCTCTCTTCTTTACTATTGTCCTCCCCATCTCTCTCTCTCTCTATACCTATGAAGACCCTCTTCTTGCTGGTGGCAATCCATGACCAAACGAAGCCCTTCAACACCCAACTAATTCAATGTTGTCGTATCGAAAACAATCGCGATGCAGAGATCAGTTCAACCACCCTACCACCACTACCACAAGTGATTCACTCCCCCATCGCAAGGGCCATTGGTCCTCCATATGCGAGGGAAGAAGAGGTCTTTTTCATTCTCCATGTGCACTACCACCCCTTTATGTCGACAACTTCATGACCGTTATCGGAGCTTGCTGTTGGATGACCGTTGTTGGTTGTTGGTTGTGAGTTTTAGTTTGGTTGAATAAGGATGATTTGTTTTTATTTATCTCTCTCTTCTTCATTCGCTTTTTTGCTCTCTTATTGTTTGCTGTCATTGCAGTCTTACTTATTGCTTGCTTTTTTATTGCAATCTTATTGCTGTCTTATTGCTTTCTTATTGCTGCTTTACTGCTGTCTTACTGCTGTCTGATTGTTTTATTGCTGTCTTATTGCTGTCTTATTGCTATCTTATTGCTGTCTTATTGCTGTCTCATTGTCTCTGCTTTCTTTTGCTGTTTCTGCTTTCTTTTGCTGTTTCTGCTTTCTTTGTTGTCATTGCTTTGTTTACTACTGTTGTCTTGCTGTCATTGTTATCATTGTCCTTTTTGGTAATATAGAATAATAATTAATTTATGTTTATAATATATACCCATTATTAATAATTATATCCTCTCATTTTTATACCCCCCATTTTTTGAAAATATTATATACAATTCAATATGTCAAATAATTATAAAAGTTTGGTTCATTAAAAAAAAGCTGCCTTCTTAGACAAGAACACCACAAAAAGATAATAAATAAATTAAGAAAAAATAATAATTCATAACCCATCATGATTAATGTTACATCACTCATCAAAGCAACCAAAAAACCACTTTTACTTTCTATTCATACAACAACAACAATTCAGTCTAGAGAGAGACAGATAAAATTGGAACCAAAGATAAAAACCAAGACCTACAAATAAAATAAGTGTGCCCATGAGAGATAGGCTTAGCAGACTTATACATTGATATTTTTGTTTTCAATGACAACCACCACAGAATAAAGAAACAAAGCCCTGAGGAAAAATTAAGATTCAATGAGCAGTGATCAAGTTAATAGTAGTAATAATGGGCTCACTTGTATTAAAGCTAGGCCAAACCTGAGGCAGTCATTTACCTCCCCAGTTTTCGGAGGTATTGGCACGTAAAGGGAAGAAGACAAAGATGGGGTGCCAGAAGCCCTCAAGGGACTCGCAATCATGTGCGATTTTGTCTCCCAGTCTGCTTCCCCAGGTTACGCAATATCCTCGACTCGTTATAAGCACTTGCTCAATTAGAAGATGGTTTGACTTACTAGCAGAAGACTACTCCTGGAAGCTTCGTCATGATCATCGTAAGGAATACCCGTCGTCTGCTAAAGTAAACACCAATCCACCCAAGAAACCACAGGAACAAACCATAAATTGTATTTCAGTGCTAAAATGGGGCCCGTAGACTTCTCGCTTGGTGTCCCGATAATAGTCTGGTAGAGAAACGGTATGATCATGATTGGTGCGAGAAGATGCGCTCAGCATGGGCAGCGAGCGAGAGAAAGAACAAAGGAGTGGTTTCATGCGTGTTTTCACCTGATTGTCAAGGAGCAAGTTTTGAACGGACAGCGAACGGACAGCACGGTAGATAAAGCACAAGAAAAGAGGCACTTTGAAAGAGAGGTCAAATGGTGAGAGCAAAGATGGCGTACCAAACTGGTCTTATAATCGCGTTGTCATTGTCCCCCACTTGATATAATAGGAAGGCTTCTCGGAAGCAGTCCACGAGGCTAACCTGGCACAAACCCGGAAAAGAGTCCAGAACAGGAAATTTACGTTGGGAAACCCGACAGACGATGATTATTAGTCATCCTTCAGCTCGTGGCGCGACCCAATGGATCGAGTACCGTACTCTCTTTGACATCAGTCATTTAAGGTGGTCAGGTCGTGTTCATTTAATAATTCTACCTTCTGTTGTGCTATACTTGCACTCAAATGATGGTACGAGTAGAGAACGACAACCCATTTCTCTGGATACAAGGTGGATGAGCCGTCATTGTTGCAACTTCAACGGCCTGCCCAGGGGAGTATAAGTCCGAAAGCGCCTTGATACTGGATGATCCAGGATCAACAAAGGAATGCGAGATATCAGTGATATGTTTGTAATGAGAGACAATGTGCATATGAAATCCAAGAAAAGAGATAGTGTGTCGTAAATATTGTCCAGCATTTGGACATTTTTTATTCCTATAATTCGGCGTACAGGGGATTATATATGAGTGGGAACTAGGTTACTACTTCTAGCAAATATACCACAAGTTCAAAAGTACCGTACAACATTACGGTTCGCCGAACTGCGCAAACCAGGTATGATAAAAACAACAACGACAGTGGTAGCATCATAAATCATAAACAATCGCAGCCATTAATGGCTATACTCTAATGCTCGAAGCGTGGCATAAGATCCAGCTTACAGTCGATTTTCTTCGCCTTCAAACGATTTGCAAGATCGGAGCACACTTTCTGGTCATCGTAAAAAACAGCCTCGACGTTCATCAGCTTCCTAAGCCCACATCCGCACTTGTTAGGAAAATTTGACCTAGATTCGACCATCTCATGAAAGTCATGCGGATCTCGACAGGGTACAACGACCAGGTGGTCGAGACGGGGGCAGAAGCACCGCGCTGGTGAGCCTCCCGTACCTCTATGGGTCAATGCCATCCAAAGAGTCTTGCCAAACTCAAATTCACTCTTGATTTCAAAGGACTCCAAAGTTGGGCTCATGAGTTCCAAGAGCTGCAAAGCCCTTCCGGCGTCCGTGGTTGGACAGTCAAAAGAGAGACTGGAAAGCGCGCAGCGAGATCTATATAAAAGCTGATGCAGAGCATGACAGGAAGAGGAATTCCGGGAGGCAGTGAATTTAAGCCTTGAGAGTTTTGGTAGGCTAAGCATTCCCAACAACGGATTTGCCTCAGAGAATTGATAGTCAAGGTGAAGATCTAGTTTGACAATGGTACATATAATTTGGCGAGGAGGGGAAGAGGAACGATGAGCGGTGATAGATGGGAGAAAACCAGCCTCGACGAAGGGTTGATTTTCATAGCCGTCATGGACCTTGAATGATCCCTCCACCAAACTACCAGAGGAAGCAAAGAACGAGAGAAAATCTTCAGGAGAGATAGGATGATTCATCAGGTTGACAGCCTTCAAGGAACCGAACGGATGATCGATGATTCGCCTAAACGGTCCCATAGCCAGTGGAGCGTTGATAAATTCAATAGAAGAAGGAAGAATATGCTCGACAAGATGGGACATGAGTTGGACAGCAGCAGCGTCGACTGTGGGAACAAGCGTAAAGGACTTGAGCGATTTGAGGGTGTGTGACACGGTCCACACAGCATCGGCGTTTAGGAGTTGTCCTTTGAGCACCAACACTTCAACAGCGTGGAGCAAGGTCATGATACTTTCCATGAGGTCGACCGTGAAGGCGCAAGACAGAGATACGTAGATTAACTCTCTCCAAGGGATAGTTGTTTGGGGAAGATCCGTGACCGAATTTGTTCCCGTGAAATCAAACTCGACATGACGTAGACGAGGAAGATTATATCTCTGCAGCAGAGACGAGATACTGACTGTGGAACCCACCTTCAACGTATGCAAGTGAGAGCATATGTTCCTTCTATCTACAGCCGGCAACGGTTCGCCCGATACATCTCTGAGTGAAATGTATTCAATACGGACTGAGTGATTAAAGATGAAATCACAATCATCGAGGGTCATCAACATCCCTAAAGTGATATGAGTGAGCTGAGTCCACGGAAGTCGGCGCAGACTGGTCCAAGGAAAGCCAATAGATTGAGGCAGCTGGTTTGCAAAGTAGTGACTCTCCATCGTCCACTCTAGCTTTTTCAGATTCTCCATAACTGGACCATCGGAAGACCTTCTAAGGGTCGGCGTGTTCACCAAGAAGGGACTCAATCCATCCATTCCCCGAAGAAAGTGATTGGGAATGATCACTTTCATGGCGACAGAAGAAATGGCTAGATCGAGTTGATGATTGAAAAGTCTTGGATGTAACTCGCGACCCTCCCCAGGTATCTCCAGTACAACCAAACCGACCACTTTGAACATCCCATGTGTAATACGTATGTACCAGTCTATGCAGCGTTCGCATCCCATATCATTGAGTGGGGGATGGAGTGAAGGCCAAAGCCTGGATGTGCCATCAATAATTTCCCTCCAGTCCTTGCACACTTGTCGCAGAGAGAGAAGAGTTGACAAACTAAAATGACCAGGAGAGATCTCACGCTGAACGGATACGTATTCGAAAAGCATCATTAGGATTTCTGGTGGAAAGGGACCCAGGTTGGGCTCGTCGTGTGCCATCGAATCCCTTTCAAACGTAGGAGATTCGGATAAACCTACATTCCCCAGAATGCTGTCGAAGGAGATGGCACTGGGGAGAGGATGATATTCGGGGCTGTAGGTGCATGTTGCTATCCTCCGGCCTGGGATAGTTCTCAAGGTGCGTTCCTGTGATATATGGGAAGGGTGGAGGAGAGATAGCGTCGGACTGCACTCAGGGTCCTCCTCCCCAAAGGCCCGGCCTTGTTGCACAGTCGACCGACCGACACTAGGTTCTTGTACGTATTCTCCGCTGGACCGGCAATTCCAGAATTTCTGCAAGGAGATGCGGACAATGAAAAATAGGATGCTGATGCCGACAATACCGACGAGAATATCACCTTTTTGAATAAGAATATCGACCAGAAGTAGGATTAAGGAATGAAGCGAGGAGGAGAGCGTCGAAGACAGGGGCATGTTACAACAGGAGCCGCGAAATGGAGAAAGGACCGAAGTATAAATAACGGACAGAGTAGCGTGGGATCAAATGTTATGCCGCCGATGTAGTGTCCCCTCTAATGGATATTTCCAGACCGTTAACAGCATACAAAACTGACACAAAGGCTTTCATGCTTGCCTCAAGCTACGCTATCCACTTCTAGGCGGTTTTTACAACCACGACACAAGCCGTAAATCTATTGCAACGACTCGATCCTACAATTGCAATGGCCACCAGTAGCTAGCCATTTTGTGACAGTATAATCGAGAGACACGATGTATCATTTACAGACCTCAAGGTAAAACGCCCACGCCTCGGAGCGATAGAATCAACACCTAGTCGTCGATGTTTCTTTGTTACGGTCCTATGGTCAACAGGGTTTCTGATGCTGGCCTGCTCGACATCGAGGTGGAGCATATCATGAGAGACCATCACAACGATATCAAGTCAGAGCTATCATCGGCGGGATTCAAGTTATGTACAATACTATTGATTAGATGTTTATTTATGGGTGCGCGACTGAGAACAACGAAATTTTTCCGTGTAACTGTAGGTCATTTGAGGTTGAATATCATGTGCTCGAACCTTGCCTGTGTCACGGCGCCGATAAGGGGGTGGAGGACTTGAACTATTAAATTCATTACCGGTGAGAGAAATCAAGTCATCCCAGGTGGGCTAGATCCTGACTTGATGTGGGTGCGTGTAATGCTGTTTCGTGATTTTGTCACTATATTTGGACATGTTTCATGAAACACTAGCAAAAATCGATCATTGTAGATCATTTTGATTGATACAAAGCTCTCTGGAACATGGATACTTTACATCATTTCAATGTGTCGTCACAGCAAGTGCCACAACAAGTCAGTCACTCGGCTGACACCGTGCTGAATGTTCTCCTTTTTTTGACAGTCTGAGGTTCACCTTTCACATTGTCAACTTGTATCACAAAGGTACAATCAACAATGTTACAATTAATGGGCGCAAATCATGAAATGCTCATCTGAGGTAGCTACTTTGGAAATCGATGATCATTTGTTACATAACAAGATAGATTATCTTAATTACTAGTAAAATTGCAATAACGTGTACAGGCTAAAGTTCCCAATGAAAATGTGTGAGCAAGTTTGTGCGAAAAAAGACCAAAAAGTTCTATCTGATATAACGTAGCAGTGTCCATATGAAAACAAAAACCAAACTTTCAACCTCTCCAACCATACCCTAGGTAAGGGCGTCCTCTTGTCCCCATATCCGAACAGAATGTGTTCTCGAGTTCGTGTTCGATGTTCCGCGTTATAAATAATTGGTAGCAAAACTCTAGAGGATGCTCGTTCAAAAATCTCGCTGCTTTATCGTCTCAAGATCAACCAAATCCAATACAAATGAAGTCGACAGCAATTTCAGTAGGAGAAAATCATCAACCAAGGATTGAGTACGATCTGCAACATAATGTCAATTTAATGCTCCTGATAGTACAACCACAATGGGGGAAGCGCAGACGCACCGGTAGCAGAATATGACAACCAACTACAAGTGAGAGTGGTATGATCAAAGCCCACTGGTATCCAGGGATTTGCCACTCAAAGGGTACCACATCTGTCGTAAAAATAACCATCATCGCGATGCATAGGAAGCATATAATGAAGGAGAGCCTGAAACGACGCCATATCGCGGGAACTATCAGCAATCAGAGGGGTCAGCAGAGCCATCACAAAACAGACGATATTCACGCACCTTCAATCCAGAAAGTCGAGCGCTCAACTTCCTTGCCTGTCGATCCCCATGTCCTAAGCGGGATCAAATCAGTTACTCATTACGGACAGACGAATACCAGCTTTGGTATCAGATTTATGAAAAGCAAGCAGAATGCTTACATATCGTACGAGAACATGTGCGCAAGCAAAGCCGTGGATAAATGAATACTGAGGCCCCCAAAGAAGAAAACGCTATGGAAAGAACAAGAATAACCAAATAAGGACCCAGATGAGCAATGTGGAAGGTGATAAAAGGGATCAGTACTCACAAGAATGGAATCCATCTCAGATTCTCGACCAAAGCCCCGAAGAAGCTTCTATGTCCAATACGGTACTCCAAGAGAGTATAGCCAAGGTTTCCAACGCCAGGGAAAACGACCGTGCAGGCCAGGAGAATCTCGAAACTGTGAAGATAAAATCTATCCACTTGGATTCCGAGTCCGAGGAGGAGATAATTAATGATGGACCCGACCGTCGCGGCAGCAATCCCATCTATATTCATTGGTCAGCATCAGTGCGTGCGATTGAAGAGAAAAAGTTCAAATGTGACTGAACGGGCGTTCTGATGAAAGAAGCCCAGCAAACACTGATTGATCGAACGTCAGGAGAACAAACATGTAACAAAGTATGCGAGCCTTCAAGATTCCAACTTCCCCAGGGTTAAGATTAGATGATGAAACTCACAGTAAGAGAACATGTCTAAATTACAACCGAACAAGAGAAGTCAGGCACGTTTCGATGAATTGAATGTCAAATCACTCACAGGACATCATCCCGATCTTGTAGTGGACTGGCGCCCTGGACCAAACGAAACCCCTTAATTCTTGACTGATGGGACCTTTGCGCCACCATCTGATTAGAGGATTAAAAATGATTTCATTGCAACCTGTGAATGCGAATTTGAGTTTCTCGATTTCTCTGATGTGAAAGCTACCACTGACCGTACGCGTATTTTTGCCACCTTGCTAGCTCATCGGCGACAGTTAGTGACACACCCTCCTTGAAACCACCTTCGGAATAAGTAGCCCAACGAAGGGTATACCCTTTTAACAACAAACGAAGGGCCATGTTAAAATCTTCTGAGACATTCGCTTCGGACCACTGTTTGAGAACCCCATTTTCAATGAATGAAGCATCCTGGACAGCAGACCAGCGAAGGAAGGCATTGTGACCGACGAAAGGGGCAACTTCTCCATTAGAGCAGCCGAGAGAGATACACTTATTGATACGACGCGTAAAGTGGGTGATACCGTTCTCGAAGTAGTGATGCGCCACTTGCATGACATCTGGCGATATGCAGATCAAAGCGGAACCTTAATGCCAGTCCCGATGGTACGTACCAGATTCGTGTTGAATAATGGCAACATCGGGGGACTCGCCCATTTCACGTGCAGCATCCCTGAAGCAATCCTATCAGGTAATTTTATGAATAAAATAAGAGCTGCTTTGGGCTGAAATCTCACCTCTGGCACGATTGTATCTGAGTCGACGATCAAAATGATTTCACCCATCCTCAAACTTTTGCCATTAGAACTCCAAGGCATAAATTTGTTACCTGAGTCCTCGAAGACTTCTTGCAGTGCCATCTTGAGAGCACGATCCTCGACGCATTCGTCGGGGGTATCCTCCGCACCCCCCTGTAGAAGCTGAGCCAAAAACTTCTCGAGCTTCAGAGATATGTTTAGTCCGTAATTCATGTTGCTGGCTTTCTTGAATTTTCCTGCACGCTTGAAGCCGTCGGGTTTTGAAGAGTGACCAGGCCGAGCAGTCCAGCCAATGTTGTGATTTGCATAGAAGGCCTTCCTTTCTAGTTGGTCAACTTCTGGGAGGACTTGCATACCGTCGTCGCAGATGAAGATTGCCGACGTACCACCTAATGATAATTATAAGTGCCATGTTGTTAACTCTTAAACGTGCTAATGCTACCAACCTTGACGGGCATACGTCTGCATCGCTTTCTTGATCGAGAATACCGAAGGGGCACTGAACGGGTTTAAAGTTTAATATATCAACATTCCAGATCAATCACAACTTATCGCAACGGCCGATGACAACGGAGTCGTCCTCGTCAGTTATGACAGAGATACGATAGTTGTAGACATCGAAACGAAGGGTGAGGGATATGTCTTACATTGTCAACTCGAGACTCTCCTTGTAAACTGGCATTTGTACAGTGATGTGTGGAAGGTTATCATCAATTTCTGGATTCGGTTTTGGCCTCACTGCCGAATAATACATGGAATTTTCATGATATTGAGCCACCGGTCCCAAACTGTAGGGCGTTGAGCAGTTGTTCAGACTTGTACAAGTCACAATCTCACATGAGTGACAGGTTTCCGACGAGCTGTAAGCAGAAGAACTGGGGAAAGAGATCAGAGGGTTGGGGATCATGGGAGGGGAAGGTACAACTTACGACAGAAATACAGAAGATGATGGGAAGTGTTGCCAAAAGGCCAAATCTAGCAGGATTACGGTCCAGAGCGAATTCTTCTAGAAGAATGCTAGCCCCGGCGGTCACGAAATCTACAGAAGCAATTAATATGGAGACTAAGAGCAATGAGCCGAAAGTGAAACTTACACGCTGACAGTGCAGCGCCGCATCCAGCATAGAACGGACCAAGCAAAACAAGTTTACGCTCAGCCTGCTTCTTCTCCGGATCATCCCCCTTCGACGCCACATCTTTGTCTTTGGGGTTCAGCCGCCAACTCCACCATTTGTGTTGCGGGGGCGACTGTGACTGAGCAAGTTCTGAAGTCGGCCGCTCCTTGGAGACTTGCGTGATATCCGACGGTTTCTCGTTGAGATTTACATCGGAATTGGAAACCGAGGGGTCGATGCTGGAAATGGAAGGTGATTCCTTACGCGCTATGTTGCGTGTTCGCCATATGTGCTTAATAAGTTTCTCCTCGAAGTCTTTGCAAAGAGGTATAATGGTCTCGAGGGCATATGACCAAAGTACCAAAGATCGTTCATCACGCTAGAACCGTTGTCATAAGATATATCAAGGAAACATGTTGTAGAACCTACAATAAAGGCACCACATTGATCTTTCTCGGCGTGTGGGAGTTCACCTATGGTCTCAATGACCTGGATACGTGTGTCTCTATCAATGTAAATGCAATCATCGACGGAGCCACTAGAAGAAGCATTAACGGGTGTGATTCAAGTGCAAGAAAAAAAACGGACATTTTACGGATTGCGGCAGTAACAGCAGCGCTTCTGAGCTTGACAGCGACAACAGGGTTGAGCCGTCTGACAGCAGCCTCGAAGGGGACGAGTGCTGGGTTCTCGTATGGGAAGACTCTAAAGTAACCATCATCCACTCGGAGGCAGACACCTGTGGAGATGATATCCTCGGTTGGCATGAACCAATTATCCTGCTGCGTCGTCTCATCTAGAGCCGATCAGTGGGCCAGTCTGGGGGACACTAACAGGATGGATGGCATACAAATCTTATGGAGCCAGGCATCAAACAGGTCGTAGTCTGAGTTGTGAATAGTGACTGCAGACATGGCGAGCTGGTTTGAAAGGAGAGACGGACGCAAGCCTGGAGAACTTGAGGGGCGGTGCAAGGAGTGCATATTGAATCTTGAGGACTTATAACCTCATTCTCAGCATCAGACGTAGACATCCTCAGTTGGACGTGCGGATAGATGGAGGTCTGGCAAGTCACAGATCATGGGTTGTGACATTGAATTCGAATCTGCGATTGACCCTTGTTCTGCTCCGACTTATAAGCGCCGCGTTCCTGATATCGCCTCCTGAATTCATGATGAATCTTTCTTTCGGTTAGGCAAATATCGTCTTCCCGGTCTCCGGGCTGTGTGAGTCTCACAGCCTCATCGGGGGTGCCTGGTACACGGTCATTGTGACTGTGATTGTCATCTTGTGGACCATCGAGTAGATTCAATCGACGCCCGGACATAAGCATGACATGTTATGTAATCGCCATTTCGATAAAGCAACCCTCACGTAAATGATACAATCCAGGAACTTTGAAGCCGTGCACGTTCAATCTCCCACTCCTGCCAACATCAACATGTCACTTCCAATTACTTTTTTATCCCTTCCCCTGTTGACTACATTCCCTTTCCACACCATCCTATCATTTTCCTGCTGGCCAATTTCCAAGTTGGACAACATTTTTCATTTTCCCCTATAAAGCATTGGACTTGTCTGTCCACATCATTCTCCCCTTGAAGAAGAATGCCATACAACAACAATGCCCCACCTGTTGTCGAGGAAATCCCCAGGGAGCGTGCAGATGCACATATCGGCCCAACTCTTCACGGAGGCACCCAACTAACAGCTTCTACCTCAGTGCGCGATCCTTTTTCCACACCACCCTCAAGCCGGCCATCATCTCGCCATCACCAGTTCCTTTCTCAAAAAGTATCATTTTCTGATACCTCTAGTGGTGTCCTTAGTGTTCCTCGTACGCCTACGGATGGCATCTTCCCCAGTGCAACTTCAAATCACATTCCGATTCCCAGATCTATCCTAAACAACCCTTCCCGACTCTCGATGTTGCCATCAGCCCGGTCAAGTGCTGTCCCTCTTCCCAGTGGTACCACCATCCCACGCAAACTTCCCCGTATGAAGTCCTACATGGTCACCGACCGGAGTGGCCTATCTAAACCTTGGACTGAGAAACCCAGTCCTCGGGTCAGAATTGCCTACTTACTGACCTACGCAGTCATTTTAATTGGATTTGCTGGAGGAATCATACAGTGTTACTTTAGCTATGTTAATGCACAGCTGGACAGGAAACCGCTTTGCCTTGTCATGGAGGAGAACTTTGATTCGGAAGATTCGGTCTTCGGCGAGAATGGCTCCTTCAATAGGGAGGTTAATATGGATGGCTTCGGGTATGTGTGACCTTGCCTCCCAGCAGCTTTTACTTCATCAATCGACTCCAAGCACTTACACCAGTGCCGCGCTCTCATTGAGAAGCCTTTCAGCTTCCATGCCCGGAAAACCATTCTCCCTTCGTCTTCTCGTTCTTCCGCATTCTGCCTTCTCATGCCTTCCTGACTTTATTCATGTTCATCTAGCACCGGCGAATTCGAGATGACGACGGCATCACAAAATAACTCTTTTGTGAAGGACGGGTTCCTTTACATTGTACCGACGCTCACTTCAGATTCCATTGGTAACAATGCTATCTTTGATGGAACTGTCTATAACATCACGGGTTGCACTTTCAATCAAACTCGACCTAACAACGGATTTATCACCGAAAATGGTGCAACATTCTTCGATGAAGCAGGATACTTGCAAGCCTGCAGCGCTGTTAGCAATCGCACCGCGGGCACAGTGATTAACCCCGTCCAAAGTGCGCGAATCAATACAAAGGGGAAGGCTAGCATCAGATACGGTCGAGTAGAGATCAAAGCAAAGATGCCAAATGGGTAAGCGCTCTTCCAGCTACATAGCTTCGGGCATATTTATCGAGTGCTAATGATCGCAACCTTCATAGTGATTGGGTGAGTTGTAGTCTCCGTGTGTGTGGGAAGCAGAACAAACATAGACTCGTTTACTTTCCCTCTAGCTCTGGCCTGCTCTTTGGATGCTTCCCGTAAATGAAGTTTACGGATCGTGGCCTCTCAGTGGGGAAATCGATATAGTTGAATCCCGAGGAAATGGACTCCAGTACACTGCTCGGTGAATGTTCCTGCCCATTTTGACTTCTCCAATCCACTCATTTTCTCGCTTTCTTCAGCGGTTCAAACTATGTTCAAGGTTCACTTAATTGGGGACCTACTACCTTCCTAAATGGAGTCTCGAATTCCTACAGTTGGTGGACAGAACGTCGCAGGTCATTTGGCAGCAGCTTCCGCACGTACGCATTGGAGTGGACAGATAAATGGCTGTAAGCGTGATCTTTTTGCTTTTTTCCGCCTTGGATTCTCACTTGTTTGCGTCATCGTACTTGCGAACCCGACCATTGATTCGCAAATATTGATTGGCAATAGACGCATCTACGTTGATAACCGTCTTCACACTCTTCTCGATATCAAGTTTAACGAGCCATTCTTCGAGCGTGGTCAATTCCCCGAGGTCATCTTTGATGGGTCCAATCCAGTTGCATTACAGAATCCCTGGATTAATGGAACGAATGCGACACCATTTGATCAAGGTAAGTTTCCATTTATTAATGGAAGTGTGGAGCCGACGTTGATGCCACGATTTGATCTATTATTCAATCGAATGTTTCTTAGACTTCTACTTGATCATGAACGTTGCAGTTGGTGGTACCAATGGTTGGTTTCCTGAGGCCCAAGGTAACAAACCGTGGCTCAATGGCTCGCCAAGTCAGTCTACATGCATTCTCTTTTTCAACAATATATTGATGGGATGGCGTTAGATGCAATGCGAGACTTTGCACTTGCAGAAGCCAATTGGTATTCGACCTGGCCAAATAATGTCGAGGATCGTGCTATGATTGTGTACGTTGAATTTGCAAAGGATGATCTGTCTTGACTGACAAGAGCTCCAAGGGATTATGTCAAAATGTGGAAGCATTGTGATGGCAATTAAGCCAACAATAAATGCTGGTCTTTCTCATGTTTGTTACAATATTTAGAATTCCGGTTCTTTTTGGACGACCGATCTGTTTTTGTATACCCTCGAATACAATAGGGACCAGTCACATTGCTGTTTGCTATTTGATAACTCATAGTATGTATATTAGATTAATTGACATGCATTTCTCCAAAGCCCATTCAATCATCAGCACATGGCTGCGTCGGAGACATCGGTGACAGGTGATACCCGAGGTTTGACTCCGTCATCTGACATTATTATAGTGGTGCAGTCACTGACGAGTGAGATTTATTGCCGATCCCGGCTCTGATCCTCAATACTTTTGTATGTTCCGGTTCACAAATCAGCTCAGGATACATGATAAACCAACTTTTTGGGTTGGTTTTTTCTAAGTATTGCCATCGAGGTTTAACTATAGACAATGGTTTCGTCCTCATTAGGTACCACTTCCTGCCGGAAGCATTTCAAATCAGCTGTATCGCGAGTATGATTTCGAGGGGACCGAAAACGCCAGTATGAACCCTGGAATTAAACCCTGGTGATGTTTGTAGATATTGGAACTGAAAAGCTACCTTGATGAAAATCATGGGCGTTCCTCAAAATCTCATCCACGTGGGACGCTCTGGTCCTCAATCCACACAGAGGCAAGCCTTTCCAATCTCAAAGTTTGGGTCTAGAATCATGATTATGATGACGAAGTTAGAATTCTCCCCATTTAGTATGGTTCAGGCCCACCCATAGCGTCATTCAACGAGTACCTACTATCAGTAAATTAGTGTTATGATAATACCTATTTTGGGAGATCTTGCTACCTTCGAGAGTGAACCGCGTTGGAGCCGCAAAATTCCGTAGCTGCCGTGCCGAACCTCGTTTCAGTGAGTGGACTTTAAGGAGTTGAGAGTGGGTTTATTAAAAACCACTCACTTGGTCTTCGTATGATACCCCTAGTTGTCCTTCGCCGACTCACACGCAGAGGTCATGAAAAACTCCATCTCCGGATTGGGAGCGTGAAATAAAAGAGGATGAACTTTATTTGCCGGGTTATACTATCAGGGTGCGACATTTCCGACGCCACTTTTCGCCTGCAAAATCTACCAACGATAACGGGTTGAAATCAGCCGGGATACCGGGGTGGGTGGAACTGGCTATCAATTGATTGATCCAGCTTTCGCGTATCATGACTCACTCTCTTGTTCGAAAGCCTGTTATCAGAAGTTCAAGCTGTGCACGGACATGAAAGGCTCGGTAGGCTCGGTAGGCTCGGTAGGTTACTGGATTAATCCAGGAGCTCGAAAGTCTCCTATCTAGACGCCTGATATGAATTGATCTGACATGAATTTGATCCTAACGTGCGCTTGATGGACTGTCTGAACGTAGCAGGCAGCCTCATTTGCGGATGTTGCAAAAATATGGCGATGACTCAACTTAGTCCTTTTGGAATAGAGTTTATTTCCTGATTTCGAGGCCAAACCAATCACTTTCTAATCACTTGTCCTTAGAAATGTCATTTACTATATTTGATGTAGAATGTAAGACAGTGTATTACAATAAACAAGGTCAGCGCTGCTCGATGCCAACACAGACCCACAAAGCACCTAATTATGCGCCAGTGTTGCAGTTCACTACTTGGATAACGAGCAAATATGAGTCCCGGGTGTCTAGACATGTCACATCTTTAGAGGGCTGTTTTCTCCTTTCTCCTATCCATAGCATACTAGCTAATTAATACCCTTCAAGTTTGAGACACGTCCCGATGACCTTGACAGGCAACTGCCATGGAGGCTCATCGATCAGTAACCCACCTGCTAGTATAGCCGAAGGTCGTTTTTGTCAGGAGAGCATACCTGTAAGAGTCATGGACTCATAATGAATGAGTCAGGTACCTCAGTCATTCTGAGTCCAATCAGCATTGACTGGGTCTTGTTCCTTCATGAGGTCCATGATGTCAAATTAACAAATTGAATGGAACCCTCGGAAAACGGTCACCGCACGCTTTTTCAACGGGTGTATGGCTGACCGAGAATGCTCATCGCCAAAAGACTACTGCCGCCGCCGCCCCCCCTGCGATTAGCCCGGATACACTTTAATTCTGGATTGTGTATCGAGACATGGTCAATTAAAGATTATGAATAGATACCGAGCATCAAACAGGATGGGCATCTATCAAAATTGTATCGCCGTCGTCACAAATAACTTTGAATCGTACTGAACGAACAGTAAGGATCATGAACCTTGGCAAGGAGGGTTGTACTCACAAATAGTAAATGGATGCCCCTTCTCTTTCCGAATGCTGGTGAAATATAGTGTCCCTGAACCTGACTAAATTTCAATACACGCACAGTACAACCAGTTGAACAAGAGGTACCTTTGGTACCACGAATACGCCAACTAACGTCGATGTTGCCCTGTAACATACTTATCTGGAAGTAAGGACAAGTACAGAAACATATTCAATCAGACGGTAATTACGATGTAGAGAAACCGTACCCGTCCATTAATCTTTGGGTCACCATTCAACCACCATTCTGGTTGTGGCCTTATCGCCTCGCCCAGTGCTTCGCGTAAAGCCGTGTCCTCCCGTACCGATCGCATGATTTGCCGCACCACTGAACTCGTGATCATCTCCTGGTTGGTAATGTAGGTCATAAACGCAACCCATCCCCCCAGGCCTAACAAAACTACTGCAACAAAGTACGGCCACCTTTTCTGTGATGGTATTAAGACTTTGGCCACCAAAGAACCCAGACACGGTTAATCACCTTATGTTTGGGCAGGTCTCTGAACGGTGGATGTTTGACATAGTACGGCTGTAAACGAGCAGGTTCCGAGTATACTTCCGTGCGAGGATCGGAAGGAGATGATCTGCTAGTTATATATCGTCTAACAAAGGGCTTGTCTTGCTGTCGTGAGGGTCCGGAGAAAGTTTCAACTATTGGTTCTATTGATGATGAGGCAGGGCGAGAGTGTTCGGAGGCATAGCCCCGAAGATGAACGTGGAGCCTACGAGACGTCAAGACCGATGAGAGCAACTGTCGATGGAGAGCCTTTCTAATTGGAGGGGCCATTGCATACACAATAGTCATCAGATGACTTCTCAACAATACTAGCTGGAACATCACATGACGAGTTAACATTACTTTTGTGTAGTTGTTTTTAGGAGGATTTTAGGAGTTGTTGCATTTGAAGTGTTCGATACCAAAATCTTAATCTCTGTGATTGAAGGTTGCTACTGTGAGTGCAGTGTAGACAACTGAATAGTAAATATGTTTGGGCATAGAGAAGCTTTTAATAATAAGAAGAGAAGAAAAGTATAGCAAGTATGAGAGTATATCTAGGGTGTTAAACCAAGTTTGGGAACTGCAAACTCAATCACTTGAGGTTGTTGTCACATACTATCTGACATCTGCACCCTTTCCACTCTCTTCTGGTGTGGATCACACTCCATTCCAATCATTCATCAACCCAAGGACCAAACAATCCCATGGAGTTCTAAATGACAACCCCATGGTGCCCAACAACCCAGAGTATGTGCAGTGTTGGAGAGGTGTGACTACTGGAAAGGCATTGTTGGTGAGTTTTGTTTCTATTTTTATCTTTTTATCTATCATTTTCTTTTTTATATTTTCCTCTTCTGGGCACACACCCACAAAAGCATGTTTGTATTGCATTTGCCAGCTGAGTTTTATGCCATGCTGATATCTAGTATGATGAAGAACTATATAGTATTAAACCCTACATATAAAAGGTCTCTTGTAATTGGTGGCTACATGTCATATGCCAAGTCCATTCATCTAGAAAACACATTTCCATGGTACATTCCTTGCCAACAATTAAAGCCCACCTTTCTTGCAACATGCCTTATGGCAGTGCTGCAACTATCTGGGTATTCTATCTTCCATGGTGGAGATACTCCTATTTGACTCAGTCTTCCATGATAGAGTTACTCCTGTTAGTATCTCAATACTGAAACCTCTGCTTGGGGTAATAGGGGCTATTCCACTGAAATCCCAAGCATCTCCTATAGTAGGAATTCATATATAAGACTAGTAGTTATACTGTAATTTGCTAATCTAATAATCAATGAAGATAAACTCTTATTGAACTTGATCCTTGATGTTTAATGGCGATACACCAAATCAGCACTCACTTCCATCTTGGACTTCTCCCTATCATCTGAAGTTGCAACCACATG
>Ga0157368_1000032_pt1 | contig 58329 bp, 71 predicted proteins | sample AttbisABBM3_FD_113146 | JGI IMG/M metagenome (GOLD analysis project Ga0157368, IMG submission 113146) | Fungus gardens microbial communities from leaf cutter ant in Botucatu, State of São Paulo, Brazil - Atta bisphaerica ABBM3 | ecosystem: Host-associated > Fungi > Mycelium > Unclassified ... | reverse complement strand
GTCGACGTCAACGAGCGGGTCAGATTCGCCTTCGGGGTGGGATCCATTTACGTCTCGGACCACGAGGGTTAGGTTGGCCAAGTTGAGCTCCGCATCCAAAGGGTTTCGTACCACCAGGTCAACCCAGAAAGTCTCTGACATTAATCGTTGAGGTCAAAAACTATCAAACCAGGACTACCATACGACGCACCACCGACAATGGTGTCTCCGTTTTTGGCAAACCCCTCCTTCCCGCCTCGTCTTTTCCAAAAGGATGCCCAACTCTCCTCTCGCTTCTCCCACATAGTAGCATCACCAAACGAATCATCACCAGGGAAACGAAGTTTTGATTGTTTTGCTTGACAAATTTTGAAGGGCAATTTCAACTCAATCGAGGCTACCTGCTTTGGCTGTGTATCTTTAAGATGCTTTAGAAGGTAAAGTCAAAATAAGTTGCAAGTCAACTCTCGCAAACTCACCCCAAATGCAACACGAAAATCACCGAGTGGTAGTTTATCCCTGCTACTAGGCTGTTTTATCTCTCCCTCCGGAACACTGGTGACCGAAGGCAGGCCCAAAGGCTCGGACCCCCGCAGAAGTCCAAGTAAAAGTTGTACGGCCCCAAAGACATCTCCAGTGGTGTATAACAATCTACCTAGTGAATTCTATTAATTAGTCTTCTATCTCCTGGAAATATTTTCTCTGGACTGACCAAGTGGATGTTCAATCCCAGACATGATAGAGTCAAACCAAGGGCTTTCTGCAGAATTAGATATACCCTCTGCAGCCCAAAATGATGGTGATAGTTCTTTTAGAGGCCTATACTTGTAGAGGGCTTGCGCTTTCCGCAGAAAGTGTATGGTGAGAGGTTTCTAACTAAATTCTGAACGCGTACCCTGGAGAAAGAGAGGTAAGACCTACGATACCACATTTTTCCAACCGACTTGCAGCAACGGCGTACCAAAAGGCGGCGCGACGTCTCGATTGTTTCTTGGAGGTCAAGTGAGCTCCATGGGCAATTAAAATGGCGGCCGGTACTTCCTCTGACTGTAAATTATCATTTGAAGGGCACCGATAGGACGATACACATGTAACCTACGTTTCCAGCAGCCCAAATAAGCCACTGTTCGCCCTCGAGAATACTGTTCAATAGCTCTTGTGGAGGAATCCCAGCTTCCCACCGAACTGCATACAGCAAAGCTCTAAATTGAGCCTGTGGCGGTATTTCGCCGCTAGAAATAACACTAGAGAGCGAATTTTGAGCATGAAGCGAAAGGGCCGGGGAGCTTGAGACGATTAGAGGTAAAATGTCCTGGTGGAGCACACTTAGAGATATCCAGACGCTTGATGGGACTAAATTGGCCTACAGAACCACCTTGCGAATCCTTTCTGAGTGATTCCCAAACTGTGACCGCAAGCTTGTGGTCACCAAGAACAGTCGCAAATTCAGCTAGACGTCGTTGTTGTGTTGGTGGTGCGTTAGGACCATTGAACAATGTCGTTGACGTTCGAGGTAAAGATGCAGCAGAAGAGCTGGAGTTATGTGAAGGCGAAGGAAAGGGTGATCCAAAAAGTCTTCTTGTAGAGGAAAATAGTCTCGAAGGTAAGCGACGATTACTCGAGAACTGACGATCTACAATTAGACTACATAAACCCAACTGAACCATACGACTTACAGATTCGCTCCACTCTAGAACGTTCTTCTCAATCCAAGGAATCAGACACCCCACAACAAACACCCTCACGAACCTCGACGTCTGTTGGATGTCATTCTGCACCAAACAAAGTGAATTCAATGGAGGAGGATCCGACATATTCACATTGCCATTAGTACTTGCGTCTCTCAAACTTCGTGTCATCAGGGAAGAGTCAGGAATATTAGGCCGCGGAAGGCGGGGCATTGGCGAAGGAACAGGGACAGGGGGCGGAGGAGGTGACAGTAATGAGAGAGGTAGTAAGTATACATCGATACCAAACTGCTTTTTGACAGCGTTAAATAGCGCATTAGCTCTGCAACCATGATTAGGAGGATGCTCGTTGATTTGGCCCACGGCGAGACCACTTACTCTTCATCAGAGAGGGGAGAGTTCTGAGGATGCACAATGAGGGTATATTTGAAGTAAGTTGTGTCAACCCAAGACGGGAACTGTAACGTTCTGGCATGGAGCGATGTGATGGCCTGTAGTGGGTTAGGCGCTGTCGTGGAGGCGGCCAGAATAACTATGAGGCATATGGAGCTGAACACCTCGTTTGATACTCAACAAACAGCACTCACTAGAAACTGGATGATTCCATCCTTCGTGCCTCGAAGGAACAAAATCTCCCTCAACACACTGTCGCACTTCATCCCACCATGGTGTTCTCCAGCCATCTCGTTCTTTACCTTCCGGTCCTTCCATCTCGCTAACCCATTTTGCACATCTCTTATTGATTTTTCCTGATATCCAGTCAATCATCCGTGCAGATCTCTGCTCCTCATCTTCCCTGCAGGTTTCTTCTACCTCGGACAGGTCTGAAAAACGCAATGCAAAAGTCGCATGCGCTACCGAAGTGAGTGATGTTGTTCGTGTCGTCACTAGAGAGGGACGGATAAAAAAACAAGGCATGAATTCTTCCGAACTTTCTGTATGATATCCAATCAAGAACCTTGAGGTAAGGGAGAAAAAGACTGTAGAATTTCTGGCAATGGAGGTAATGATGACGAGTCCAGGAGTTCGGTGAGGTCTGGAGATGACAATATGCAAACATGTGGGCTCAATGACGATGGTATAACACGGGCCATTGTTGCGGACTGGTATAAGCGATGTCAGGATGTGCGATGACTGTTAAAGCTACACGTACGAATCCGAGGTTCCAAAGATGCCAGTTTGAGTTCACACGCCCGTTTCTCTCATGAAGATATAAGCATAGAATAGGAACTACAAAGTATGACGCTGCTACATGCATCCCAAATAAGCGAATGGTCTCCCAGCCAACAGTGATTATTTATGTATCGTCAATACGAAGCTGGGTGAGTAGTATATGAGCAGACCAAGACCAAAGAGAAAAACTAGGACCAACCAACCTGAGAAAACTGGTTCTGCCTAACCTCCTGGTCATTCCTGGAGGGCACGGCATCGACTTTGTGATCATATTTCTTTGTCTGTTGCTGGTGTCTGTTTCTGCCCTGCTGTGGTCCGGAACCTCTGCCTCCTCTGCTTCTTCCCCCTCTTCTCCCTCTTCCCCCTCTTCCTCCCCTTCCCCTACCTCTTCCTTTCTGCACGACCCAGCCATCTCTGTCAGACATAGCTGTGTCCTCTGCTTGCTTTTCTTCCTGAAGATCCATGGGCATGACTGCATTACCCCAACCATCACCCTCCCACACATCGAACCCCCAGGTATCCAGTTCATTCACAATACTCTCGAAAAATTCTTCGAATGACCGGCGTCCGTGCCGCTTCTGGACTATCGTCTTCGGTGCTTTCTCTCCTTGATTTTGACTCTGACCTGTCTCCTGGTCCACGGACAATTCGGTGAGCTCCTCTGACATAGGTTGCTCAGGCTCCTCAAGTGCTGCCGCAACATCATGCACCCAAAACGTCACAAACTGATTTAGAAAGTCCATCCCCTTCCTCGCATCTGGCATCTCCAACGTTAAGTAGTCGTAAACCTGATGAGGGGGCAATGGGTCACCGTCCCCCGGGCTCTGGCCCATTTCGCATTGCCTGTTCTTTTCCAATAGTTTAAGATAACCGTTCAAAAATTTTTTAAATCGTTCAACACAATCTGTATATTCCGTGGGCTTTTGTGTTCAACCTGCCGTTTGCGATAAGGGATCGGCTTTCCTGAGGGATCTGCGCTCGGCGAGAAACGGTCGCAGATACGACACGGCCACTCGTCGTAACGCAAGTCTGTCCGACAGAAATCTGGAAGAAATCAGCTCACTACCACTTAGATGTGATAAGAACCGGGATAAGATAAGAAAGACTGTGACAACTTCCAGGAGCTCCAACGCGGGCCTCGGTTCTGTGTCTGCGAAGGCACATGTTGATGTGACTAGCTCAGCGTACGCAGCACGTTTGTCACTTGTTGACCTTGAAAAACAAAACAAAACTTACGCTAATACTTATCGAACCCAGGACATTTGGTCTTGGTCTTTGAGCGGAGTGGTGGTCTGGAGGGTTTGTTCCAACATCCCAGGGCTACGATTACTGCCATATTGGACTATAGCCTATTTGAGAGGAAATCAGTTAGAGGCAAGCAGTCCTTTGTAGTGTCAGTGTCACCATCCCGTTTTATATATACTTTCCAAGGCCACGATAGTCCAAATTCGCTATATTGTGCCTGCAGACTGGACATTGTTTGGATACTTTCTCGCCACTTCGACTGCGGTATATCGGAGTCATCCTTGGGTATTAAACTCGCCAGACTCCGAATCACCAATATGATGAATGGACCAACTAGCTTCTAGATGTAACCGCAAGTTCAACACCCCAATGAAAGAACGAGATTAGGGGGGAATGGCAAACCTGAGTTGGGTGCTGTGCGTACGAACCCAACTGCGACTCTGCGTCGGACAACTTATTACTAACTTATACTTCATTTTTCTAAGACCTACAAGACTGAGAAACGTGACGGAAATGTGAGCGTACATCATCCCACGGTCTTGGTACGGAATATTGGAACCAGTTCTTTACACATTTTCCCTGAGCTGACATGTCCTAGGATATTTAAAATGTGCCAACTTGAGCTGTATAAATACTGCGGTAAGCATAAGTCACATCCTGTGCTCACTCCCACTGCCAACATTACTAACCTGACACACTCTAACATTCTCCTCAACCAGACATCTCCACATCATACCTCTGAACTATTATTGGATTTTATCTTATAAATGTAGATACCACCCTGTTGAGGGGGCGTAATTACTTCGAACGCCCACCGTGTCTTAGCACTAGTTTGCTGTTACGGTATAGAAAATAGGAATAAACAACAACAACAACAGCATAAGTCACATGTTTTCCAGTAGTATAGAAAAGTCCCCTGCACTATGTCAACGCTTTGGTAAGTAATTATATAGTTGTCCCACTGTACTGTACTTTTTTTGCCTCGAAATGCAAAGCTCTGGCCGACTCTCAATCGACATCAGTCTTGCCTTTCTGATTGTCTTGCTTGGTGCCCACCAGGGTGACCCTGAGTAGTTGATATCTGTATACCCTTATGTAAGGTCAAATTGTCACTCTTTGATATCGATCGGTACGGGTAGATGTTAGTCACTTTCAGTTCTCCTTCCCCTCCTCGATAATCTGCGCAACCTTGTTCATATAGGTCCTGACAGAAAATCCTCGTCCTCACTTGACATCACTATTCAGTTTGGAGCCGAGTCAACTTGGAAAGAATCTAGTGAGAGCTTTACGGTCGCAGATAAGAAGTTGATCTGGTTGACAATACTGTGCACCTACAACATAATTCGTCTCAGTGACTATGTTAGGGTGACTTGTGCAATACTCGCAAGCATGAAAAACCTACGAACCTTCAATGATCGAGTAATATCATCAGCTATACTCCCTGAACATGATCCAAAACTCATGCACCCTGACTATGGCATTGTCGACCTTGAATCCGCCAACTGGATCAACGATAGCTGTCTCTTCAGCGAGAAAGCTCAACAAATATCTCTTTGGTTCAATGATCAGTCTGATTGGTTATTACATTCAAATACTCGCTATACCACTTTGTCCCATTCTTGCCTTCCCTCCCAATACAAGAGGTATCTGGCTTGTCTAGTTTTTTGCATCCAAATACGTTGATGGTCGAGAGTTTTCTGTCGTTCACGTTACAATCCCGCGAACGCTGTTGGCGAGCACGGTAAGACTGAATGACTTTCCTTTCTACTTATGGAGAATTGGTGCACGATAAACAGAAAATGGGGTTTTTCCCCCTGGTGTGTGAGTGGTTGGCAACAGATATCGGGGCACTTGCTTGTTTCCAGTCCATTTGTTTCGTAGACAAGAGGATTCATCTGAGTCTGGTCACACCCGAACGGACTATAATATACATTTTACAGAAAATACACAATCAGTGAGTTGCGAATACAGGCAAACACCATGGTTCATGATATTAAGGTATATATCTGATACACTAGTACGACGATCCAGGAGCTGGGTCTGTCCAAGTCCCATTAGGCCATAGAGCCGCTGGCATCGTAAAATCTCCCGTCTGTCCATCAGAGGTAAGCTAGACCACGGTTAACACTCTGCTCATGCTGTCAAACACAGAAGCATGACTTACCGCCAGCCGGAAGAAATGCGGGATACCCTCCTGTAAAGCTGCCAATGAATAATTTAGACCTGTCCCTGTGTACCTCAGAACATCATCCACAAGTAATTCAAACCCATCCCATCCATCTGGGAGCCCAAACCAAGATATAGTTTGATTCACTAGAGGAATACTGGCATTAAAATTGGTTGAATTTGTCAAGAATGCGGGTAATGCTGATCCTAGTGTTGCATCCTGTCTTAGCTGTCATATCCGATTGTCTGTCAACAACAATATCACTTGCAACTGGATCCTGGAAATGACTCACATCACTTGGGGTCTGTAAAATGGAATCAAACCCGAATGCAGCACCTCCATTCAGGAACATGCCCAGAAGCAACCCCTGGTAGATAGCACTTAACCTGGTCGGCCACGCTGTTCCCGGTAAAAGCGCCATTGGAATAATGTAATGGTGCAACCGTAACTGCAAGCCGGGCAACAGTGCCAAGATCATGATCACCAATCCCCCACAAATATACCACATTACATAATACGGTAGCCACCCACTTTTCCGAATTACTCTAATTTGGTTGATGACCAGGATGAGAACGATAATGAGAATGATGATGAAGGCGGCCAAGCCACCGGGACGTTTGTTGATGTCAGACACAAGGAGGCGCGAGATGGGAATTTTATCAATGGTAAGATTATAGAGGATGCCCACCCAGTATCCTGACAAGTAAAGTATGCAAGACTCGATCGGCGTCTTGACCACAAATTCTGGGAGGACAAAGCGAAAGGCAACCCGCCAAAATCCGTAAGCGATAAATAGAGACGGAAGAAACGTCTGGAAAGCGACATCTATTTTGGGTGGAGGTCCTGTGGGTTGCGAGAACAATACAACATGCCAGAAGCCAATGCATACCAGCGACCAGAAGAGAACGAGAGGTTTTGGTCGAAGCACAAGGAACAAGGCACAGGTGATGAGGATGTTGAAAGCAAGAGCATCATCACGGAGGTCATCGCAGTGAGACAAGGAGGTTACTGAAAGAAAGCGGAAGGAGGAGGGAAAGACACTTGGGAAGCCAATTGACGAGAGTCCGTTTGCCGTCGTTGGAAGGAAATTCGTGAAATCGCCAGTGAGCTGGAGGGTTCCACAACCACCTGTTGACCGCGAAATTATACCACTGATCATAAGCTTAGACATTAGAACGGTTTAGGTGCCAGAAACAGCGCTTACGCTTGAATGGCAGCAGCACAGATGAACGAATCTCCCCGATAGGTTCGGTTGGTATCACCACCGCCAACGATCAATGGTACAAACGCAATTTGCTCATCTCCTACCGTTCGAGGATTTTGCAAGATGACATTGTCGCATTGTGCCGGGCATCGGAAGTCGAAAGGACTATCATCTTGGAAGGGCCCACATCCTGCCCCATCCAACCCACAACCGTCTTTGGCAAGCCAATAAGTTGAGGTACAGCCAACGAATGAGTCAACAGGAGTAAAGAAATATTGCGCCCGTGCAAAAAACGCAAAGCCAATGATATAGGCCACGGCAAGGAGAGCGAATAACCAAGATGTAGTGAGATAATGGGTGAATTTGAGTAGAGTAGACTCGAAAGAAAGAGATATATAGTGGTCACGTAGGCGATATTTCCTGTCCAACAGGGGGTTTATTGCTATGCGATAGGGTTTAGAGCAGGCATTGGCATAGTGGGAACAGCATACGCGGTAAGTCTTCCTTCGGCCGGGGTCCTCGCACATACAGGACGACTTGTTTGATCCACGAATGCACCCGTGGATGGCGGAATGCGACTCGTTCCGAACAGCTTGTAAACATCCTTTGGTATGCTGTTGGCTGTAACTGCGACTGGTCCAATTCTGGCGTCACTCTCGACCCGCTCGAAGTCACAGTGAGATGCTCGCAACTCAGCTTGCCAGCTTCACGCTCTCGAAGTAGAAAGGAAGTAGGAGATGCTGATGAACTTGCAGGAGATGAATCCTGCATACTGACGATATACTGATGATCCGATGTCAGGAAGGTGAGAAAAGGGGGTTGGAAGTACGACGATCATTCACATTCACAAAGGGTAAATATTGACGTGGATCACTTTCTATCAGATAAGATAACCTAACTATCTTAATTTGTAACCACTTTCTCTTTAGAGATGTCCCACTAGGCGATCATCAGCGCAATTCTTTCGTAGATATTCTAGGATCTCACGATAGTCATAAATGAGTTTGGTTTGCACTTTCTCCCCCTTGGGTCCGGTAAAATCAACGTGGCGAGTGTATCTCCTCTCTCCGTTGATCTTTTCTATGCCCCAGGTCTGAAATTGGTCCGTCAATGTCCTCCGTGTGTGAATCCGTGATTATGCTGACCTGGTTTCCGATCCACGTGGTTCCACTTCTGGGAGTATCACTCGCCGCCCAGGCCTGAACAAGTCCGTGTTCATAGGTATCATCGGTCCAACCCTCTTTTAACCACTCAATGTCAAGCTCATCGGCTTTGACGCGTCTCGACTTGCCAATGACAGGGCCAAAGAGATGGTCATTATTTTCCCTCTCCTGCCAAGTTAGAGTCCTGTTCTCCGAGGTTCCTGGGATCCCGCCACTGATAGTCTGGTCGATGTCGATTTTTTCTATCTTCTGGTCCCCCTGACCTTGTTCAGGATCGACTCTGTAGTGTCTAATGTGGAGGGTGATGGTTCCATAGCGAATGGCCTTGCGTTTGATCCAATTAACGCCTTGGAGGGTGAGAATAGTTTCTGTGTCATCCATATTCGTTAGATATTTGTTCTAAAGAGGAGGGAGGGGTAAGGTTTTCTGCGGTCGCAAAGACAACGACAAACCATAGTGAACTGGCCTGAGATGTCGAGGATGGTAAAATCAGCAGGAACTGACATGACGGTGCAATGTAGGTTAAAGAATCACATGAATTGTTATATGTTATGTTACAGTAGTAATATCATATTCTATTTTCAGTGTTACTTTTCAGTGTTACTTCATCCCAGGTCTGAATAACGTGATAACCTTCCACGCTGCGTCCTTGCCTGTGTCCCACGCCTTGGCCTGTACTCCGCCAAACTCCACCATTAATCCATCCTTCGACCATTCACACCAGATATTGATAGAACCCGACGACGGCCCCGCCCCGCCCCCCTTCCTGTCCGGCTCCCCTAACGCCTGTACCAAATCCTTTCCAGTAGACTCAGGTGTAACATCTATACACGGCGGCCTTCCAAGAGGCCTCCCGTCTTCCGACTTGGCAGTGATTGGTAGGGTAATCGGTGAGACAGGGAATGTCGTGAAAGCGAGCTCTGATCGCAATGACTTGGATTCGTCGCCATCATTTGCCTGGGCTTTTGGGACATTGTAAATGTCAATGCTATCGAGGATGAGGTCTTCCTGTTGCAAATCCTTCAACCCTAGTCCAGCCTTGGGTTTATATCCATTCATTGGTACGAAAAGGAGGCTGATACCGAGAGGATAGAAGTTGAAATATACGACATCAGGGTAAGATTTGATGTCGGGACTGGAAGCCGTAGTTTTAGCGACCTCCACCAACGAGCCGATGTATTGAGCGATAGTAGGCGCCGATGGCCGGAGTCCTAGTAAATCCTTTATAATAATCATGATCGAGTTGACTTGATTCCTAAGTGTACAAGGCAAAGCAATGTGTTAACGTGGTTCAATTTCTTTGAGGAGTCATCAATCATGTAAAGATTGTCGATACACTAGGTGACTGAAGACAGTTATCGGTAATGCTACCTATGATCAGCCAAAGAGTGCAACAATTATTCTGAGGTTACTGTGATGAAGGAATGCTAGCTGAAAAAGCAGCCCAACATGTGGTATGACAGTACCTGGTAGTTGTTAAAAGATAGAATTCGGTCATGAATTCCGACTGTTTTACAAGAGTTGATTTAGGGCCGGTATTTGTCCGCTCCTTTCTGACTCCTAGTTTTGATATTATAAATGCACAGAATGTCTGATTCTAGAGCAGCACTTATATTCTATGTAATGGAGTTAAAAGCTTCCGTAACACCGAGATTAATTACATCTGAAGGCTTGGGATGAGAATGTTCCAGGCTTTGCCCAGTGGCAAATGAATTGGCTGCAAGAGAGTCAGTACAGTAATATTCACTTCAGGGAACCCTTGGAACCAGATGTTCTTAGCAGATTGGTGATCGAAAGATTTTCATGAAACGTTGTACTTTATATTGGGTCTGGTTTCCTATATATCTCTTGTTACAACTACTGGACTGGGGACTTTATGACACCAGTGAAAAAGCAGACAATAACCTTTGGTAGAATTAAACTTTTTGTTGAAAAATGTGGTGAGTGACTCTTGATAAGGCAATTGAGACACATAGAAGTACAGTACTGGGAGCTTCGTAGAACAAAGACACCATTTTCTATTTTCTCTCCTATTAAGACAAGTTTAATCAAACCTTCAAGCAGTGAAGTGTTAGAGCCATATGTCAGTCTGAGTACGACCGAGCCCATAGTACTGTGAGAAACGCAGAATCTATTTTCAATGACACCTAATTAGGTTCGGTTGTACATGTCATGTCCCCGGCACTCTAGAGTCCTTCAACGGCCTCTCACCAACCCACCATGAATCTAGAAGACTCAAATTCACATTATCCACCCCCAAGGCCTCACAGGCCCCAGGGATTCCTTAGGAGCCTCGGTTCCTCCTTAAACCTCCTCAACCTGGTCACTGGGAAGGGTATGTCTGTTCTGCGCCCAGTTGCACTCCAGCTGGTTCCAATATTCGTCTGCTTGTTCTTGATTCCGTTCGCTGTTTGTCTATCTATATTTGCGGGTTGGATGGTATGGAAAAGTCTTTCGGTCGGCTGGGAGGTTCCGCTGTACTTACAGTACGGGTGAGATGCTTGTCTTATGACCAGCTGCAGGTATTACGGTCCACTGACTCTTACAGCGAACGCATTGTTCCGTACGCATTTGCTGCCATTCCCTCAATACAGGCATTTCAACCTTACGACGTTTCCCTCCATATGCGCCTCCCAATCTCTGACTCCAACATATCCCTTGGGAATTTTATGGCCACTGTTACGCTCATGACCCCTTCAAATCAGACGCTCGCAGCAGCGAGTCGTCCTGTGGGTCTATACTCCTTTGTGCCCGTATCTGTTCTCAATTGTTATAGGCTCTTGTACTTCCACCGAAACCATCATGGCTGTCTGGTTCGCCCAGCGCTATTGACCTCGATATGACCATTCTTGGTTCTTTTGTTGCAAAAACGTCAGATGTTCTCGCCTTCGTCGAAATTGGTCGCAGAGATGGCTGGAGATCCCTCGGTAACGGACAAGGGCGAGAAGTCAGTGTATTGTCCGCGATTCTTCGCGGAAGAGAGATACCTCGTGGTACTCGGTGAGCATGCATAATCCTTTCACTGACGATGTTGAGGCTAATGAAAAAAATCATAGTGGACTCGTAATTCGTTATCCGCTTGTTGCATCAACGCTTGCTGCGTGCATTTTCCTTCTTATCCTTTCTCTGGTGATTGGTACCTGCGTACTCCCTGCGACATTCTCCACAGCCACAGGCGAAGTCAATTCCCAGCATCAAGCCAAAAATGCTAGCAAATCTGTATCTGATCCGCCACCATCTCCTGCATCGCGCTCGCGAAGCCATAGTATTCCTTTGCGAAAACGAAGGTTTAATATCACTAGACGGTTATCAGGAAACTTACGAACTGTGAGCTTCATATATCTGGAACGGTTCCAGCTTAAATGTCTGATTTGAATCCTGTGAAGGTTGTGCCAAAGACCCAGAAGAGCTCTGACGAGGTCCCAGTCCCGCTGATGCCTTCCTCTGGGACTGCGACAGACAATATACCTGAAGTCACTGTACGCGCAGCGAGCTCTCCTGCAGAGGCGGCGAGAGACAAGCTCAGGAGACGGACTTTGCATCAGCGTGATAAATCTAGTGAAGACCAACATTGATCCGGTTTCTGAGGACTGATAAATTTCCATCCACCGTTAAGTCTCTGCTGTGCCTTACCGTACCCTTTCGTGCGCCATACAAACCTCTGTTTCCATGGGTATAATACATTCTAAGAGCTGTCTGTTGATTCCTCCTTCTTTTCCTCAGGTTTTTTAGCCTCTATCAACTCTTCCTCCACTTGCACAATTGGCTCCTGCAATTTTTTCTCGCTGTTCTCCTTGCTTCCACTCCCACCCAAGTCCTTGACGAGACCACTGGCTGCGTCATCATCCAGCCCTAGGTCTTTGACCAAATCCAACAATTCATCATCTGTCACTTTCACACCCTGTAACCCATACCCTCTCAGCTCCTCTCCCAAGTCCCTTTCGCCTGCTCGCCTGTTCACTGGTATCGGTTTTTTGCCTCCAGTGCCAGACAATGGGGATTTGGGAGGTTGTGCAATTATTTTTTCCTTCAAGCGGTCAGGAGTCATTTGCAAGGGCATCATTGCACCTGGTACACCGACTGGTTTCGCTTCCGGAAGCTTGGGTTCAGCTAACAAAGAGCCCTCTCTCTCGTTCCATGTCTCTGAGAGACGAAAGAATGTATTGAGTTCGTCATATTCCACTGCCTCTTCGCTATTATAAAATGTGGATTGAATTCATGATTTCCTCCAAGTCCAAGAGTAAAGAAGAACATACAAGTCCTGAAAGGTCTATGAATAATTTTGAGTGACATCTATAGGGCAGAGAAGGTAAGAGATACATACCCCTGGGCAAGTCCCACCTACAAGGATCCCGGGCAGTTGTTGCTTGTCTGTGACCCAGTGGTCAAAGCATCGTCCAAGGGTAAGGATAAGAAGCTAACCAGCTGGTGCCTGGCGTCTCCAAAGCCTCTTGGCGTCTTCATCCGAAGCAAGATCATAAGATGTGAATGGAATTTTCTTCACTTGAAGAATACGAAGAAGATATTCTGTTGTTCTGGTCAGTCAGCCCTCCATACCGGCGCGTTGGTGAGTGAGAACACACCTTGACGCTGGCGTAAGGCTGGTTGTGATGCGATAGTTGTCAGAAAAATTGCTATGGGTGGAGAGGGCATGATTCAACCAGTATAATGGTGGAGGAGAGGATTCAACGTTGAAAAACGTTTGCGAGACCCCTAAGTGGTCATTAGTGAAATGCTACGAATTGAGCAAACCTTTTGGGGTACAAAGCTCCCACGTTCAGAAGATTCCTTCACAAGGACCCGATTCCTTGGAAGGAGCCTGAGTAGCCGAATAAACTGCAACCTTAATAGGATAGGAGCCTGTATAGACTTAGTGGTTAAAGCTCGGTTAAAGCTCCCAATGACCAATCCCTCAATATCGACCCAGCTCTTGTCTTTTTTGTGCTCTTCATTATCTCTTTGCTCAGCCTACTTAGTGGACGTCTTCAAGAGGCTTTTGACATAGGCTCATCGTCAATCTCCGTCTTCGCCACTTTGTGGCATGGACGTTCTAAGCCAACCCCTCACAAAATCTGACTTCTGACTTCTTCCGAAGCCAAAGAAAGAGTTACACTTGTCGACTGGGCCAAATCATCATTTGAGCCAGAACAGTATGTCCAGGCTCTCAGATATGAGTATTCCCCCAGAGTCTCTCATGTTTGGAGGCCAGGCCAAGATAAAGAGATATAGATGTACCAAGTTGGAATTCTCGAAACCGCGGAGGGCATGCTATTTCCGAAAATAATTCTATAGGCAGAGAGCTCCAGGGTGGGAGGAACATGTAAATTCCTTGGGGACCACAATGCGATACTGGACCAGTCAGAAGGTAGGGCTTTGCGATTGGACATATGGGTCCTTTGGAGCATTGAAGCATAAGGACGTGGTGGTGATCTGGGTCGAAGGAGCTCACTGCCAACGGAGGAGTACCCAACCCTCCCCAAATGGGGAGAACGCGTCAAGGTGACGGTTGATCGCAATTTGTTCATTTAGGTATGACCAGGTTGAACGTGAAGTTGTAATGCAAAGGACGGGAGTGTATCAGACATGTATCCAGAAGCTTAGGATTGTTACTAGGTATGGCACAAGCCTGAGGGCATGGCAAAGGGATGTAATAGCACACGCTTCCACCAAAACGAATCTTTACTTTCATTTAATCAAAACTACCTTACTAAGTACGTCTCTCCATCAGAGCCTGACTACAGGAGAATCGAGTCTTCCTCTTTGGTCATATGTCGGCCCAACCAGAATTGAAGGTGCTCGTAGTATGTCTAGGTAAGGGCCACGTTAGCTATAGCTCTATTTTCGCTGCACATACGCTCCGTTCTTCTCGAATCTGGAAATTGATTTTACTCATCATCTGGATGTCTAGGCAACATTTGCCGCTCCCCAATGGGAGAAGCGGTTCTTGCAGATACTGCAACAAAACGCGGGCTTAACATCGAGGTGGATAGTGCAGGCACAGCAGGATACCATATCGGTGAAGAACCCGATGAGCGGTACGTACTTTAAAGTCACTCTTTATCCAAGTTCTACAACTAACAGCGACTTCCTCTTTTGTGGTCAGTACCGTCGAAGTGTGCAAGAAGGTGCCCCAATTTCTCTGGTCTGGATATCTGGAATCCATTCTGAACATGGAAAAATCGTGATGTATAGCATAGAGTGCCAATCCTCTGCGTCGCACGTCAAGTTCGTACTTCCGATTTTACACAGTTCACTCACATCCTCGCCTCTGACAAGAATAACCTTCGTGATCTCGAGAGGATCAAACCCTCCAACGCAACGGCAGAAGTTCGACTATGGGGATCATATCTCGACGACAAGCCTATTCCCGATCCGTATTATGGTGGTACCGTGAGTTATGAATCTTCGTTGCATATCAGTGCAAAGTCTGAGGAGGCAACTCGATATCTAAGGATGGTTTCGAGAACGTGTTTCAACAAGTAACCCGACTTTCAAATGCTTTTCTTGATAATGTATCCAAAATGTAAAAGGCACGGATGCAATAGAATATCGATCTGCATTCCTACAAACAGGCAACACTGACTCAAAGTTCAGTACAGACTTCTAGCTGTGGATGAGTATAGTCAACGTAGCACGATTACCTTCAGCCTTCCAAAGGCCAGCGACAATCTATAATCAAGTAAAAAAAATGAAAGACTCTAATCACCGAGGATAAAAAGAATAACTTGGATATAGAAATTGATGCCACCACTACTACGGACATTAACATCGCCCAAAAAGGATCTCCTGTTGCCACTCCAGCAAAACATGGTAGAGGAACCACAGGAATGAGCACGTTCACACCGATGTAGCCAACATTAACGACCAGATCACAGCATCATTTCCATGAGCTCAATGGCATTATCTGCCCTCAAGACGAGCAAGGCAGAGTCAAATACTTCCTCGCTTTGTAAGTCCGTCAGTTACAAGAGTAGTCAGAGTGACGCTAAGACATACTGGTAGTATTTCATGTTCCTACCTGCCTCGTCGGACGTAGAGCTTGGGAAAGAGCTTGGATAATTTATGAGTGTATGTCATAGTCTATGGTGTAGGTGTATTCTCCAGAGAAGGTCACGTTCAACTCATCTATATCATGTCAAGGCCTCAAGAGATAATCCACAAGATGCGCACGAAGTCATCACACGAATACTGATCTGGGCTGCAGTGTTATCATCTTGTCTGTAAAAAGGATTCATCACTTGTGAAGCTAGCTAGATAGGACACTGATCAGAATCAACTAGCATTTCTACATGAAGACCAGATCTGTGTTCAACAGTTGTTGACAAAGAGGGCAAAAAACATTATTACACCGTGATCATGGAACCTTGGCCACCATCACACCTAGTGATGAGTGGGCATAGCGGTCGTAACACGATTCCCAACAGCATCCTCGGCTCTCCAGAGCGACGTCGTTGTCTAAATCACAGACCGACTAAATCCATACTTCTCTTTCGAACTACAGAAAAAGCGTACCTTGTTTTGAGTGTAGAAATTGATTCCACTCTTGCCATAGAAACCAATATCACCAAGCACGGAACCCTTGTTGCCACTCCAAGAAAACATGGGGAGAGGGACAGGGATGGGGATATTGATTCCAATCTGACCCACATTGACGTCTACTTCGAACTTACGTCCTGTTGCACCAGATTGGGTAAATATGGCGGCGCCATTACCGTAGCGATTATTGTTGATGATTCCAATGGCATCATCCAGATCATCTGCCTCCAACACAACTAGGACGGGGCCGAAGATCTCTTCTCTGTGCATCCTTTGTTAGCTTACGTTGAGGTAGAAAAACTGCAGGATACTGACTTGTAGCATCTCATAGAAGTTCCAGCCTTAATGATCGTGGGACCCACAAAATTGCCATTGGGATAATTTGATACAACCAAGTTCCTTCCATCAAGTATAATTTCACCGCCTTCTTGCTCAACAGAAGCGACTAAATCGGTAATTCTCTCTTTGGATTGCGGAGAAATAACGGGTCCACTGTTTTTTCCAAGTATAGTATTTGATCAGTGCCATAGATCTAGTGACGTCACGAGTAGCATCCTCACAGATCTGTGTCTGGTTCAAAACCACCGTTGACCCTCAGTTTCTGGACACGCTCGACGAGCTCAGGGAGCCAATTTTGTGCCTCTCCGACAAGTATGGCTGATGACGGAGTGGGATCAATCTTGAAGAAGCATGCCATGCCAAATCATGGTCACATACCAACAGAGATGGCCATGCAACGCTGACCGGCGGCACCGAACGCGGCGCCAACAATCGAATTGATAGCAAGATTCTTATTCGCTGGTTTCACATGAATATGGACATCGTAGACGGAATGTCAGTATGCGACATACCATCAGGCATCAGTACAGCGTGGTTTTTTGCTCCCATGTTTGACTGAAAAAGGATGAGTACGCAGAGGGTGAGTCAGATGTTCTATCTCTTACTTGTACTCGCTTGCCATTTTGCGTTCCACTGCGGCTGATATCAACCTTGGAAATAAATACACACACAACGCAGACTCAACCGATTAAAGATGTGCTTCCCAGCACGGTCACCACCGACGAAGCTGATAGCTCGGATAGCAGGGTGGTCGCAAATAGCGTTTACAGTGGGTACCTGACCGTGTACAATGTTGAGAACGCCATCAGGTAAACCTATTCATAGGTTTGGCAAAGTCTTGAAGCCATCTGTGTCACACTCACCTGCTTGCTGGCAAAGTTCGGCAATGATCATTGCGGCGCCAGGGTCACGCTCAGAAGGCTTGCAAATGAGGGTATTGCCGGTGACTGCGGCCATGGGAATTGTCCAGAGAGGAATCATACTGAAGAGTTCGTGGGTAACAAGCTAGGGCTAGGGCTAATCAGACGTACGCAGGGAAGTTGAAAGGAGCAATGCTTGCACAGACTCCAAGGGGAAGCTTCCTGACATAGGTGTCCATGTCCTTGCTCACTGAATTGATTCGAGTATCCGCACATGTCCACGAATACAACATACGGACCTTCAAGTTTGTCAGCGAGGAGTGTGGTTGTGGCCGCAATAGCGGACTCTGCGACCTGCAGACCACGGAGTAAGTCGCCATGAGCGTCTGTACAATCATGTCGGTGATACCAGATCGACACGATCAAGATATAAATGTACCTGCCAGCGTCTTGCCTTGTTCAAGAACGATGCATCCGGCAATAGCGTCGGCATTCCTGCGTAAGAGATGTTGAAGCCTATCAAATCAGCTTTGTTTGCAGGCAGGACAAGCTCCGGGCCCACTCAAGGACGAAACGTTGGCGGGTAAGTACACTAGTCTTGCTCCATGAGTTGAAGGCATGTGCGGCGGCATCGACGGCCTGCTCAAACTCTTCAGCTGTGGTCTGAGGAACTCTCGAGAGCAGGGTTTGGGTTGACTGTGTGACATGTTCAGAACTGTACTGATTTCTCAACAGTTGCACTGAACATACGGGATCAAGGACCTCAAGCCATGTGTCCGCTCTGCTCTCCACAAACTGGCCGCCAATGAAGTTTTTGGTCGTCCCACCTGTCATGCTGGTTCCTTTCCATCCGGCAGATATCTTCTCTGCTACTGGACGTGCGAGTGAACTAAGAGGGGCACGATAAGGAGCTGAGGTGGTGAGGGCACGGGAGGATACGGGCAGGAAGTGTAGACGGGACATGGTAGAGGAAGACCAGGTGGCGTTATTTGGCAAGGCACGTGGCCGCCGGGGATCTTGTGTCAGAGCTGTCCTGCTTCAGAGCTGCTCATGAACGGACACCGTGAGCTCAATGGCATGCACCTCGGTGCTGCAGCGACTTTTGTTCCCGAATACTCCCAGTTTCCTGCAAACAATATGGGCTCAAACCAAGCCCAATGGCTGAACAATCACCCAACCCAGTTCATGCCCCAGTTTCCCCAGCAGCATCAGCACCAACAGCACCCTTTCAATCCCGGTTTCATGAATCAGATGCAACAGTTCTCGTCTGCCATGGGCCTCAATTCGCTCTTCCAGCAGCAAATTTTCCAGGATGCACTCGCCATGTCCCAGCCAGTCGAGGCGGCCGACGAACCCCTTCTAGTGCAGGCTCTGCTCAGCGCGAGAAAGATGCGCGAGAGCTACAAAGACGCGCTAAACGGTCTCCATGGTGTCAGTTCTGTATTTTGCTACTATCATCGCCACAGACTATTGAACGTATCCTCAGAAAAATGGCCACTCCGCCAGTCTGTGGAAAGATTATTATCTCGACCACAAGGACCATATCGATACATGGATCAACATGTGTCTCCAGAAAGAAAAGTCTCAGCCAGTCGAAAGGGATCTTGGACATGTAGGAGCGAAACCATCCTACGCAAGACAACAAGTGCAACCCATCAAACGTGAATTCTCTCCTACCCGTCTCCCAGTGTCCGCGCCCCCTGCCAACAGAAAGCGAAAACATGCCTCTCCGAGTGGCTCTACATCTGTGTATACCGCTATTACTGGAAGAAATACCGTGAATAGCCTGACCGTGCCCGAGCCCGTCTTCAACGACCGACTACCACCCCCAAACGCCGAGATCAAGATTCCAGATCCACCCTCTCGCTCACCGAGCCCTCCAACAAAGGTTATACCACAAGGAAGAGGTAACAAGTACACAGAGGAGGATCGGCAGTTTTTCCTCAAGTTCATTTCTTGGCGGTTGAAACAGGACCCTTCTCTCACGAGAAATGATCTCTGTAATATGCTTGCCGAGAAGGTAGGTTTTTTTTGATGCTCCTTCATGTTTTCCTAAGGACAGTCCAGGCTCCCCATCACACTGCACAGTCCTGGGCGTCGCATTGGTCGAATCGGCACGATGTACCAGATAAAATTCTTGCTGCCGCTCGGGGAGAATCTGTGCTTTCAGATGACGATGACGATGACGACGAACCTGAACTGACAAGACCTACCAAACGCAGACCTCGTTACAAAGAAATCTCTACAGATGAAGATGAAGATAACGATGAGGAAGAGGAAGAAGATGCCAAGTCTGAAGGGGAGGACGACGACGCAGAAGATGATGGCAAGGCCATCAACCACTATCTGGAGAGTGAAATGGGTCAAAAAGGCGACCCGTTCACTGACGCAGATCTCTACATGGTGGCAAAACATGCAGCCAAGTTCAGTAGATGGCTTGACATGCCATCCAAGGATCGCTGGGAACCGTTCACCGAGAAAGTAGGTTCCTTCACTCTAATAAATTAACATCTCTCAAGTCAATTCCAGTTTACACAACGATCAACTAAATCTTGGGCAGAGTATTACCGACGAAATGAAGATAGTCTGTGACCCGCATCTTTGTTCTTTTCTTCTTCTCACCTTTATGCGCAGACATTCTCAGACTCCGTAAGAAAATGCGCCAAGAAGTGCCAAAAGGGGGTTTCTATGACGGCTCTGTACGACCAAATCATCCGCATAGACAATCCAAGTCTGGTTCTGAGGAATTAGATGGACAGCGGAGGCAAATCGGAATCAACCCGTAAAACATATGTAAAACCATATCAACACTTTCGATGCCATGCCTTCTTCATATCTTTCGCATTTCTATGACTACAGTCATATCTCTTGGCAGAAAGGGTGATTCAGATCCTCTTGTGTTTTCAGTCTGGTATACACTCATATCTTTCTTGGGGATTTGAACTGAACTCTGCGTTTAAGTATCGATATACCTATCTTGTAGTCTACGTTCGCTTTCTTGCTGTTTACATATACCTTCCCTTTGTGATAATTTACCAAGTAGAGATTGTCGGGCAAGCTAATGATTGCAAGCACGTGCCCTCGTTTATGAAGATCGATAGCTATCCCGGTACTTTCGAGTCGTTTCAGTCACTGATATCCACTATCTCTTGACTCAACCATGGATGAGGAGTATGATGTACGTGGTCATTATGACGGGATTCTGGCACCAAGATGATATTGTACACCAGTTTGTCGTTCTCGGCACCGGCCTGGCTGAATGTATCCTCTCCGGCCTCTTATCCGTCGAGGGCAAAAAGGTCCTTCACATGGATAGGAATGATTACTACGGTGGTGACAGTGCCAGTTTGAACTTGACACAGGCAAGGCACTACCTTTGGCTTCTGAAACCACGTACTGATTTTGCCACCGTCCTTGAACTTTACCAGTTATATCGCAAGTTCAAGCCTGACCAACCTCCCCCTTCAGAACTCGGCCGTGATAGAGATTACGCAGTCGATCTTGTGCCCAAGTTCATTATCGCTTCTGGTGAACTCACCAAGATTCTTGTACATACTGACGTGACACGATATCTCGAGTTCAAGCAGATCGCAGGTAGTTTTGTGTACCGTGATGGTAAGATCTCGAAGGTACCTAGTACAGAGATGGAGGCTGTCAGGAGTCCTTTGATGGGGCTCTTCGAGAAACGGAGGGCGAAGAAATTTTTTGAGTTTCTGCAAAACTGGAAGGATGAAGATCCTGCTACGCATCAGGGTATATTTTCTATTTAGTTCTTTGGCCTCTCATGATATGCTCATGATTTGGACCTTTGGTAACAGGCATCAATCTTGATAGAGATAGCATGAAGCACATATACGAAAAATTCGGCCTCGAATCTGGTACTCAGGATTTCATCGGCCATGCCATGGCACTCTACCTCGATGATGAGTATGTACCATTCAATATTCCTTTAAATCCTTGGGGCTAATGTTTACCTCCACTATATAGCTATATCACTAAACCTGCACGACTGACATATGAGCGTATCATCCTCTACACCTCATCTATGGCTCGTTATGGCAAGTCGCCTTACATCTACCCTCTCTACGGTCTCGGCGAACTTCCTCAGTCCTTTGCCCGTCTGAGCGCCATCTACGGTGGCACGTACATGCTTGATAAATCCATTGATAAGATCGAGATAGACGCTGACGGCAAATTCACCGGCGTCACATCTGGTCAAGAGACTGTCAAGGCTAAGCATCTGATTGGCGACCCCAGCTATTTTGGTGCTGGCCAGATGTCACAAGGTGGTAAGATCAGGGTCGTTGAGCAGGGTAAAGTTATCCGTGCGATCTGTTTGTTGAAACATCCTATCCCGGGAACGGAGGATGCGGACAGTGCCCAGATTATCATCCCTCAGAACCAAGTTAACAGGCGGAATGGCAAGTTTTCATCTTATCCGTGCTCTGTGATTGCTGAGTTATTGTCCACAGATATATATGTTGCCATGGTCTCTTCGACGCATAACGTCTGTGCCAAGGATATTTATATCGCTATCGTCAGCACCATTGTCGAAACCGACAAGCCAGAACTGGAAATTGCACCCGGTCTTCAGCTCCTTGGCCCTATTTACGACAAGTGAATGCTCATTCCCATTTTTGACACCCCAGTGCTAACATCCAGCTCTAGGTTCGTTGAGATCAAGCCCTTGTACACTCCCACAGCCGACGGCCGTGCTGATAACATCTTTATCACTCGCTCTTACGATGCTACATCCCACTTTGAGACTGTTGTAGAGGATGTGCAGGATGTTTGGAGACGCGTCATGGGCAAGGACCTCGTTCTCAAGAAGCGAGACGTTGAAAATGTTCAAGAATAGACCCGCACTACATGTTGTTTTCTCTTTCATTATCATTACTCAAGTGTTTTCGTTCGTTCGTTATGTACTCATATGCGAGATCCTGTAACGAAAATTCTTTACTACTCATCTGTGGTAGGTGTCAATGAGTAAGTCATAGATAAGAAAATACGAGGTCTAAGCCACTGATCTACTAGGTGATATAACTAAGTCTGAGGACATTACACCTTCACACTGATTACATGTGTCTCTAAAAAGCAAACAACCTCGTTTGAGTGTATGCGATTTGCCAAGATTTGTAAAGAATCGTATAATTGATTCCCTTCTATTCAGTGTGAAATAAGCTTGCTCAATAGGTTTTGATCAGCAATTATCTTTTCAGAGGGAACTTTCGTTCTGGCCCAACTCAGTCTCACTCCATGGATTAGATCCTCAGCGCAGATCGAAAAGCACCCATTTTTCAAAGAGGTTGAACCGGAAGCCCCAACACAGTATTTTCAACACTATGAGCTTCTTTCACATGATGTTGATTGTAAGCATATACCAGTGCGTTGCGAGGTTCTGATGCACACTGATGCGAATCAAAGTTACGTATCTTCATTTTTATCTTATCTTATCTACTGTACCCTCATAACGCATATTCTCCATCAATATTGCTGAGATCTCGCCCTCCTGGTTAACACTCGAGTGAGCCTACGAGTTTCCCCTCCCGCGTGTAGAATAATAATCTGCATTCAAGCTCGAACTTCGTATGCTACTTGAAGTTCCGTCAATTTTTACCTTATCATTCACTTTACGGGCAAACTCAATTTTTCCAGAACTCCGTGGAGATAGAGCTCGAAGTGCATCAGGGTCAAATTCTAACAGGAGCTCAGGAACAAGAAGTTGTATCATGGCCATTTTTCAATCAATTGTCCTTAAAACCGATCCATGATACGCCTCCATAAACCCTTCTAAAGCCAACAGGTTATCGAGGTAAAATCCCTATTCCCCAACATGACGTACGTTATGCTTCGAGAAAGAAAACGAGGTACCCAGATTCTGCCGCAACCCTAAAAGGGGCCCCCATCCGAAGGATTTCATCGAGGAAAAAGGAAATTCAATCGTTTGTATGGATATCATGATAACGTGTAAGATTAGGAGTGTACTATTTCTGAAATAAGTGTCGTATAGGGTGAAAAGAAGACATGAAAAAAGTATCTGGGTATCCGAGTCAAGTCCTTCATGCACTACCAGTCTTCATTTCAGAAAAATGCAGCCATATCAAACTCAGGAACCTGCACATCCTGCTTCGCAGACCTCATCAAGCTACCCAAACCAGCTTTCCGCGAGAAAATGTCACTCTCCTCCTCCTTGATACCCGGAACGGGCAAAATTATGGGTGATGTCTTCTCCTCGGCGACACTGGTATCATTGAGAGTAGGAGATGATGGACGTGGAGGAGATAAAATGTCCATGTCGATTATGATAGATGAACGACGGCGACGAGCTGAAGGGTCCAACTTATCCCATGTTGACTTTCGAGTTGAGGTGGGACTTGGAGCTCTCCCTGAAACTAAGTTGAACTCTCGTGTATTTTCTCGGAAGCAAGGCATAGATGGTCGCTCAAAGGACCATGAACGAACAAGGTCGAGAGCAAGTACATGACAACCTGGAAGTAGATATCTGAGTATCTGAGCTCGCAGAAAAACGACATGAAATCATCACACACCCATTCTGCAGAATACACGGGCCATTTGCAAAACAAAGTTGAATTCTAAGCGACCTGAAATCTCACAAGAACCCTGAACAGCTTGTAGCGTCTTTGACCGTAGTTGAGAGAAAAGGAGGGCAAGACTCGGATCATCATAATGCGGTTCTCCGATCTCCTCAACTAAGATACCAAATACTGCTGCTATATCTGGTAGCGGCGTCTGAAATCTCGTCAGAACAGCTTCATTTTCTGAAGGTGATTGTATGTGTACCAAAAGAATTCGGACTGCCAAATCTCTGCGATGCAATAGCCAAAACGCCCACGAGCCAAGCCACCGATTTCCGGTCTGAAACGCAGTTGGTAAAACGGAGTTCTTCAGTGTACTTTGAAGAATTGGCCCTTCATTAGTCTGCTCTATTACTCTTGCCAAGGCAATAGCCAACTGAAAATCGCCCAGCTGTCGGACACAAACATTCACAGCATCCTTGAGCGATCCACCAAGTAAGAAGAAGGCAGCAGCATATTCTGATCAAAGGCATGTCAGTGAATGTCTTTTTCATGGATCAAGTTCAACTTCATACCGAAACGCCGTTTACCCAAAAGTGCATATGCATTCTTCATTGCTGTAGTTTTCCACTTTGCCTGACTGAAATCATTGGCTAAAAATTTAAGCATCACAGCTTGTTCTCGATGCCATGCTGCTTGTCTCCAAAGTCCATGCACAAGTTTATGTTTCCCCAAAGCGAAGTAGAACAAGGAGCACGCTACAGGATCCCGGTTCTCTCCAGCCATGTATTCGTTCCTCGCAATGACCTCCATCTGAGTTTTCTACAAAAAAATTTACATCTTTTCAGCCTTGGGCGCAGAATAAACCAAATACGTACCAAAGACTCAATGGAATTCAACCAAAGAGGTATCCCAAGTGCTCTCGCATCCGCCCAGCTTATTTTCCCCCCACATGCATTCACACATGCACCAACTAGCAATTCCTGACTCTCACTATGAAACGCCCAAACCATATCTCTATACCTCAACCTCTCGCGGAATCCTGTCGATCGTGGAATAGTCGTCCCGTCGGACGTGGGTTGAGTCGGTGATGAGGCGGGACTGTTAGGCGAGGTTATGCGTTGGTTGAAAATGTAGAAGGAACGCATTGATATGAGGTAACGTAGGCCGTTGGAGTCTAGTGCGCGGCGTTGTTCGTCAATCTAGACTGGAGTTATAAGAGTTGGATATGAGTGACAGGAGGGGAAATTTTTACCTCGAGACTTGCTTGAACCAAGACAAGTAGATGAGCATGTTCATTTGGTGTGAGATGCGGTAACGGGTTTGTTTCTAGTACTTCTAGTAAGTTTTCAACTAATGACCTAGAAAAACACAGTTTCTTTTCAGGTCTATCAGACGAAGGTCAGCTCAATATCGCGACGAGAATAGTTATATCAACTTGCCCATCTATAGAGTTGTTCGTAAATAAATCAAGATGCTCCCCTGGTACAACAACCGTTGAAGCTCTCGATTCGGACTCATCTTCTAAAAATCTTTCCACGGGTAACGAGTCCCAAATGCAGCCCTCTTTTTTTTTTGCGTCACTACCATCGTCCTTTTGCACACCAACGAATTTTGCGAGATTCACAACAATGTCTTTCACCAACTCAATTTTGCCTGGTCATTCAAATCATGAGTATCAGATGTTTGCATGCAGGCTTTAAAATTTACCCCAAAGGAGACACTGTAACAACATCTGTGGATGATAATCATCCAATGGCCCATTCTGCCTCGCAACATATTCAAACAAACTCTCATTGTCTTTCTCACTCTGTTTGTCTTCCCTCTTGACACGTCTTCGACCTAAAATTTCTGGTTCTCCGTACACTGTCATTTGATTCCCTGAACCAACGAGGAAAGAACCATGAGAAAGCCATATCGAGTCGCTTATCGTGTACGGTGTGAATCTGTGAAAAAATATATCGTGAGCTAAGTAAAATGAGTGATAGGATACAGAGTCATACCCAGAGATATCGACACGATGACACAGAATCCATCCGGGACCTTCGTCGAAATAAGTCATACGTTGTTGACATAACAATTTAACATGACGAGCGAAACCGACTGCGAGAATTGATTGCATATCAGGCGTCGAATTCCAATCGAGATCAAGAACCGGTTCACTATATGTGCCAAAAAAATTATTTGATTGTCGGGTCAAGTAAAATCATACACCTACTCAAAAACACCACGATATTCCAAGCCAGATGCAAACTCTGATTCCATTGAATCCCAGATTGTCAGCTCATCACCCTCAGATGAAGGTACGACTAAATTTTAGGTCAAATCTCCAAACAGTATAGGAGCTTGAATAGGAACGGACCCAAAGCAGTTTTCTTGGCAGAACTGCATCTCACACGATTAAACCCTCTTCTCTCCGTCCTCACTCGTCCCGTGCATCTCCACTCGCCACCCACAACACTACTTCCGTTCACCTCATCGATTATCGAAGATCCCACAGAAGGGACCCAAAATCTCAACTCTCCACACTCGGAAACACTTAGTAGTACATCATGTTCTTCCCATGCTCCTCTTCCATTCCGACAATTTTTACTCGATCTTGACTTCGGGCATGGTGATGATGGTGCGAAAGAGAGAGTATCGTGGCTATCCCAGCTCCAACCCCATGCCATTGGATCAACAGGAATGATTTTTTTTACGAGATTAAGATGAGGGCTGGAAGTGCCGCTCATTTCACGCAGGAAGTCGGTCGAATCGGGGGGTGTTGGTGTCCTAGATCTTGAAGTCGAAGCAGAACTCATTTCACCTCCATTTCCGTTTTGAATTCCGTTGGAAAGTGTGGTAGATAGCAACGGAAGCGATTCAGGTAACTTCACACAAGATGCTAATATCAATTTCGCAGTGCGTTTTTCTATTCGGATGTGTATGACGCAAAAGTCGGGTGTGATACCAAATATGGATTCGTCTTTATATTCTTCTGTAGCTTGTTGAGAGGCGTAGGTTGGAGGTGTGGGATAAGCGAATAACGATTCGAGTTTTGGTACGCTGAGTGTATTCATGCTTTTACTCGTATATTGGTGGCGGTGATCACGCCGTGTATGTTCATGGAAAGTGAGAAGAAGTGTAGTTGAGGAATACGTTATAAATGAATATCCTATTTCACCATCATTATTAATAAAATGTACATAGAAGCGCATTTTATAACTTACCTCGATCGAGCACAACTACGAAATCTGTGTCCTCAAAATCGTAAGCATGTACTAATCTCCCTCTCCCCTCTGCATTCATCGCCATCTCATCCGTCTCCGGCAATCGCCAAATCTCACCAGTACGTCCGGAACGTATAACTCCAACTGCATGTCCTTCCGAAGTCCTGACAAACCGGACAATTTCACGATCTCCGTATTTAACTCTGTTTAAACCTTTCGCTGTCAATTCTATACCTGTCGGACCGGTATCGAAGGGAGTACTGCCAAAGTGGTGCGTTCTATTTCTAGTGGATTGCTCTACGGAAGAACCTGATTTTGATCTAGCTGAACTTGTGCTAGCACTGGTTCTCGGTCTCTTAGCACTGCTGGATTTTGGCGACAGGGCAGGTGAAGTGACAGAAGAACCGAAAAATTCAATGAGAGATAGGGTGTACGTGCGTAGTGGGTTTGGAGAAGTGACAAGGGTGAGTTTAGTTGGGTCGAAAGCATTCGGAAGGATGTAAAGATGCGTTGGTGGGTCTAGATTTGATGGAAGGCTTTGGTGAAAAAGGTATTGGAGAGTATACTGTTGAAGGAGGGTCGGAGGTCTTCTATCTATGTTCTGAGGAGGTGCGTCGAGTTGTTTTCTGAATGGATAAGCCGAAATACTCACGGCAAGCGAACTTAGAACAATGGACCCGTCATCCAAGACGCGCAAAAATAGATCCCATCCCTCATTTATGATATCTCTAAGCACTCGTGTTCGAGCATCGTCGGTCCCAGCATAGGATTTCAAGATATGTTTGAGAGTGGTATTAATTAGCTCACGGTCGAGCCAGAAGACATTTGATGTAGATTGGCATGGCGTTACAGAGGTGGGGAGAGAGAATGAAGAGAAGAGGTCAAGGGAGGCGTGGAGCTGGAGAGTGCGCGGAGAGTCAAGGACAGGGAGGAAGACGCGGAGTGTCGAGTCGGAAGTGGTGGTATATAGTACGAGGTCATCTCTAGCGGTCATCAAACACGCTGCAATGAAAATAGTACGGACTTACCTGCTGAAAGCTTGAGAATGCCTCCAGTATAAATTAATTATTGGACGAGGATGTCTGATAGCTTGAGTTTGTCGGCCAGAGGCAGTAGAATATATCCTGACAACATTACTGTTCTGGAATTAAAAAGGGTGTTGAACCAGACAAAGGATGGAGAAGAGGAACAGCCGCGCACTTTGGGTACAGTTGCAATATACATGAGTGACGGTGCGAAGGTCACGAGAGACGGGGCGGGATATCTGATACAGTGTTAGAATCAAACAACATTGAAGGAGAGTGTGTACTTGGTATGCCATTTCTTGGACCATGTCGCCAGGTCGTTCTCGAGGACGGAGGTATATACTGCAAGTCCAATCTGTGTTCCGATAGCCAACAAGCCTTGGAATGCAATTGGTCAGATCGCGTATTGGTGACGAAATAGCGTTAATACCAGATTTGCTATCAAGTGCAGTTATCGGCTGTGTTTGAGGGAGGACAAGAGTGGAATGAATGCGCCAGGTGTCATGCTGAACGCCGGAGAGACACCATGCAGCTATACGGGAGCCAAGCGCGACGACGACCTGACAGATCAATGAGATGCATGTTTCGCTAGTGATTATAAGCGTACCAGCCTGAGACCCGGATCAACAGAGATGCAGGAGAGGGTGTGCTGGGTGTGTTTGTAGCCTGGAAATGCCTCCCAGAAGGCAAGGACACGGAGAAGGGAAAGGTCATGGGTGCGGAGGACGACGGCGGTGTCTGCGGAGGCGTAGAGCTGGACAAATTAGAGATTCAGAAGGACTGAAGCAGTAACAACACACCAGGAGGACCTCGCGGGGTAGAGGAAGGAAGACAAGCGAGGCGTGGGGATCTGGAACGAGCGAGGCTGCGAGACTGAGCATGGTGGTCGAAGCCGAAACAAGCACGTGCTCATTGCATACATTGTCCACGTGCTCTAATTGGCACGTGCTCTGCACCATGCACGCGCGGCGGCAGGCACGTGCCGACGCATCATAATAGCCACCCATCCCCATCGCTCCGGCCAATGCGCCTTGTCTCTGCCCTTGTCCTGGCAGCACATTTGCCCTTTAGCTTACAGTCGACAACGCTCACCGATGTGCTTGGTCGTGACAAAGACTTTGAAAGCATTCTTGCCCTCTTCCAGCGCGCTCGCCTCATCCCCACACTCAATAGCTTCAATGGCTCCACCCTCTTTGCTCCCACAAATGACGCCATCAGTCGCCACAAGCAGTTTTCTCCTCTTTGGGCATCTGTTCTTGATGATGATAGCTTTGTAATCACCGACAATGTTCAGGAACAACTCCGCCAGCAGCTTTTCTACCATCTGCTGAACTATTCCATCGCCGATCACCCAACTGGTAATGACACTTTGCAGACGCTGCAGACGCTACTCTATCCCCACAAACCACCTGACACACCCACCCATGACCCTCCACCATATCCGCCGTGGATGCCCACTCCTTCGGGCACTCTAGGCAAAGACCCTCAGCGACTGCGGGCCGTACTCAGTGACAAGAAAGACGCTGGAAAAATTGGCGTCGATGCATTTCGGAACGGTGGCGCTCATGTTGTCAAGGGCATGATGGACGCCGGCAACGGTATCATATTTGGTATTGACCATGTACTAGAACCCCCACCAGACCTTGGTGCGCAATCCACCAATTCGTCCTCGACACATGCTCATACACTCAACAGCTAGTGTCGTATTAGCGCAGCAGTCACTGTCCTATTTTCATCGCATCCTCACACCAGAAACCGCTCATTTTCTCAATTCCACTTCTGGGCTCACTCTCTTCCTCCCCATTGACAAGGCATGGGACAAGATCAACCCGTATGAGAAGATCTACCTCGGGAGTGGGTATGCTGCTGATGATCTCGAGCGCATTATAAACATGCATGCTGTCGTCGCGGAAGATGTCAAATGGTCTGAATCCTTCGCCGGAGGCCTTAACCGTAATTATCTCTTTTTACCCTTGACATCATTGCGCCACTGATCTCTTTCTCAGTCACAACCTTGGACGGCACGACTGTCGAAATCGCTACTTCTCAAGGTAACACAACGGTATCAACTGGAAAGTTGATTCATCGAGACATCTACGCTGCCAACGGTGTGTTACACCTTGTTTCCTCTCTTTTAATACCCGAAGGCGCCCTTGTAATTACTCCAGAAAAGTACCTTCTCGCATTCAACTGCACCACCTTTGTCTCGTTGCTGCACTCTGTGGATTTCACGGACATCATACACGATACGAAGACTAAGTATACCATCCTTGCACCAAAAGATGACGTATTTTCTATCTTTGGCGATGATCACCTTCCGGAGAGAGGAACCTCAGAACTTCGAAAGGTGCTCCAATATCATTTCATTCCAGGTCATTGGCCAGCGAAGAAACTACATGATCGTATGCTGCTAGAAACCGAGTTGAAGGAAGAAGGACTCAATGATGGTCGGCAAGTTCTTGCCATCGATGTAAGTGGAGGTAATGGAAAAGGTATTGACGCGAGCATTAGTTTCGACGGTGCAAATGTTATCGGTGATCCCAGTAAGTACCCCGATCCTTCGGTACCCATCTCCCTTGACTTGACTTTGCTTTTAGTTGAAGTAGACAACATCTTGATATATTTCATCTCTCGGCCACTGACACCACCATCTGATCCCCTATCTACTGCCCTTCCGAATCTTGACCTCTCTACCTTCCTCGCTGCAGTCTTGTCCTCCAGTCAGTCTGAGGTTCTAAAGACAACACCGCGTACATCCCTTCTACTTCCGCTCAATTCCGCGTTCAGACGCCTCGGCCTTCTCGTCAGCGCCTACCTTCTCAGTCCTGCAGCCAAACTCGACCTTGAGAAAGTCCTCCTTCATCATACGCTTTCTGATGTCGCCTATGCCGGAGCTCTCGGCTCCGGTTCCCAGTTTACCTACTCCACTCTTGAAAGTAGCGACATTAAAATTGAGCACATATCCAACGATTCTATCCTTATAAGTCCAAGTGGCGGTTGGCCAGGAATGAAGTCCCTTCTCATTCCAACCAATACACTCACAAATACAGGTGTTATACACGAAGTGACGGACATCCTTTTACCCCGTTCAGTCGAAATCACTATTGGTAAATTGGTAAAAGCGGCGAAAGGGAACACGATGATGGGTTTGGTTAATCGTGCAGGTTTCGACTGGATCCTGAATGGTACTGCGCCACCAGATGATTCTCCATGGAGTGACGTGTTTGGTTCGACCAGGTGGACGCTTTTATGTCCCAGCGACGACGCGTTCAAACATGTCAATTTGACAGAATTACTCGAAAATCCCGAGAAATTGAAAAATATTGTCATGCAACACCTTATTCCGTCACCCTTCCCCGACCTCCAGATTGCAACCACCTTCAAACATCTGAATAATACCGGCAGTGACAGTGATGGATCTGGTGATGGAGGGAAGAAACCCGGGAATGGAGCTGATCCAGACGATGTGATAAATAACAATAAACCATTGTTACTGGAAGACAGTGCTACATATTCGACCCTTCGCACTACAAATTCTCTGTATGGCGATATCGTCTTTCGCGCGACAGGAACTGGAGAAGACGGAGAGAAACAATATATAATCGGGATCAAAGATGCAAGGGGCACGAATGGAGACGCAGATTGGGCAACGGTGGTCAGCTGGGGACGTGCAACAAAATCTGGCGTATCCAATCCCCCTTTTATACCACTGTCATCTTCACCCCACTTTCAACACCCTCTCTCCTCCTCTCGCCTAGACAAAAAGCAACTTGATTACCTAGCACCGAGTGCAGCGGGGGGTGTTATCCTGATTGATAGATTGTTGTGGCCGTACGAACCGCCTTGGTGGGTTATGTATGGTGCACCTGTGTTTGTTGGTGTGGTGGGTGTGATTGCGATTTGTGGGCTCTTCTATGGAGTTCGTATCGTCTGGAGTTGGGATACGAGGGAGGCGACGTATGAGCCTGTTGGCGGATTTGGAAGGGAAGATGATGAAGATTGATTGACGATCGTGATTTCTCTTTTGCGGACTGAATCATTTTGTAGCTTACCCTATGTAATATGTCATTCAATATGTTGGTTTTTCACTCTGTATTAAATAATCCTTCGTGGCTAGTTATTTCTGGGATTTGTCGTTGTCTAGAGAAATAGATTGGACGTACTGCTTAGTGGGTATTATCCGATAGAGTCAGAGTGTCAAGGCGCGTCATCGAATTGATCCACGTGAAATTGACTTTCCTTCACTCCGGGACACAGATATGCTTGGCACCGTGCCGGCTCTTCCAGCCCTCAAAAAAAGCTCTATTTGCTGTCTGACTTGGCCTTGACTCGTCTCGTCCCGTCCTCTGGCTGCTACCTCTTGTCATTCTAAACGTTTGTGCTCCTAGTAAATCTACCGCGATGGTCAGGCTTTGACCCCTTTGTCACATTCCACCGAATCTGATCACTCTATAGGGCAAAGAAAAGCAGCAGCAGCAGCAGAAGGTCTCGGCAGCAGACAACATCAAGGCATTTATCGCTGGTGGATTTGGTGGTGTCGCTGCTGTATTGGTCGGTAGGTAGTTTTTTACTTGTTTTGGATTGCCTTGGCCTTTGTTTCGTGGCTCACTGACATCTTCTCTTCCCCGATTTTCTCTTTTTTCTACTTGAACTGATGGCTTACCAGGACATCCATTTGACCTTACTAAGACGAGACTTCAGACTGCTACTCCTGGTACATATACTGGCGCTATTGATGTCGTGAAGAAAACTCTAGCAAAGGATGGTATCTCTGGGTGAGCGGCTTACATCCTGTTTCTGAATTCAATGCTGAGTAGGAACTTGATAGTATGTACCGTGGAATGGTACCCCCTTTGCTGGGTGTTACACCTATCTTTGCTGTATCATTCTGGGTACGTTTCATCATCCCTTCGCATTAGCAGATTATAACACCTTTTTGGTATTGATCGCAGGCTTATGATGCATCCAAACAACTGATTTATGCACTCACACCCAACCGGACAAACCAATCACTATCAACAACTGAGCTCGCAACGGCAGGTTTTCTCTCTGCTGTTCCAACAACCTTAGTTACTGCGCCAGTGGAGCGCGCAAAGGTGCTTCTCCAAGTACAGGGTCAAGGGGGTACGGATGTGAAATACAAGGGTGTCACCGATGTTCTCAAGCATCTTTATAAAGAAGGTGGGATTCGGAGTATCTACCGTGGCACAGGCGCGACATTAGCTCGTGATGGACCTGGAAGCGCTGCGTGCGTCAAATTTTAATTCTCTGTGTGCATCAAGAGCTCATGTTTCGAATTACTCAGATACTTTGCCGCCTATGAGGTAACAAAGAAGTTGCTCACACCAGCTGGCTCGTCTCCGGCTGACCTCAATCTTGGTGCCATCATCCTCGCTGGTGGTACAGCTGGTGTTGCCATGTGGGCCATTGCAATTCCTCCTGATGTGCGTTTCTCGAAAATTTTTCATCTATTACATTTTACCTTAATATCGTCACTACTATGATACTGACACTTGACAGGTCCTTAAATCACGCCTACAATCCGCTCCTACGGGAACTTATTCAGGCATCATGGACTGTGCACGCAAAACCATTGCCGCGGACGGTATTGGCGCTCTCTGGAAGGGCTTTGGACCGGCGATGGCCCGTGCTTTCCCCGCTAATGCAGCTACCTTCGTAAGTCTCATTCTCAATGTTATTCACTGTTTTGTTCTCCAAACACCATCCTTGTTTTCACCAACTTGCTGCATCGTCATTTTGCTGAATCTCAACTTTACAGCTCGGTGTCGAGGCCTCGCGAAAAGTTCTGGACGGCCTTTTCTGAATTTTAATTTTTACATCATCGTAGGGTTTATCGTAGTAGTAGTGACGAGTCGTCTAGCATCACCAACCTTTAAATAGAGCACCAAGAAACCTAGTGTATACCGCCAACACATCTCGATTCATTTCACCGGCACGGGTTTGAGAGCATCAACGAAACCATTGGTTCTCTTCGACGATGGGTCTGGGTATAGTAGATAGTCAACTATTGTACAAGTTATATATAGCTGCGATGGTGCAAATAACGAGGAGTACAGGTGCAATATGTGAGAAATATATCAATCAACAGCAGGTAGATTTTCTAGGTCAAAATAACCACCGGGGGATTATCAAAGAAAGCAAGGGTCAAATGAGAGGAGATAACTGAAACTGCCGACCTCTAGAGCAAGTGTTTTCCCAACATTATCTATTTCCAGCTCGATGGGATCTTCATCACAGCATTTGTCCACCTTTCAAGCCTTCCCTTCTCCCACTCCTCGACATATGACAATCCGGCACTACCGCGGCGGCCTTGTTCAATTTTCAATCTCCTCTCTGCATCACACCAAAATAAAACCCACGGTCCCAACCTCACATGTCCAGAACTCCGTTCAAAATACCACTTATTCACGGGATTATTAGCACGACTCCGCCAAACCAAATCCCGTCCCTCTCCGATACCTTCACGCCCACCATTAGGATTAGCTGAAAACGGATGACCCAATCCATAGGTCTCATCATGCAAAGCGACCCATAAAAAGTCGACGGTTCCATCACCTTGATGACTTGGTAAGACGGCAAATTTATCTAGATAGGATATAGATATAGGTGTATCAGGTGATGGAGGATTCGGCTCGTCGGTCACAATTGCGGCACCTGCGTAGTCACCAGCGACAATAACGCAATCAAGTGTCTTATCTAAACGCTTATAGAACGCTTCTTCGTCTAATTCCCGGTTGAATGATTGCTCAAGAAGATAATTGAGTTTGACTTTATCGATATCGGAAGTGGACCGGAGGACTTGGATTGGCAAGCCTTTGCGAAGAAGGGTAGGAGTATGTGGGGTAAGTTTGCGATTCCCCTGAAGGAGAGCATGGGGGAGACTAGAGCTGAAAGCGGGTTTGTTTGTGATAAGATGACCAATGAGGGCACTAGGGGACTTGTGAGACACCATAATAGCTGAAGAAGTCGGTGGCATATAATTAAGGCAAGCCCGCGCTAACGCGAGGTTAGAAAGGGCCGTTGGTTTAGTATAACGCCACTTGTCCTCAAATGTCTCGAGAATGTGATCGAATTCAGATGTGAGGTTTATCAAAAGATGAGGGTATCCAGAGCGAGCATATGAAGGAACGCCTCCTTCCCTGTTGATGATCATGAGACGGAGGGGAGTGAGGTCAACTTCTCCAGAGAAGTCAGAGAAACCATCCTCCGTGTTTTCGCGTGATTTAGCCAGAGCGGCTATTTCTACCATGCCACGTGCGAGCCCAGTAATTACGTCGTTGGCATCAACACGAACTGAGCGCAGGAAGGAGTCGAGAGCGAAGGGAGCAATGACGGGAATTTCACCGGAGTGGAGGGCGGAACGGATGGAAGTGAGGTCGCCCGAGTTGGTGTGGGTTTCAAGAGGGATGAAGTCGTTGGAATCGGGATCTTCTTCCTCTCCAGGCTTGGGTCCGAGCCTGACGACAGCACCAACCACAGGTCTGGCTCGAGCACCTTGTTTTTCAAGGCTACTGACGATCCGCATAGTCTCCTCAACAATAGCAGTGCGCTCATCTTGTTCCCCACGTGGCTGGTCATCGTTTTCAACGACGATGACACTGACGAGACCAAGTTTTTCAAGGTAGACGAGGCCTCGACTGATGCTATCCAATTGGACATCGGTAAACGGACCCTGAACTTTGACAAGTGCAGTTCTTTGAACAACGGGATTCAAGATCGATGAGATGATCGGACTTGGTTTGGGATGATCAAGAGTTGCGTTTGATATTGATTTAGCGGTTGATTCGATGCGTTCTGGAGGCGGGGGTATTACAATTTCCTCTGTGGCGCATGCAGGAGTCAAAGGCTTTGGGGATGGAGAAAGCTGTGTTTTTTGTCGGGGACCTCCAAAAGATTGAACATAGGACCTCGTGTCCCGAGACGACGGGTTTGCACGGAGGATCGACAGGATAAAGTCCTGGAAGTGTTGCGGCAATGAGTTTCTGGTTAAGCTGGGCAGAGTCAGCCGCTCACGTTCTCAGAGGGTGGAGGTTCGTCACCCTCTGGTGGCGTAGCTGATGGGGATTGCCTTAGACTGCGTATTGTCTGTAGACTGTATGAGGAATCCGATGAACGCAGAAGCAAAAAAACTGACAGCATAGGCCGAGCACTGTACACTGGGAGGTGTAAAAGCAGCGACACCACGACCAAGGAAGCGGGGAATCATAGTAACCAGGAATTGACACGGACGAGTTATAAATATGATTGGGAAAAAGTAAATTATCTGATAAGATAATGCTAACCCTGTGCCCGCGTCTCAGACGAAATATACGCCATTGGCCCTACTTTGGCTTCTGGCATTCAATCCCGCAGTTGGCGCGTGAAATGCTATTGGTCCAAAGCTACGACACGTTTGACGCATGAAACATTGGGGGTTTCCCCTACCAACTGAATACCATCCTCCTACAACTCAAATATCAGGTATTCTTCTCTCTGTTTCTGAATTCAACGTCATTAATATTTGTAGATATCAAGAGGATCGATGCGCTCACATCTACTACCACGATGTGATCTGCTGTGCACATCAGACACTTGTGAGTAGGCAAAGCCTCAACGGGAAGGGTTCCGCTAAAGCACCGATACGGCAGTGATGTTTCAACCTCCTCTTCCCAGACTTGCTCTCCAGGTACTTCACTTTGCAAGATACACTTACAATTGGCCCTAGGTTCACTGTCCCTTACTCGAAGTGCCAGCTGATTGAAATCATATACACGTGAGCCGATGAGGTTAACTTGACCTACGCGCCGGATCACTGTGCTTGTTATAAATCGAGATCCAAAGATGCAGCACGGCCAGGCAGGTAAAGGCAGCACCATTAACTGAATTAAACGCGTGTTTCTCGGTGCCCACTCCGACCACTGCATTTCCTGCCTGACCGAGGTGTTGGGTCGATCAAGACATTTTTGAAATGTTGATAAAGGGATAAAGTGGTAAAATGCCAGTTCTCTATCTCCCATAATGATATGTATACTCAAAGGGAATATCCTGTTCTCTTTCGCCACGAAAAAGGGTGTTCTGTCATCCGGGCCAGGCTTCCATCCGGGCGCAGGATCAGAGGAGATTTCAAAGGTATCGTAAGAAGCACCCTTTACAAGAGTGGGATAACGGAGTTTAATGACATTTCGCACTTCCTGTAAGGGCTTATGCGTTGCTTCCTCCGCTTTGAAATCAATCAACATTAAATAAACATCTGTGTCGTCGCTCAATTCGGACAGAACAACATGTCTGTCGGATACGAATGAGAATGATTGAGTATTTGGAGTCGATATATCCTGATAAATGTGTTCGTAGGCGCTGGACTCAGCTGGTGCGAACATATAATCACTGCACTCACCAGTTCAAGCCTGCCCTCCTTCCAGTTCCATATAAGAAGGGAAGTAACATCTAAATCTTCACTTCGATTAAGGACCCGTAGACCGATATAGTCTTGCATTATTTTGATAGAATAACACCACTCGGTACTAATGATGCTCTGGATGACCTGATGAATAACCTCGTGGCGTGCGGATGGGTGTTTCTCGGCCTTCTTCAGTGTTCGAAGATGAAATGACAACATTGGGGAAGTAGGCATGGGGGATATTATCCAGACTAGAAGATCCTGGCTTGGATCCATGCCAAAATCATTGACACACGGAATATCTGGGATGATCTCCCAATCCTCTTGTTGAATATGATGGAAAGTCGATGGCAGTTTCGTGAAATGGAAGCAATCATCCTCGTCCACTTGCGCCAGAACACCACCATAGAGCTCCCAAAGGTTCATAAATCTCATTGGAATGACGATCGGGTCCTTCGACCCCTCAACCCTCTCCCAAGCAGACTGATATTGCATTAGATGCTTCAGGCTGTCTACAGCTGACCAGCCATTGTTTGGATTCATCTCCAGCCCATTGATCTCAAGCTCCATTACATACTGGATGCTCTTTGCATGTTCGATGCGCTCTTTAAGTTTTTTGCAGATCTGCAGAATCAATGAACACAGCAAAATATAAATATAGTTCATAGTTCATACTTGTTTGCACTTCAACAACGACCTCAGGTCAAGGTTACAGAGAATACGATCTATGAGCTCCAAAGGTATTGAAAGTAGAAGTGAGGAAACTGTCCGCATATCGAGTTGCTGGAAGAGAAAGCTGTGATGTTGTATCATTCAATCTATTACTGTCTTCCCACCTTCCAATATCCTGTGAGCTGTGTCCAAAAAAGCATATGTTCTGCAGTTGTGGTGAGTTTTGCCTTGACAGAAGATATATTATGATTACTATATCAGTGATGGAAAAGTAACAGTAATGCAGTCAGTGTGCCCAGAAGGAGCAATGGTCTGGTCATAGCAGGACCCACCAATAATGTTTTATCACAAGGCTTAACTTGATAAGAGCAGCAAGGAGATGGCTTGAGTTTCTTTCAACAGAATTCCTGGAGTCCCCCTCCAATACTCTGAATCAGTAACATCCTGCCACAAATTGTGGACCCTTATCCGAAATCATGCTCTCTGGCAGCCTGTGTAACTATTTTTCACCATGAGCTGTCGTGGGAGGAGTGGAAACATAGTTTTTTAGCATTTCTGTTTTTAACACAGCCTTACTGTGCACCCTCCTTTCATAGGTACGATGGCTGGCTCGGAGGGGCCAAGAACATCATAATGGCAGAGCCTAACTGGACTGGAGTGAGTAACCAGTTGCAACTGAACGCCCCGTTCAGCCATGTGACTCGCCACAAGTGGCTGACCTGACCTACCACCTCTCACATATTAGTCACCTACAATTTTTTTTCCTTTTTATACTCCCTTTTATGCCAGCCAAGGACAGGAAACTGTCTCCGACGCATGTAGGACTTTTTTCGAACCGTGTCATACCAATAAACTCATAATCATCGTTAGCTTTACCCGCAGGATATTGTACAGTGCACTTCTCCAAACTCTCTCGGTGTCATACAAGTATATCATATCCTCACAAATATCTCGAAGCTCATCTCGAATACAGAAATGCTGGTGGAACGGCTGTGACGGATTGACTTGTCTCCCTCGCCCACTCGAAGAAGGAGAATTCTTAGTGTCATTCTTTGCTGGGCATACAGTATCCGAAATCAAGTCAGCCTCAGAACTACGAGTGTTGGACAGGAATCTACGAACGGGAGATATATGTAAACGTGCCGGGTCGGATGACCCACAATCGGGCGCCGTGATTGACGCGCGTGTTAAAGCCCGCCTGGTCCATGCTATCAGTGGGAAAGAGACTCCCGGTTGGAAGACGAAGGTCGACCTTGAATTCCCTCGTCAACCTGACGTTGGCGAATATGTTACATACGATAATTGGATTGGCCAGGTATTCACTTTTCTCCTTTCGTGTCGCGGTCAGTCTTTTGTTGATAATTGATCCCAGGTTATAGAGGTTAGTGCAGCTGATTAGTCTGGTTCCTTTCCAATGACCGGTTCCGCCGTTTGATAGGTGTATGACCAGGTATCAGTAGAAGACACAACAAATAATATAGTTTTCAGGATCAATGAATTGGGTTCGGGGTTGCATATTGGCGAGCAAGGATTGGTAAGCCGTTCTGCCATTTTTCTTTTCATAAATTCTGACTCCCTGTTGCAGGGCCTCACGTCTACACATTCGTTATCTGGTTTGATCAATCACACGGATACTGTCATTGGAGTTGTACATACTGTCTATGCCATTGCATGGTTGGCTATCAATCAATCAGTGAGCCAATCACTTCCCTCGAACTCCCAATACAGTACTCATAACCACTTTCGTGACCAAGCTTGACCCTGACGAGATTGAGGAACGACAGCGGCCCAAACGATTCTGGGTCGGAAATGAATTGCATAACCTTGCGATGTTCACATTACCTTCGAATTCAGAAGTGTCAGTCGGTGATCGTGTACGTCTAAAAAACGACACTGGTGCACTTGTTACTCAGCATGGCCAAGGAGAGCGGGGTTTTTATACAGTGGATACATATAGGATTGCAGAGACAGAGACAGAGGTGGATATTATATGGCAAGACGGGGTGACAGAGACATTGTTAGCCCGGGACTTACTCCCTCAACTGAACTCAGACGAACATGAATGTTGGTGAGTTTTAATGCATGTTCACCTACCTCTGAGCATCCTTTGGATCCTCACATGACAATAGGCCCGGTGAATATGCCCTGTGGAAAGTCGATGGAATAGCAAATAATGTGGTTGTTCAGTCCGTGAATGCAGCCGACCGAACGGCAATTGTGCTACCCATTGATACTGGTGTCACAGAGCTCGTTTCGCTCCTTGAGCTTGACCGTTCAGCATCAGATCCGTTCACGAGCACTCACACACATGTGACCGACACCCTCGGTGTCGACAGAAGCGACCTTGTGCTGATTCATAAACCTGGAAAGACAAATGGATGTGCCAAATCAAGGGTACCCAGAATTGGCGAAATAGAATCATGGCTGAGGGAGTCGGAAGTGGTACATTACGGCTCATATCATACTCTTGCTTGGAGAAGGGATATGTCTGAATTATGTGCTGAGGTTGTAAAGACTCAGGGCTTTTGGGAAGTTGATGATCTGAATTTTCTCCAAGTTGCTCCTGGAGATGAGAGATACCTGTGGTTTGGTGAAGTTATTGCGGCAAGTTAATTCTCTTTGGTTTTGACCATCACTGAACTCGCCCGACAGCTAAATCTCAATGGGACGGTGGTAGTGAGGCATGTTGAGGGTACTATCAGGACCTATCCAGTGGAACGACTGAGTATCCTGGCTGACGGTAGCGAATTCGTTCAAGATGAAATTGTGAATCAAGCCTCTGCATATGCCGAATCTGAGGAATCAGATGATCTATGGATAATGGAAGAGGGTAAATGGTGCCCAATTTCGAATATAAGTAAGGAGGGCAGATGGGAAGACGAAGACGAGATTGAGCGAGACAATGAAGCTATGGATGTTGACGACAAAGATGCCTCCCTGAACGACAGTGGCACAATCGACTGCAGTATGATGGACAATAGTGTCAATTATATGGAGTCTGCGGCTCCTAGAACCAGCCTGTCTATGGTTTCACCTGCATCGCCTTCGCAAGATCCCATTTGGAATGAACTTGCTGAAGGGGCGCGTGTGATAAACAATATTCCAACAGATGGCACAGGAAACCTCACACACATGATATATTCCCCTCCTTCAACTACACTACCTTTGAGGCTACAACCTCCTGCCATTAACAGTGCAAATAGAGTTTCTTCGTTATCGAAGGAGCATGTTTCCAGGGATCGGACGAAAGACCTTACAGCTATTTCAAATAATGTCGCTGGTGTATGTGGTTCAGGGCAAATTGAGCAGGTTGAAGAACTGTCTTGGAAGCAATTCGACATCTTACCTTGTGCCCCTGTGGATCATGCGTTCTATTCCGATCCCCCAGCTCAACCTGGGAAGGGATTTACGACTCGTTTGCACCGCGAATATCGTGCTTTAGAAAGTGGCCTACCAGGTATGATCTCGCACTGAAATTATGTGTTGAGAAATTGCTATAATACCGCTTCCGTAGATGCGATTATTGTCCGGGCATTCGAAGATAGGCTGGATCTGCTGAGGTGTTTAATCATTGGTCCAGAGAATACACCTTACGAGGATGCGCCATTTGTTATTGACTGGAAACTCGACTCGACTTTCCCCAATCGTCCGCCCATCGCTTATTTTTTGAGTTGGACCAACGGAAATGGAAGAGGTATATAGTATATTTATATTTTACACCCCAGACACTTCTCTGACCACAGAAACCCTTCATGACGTTTCTAGTGAATCCGTGAGTTTTTCGCCGAATCTGTACTAGGACATATTCCTGAGTCTTTAGTAATTTGTACGAGGAAGGCAAAGTATGTTTGTCCCTTCTCGGCACATGGGAAGGCGACGGGAACGAAAATTGGAATCCAGCTCGATCTTCTCTGCTCCAGGTCTTTGTTTCGATACAGGGCCTGATTCTGGTGAAGGAACCGTACGTCAAATGTTCTCTGCCACCTTTCATGTTCATTACATGTGTATCACAGATGGTATTGTGAGCCAGGTTATGAAAGGCTTCGTGGGACTGAAGAAGGCTTGATCAATTCAAGACTGTATAGCGAAAAAGCCTATGTCCTTTCACGTGGTTTTGTTCGCCGCGCTCTGGAGATTTCGCCCGGCGGTCTCGAAGAAGAAATTAAGATTTTCTATTATGGGGCTGGACGGCTGCGTAAGCTGATTGAAAAATCAAGGGTATTGATCGAGAAGAGTAGGTGTGATCCGAATCCAAGCAGGGAGCAACTGCAAAGAGATGGAACGGCGGACGTTGCGATTCCAAGTTTGTCTCTTGGAGGTATCATCATGCTCGAGCGGAATTTGAACATTCTCCAGAGGCTTCTAGACACATAGGACTCCGAAAAGTGATTGAAACGTCAGCGAGTATAGGGAATTTTGCTCCTGGGGTGTCTAGATGAGGGTGTTTTGACTTATTAAATCTTATCATCTTATTCTACTATTGATTATACATGATTGTTAAATATTTCACTAGTAAACACTAATAAATCAGGAGTTCAATCAGCAGGATCAGGAGTTCTCTTCAGGGTTCTCTTCATCCCAACAACTGAAGAAGCTAACACGGATTGAGCCATCTTTTCAGCAGGCATGTACCCATCCAAGAAATTGTATTACAGTAGTAGGCCTATATCTACTCCATTGAATAATTTAAACCATTGGTCAAAGAAGGAACGAACATGCGACAAGCGGTAAGAAAAGAACAATAAGGAACCACTATTCCGAAATGTCAGCAAAGCGGTGGGAGAGCGACCGACCGCTTCAATACATCCCAGCGATCAGATACTCATATGATGGACACGACAATAAATGATGGACACGAGGAGAAAAATGGAAGTTCTTAAGTGACAGCGGCCGTGAAAGTATTAAATATAGAGTCCCTGAAGGAAGAGCAAGGATTGAAAGAGAGGTGACCTGTGGGATCGGATTATATGATAAGAAGAGAAGTGTGGCTGTGGGAGAGTGAATAAGGATAACTGGTACACGAAAACCCCGGAATTATTCAAAAACTTCAACACTGGCCTAGGTACTTATTCTTCGGCCACGGCTGCTTAAAATCGTCGACCCAAGTTGTAAGGTTGGGATTTGTGTAGGCCTCGATATATCTGATGGCCTGAGGTCAAAAAGAACGAGAATGGATGAGCCAAATATACGTACTGATTGATGTAGGCTTGAGTCGGGAAATCAATAGGATCACAACCAATGTTAATCTGATTTACGGGCTGGTACACGCGTACCCAATCAACCCTCATTGTCGTAGGGAACTTCAAATGCTCAACGTCCACGGGCCCGAAATTGGTCGACATGCCTAGATTAGCAATCAGATACTGTTACAATGTTTTTCCGATCAGTCATGAGGTAATAGTTCGAGTTATGAAAGAGACTTGCCATCGGCTCCTGGGGGACAGGCCGAGCCGAAATTTCGACGAGATCATCGGCACCCATGCCATCCCCCATCAAGGTCCACACGACCCGATCATTTGCGATCCATGAGATGTACTGCCACCAATGCGGAAAACTTAAGACGACTTCACTGGCAATGTCATTAAGCAGAAGAGACTGACGGAATTATCAAAGCCTACATGCCACACAGTCGGTGACGTTGTTGCCCGGAGAGGATTGCATAGGACATACCTGGCTTGTATTCAAATCCATAGACGGAATAACAACCTTGCTTGAGTTCATAGCATCCTTGATCTTGAAAAGATATGAATGACCGCGTGGGTGGTGAATGCAGAAATTCTCACTCGTTTCGGTAACTCCGGAAGTAGCTTGTTGGAAAACACCTCCTTTATAGGGGTTAAGGATCGTAGTTTCGGGGTCTGGAATTATCAAATTTGCAGATGTATTGGCCCAGATATATTGTGCATTAAAGGGCTTGAGAGAATCACCAGTTAAGTGCATGTTCGATTTCATCCCAGAAAATAGACAGCTTACCGCCCATTGGGCAGACTGCGAAACTTGACCCGTCAGAGGCGTTCCTGTGATCTGCCAGAACATCCATGTGTACAGTCCTGATCAGGGCGCGAGAGGTACGTTACCTGAGCCTCGAAGACATCAATCTCGGGCGCAGCTCTCCCAACAAACGACTGATCTGAATGTATGGGTCCAGGATGGGACTCACCCGGGCAGGTGCAACGCGATAACCGTTGCCCGGGTAAAAATGAGAGTACACCATTTTCAGTTGGATCACCATCCGTAAGTGCTGCTTCTGGCGCCCCATTGAGTGTTTGATTCGGAAGAGTACCAACATCGCAAGCATCGTAAGTGTAGGGCCACTAGGGTACGGTCAGCGACAAGGGATCACACGGATACATCTTTAGCCTACCAATCCCTCGAGTGAGGCACCGTAACCCGCGCGTCCTATGTGAAATAATGATCGGTTTTAGGTCATGCGATACGTGGAGCGTTCCCACCTAGGTTTCCCATGGCCCAGATAGCTGGCCACAAACCGACAATATTATCTGTACCGGGGAGCTGTACTGACGCCTCGAAGATACCGCCGGTAAAGCAGAATTTGTTCCAGGTTGTCATCATGCCTCCCTGAAAGTTGAGGTCATGGGTTTGTTTTCGCGAAAGGGTGATCTCTAGAGAACCGTTTTTTGTTGTGATGGCTGCGGGGTCATACCATTCCATATTGTTGGTCTGTCCATAGACGTCAGGACGAAGCTGGACGTAGAACAAGGCGATACTCGCCTGCCAATAGTGTAGATCAACTGCTTCCCAGTACGGGTCATCACCAGGATAGAAAGTCCGTCCGTCGGTATTGAATTCGTCACTGAAGACGAGCTGCATCTCCTGCTTCGGGTCAGAATATGAGGGCTTCGTGTAAACCTCTTTAGGAGTATCTAAATCAATAAGTCCCCAATTTCCTGGTATCTCGGGGATCTGTGAGGTAATAGTTATGCAGCTCTGATAGACAAAGTTGGATGGAACTGACCTGGCCGGACGCATTAATTCCACCTAGGTTAAATCCTCCGTTCATCGACATTGTCCTTGAGGTGAAGTGGGAGATCAGTGGATAGCCAGCACTGAGACTTCATCATTATAATGAGCACCAAAGATCAGGCTGAAGACGTACAAAAGGGTAACCAGCCCCAAAAGGAGCAACGTCAGACAACCGACATTTGCTAGCCCTCTATAGGTGAACACCGATCCACCTGCATCGTTTTTTCGGTCCCGCCGGGGGTCTGGATTATGAAGATCGTCGTCTGGCTCAGGTTGATCGGGGGAGATATTGGACCCCCATACGTAAGGGTCAGGTGCAAGCGAGTACTGCAGGGTCACTTAGCGCTCAACGTCAGTGAGGGTCAATGGAATGCACCTTGTCTGATATTGAATGAGTGACAGTCCCAGCACTAGCAGCAGTGCCATATCGACCTGCGTCACCCTGTAAGAGCAGTGAGAAGGTAGACCGAGAGCTTGGTGGCTGAACGGGTACATACGAGTGAATTGCTACTTGGACTCGCCCTCAGGGCGTGCGGTCTTGCCAAGCTCGGCTGCAAACTGCTATTTGGAGAGAGTTGGCGATTAGAGAACTGCCCCCGGGGCATTTCTGACTGAGATGGTGGAAGCAGACTGGCAGTCGAGCTTGCATTACTGACGGTACTGGGATAATATTGGCGCAGGGAATTTGGCCCCAGTGAAGAAGGGGCAGACATGATACAAGGAGAGAAGGAATTATGATGGAGGCTAGCTTTGCCTGAGTAAAAATAGACCTGTGTAGTTACAATCGTCATGACCACTCCCACAGTCCCCCCAAAACACCACCAGTATGTTCCCGCAGCGCCCTCTCCATCCGTTCCACTCCCTCGAATGTCCGTGAATCTTCCCCGCTTTGGGTCTGTGCCTCCCTCAGACGGTCGAGTATGATCCTATTTGCCTTTTCAAACGCTTCTTGGCCATTCGGACTTTCGAGAGCCGCGGTCAGCCCAGCCTTATCCCACTGATACTGCACCATATCAGTGGGTAACTGACCGGACCGGGCTTCAGAACTTCTGGGTGTCGAATCTAGCCAACCACTCAGCCCGTCGAGAGCCACCCGAGCTTTCCTAGCCTTATCCTGCCGTGACGGACGTCCTTTCTTTTTTGGTGCTTCTGGATCAGGTTCCAGGGATGAGTCGCGAGCAAGAACCTCGCGAGGCAGATAACGAGGGTTTTCTGAACCTAGATCAGATGATGGAAGCATGTAAAATACCTGATCCTTAGCCATGGTAGAAGCAATGTATAAGACGGGTTCACGCAAAGGTACGAGATCTGGGGCAGACAGCAATTCAGAGAGTCTGGCTATGCGCTGGAGGTGATCTGTCAGATATGTCAGATACACATCTCGTCTGAGAAATATGTCTTCTCACCTATGGGTATCGGAATGTGATTGATGCGATGAAGCTTCGGAGCAGTATCCTCAGGTTGAGTGTAATGAAACGTGTATGCGCCAAACAGCCCAACAACTTGCGCCACGGGATCGGTTCCAAGTAGTTGTTCTGGACCATTCGCTGCATTAGTGGATAGAAAAACTGCCCAGGAAAATGATGCAGACCAAGGAAGATTCGTGTCGTCACCAGCAAGAACGTTTCACGAGCCCTGTTATCCAAGACCTTGAAGTGAAGCCACTTCCAACCTTCGGACCGCCAGAGCTGTTTGAATACTGAAAATGGAGAGACAGCAGAATCGCGTTCAGAGTAACGTTCCCGAAATCTCTTTGTTAGTGTTGAGACGTCCTCACGGAGGGGCTGTACGTATAGAATAGATGTAAAAAAGGCAGGCTGCAATACAACGTCACCTCGACCAGCAGACGGGGATGGCGCTGGTTGCATGTCAGAACTAAACCAAGTTCGGTGAGCCGGAAATAGACAATAATATAATGTATCAAGTATTATATATTGTTCACATCCTCGCTCACCAATGCTCACCAATTGCACTTGATTCCTCCGACAACATCTATGCTTCTTTGTATTGGGCCCAAATACTTTCAAATCTACTTATGATCAAGCAAAATACACATTTATGTACTCGTTTACAAAAAAAAAAAACCTTTTAAAACATTCTTGCCGTCCTGCCCGAGCTACCCAATCCCCACACAAAAAGTTGTCTGTTGAAGTGCGTATTACCATGGCCATTAAAGCAGGGTCCTTCGAGCCAGTGGTGTGATAAAAGAAATGCCATATTATGGGGCTGTTTCCTTCAAAAAAAGCAGTTATAATCATACCACCTTGCTCTATGTTAGACTGAGACAACTGGTTATGCCAGCGCTATTTGAGGCACTTACGACTCTGTTATCTTTGAGCCGTCGAGTTTCAAACAGAGGAGAGCCAGAGCGATTGTTTTTACTCTCTTTTCGCAACATCACTAGATCTACACCAGCTATCAGAAAAGCACCGCTGCAAGTTCAGCAGCGATGCCATGGATATTTTCTTCACCGAAATAAGGCAACCCAGGTGACATGGGCGGTGATAGTCCCCGCCAGAAGCATGTTTGGGATTGAAAGAGGAACTATTGGAGGCAGACAATAGTCCCATAGCCATGGTGGCGGCGCCGCCAGGACGTAAGTAGATCTCAATGTGGGCCAGATTGGGAACAATGTCCCCACTTCTCACCATGTTCGCTTAAACTGACGATAAGTCCTCCGTGCTTGAACAATCCTTACACAGGACACGGTGCATTTTCCATTTTCCATAGTCCTAGTATGGCTTGAGACGCTCTATGTGATGAAGACAACGACGGGGATGCTGTTGGGAATCGTACTACGACCACTATGCTCATCACTAGTGTGATGGTAGCACTACCCAAGGTTTGTGTGATAATCCTTGGTGCATAACCGCCAAATACAGATTTTCAGTCTTCACGTAGAAATGCTGGCATCCTGCCCATTAATTCGAGAATGATGATCCCGTGTGCGTGCGCCCTTATCCCTTTGTACCAGCTTGCCATGTCCAAGCCAAACGTGACCTTCTCTAGCGAACACACCTGCACCATAGACCAATGCCTATGCTCATCTTGATAAGTCATCCAAAGCTCTTTCCCAACTCTACCGTCCATTCCCACAGCTCCTCAGATCTCTTGCTCTTTCTTCCCGTGCTTTCCACGTCCCAAAACACCATCGATAACAGTAGTAAGAGTTCATTATGTCGCCTAATGCCATTTTGAACGCCATCGCTCGCCCGATTGCTGAGAAGCTCTCGGCAGAGTGGAAGGGTACCAGCTTGACTGGAGGAAAGACAAAGAATTTCATCAATGGTGAATTCGCCGATAGCAAGACGGACAAGTGGCTCGATGTTCATGATCCAGTGAGCTCGTTATGCTGGGTTGTCGCCGGTCTTACCAGACTAACTCGCACACATGTGTGATAGTCGACACAGACTTTACTTTCGCAGGTTCCTCAGACGACGAGTGAGGAGTTTGAACAGGCTGTCGAAGCCGCTTCGCGAGCTTTCAAGACTTGGAGCAAGACTAGTATCATTACTCGTCAACGATTTGTGATCCAGTGAGTCGTTTTGCACATCTTGGAATCAATTGCTTGGAGTGCATGTTTTGACCTGGTGGGATAGGCTCCAGGGACTGTTACGGCAGAATGCAGATGCTATTGCTCAGAGTATCGTCCTCGAACAAGGCAAGACTTTAGCTGGTGAGAGAGTAATTTCATCGTGGCGTCAAAGTCACTAAACGTCATCTACCCCCAGATGCACACGGTGATTTACTTCGTGGACTTCAAGTGGTTGAGACCGCCATTGCTGCTACGACAACTCTCATGGGCGACAAGATTGAAGGTGAGTGTACGGAATTTGACAGCCCATTGCGTCCTCTCAAAACCACACCAGTTAGCAGAGATATGGACACTTATGTCCGCAAAGTGCCTCTTGGTGTCTGCGCAAGCATCTCCCCTTTTAACTTTCCCGCGTATGTTCATGCAGTCTTGACGTCTGGGGCTGTTTGCTGAGAGTTGCACAGTATGATCCCCCTCTGGTCAATCCCAATGGCTTTGGTCACTGGGAACACTCTTATTGTCAAGCCCTCTGAGCGTGACCCTGGTGCTGCCATGATCATTGCTGAACTTTGCAAAAAAGCTGGTAAGATTGATGGCTAAACTCTAAAATAGACTCATGAATGTGGTCAGGCCTCCCTGATGGGGTTCTAAACATTGTCCACGGCCAAGTGCCAACTGTCAATGCGATCTGTGACCATCCGGCCATTAAGGCCATCAGTTTTGTCGGCGGTAACACTGCTGGTCAGCATATTTTCAACCGGTGAGTATACTCCTTTTGGATCTCGACGGCTACTTACCGTTCTCTCAGTGGGACCCAAAATGGCAAACGTGTTCAGGTGGGTCAACAGAACTCCGCAAGCCTAAGACACTGACATCCTATGGCGTAGGCCAACATGGGAGCAAAGAATCATGCTATTATAATGCCAGATGGTATGTTTTCTCAAGTTTCGTCACTGGTTGTTGAAGGGTCATCCTAGCCAATAAGAATCTCAGCCTCAACTCAATCATCGGTGCTGCATTTGGTGCTGCAGGACAACGTTGTATGGCTATCTCAGTTGGTAAGGGCATTCCTACCTGGAAACGCAAGGTCTCAAACCAACTTAATGCTACTTAGCGATCCTGGTTGGAGAGGCCCAGGATTGGCTTTCTGACCTTGTTGAACGTGCTAAAAGACTCAAAGTAACCGGAGGCTTCGAGCCAGGTGCAGACCTGTATGTCCGGCTAACTAAATACTCCGATGACATCACACTTAGATTGACCAAATCATTCCAGTGGTCCAGTCACCTCCCCCCATGCCAAGAAGAGAATCCTTCACCTTATTTCGTCTTGTGAGGAGGAAGGCGGGAATGTCGTACTGGACGGACGGAACCATGTTGTACCCGAATATCCCGACGGTAATTTTGTGGGTCCGACGATTATCGAAGCGGGGACGCACATGAAATGCTACCGGTGCGTCCTAGCATTACTTGGGCTCTACTCTTGTAGCTGACAGACTTGCAAAGCGAGGAAATATTTGGTCCTGTCTTGCTCATCTTGAGGGCAGATAATCTAGATGATGCCATTGAACTCGTCAACAACAATGCTTACGGGAATGGTGCCGCTATATTTACACAATCCGGTGCCACTGGTCGTAAATTCGAGATCGAGGTTAATGTTGGTCAGATCGGCGTGAACGTGCCCATTCCTGTTCCTCTACCGATGTTTTCTTGGAGTGGAAACAAGGGATCCTTCTTGGGTGATATCAATTTCTATGGCAAGGGTGGCATCAATTTCTACACCCAAAACAAAGTGCGTTCATTTTATCCTTGGTGATTTGAGTCTTATCTTTACGTTATCCTAGACTGTTACTAGCCTTTGGAGGGCTGAAGATGCTGTTGGTAATCGCGCTACATTGACCATGCCTACCCATCGCTAGAAGTCTGATCAACTTTGAGCCAGTATTGCTTGTATTTAGGAAACAGAGATATCAATATTCCCCACTTCTGTCATTATGTGTATTCTACAGTCGGATTACTTGCTGGGACAGAACCTAGGACGATCAACGATCAGCACCAAATTTCGACCCAGTCACGGTCGGTGTGTTCACATCACTATCTGCATTGACCTCAGGCGCCTGTAGTCATTTGTGCGACCAAAACTGGCGCTTGTTTTCATGTCGTGAAACGAATCCAATTTTGACGTTTGTTTTGACAATTCGCTTATCATGTCTTTTTATGAACCCTGCCTCGAAGAGTTTTGGAATTAGAGAGATGGATGTAGAAGAGACAAGTTCAGACCATCACAAACAATAATTGGTCTCTTCATTTTAGCCCCTGTATATTAGATTTTACAAATTCAAATAGTGTCAGCTTAGTGTGGACGAACAGCCTCCACAAGAAATGTCGCTATTCTCAAGCCCGGGGAAATCTGTTTACTTGTCACGGTGCTCACCACGCCTGACCTTGTTCATGTCGAATTGGAGATAGCTGATTTTCGGTCACTGTTTGGTTTCCAGGTCTGTCGGATGCACACCCATGAAGTTTCGGGGTGAATGCTTCCTTCATGTTTGTTCCCTCTAGTATCTCTCAGTGGGGCCTACCTCTATTGTTCACCGTCCGACAATGTTCGTTGCCTCTTTCTTGCCTCTTGCCCATCTTCTATTTTCCCAACCTTAAAAATTCCCGACATGTCATGGTATACTACTATCCCAATTCCGCCAAATTAGGTACAGGGATATGGTTGGCATTGAACATCTTTGCTTCCGCCATTTGACCGTCGAGTTTTGCAAATATCTGGAATGTACCGTGAAATTCTCGATGCTACAATCCTACATGAAAGTCAGGATCAGATACCATTTACTTCATCAAGGTAACTGGACTTTGAAAGATAAAGATCCATAGAAGGATTGCGCTTAGTTTGAATTCTCCTGAACATTACCGTGCTTTCCCAGGAACTCGTTGGCTCGGCTGGATTCAGCTCCCTCTTTGATTTCTTTGATAGTCAAACAGGATAAGTTAAACAGGATGCCCAATCATTTTGCAAGGGAGATAAGTGCTGGGGCAGATTCAGCGGACCCCAATCAGGTAGCCAGGTCTGACATCTAGTCTTCTACGTCTAACATTCGTTCGCGTCATGCCTGCTGTTGAGCCAGGGCCTCTTCATGTGGAATAATTGTAATGTAACGTCCAGGCTCAGAAGTCGAGTCGAACATTATATAGAAGACATGATCGTAAATTCTATTAGAGATTGAGAAATATGATAGAGGTTGAGGAGAGGTTGAGGGCGCTAGACGATAGAGTGGTTTGCTCCTATAAACTTTATATTTACCATCCAAAGTTACAAGACGACGGTTAAAATATTGATTTCCGTCCTGACATTTCCTGATTTGGCGCACAAAGCTGCGAGATCTGATAAATCGGAGAGATTGGAGGTGCCCAATATATGGTTGGAATCATCAATTTTTTTCGAGGATGTCAAGGAATTGTTAAGGAATTATATCGGTGCATAGTAACCTGGATCCAGAGCCCCACATAAGCATTGGAGGGAACTATAATTATATCCACGAGTAAAGTCACAGATGTCTTCGGTGTATCGTGGTGGTGACCGAAAAATCCGGTGAACACGCATTTCCGTCTTACAAGAAAATGAGAATGACTAGCTTGTCCTACCACCAGAATCGCCAGATTGTTTCGTAGGTCCAATTCGGTCTTTGCCAATAGGTCTGGCTGGATAGCGATACCATTACCAAGGAAACCTGAATAAGTATATACAATAGGTTAAGTTATGCAGAAGTTGACTCAAGGAGGGGCAAGGGGAGGAGGGGCATGTCCTTTTTAAGCGTTTGCTCGAAGTGATCAGCGGCCTTGATGTCCATAATGATGCGCTGCCAGTAGAGAATCTGATACACATTCACGTCCTGGACATTCATCAGCTTGACAGAAGGGATGTTTGCGATAGCTCTCGCAAGTCCAACCGAAGGCTTCTCCTCCCCAGTTATAAACAAGGTTTTCCTATACCCTAGTTCATCAATTTTCCTTGACAAAGGCCCTGTTTTCGCGCAAGGCCAATCCAGATGTGTTGTTACACCCAAAACGCCCTCTCGCATCCGCGCACTGAGTGCAACACGCATACCCATCGTGATGACTTTCCTCGGGAGCTTGGTACTGAAGTCTCTGGGCTTGGGACCGAACGCACGACCTCCACCGACAAGCATGGGAGACTGAGCATCACCGAGACGAGCTCTGCCGGTACCCTTCTGAGGACGAATTTTGCGACCTGATCCAGCGACTTCACCACGGGTTTTGGTGCTAGCCGAGCCTTGGCGGAGGGAGTCACGGTAATGAGTGACGCAAAGATGGAGAATGTCACGACGGATAGGATGGTCAAAGACAGTGGGGTCGAGGGAGACGACGTTCTCAGCATGGTGTGGCTCTGAAGGTCTGCGGCGAAGGGGTTGGCTCAGGGAGAGGATTATGGGACGCAATATAGGTACAGCTGATGAAATCATTAGACTCCAGGTAAACTACAGCGTGCCGAGCATACCTGGAGGAACGGAGGGAGGGGATGTACTGATCTCTGTGGACAGACGAGCAAGTGTCGGCAGGACAAGTCGCGAGGTCTAGTTGGATGTGTAAGTACAAGTAACCATTGTAATGTTTTCAAGTACTTACACTGCCCAGAGTCCTTGCCAACATGTCATCGGCTGAGAAGAAAATTCCCAAAGTAGAACAGTGCACGATACTTAGTCAGCTGCGGCAAATGCCGAAAGGACTGGCTAGTTCATCAAGCCACCTAATCCTGCCGCCGCCAGAATATTACCGAAGCCGGCCTCGACGATCTCAAGAATCAAGGTATGTGCTTGTTGTGCCTGCCCAGTACCCGCTTCACAGCTCTGTAGTGCTGCCTTCTCCAAAATGGCATCTCAAGTCAAGGCCGTTCAGACATTCGGTAAAAAGAAGGCATGTCATCCTCGCTGTCCCGCGCAACCTCAAGAGTGGCAGTTGACATAGTGTTTGATCTATTTAGACTGCAACTGCAGTTGCTCATGCGAAGGAGGGTCGTGGACTCATTCGTATCAATGGTTCCCCTATTCACCTTATCCGACCTGAGATTCTCCGCTTCAAAGTGTATGAGGCCGTTCTAGTTGCTGGCGAGGATTCCTTCAAGGAAGTTGACATTCGTGTGCGAGTGAAGGGTGGTGGTCACACCTCGCAAGTTTATGCTATCCGTCAGGCCATCGCCAAGGCCCTTGTTGCCTACTACGCGAAATATATTGATGCTTACAGCTCACTCGAGTTGAAGAAGAAGCTTATTGCGTATGACCGTACCCTCCTCATTGCCGACCCCAGACGGATGGAGCCCAAAAAGTTTGGTGGTGCTGGTGCCCGTGCGCGCAGGCAAAAGAGGTATGGAGAATTTCCAATCCGCCGCTTTCTCAAGGAGTTAACGTTCGTTCAGTTATCGTTAAGCGGTTGCGCCATGTACATTTTTTTCTGGTTAAGTTCTATCTGCTACCAATGCCATGATAATATCCAATGTGACTGGACCATCCATAAATGGTCATGTGTGTGACATGTGTTACTACAAGACTAAGTTGTTTCTGCACCCTTTGTATTTTAGGGATATGTTAGATCTTCCATCATCTGTTCCTCCTGTTATTGAGTCTCCTTTCTTTCATCGTCCAGATGGCCAGCGAATCTTTCTTTTTGTCGAGGCTGGCGGTATTCTGCATCGTCCACGTCTCGTTAGAACCTTAAAGGTGTGAAGAACATACGGTATGCTTGTGCTTTTGGCCTCATATCATCCATCAACATTCTAGAAACATGACGCTGTCATTTGCACGGATCCAAAGCATGCGCAAATTATCCTTGTTGACCCGGAATCTTGGCAAGGAAAAGAGTTCATTCGTGAATGGGGTAATGACCAAAACAAGGTCGTATTGAGCCACACCTGGGTCGCAAAATCCATTGATGCTTCTAAGCCCCTTCTCGAAGGAGATGGCTGGGGTGGCTGCAAGACTCATGACGATGGTCTTCCAATTTTCCGGCCCACAGTCAATGAAAACGAGAAAACAGTGGCGCCCAAGTACGTGTCGTCTCTGTGTCTCGGTATGTTGACTTAACATTTCTCTGTATCCAGAGCAGCGCCTATGGAAATCCAGGTGAACTCATCTAATGGGCAAAGATTCATAGATTCCTCGGTTAAACATGCTTCAGTCGATAAACCACTTATCCAAGCAAACACCACATCTCCCATTGAAAACGGCAGTGCGAGTTCATCTGCCTTCCACCTTCCCTCTCATATGCCAGATCTAAGCCCATTGTCGCATATTCAGCCTACGTCTAACCTTTCTCCTATAGCATCAGATTCTGCGCCTCTATTCACCCAACAGCAGCAGGCCCCCCTGGCTATGCCATTCGGCATGCCTGGATTTAACATGATGTCATTTCCACCGCAGATGCTTACTATGTTTGCGCAGCAACCGGCAACTACTCAATCTCCCATGCCCACACAGCCTTCCTCCATGATGCCACAGGTGCAGGAAAACTTCACGACTGCCTTGATGGATATTATGAAGATGTACGGTACACTGCCTGGAGGGGGCCCTGGTGCAATGTCTGGGGGACAGTGGCCCATGTTTCCAAATATGATGGCACAACAGATGTCCCAGTCTGCTGGGAGTTCTGGAAGTGCATCAATGGTTCTTGAGGACTCAGGAGCAAGTAGCAGCAGAAGAGTCACTGAATCGCCGAGCCTGCTATCACCGCAAGGTCCAAATTCTCACTCTGTTCTTCTGCCCCCTGTTAAGCGCAAGCGCAAGTTTGATGCAATAGAGGATGGCTTTGGGAATGAAGTACTGGAGACAGAAGACAGTGGTCATGAGGAGGACGGTGAACCACCACTTGCAGCTCTGTACAAGAAGAACAAGGCAGAGGAAAGAGAGTCAAAATGGAAACAAAAGAATACAAACATGAGGAGAGCGCGAAGAAGTAGTCTTTTACCTTTACCTACACCATCACGAAACGCACACCAAACTTCAAGTAGTGGTGATCTGTCCCAAAAGCTTTTTGCGCATGACAACGGAAAACCGATGCACTTCTTTGTGCAAGTGGATATGAATAACAGGCAGGAAGTGACAAGAGCAATCAAAGTATCCATCTCTTTCCAATATTTTCTAGTATAACTCAAGAACCTTTGCTTGCAGAAACACGGTGGGGTGATAACTCCTCATATCCCAGGAGCAGATTATGCCGTCTTGCACCCGTTTTCAACCTCATTCAAGAGTCTTTTAAGTCAGGCCATTGGTGCTCAGACACATGCTGTTACACACCATTTTGTCTTGGACTCTATTGATGAAGGCAGCATTCCCAACAACATGGGTGACTACACCTTAAAATCAAAACAGACTCCCCAAGCAAGGCGAAGAGATTTTGAAAACGCCGTCAAGGCCAAGTCAAAATCGCTCGAGAAAGACTCGAAGCAATTAGAGAAGAATAAAAAGGAGGTGGATATGAAGCATAGTCATGTTGCCTGGTCCGAGATACCAGAATCAGTTTTGCTCGCAACGAGCACGGTCAAAAAAGCAACTCAGAAGTCTGCAGACTGCCCTACGCAAATTAAGGATGAAGAAGGGTGTAGGCCAGCACGGACAGTCAAGCCAAAAAACTCAGGCCGTATCTTCACCCCAGTACCCACAGTAAAGAGGCCTACTTTTCCAATGGCACAATCATCCACCTCCGGTCCAATTACAGTTCCGAAAAACAGGGGGAAGAAGTCTGGCTACTTTCCGAGGGAGGCTACACCACCTCTTCCGGTTAAAACACAGAGATACGCAGCAGGATACTTGTATACGCAAGAAGAGAAAGACTGGGCGGAAAGATATCTTTTCATACTGTTCAAACGGGATCCAAGTACGTCACTTACGGCTGCTTCGAAAGCTTTATGTCGCAAGGTGTGTAAACACGTGGCGGGAGTCAACCGTCAAATGTCTTTTCATCATCTCATTTCCAGGTTCCGCACCATACGTCACATTCTTGGTCGTCATTCCTATTGGGGTCCTTCAGATCTGAGTATGAAGAAACAAGGAAGAAAGGAGGAATTGCACATAGAAAGGAGAAGAGTAAATGGGAAGCCGAACAAGGGAAGGAGGAACGAGAGACCAATGACAAAGAAGTCGAGATGATCAGTTTCCAGGGGAAAATCCCAGATGGGGGGCAAGAGCCGGAGCAAGTGAAGGTGGAGATTCAGGAGCATAAGGAACTGGAGAATCGGTTGGAACACACAGAGAAAGTGTTAGAGGATCAGGTGATGCAAGGTGCCAGTTCACCGGGGACAATCACTGTGGAGAAAGAAAGTTTTCCACAGGTATCTCCCATGCTGGTTGATGGAATAGATCTCAGTGTTGTAGGGGAGGCTGTAAAGACATCTGAAGTCATGCAATACACACAACAACAGGAAGCAGACATACAAACTATCGTACATTTCTTTTTGTCCGGTGGAGATGACGGAGAGTCCGACGAATCTGTGATTTGGGCGAAGTTAGCGAAAAAGGTATTGGTTCTTATGTTTTCATGAATGCTATATCAAGTTCTGAACTATTAACTAAGGAGGGGCGTAAAACTGCAGAAGAATGGGAGAAGGTCTTTAGTCAACATGACAAAGAAATCACAAATCGATACGAAAGCTTTGTAACAACCAGGAGGCAAGGGGAGGCTTAATATTTTATAACCAACTTAATTCGTATGGGTGTTGCATTGTAGTCTTACTGGCCTTTTTAATTAGTTTCTTGCATGATTCTTTCAAAACTAGGAGATGGCTAGTTTGTGTGTCAGGCGATTTGGTATATGAGTATCCTCTTTTCAGCTAGGCAGAACGCGCTCGCATTTATTCCGAGGTTGAGGCTGCAGGTATTCCTGGGACAGGCGTGCCAGGCTTGAAGAACCTCTTTCGCTTCTCCTCAAGTGATGGCTCTGGCAAGCCCGCCATCTGGCCTGCATAGTCATACCCACCAACAACAGCCCCAAGAACTAGACAACCACCAAGGGCTGCTGGGACTGAACGTTCTGCCAATCCCAAATTTCATAAGTGTTAGATGCATAAAGATAAAGCCATGGAGACATACTGCGAACACCAGCAAGAAACCCTGCCGCACAAGCGCCTGTGGCGCTATTTATTGGGTCGTTTTTTCGTCGCAGGTTGGCCATGTAGGACTCCGTAAATGCAAAGGTGAATCCCATCGCAGCTAACAATGTCAAAACAAACAGTATATGAGGGGGCATGGGCTGTCAGATAAGTATTTAGGTACACCAAGCAAACAGATTTTGCGCACCGAAGAACCCAATGGTTCCACCTGTCCGTGTCAAGAAGCCCATAGCACCCCGTGAATGACTGTTTAGCGCATTCTGAACAGTGCTAACAAAAGTGCCGACACCAGCAGCCTGAAGACCAGCGCGGCTGGCCAATGGAAGTATGTCCTTGGTCTCATAGATGTTTATGGGGATATCGACGTCGGCTGAGTCGGCCATGGGGGTGGAAAACAATATCTAGTGAAATAGTCAGAGTGGACAAGCTCGGATTTGCTCGTTCCTGATTGGTCAAACAACCGTGGTTAGGGTTTCAAAACATGGCTAGAATTACTT